>OLOS01000340.1_pt1 | contig 52498 bp, 45 predicted proteins | sample 1672631 | NCBI WGS metagenome assembly OLOS01 (sample SAMEA3136707, study PRJEB25190) | human gut metagenome | biome: human gut; feature: human-associated habitat; material: faeces | place: Austria | collected 2013 | reverse complement strand
TTCCGGCCTGCCGCCCTTTTATGGATTAAAAAAATCCTCCTCTGTCCCTATCCTCCGCCGCCTTTATCCGGTGGCTGTCGCCTGACTTTACCTGCTGGCATCATACATGTTCCTGATGTTATATGTTTGCCTGGCATTTTCCAATCATACATGTTTTTTGCCAGCCGCATTAAGATTGCATTAAAGTTGCGGTCCCAAGGCCCAAACATCTTGAAATCCACAAAATTTTCCTTTATATTGAATGAATCAACATAACATACACAGGACAGCCCAATCACTTCCATGGAGGATACGCTAATTGAAAACCGAAAAACGCAGAGCATTCATCATTAACTTTTTATACTTCATCATCATACTGTCCGTTTCCTTTGCCGTCATAAAATACGGACTTCCCATGCTTTCCCCCTTTGTAACCGCCTTCCTGATAGCATACGGACTGAAAGGCCCTGTTATCTTCCTTTCCAGGAAAATGAACCTGAACCGTAAGACAGCCGCCATCCTTTCCGTACTCCTTTTCTACTGCACCATCGGTCTGCTGATTACCTTACTGAGTGTCAGGGCATTTTCTTCCTTCAGTCTCCTGATAGGGAATCTTCCAGGCATCTACGCCTATTATGCGGAACCGGTCCTCAAAGGACTGTTCGATACCGTTGAACAGTCCGCGCTGCACATCGATGCCTCGCTGCTGTCTGCCTTTGATGAGATAGAAGGGCAGTTTGTACAGTCCCTTGGACAGATGGTCTCCAATCTTTCCATGGACGCCATGGGCTGGATATCCGGCTTTGCCTCCTCCCTTCCCGGTCTGTTCATCAAACTGCTGCTCATGATTATCTCCACCTTTTTCATTGCCGCTGATTATGACCAGCTGACCGGCTTCTGCCTGCGCCAGTTTGACCAGAAGGCAACCAATATCATCCTGCAGGTTAAGGAGTATGTGGTGGGGACCCTCTTTGTCTGCATCCGTTCCTATGCCCTGATCATGAGCATTACCTTTGTGGAACTTGCCCTGGGCCTTACCGTGATTGGCGTGGAACGGTCCGTGCTGATTGCATTCCTCATATCCGTGTTTGATATACTGCCGGTGCTTGGAACCGGGGGAATCATGATTCCCTGGACCATCCTCACTGCGCTTAAGGGCAATTATCCCCTGTCCGCCGGACTGCTGGCCGTATATCTTATCATAACGGTCATCCGCAATATCATCGAACCCAAAATCGTGGGAAGCCAGATCGGCCTTCATCCCGTGGTGACCCTTTCCAGCATGTTCGTGGGCGCCCAGCTGTTTGGGGTATTGGGATTGTTCGGATTTCCCATCGGCCTGTCGCTGCTCAGGCATCTGAATGATAATGGGACACTGCGGGTGTATAAGGCTAAGCTTTAAGAGGCAGAAGCCTGTGGTTGAGTACATCCACCAGCCCCATATCGGTCAGCCCCAGGTCAGGGACCGTGGGCAGGGAGACAAAGCTCAGGGACATGAACGGGGCATCCATCCTGCATCCCAGGGACCTGGCCATTTCATTTAATTCATCCAGCCTTGTCATCACATCCTCTGCAGGCAGCTGGCTCATAAGGCCTCCTATGGGCAGCTCCATGCTCCCAAGTATCCGGCCATCTGCCGCCACCGCCAGACCGCCCTTTAACCTGGCCACCTCATTTACAGCCAAAGCCATATCCGTATCGTCCGCTCCCACCACCACGATATTGTGATGGTCATGGGACATGGAGTATGCCATGGCCCCCTTCTCCAACTGAAAACCGTGTACAAAACCAATTCCAATGTTGCCGTTCTTACCATACCGTTCCACCACGGCCAGTTTCAGTATATCCTGTTTCAGGTCAGCTAAAACAGCGCCATCCTTCACATCCAGTTCCCTTATGGTGTCATGGTTTATAATCTGCCGCGGCACCATGTCAATGACATGGACCCGGAGTGTATCCCCCTTTTCATCTGTCTTCACCAGGAAGGACTCCGGTATGATTGGATCCTTAAGTATCACTGTCTCTTTCAGCCACTGGGGATATTCCCCCACCGGACACGCATTAAGCAGTCTCCCGTTCTCAGCAACCACCTTTCCCTCAAAGATAACAGTCAGTGGCTTAACCACCTGCCAGTCCTCCACCAGCAGGATATCCGCCAGACGGCCCGGTGATATGCTCCCGATTTCATCCTCCAGACGGAAATGCTTAGCGGCATTGACCGTTGCCATCTGGATGGCATCCATTGGATCCAACCCCAGTTCAACTGCCCTGGTCACATTGTAATTGATATGGCCTTCTGTCTGTATTTCCCTGGCATGCTTATCATCCGTGCAGAACATCAGGTTATCGGTGCTAAGCCCCAGGCTTACGATTCCTTTTACCAGTTCATCCACATTGCGCTCACTGCTGCCCTCGCGGATCAGCACCTTCATCCCCACCTTCAGGCGCTCCAGCATTTCTTCCGCCGTCACGCACTCATGGTCATCGGAAATGCCGCTGGACGCATATACATTAAGTTCCTGGCCCAGCCTTCCGATGGCATGTCCGTTCACCACCTTCCTCCTTGCCAGGGTATCTGCAATCTTGTGAAGATATTCCTCCTTTACCCAGAGGATTTTGGATGGATCCAGTTCCCCCAGGCTTACACTCTCTTCCCAGTCCATGATTTCCGCCACTTCCTCCGCGCCCAGGACCGCTCCGGTTGTTTCCAGTCCCGGTGCAGTGGGGACGCGTGATGACACCTCTATGAGCATCCGGTATGGCAAACGGCTCATGGAAGCCAGCATGGCCTTCAGGCCGCCCGCCCCTGCCACATTGGCAATCTCCATTAAATCCGCACACAGGGTGGTGGTACCCTGTGGCACCACCACCGAGGCCAGCGCCTCAGGTGACAGCATGGTGGATTCAAAATGCATATGGGCATCAATCAGGCCCGGTATGGCATATCTGCCGCGGCAGTCCATTACCATTGCGGCTTTCAGCCCTGCTTCAGGGTCAATGGACACCACCCTTTTATCCTTGATGTAAATATCTGTCTCATATACCTGTGCGGAAAACACATTAACCAGCTTTACATTGGCAAGCTTCAGATCACATGGCACCCTGCCAAGCCCTGCTTCAATTATATTTTTAATGTCCTCAAAGGTCCTCATATCCTATACCTCCCAGTATACTATTATCCCCGCCTGTATGCTACAGCATGATATCAAGCGCCAGATAAACAATAAACACCGCCGTCAGAACCCACACGGTCTTTGTCATCTGCCGGGCTTTCCCCGCTGCAATCTGTCCCACACTATAACCAATCAGGCCAAAGAGGATCCCATATGCAATATTATATGTAAACGGCATGATTGCAACTGTCATGAACACGGGCAGCGCAATGGAAACATCATTCAGCGCAAGGCCGCGCAAAGGTTCAATCATGAAAATCCCCACCATTACAAGGGCAGGCGCTGTTGCTATGGATGGGATCATCAGGAACACCGGCGACAGGACCAGGGTGAGAAGGAACAGGATTCCGGTCACACAGGCCGTCATGCCGGTCTTTCCCCCTTCAGAAATGCCGGTGGCGCTTTCCGCACCATAAATTGTCACGGTACTGGTTCCAAGAACAGCGCCTACGGCAGCACTGCCGGCTGACACGAACAGCGCTTTACCCGCGCAGGGCATGTTACCCTTCTCATCAATAAGACCTGCCTTGGTTGCCACCCCTAAAAGTACGCCGATGCTGTCAAACAAATCCACAAAAAGAAAACTGATGATGGCAAATACAACGCCCAGGATCATTTCCGGTGAACCAGTAAACATCCCCTTTAATGTAAGCTGCCCAAAGGTTGGAGCCAGGGCCTGGGCAGGATTATCAAACGCAATCAGCTGTGTGGGCAGGATTGTATAGGCAGCCCCGGTCACAGGGTCCTTGATGAACACTCCCAGCACGGTTACTGCCAACACCCCAATCAGGATTGCCCCCTTTACGCCCCGTATGACCAGGACCGCTGTAAAGAAGATCCCGGCCAATGCCAGCAGCGCCCCAGGATTGGCAAGGTCACCCAGGGTTAACAGGGTGTCCGGTGAGTGGACCACGATTCCTGCCTGGGTCAGACCGCTGAATGCAATAAAGAATCCGATTCCCGCGCCGATGGAATGCTTGATGCACTCCGGCATGGCGTCCACAATCTTCTGCTGTACCTTGAAAATGCTCAGAAGCATGAACGTGGTGCCGGAAATAGCCACACATCCAAGGGCATTCTGCCATGGCAGTCCCAGGGTATTGCAGACATAATAGGCAAAATACGCGTTCAGTCCCATGGCCGGTCCCATGGCAAAGGGCAGGTTTGCCCACAGCCCCACCCAGATACAGGCAATGGCCGCGGACAGGGCGCTGGCCCAGAACAAGGCCTTCATATCCATACCCGTAGCGCCCAGAATCGCCGGATTAACAGCCACAATATACACACAGGTCAGGAAAATGGTGATACCTGCCAGAATCTCAGTTTTAGGGTCGGTCCCCCTCTCCTTCAGATGGAATATCCGTTCCAGTTTCTCATTCATTGTTAAACCCCCAATCTTTTCTTATTCCCCAAATGCTCCGTATCTTATCTTGCTTCCTGTTTCCTGCGCCTGTCTCTTATGCCTCGTTCTTTTTGAATGCCTCTACCCAGGCGTCAAACTGTTCCAGATACTTCTGTCCCTTAATGGAATATGCAAATGCGTTCCTGGCCGTCCGGATCAGTTCATCCTCTGTAAAATGCATCTCATCCAGGGCAATTGCATACTCCTGCACCAGATCCACCATATAAGGCGGGTCATCCGAACTGATGGATACGGGTACGCCTGCCCGCATCATGGTCACTGCCGGATGTTCCTCATAGTTCCTGGCAGCCCCGGTCCATATATTTGATGTGGGACACATGGCGCAGAGGATTTCATGTTCCTTCAGATACTTAAGCAGTTCAGGTTCATGGATGGACTGGCAGCCATGGTCAATCCTGCTTACGTGCAGCGTTTGGATGGCATCCCATATATTATAGGCGCCGTCATCCTCCCCCGCATGGGCGGTCAGGAACAATCCCATGTCTTCTGCAAGCCTGTAGCTGCCCTGGTGTTTGATACAGGGATGCCCCTTTTCCTCACAGTCCATTCCCAGTCCGTCCACCATGTCCCGGTAACCTTCAAGGTTCTTTACAAAACGCTCACACTGCTCAGGAGACAAGGTCCTATCCAGGCCCGCAATATAGACAATCTCAACCCCATACTGTTGCTTCGCCTTTTTCTGGGCGCTGCGGTATCCCTCCATTACCACTTCCATGGGGATTCCCCGTTCCTCATTCAGCGGATAATCCAGGTGCAGCTCCTGGTAAACCACGTTCTGCCTCCTTGCATCCTTTGCCAGTGCAAGCACCACCGCCTCGTAATCCTCCTTGGTAATGCATACGGAATTGATGGTCCTGTCACAAAGCATGAAACCATTCAGCCCGTCCGCCTTCAGGATTCCTTCCACCCACTGCCGCAGTCCCTCCACCGTATCAGCAGGGAGCTTTACCCCATTCTTCCTGCCAAGATCCAACGCCAGGTCCCAGGGGATGGAACCTTCAATGTGGATGTGGTTCTCCGCCTTTGGCATGTTGACGATAAGTTTCATTTGACGTGTTGTAAGCATATCTTCTCCTCCTTAATATAGGTATTTAAGTATTATGGTAATACCTTTATATGTGTGAAATAATAATCCTGCGCCGTCTGGGGCATACAGGCCTTAGGGACGCAAGATGTATTATATTCAGCTTATGATTGTCTCCCGGCGCAAATACGCCGGACAGGTGATATGGCGGTCCGGTCAATAATGCTCCTGGCTCCGCAGGAGATTATAGCGGATATATTTGGTATCAAAAAACGCATTGGCTGAGATGACCGGCTGGTTATCCTGGTCATATGCCAGATTATCCAGCTCCAATACGGATTGGCACTCCATCAGCAGGGCGCTTTCCGTCACTGATTCCATCTCTTCCCTGGTCATGGTCAGTATCTCCACCCTGTCCCTGCACAGCAGCCTGCCCGCGTACCTGCGCAACAGTTCAAACGAGGACATGGATGACCACTCATCCTCCGATGGTTCCTGCTGAAACAATTCCCTTGGCATATAGTCAATACATACAATAGCCGGATGGCCATCCGCATAATAGACCTTCTCAATGCGGTACAACCGGGCGCCCTCCTCCACCTGGAGATTCCGGCAGTGCTTTTTCATGCGGTGGGACGCGCCCTGACCCATGGTTTCCTGATTCACGGTCCCCTGGCCCATTGCTCCCCGATTTATGGTTTCCTGGCTTATGAGCTTAATCTGCGCCTCATAGCCTCCCAATTCAATCAGGTGTCCGAACTCCTGGGCCGGATTCAGGCTGATTTTGATGGCCGCTGCCTCGGGGTTCACAAAAGTCCCCCTTCCATGAATGCGGAAAATCAGGTTCTCCTGTTCCAGTTCATCCAATGCCCGCCGCACCGTGACCCGGCTGACCCCAAACTTGCGCCCGATCTCCACTTCCGGTGGAAGTTTGGCAGACTCCTTCAGGTCCATATCCAGTATGTATTTCTTCAAATCGTGTTTAATATTATCACTTAGATTCTGTTTAATCACAGGCATCATCGCCATGTCAATACCTCTTTCCGGTATTATGGTAATACCTTTATACCCTATAGTAAGTATTTTTGTGGATTTTGTCAAGTGTTTTACGGATTTATATAAGTGATTTCCTCAAAACCGCATGACAGTTTACTTGAACAGGAAATATGTTTCGGTAAAAATTCCATTTAAAAAGCTGCCATGAACAGATTGAACGCTTCATGGCAGCATTTCCAACTTATCCGGTATAATCCGGCCAAACCGCATCCCTTCCCTACGCAGTCTCCACCGAAACCTTCTTCACCCTTCCCTACGCAGTCTCCACTGAAACCTTTTTCACCCTTCCCCGTATCCCCGAAACCAGCAGCACCGCGATGGTCATGAAATAGGGCAGGGCCAGCACGATCTGGGACGGGATCCCGAAGTTCTGCATGCTGGCCGCAAGGGCCTGGGCATAGGCGAACATGAAACTGTACACCGCTGCCAGCACCGGGTTCCCCTTTGCAATCATGATGGCTGCAACTGCCAGGAATCCCCTGCCTGCCGACATATTTTCCGTGAATATGGAGGTGCCGCCCAGAGGAAGGACCGCGCCGGCAATCCCCACGAAAAATCCGGTGATTAAAACAGAGTACCATTTATAGCGCAGGACATTGGTCCCGGTTGTCTGAGCCGCCTTTTCATTGATTCCCACACTGCGCAGCCTCAGGCCAAAGGGTGTTTTATACATGGCAATCCAGGTCCCGGCAATGGCCAGAAGGGTAAAATAGACCACCAGATTGTGGGTTCCGAACACTTCCCCTATATAAGGGATCCTGCTTATGACAGGCAGCTTGACAGAGGGCAGGCTGACCAGCCTTGGATCCATGAACGAGCCGCGTTTCCCAAAGATATTAAGGAGCAGGAAGGATGTAAATGCATCCATCCCCAGGTTCATGGCGATGCTGACCACCATGCCGCTGGAGCCAAGATGGAACACCAGGATGCCGAACAGGACGGAACAGGCCAGACCTGCCAGGATTCCGCACAGCACCCCTGTGTATGGGTTCCCGGAGTAATAGGTGCCCAGCGTGGCAAAGAATGCAGCGCACAGCATGAAGCTTTCCAGGGCAATGTTAAAGATTCCCGTCCTGTCCCCGAAACAGCCGCCAATGGATGACAGGATAAGCGGCACGGCCAGACGCAGGGCCGCTGCCATGGTTATGGTTCCCAGTAAAATTGAAAGCACTATCCCACCACCGCCTTCCTCTTGACAGAACCAATCAGTTTACGGTAATCCACAGTGATGAACAGCACGAACAGGGCCTGAATCAAAAGCACGGTCAGGCGGTTCACGTCGCACATCCGCTCCATATGGAGGGACCCGGCTTTCAGGACGCCCCAGATAACGGCTACTCCCAGGACCGTAATGGGATGATTGCCTGCAATCATGGCAATCATGATGCCGTCCCAGCCAAGGTTATTGGAGAAGCTGGCGGTGAATTTCCCATACGTGCCCTGGACCTCGATGCTGCCGCACAGACCAGCCACGAATCCCGACAGCAGGAAGATTGCCAGGAAGGTCTTTGTCACATTCACGCCCCCAATCCTTGCAAACCTGCGGTTCTCCCCCACCTGCTTCAGCTCATATCCGATTATGGTATACCTGTAAACCATGAAAATCACGATGACCAGCGCCACTGCTATGAGCACGCCCGTGCTTGCATTGGTCTTGGGTATCAGGTTGGTCAGGCGCGCCGTATCTGCTATGGGCGGCGTTGACAGGGCCAGTGAATCCCCGGCAGCGCTGATTCCCATTACAATATAAGTAAAATATTCGGTCAGCAGCACGGCGATATAGTTAAGCATCAGGGTCGTAATCATTTCGTTGACATGGAATGTAAGTTTCATCACGGCCGGAATCAGGGCAAACAGCATGCCCGCAATGCCAGCTGCCAGAAGACAGCCCGTGACATGCAGCGCTTTTGGCAGATGCACGTAAAAACCGAACAGGGCCGCCGCATATGCCCCAAAGTAAAGCTGCCCCTCAATCCCCAGGTTCATGACCCCGGATTTGAATGCAATGGTAGCCGCGATTCCCGTCAGGATACAGGGCGTGATCCACCGCAGGGTGTTGCCAAAGTTGCGGACGCTGCCAAATGCTCCCTGGAGGATATATTTCATGGCCGTAGCCGGGTTCTCTCCCTGCCATAGGATCAGCAGGCTGCCGATGATCATGACAGCCAGGAAGGAACACGCGTATTTCATGATGTTCCACAGGGCGTCCTGTCTCATTACCTTTGCTTCCTTATTCATGGGCAGCCACCTCCTGTCATCAAAAGCCCTATATCCGTCTCTGTCTTTTCCCCATGAAGCCCCCCGTCATACAGCTGCCCGCCGTACATGACCAGGATACGGTCCGACACCTCCATGACCTCGTTCAGTTCATGGCTTACCAGCAGGATTGCCGTGCCCGCGGCAGCCAGGCTTTCTATCTTTTTCCATATGAACTCAATGGCCCCTATGTCAATGCCCCTGGTGGGGTCTTCAATGATCAGAAGGCTGTTATCCTGCAAAAACTCCCTGCCCACAATCAGTTTCTGTATGTTTCCACCTGAAAGGGTCTGTATCTTCAGGTTGGGTGAGGACGCCTTGACATTGAATTCATGGACGATGCGTTCCGTAAATGATATGGCCTGTTTCCGTTTCAGGATGAACCGGTTTCCAAACCCTTTGACAATATGGTATCCCATAATGGCATTTTCCCACAGGGACGCTTCCCGGTTGATTCCCTCGCTGATCCGGTCCTGGGGCACATATCCGATGTGGCGCAGCCGGTGTTCCCGGCAGCCCAGATGGGTGATGTCCCTTCCGTCAAAGGCCACCTCCCCCTTGCTGCATTTCCTAAGACCGAACAGGCCCTCCACCAGTTCCTGCTGGCCGGAGCCTGCGACGCCTGCGATTCCCAGGATCTCGCCCTTTCTGATTTCAAATGAGACATCCTTTAACTTTTCCCGTCCCTCATGGTCAGGAACACACAGGTGCTTAACCTGAAGCAGCACATCCCCCTGTTCCTTGTCCTCCTTCTGGGCGGTCAGGATGACCTCCCTTCCCACCATCATGGTGGCAAGACCGTGTTCATCTGTTTCTTCCGGCTTCACCGTGCCGACATAGCGGCCGTTTTTTAAGACCGTGATGCTGTCCGATATCTCCATGACCTCTTTTAACTTATGGGTGATGAAAAGCACGGTCTTGCCGTTCTTAACCAGGAAACGGATTGCCTCGAACAGGCCCTCGATTCCCTGGGGTGTAAGGACCGAGGTGGGTTCGTCAAAAATAATGATATCCACTCCACGGTACAGTATCTTTACGATTTCCACCTGCTGGAGCATGGACACGGACAGGTCCTGTACCTGTTCGTCCAGCGGTATGTTGAAGTGGTATTCCTCACAGATAGCCTCCACCCTCCTGCGCGCCTTGTCACGGTTCAGGAAAATGCCCCATCTGCGCGTTTCGTAACCCATCATGATATTGTCCAGTACCGACAATTCGGGAAACAGCATGAATTCCTGGTGCACCATCCCGATGCCGGCCCTGCTTGCATGGTTGGGGTTCCTGAAATCCATCTTTTTCCCATGTACAAACAGTTCTCCCTCATCCGGCCGGTAAAGGCCGCTGATGACATTCATCAAAGTACTTTTGCCTGCCCCATTTTCCCCGATAACCGCATGAACCGTTCCTTTCCTGACGGACAGGCTGATTTTATCATTGGCTGTCAGGCTGCCGAACCGTTTGGTAATTCCTTTTAATTCCAGCACAAAGTCCATAAATGCCTCCTTTTGTACCATCGGCCCTTTGCAGTCCCTATTTCAGCAAATCCTCCAGATTAAGGGAACCTGATTTTACGTCTTCAATTAATTTGTCCAAATCCGTCCTGACATCCTCGGGAAGCTTATCGTAATCCCTGTCGTCGAAAATGGCTGACTGTGTCTCTATCCCGTAGTTGGTACGTCCTGACACGAACTGCCCGTCCTTATAAGCGGTAAAGGAATCAAATACAGCGCCCCGGATATCGGTCAGGGATGACCAGAACACGCAGTCATCAATTCCGCCCTGCCACTCATCAACCCCGATACACCTGATTCCTGCCTCGGAACAGCCCTGGATCACGCCCAGCCCTGCCAGGTTGGCTGTCTGGAAGATTACATCCGCGCCCTGGCTGACCATGATTTTCGTCTGCTCCCCCGCCTTTACCGTGTCGCTGTCATCCCCCACGTATGCGGTCTGTACCGTCACGTCCGGGTCCGCGTATGCGGCTCCTGCCAGATATGCGTCGCGGAACCGGTTAATCACAGGAATGTCCAGGCTGCCGATCCAGCCGATTGTCTTTGACTGTGTGGTCCTGGCCGCCACAAAACCGGATACAAAGGCCGGTTCCAGGGAGTCCACGTACACATTGGCCACATTGTCATATTTGGTATCCAGGCTGCTGTCAATGAGGCAGAACATGGTATCCGGATACTCCGGGGCCAGCTCGATGGCCACTTCATTTACCGTGTCGAACATAGTGTAGATGGGGTTGGCGCCCATTTCCGCCATTGCCCTGATCTGCTCTGAATATTCGGCCTTGTCCAGCGCCTCAATCAGCTTGACCGTGGCCCCGTACTCCTGCTCAATCTGTTCAAATCCGGTCCACGTCAGGTCGGTGAACGGAACCCCTGCCGGGGCTTCGCTGATCAGGCAGGTAAATAATTCTTTATCCTGCTCCCCTGCCCCTTCCTCTTTTTTCCCTGTTTCCCCTTCACTCCCTGCCTTGGCCTGTTCAGTCTGGGCCTGTCCGGCCTGGGACGTTTCCTTTGCAGTTTCCCCTTTGCCTCCGGCGCATCCGGCCAGCACGCACATGACGGCAGCAGCAGTTAAAAACAGTCTCATTTTCCTCATATCTTTCTCCTCCTTCATTACTCATCAAAAATGGAACACAGCTCACTGATATCTTTAATCACACAATCCGGCTTCTTTTCCTCCAGGGACCCAAGGGGCCAGTTCCCGGACGGCACCCCCACCGTATAAATCCCCGCAGCCACCCCGGCTTCTATATCAAAGGGGGACTCCCCTATGTATACGCATTCCTCCTTCAGGCAGCCGCACACAGCAGCCCCCTTAAGGATGGGTTCCGGGTCGGGTTTGAAGCGGATTACATCATCCCTGGTGACCAGCAGGCTGATATACCGGTCCAGTCCTGTCTGCTTCAGGATATGGGATGCGTTTTTCCTCCGCTCCGATGTAATCAGGCAAATCTTACAGCCCAGATTCCAGATATGGTCCAGGGTCTTCACGGCCCCGTCAATGAGCCTGGCCCGCTCCATATGGATTGGGTACTGCCTTTTATATTCCTCTATGAATTCCTCTATGGTACCATGGTCATCCGGGCTTACATCGGTCAGCGTGGTAAGCATCACTTCCACCGGAAGCCCGAACATGTCCATAATGTCCTCTTTGGCGGGTCTGCCCCCGCTTACCTTTTCAAATGCTTCTGCAAGGGCGTCACAGATGCAGTCCTGGGAATGGATTAAGGTCCCGTCCAGATCCGTGAGCAGCGCCTTATACCGCGGCATCCTCCGTCACCCCTTACTTCTTAAGGATTGCATGGTCCAGCGCATGGCTGCACGGGCAATCCCTTTCGTCCTTCAGGTCCGGTATGGCCAGATATAATACCTGCTTGAAATCCTCAATCCCCTGCTTTAACAGCCTTGGGAAATCGTCCGCTTCAATCTGCTCTCCCAGGCACCAGTTGGTGGGGACGCAGATATGTGCATAGCAGATGGCCGCCTCCCTTGCAAAGACTGCTTCCGGAAGGGTGGTCATCCCTATCAGGTCAGCACCCAGCTTACGGAACATGGTAAGCTCAAAGGGTGTCTCGAACCGGAGCCCTTCATTGACAAAGATGACCGCCTTGTCGTGCACATGTCCGGGCTTCACCTTGTTTGCAGCGTCAATCAGCGCGCGGCGCAGGTCCGGGCAGTAGGCAGGCGTCATATCCACATGGTAGGCCTCCACCTCGTCGTCATACAGGGACCGCGGGAACCTTCTGGTCCAGTCACAGAAATCATGGGGGATGACCAGGCTGCCCAGCTCGATGTCCGGATTGCTGCTTCCCACACAGTTGGTGGCCAGGATCTGTTCCACCCCAAGCTCCTTGAAGGCCCAGATATTGGCCCTGTAATTGATGCGCGGGACAATGATTTTGTGCTCCTCCCCATGTCTTGGAAGAAAATACACCTTCCGTCCCTGGATTGTGCCCTCAAAAATCTCAGAAGAACGTCCATATTTGTTATTGTGGACAAACATCCTGGGATTTTCCAGAAGTTCATAGAAGCCGCTTCCTCCGATAATTCCAACTGGTTTCATTTGTATTTCTCCTTTTCCTTTTTATGATTTGGAACTGAAATCGTTTTCAGTTCCTGTAAAAAAAATGTTGTCTTTGCCATGACCACATCTTTTATACTTCCATGTTTTATATTTCCATCTTTTATACTTCCGTCTTTTCTATGTCCATTTTCCAGCAGATATATTAACTGCGGCATATCCGGGGCACCCAATCGGTTATCCATGCGCCCCGGACACACCTTTTATGTCTTCCAGTCCGGCCTGCCTCATCACACCAGCTTCTGTACGGACGTCCTTTCAATGAATTTCAATTCCAGGGCCTCGGTCCTTGCCCCGCCCCTCTCACCGGGCTGCTCCATCCGTTTCAGCAAGAGCCTGACCGCACCCACTGCAATGGCCGATGTATCCAGGCGGAAGCTGGTAATCCCATGGCGTTCAAAGGCCATGACATCCTCATCGCACTCCTCAAAACCGATGAGGGAAATATCCTTTCCCGGCGTCATCCCATGGTTCCTGACAGCTTCCAGCATGCCTGTTGTCAGGGTGTTGTTGCCTGCTATGATGGCCGTAGGCGGTTTTTCAAGCCCAATCATCTGGGATGTATAGCGGATGCCCGCCTCTGTCTTCCAGCAGTCCTGTATGAAATACTCATCCCGCCACGGCAGCCCGTGCGCTGCCAGGCAGTCCCTGAAACCGCGGATGCGTTCCTCTGCAATCCCATGCCCCTCTGCGCCCACCAGGAATGCAATCCTGCTGTGGCCGTTTTTTATCAGATACCCTGTTCCCTGATACAGGGCTTCGTAGTTCCGGTTCATGATGCAGTCCAGGGATGTATTCTCTTCAAAGTACCTGTCTATGAGCACCACCGGCTTCTCTACCTGCTGCAGCCGCGTCAGTTCCTTTAAGGAGGTGGCGTCCAGAATGCCGTCCGCCATCTGGCAGATGGAGCTGCTTAAAAAGCTGCATTCCTCATCTGCTGATTCTGTTGTATAGACCACCACGTAATAGCCGTATTTCTTCATCTCACGGATTACGGTGTTAATCAGCTGGGTGAAAAAATGATTGTCAATCACAGGGACAATCACCACCACCACCTGGCTCCTGCCGCGGACCATGGCTTTGGCCGTGAAATCCGGGACATAATGAAGTTCCTCAATCGCTTTCTGTACCCGCTCTTTTACCTCTGTATTAATCCATTTATAGTCATTCAGTACACGTGATACGGTGGATGGGGACACCTGAGCATACTCCGCCACATCTTTGATTGTGATTTTATTCTTTTTCATGTGCACTTCTTCCTCTTTTCTGAACCTGAAATCCTTTTCAGTATAGCAATATTACCATATCTGACATTATTTTGCAAGAGGTGCGGGGGGATATTCCAAAAAAGTAATACCAAACCGTTTCTTCTGTGTTACAATAAGGAATGGATATAAACCATATATGATCAGGAGGACAGATAATGTCATACACATTAACCAGCGTAACAATCCGTACGGACAATACACCGGAGGGCATGAAAAAGATTGGGGAATTATGGGCCGACGTGGCAGGAGGAAAGCTTCCCATCCTATTTGACAGTGCACAGAACTTCCAGACGGGGATTTCCCCCATCTCAAGATACAGCAATTATGCAGGAGATGAAACCGGCGCCTACGACCTCTCCGTCATGGGAGTGACAGCGGACTTCTTCCAGCACATGGAACATCTGGTCAGCGAAGGCGTGTACCGCAAATATGACGAGGCCGATGAAAGCGGCGACATAGGCGCATGTACCAGAAAAGCATGGGAACGCGTGTGGGCTGAACAGAAAAACGGCGGGATTGTGCGGGCCTTCACGATGGATTATGAGAGCAGCGTGCCTGCGGAGTATACAAAGGACGGGAAGGCCCATTGTTATCTGTATATTGCGTTACGGTAAGGCTGCGGATGCTTATTACTGGGGCGGCAGGAACTTTCCCTTTTTCCCACGGTAATGCCACAGGACACACCCAATGGCCGCCAGGGTCACCAGGGTTGTGAACAGACCGCCTTCCGGGCCGAACAATCCGCCGTTTAACAGGTTTTCCTCACCGATGACCGTTGTGAACATCCGGGGCGTATTGATTCCGCTTACCTCAAATCCATATACAGGGCCTTGGAAATAATTCCAGGCAATGTGAAAGCCGATAGGAATCCACAGCTGGTCCGTGTACCAGAAAAGAAGGCCAAGGAAAATCCCCACAAGGCAGATATTGATAAAGCCCAGAAGACTGAAATTACTGTTGGAGGAGTGCGCGATACCAAACAGAAGCGCCGGAAGGATCAGGGCCAGCCATCCAGGTCTGGCCTGCCGCATGGCATCCATGGCATATCCCCTGAAAAAGATTTCCTCGCCAAATCCCACTGATATGAACATGACCAGATAACCTATGAGCCACGGGTCCAGGCCTGCTTTCCCAAAACTCATGGATGCATTGCCGGTCAGGCAGACTCCCGCGGCAACCAGCGTAATCATGACCATACCGATGAGAAGGCCCTTGCCCAAATCCCTTAACCATCCTTTGCCGTGTATGCCAAGGTTTTTCCAGGATGAATGGAAGCCCCATTTCCACAGGGCAAGCGGCAGGAATATGATGACCAGGTTCTGGATGCATATCAGGATAATCATATACCAATGGTCCGCCTGCCCCCTGTATGCCTCCATCAGGCTGCCGTCCCCGTCCATGATTCCCAGGCTCATCAACAGGATTCGAAAGGCAAGGGAGAATGCCAGGGCAATCGCTACTATGATTACAGGTATGACCATATCCCATATCAATACAAGACTGAGGAACTTATATCCCCATCTGACCTGTCCCTGCTGGTTCTTAAACGGATTTTTCATCGTAATCTCCTATGCTGTCATTTATTTTCCTATCTGGAATCCATCACATACCGGCCGCCGGGATGCTGGAAGCCGTGGCGTACCGGTAACGCCATACGCTTGCCGGATAACCGGTCAGGATGGAATATCTCGTCTTATCCACCAGATCTATGGTGATGGTCACATCATTATCAATGCAGTACCTTGAGAGTCCTTCGGCTGAATCGTTGTTCCCGGTGAAATCAAAACTGTAAATCCTGTCATATTCAAAGGGCATCATATGGATTTCGCCTAATACCACACCTTTCCCATCAATGGCCGTGACCCCGTACAGCCACACCTCATGGGCATCCAGGCTCAGGTTCGACTCCCCGCTTGGAAACATGAAGCAGTCCACTCCCCGGTCCATCACATAGCATTCCATATCGTGATGGATTTCATTCTGATACATGGGCCGTCCCTCATTGTTCATCCACATTGTTATCACTGCATCCTCATCCCCGCACCGGATGCCGCCCACCTCATCCACGCTCTGTCCAGGCCCCGGCAGGAACGCGCCGTCAGACCCCACCTGATATCCGTCCGGGGTGGTTGTATCCGACAACATATAGCCGCGTCCATCAAAATAATAATATCTGCCCTTAATCCATTTCCATGTACCTGCAGGATAGGTCCCGTCGTCCTCCTCATACCACCTGCCGCCGGAGTCCTGCTGCCACTGTCCGGCATATGAGGTGGCGGATGACATGGCTGTGGCGGTTGTAATGGCCGCAATGCCTATGGCGGCCATGGCTGCGGCTTTTAACGCTGCTGTCTTTGGAAAAGGGATGAACTGCAGCCGATTAGGCGGAACTATCTTAAACTGCTGCACCTTTTCCAATCTATGAACCAAAGACGATATGACCCTTTTCATGAAAATCATACAAATCCCCCTGCCCTTTCCTGCATTTCACTGCGGATACCCCTGCCAAACCTTAAGTACATCCAGTATACCATAATCTTCCGGCACTTTACAGGGGCTTATTGCTTTCATTCTTTTCTTTGGCTATCCGCTCCATACGCCACAGGGTTGTCCTGCTGACCCCCAGTTCCCTGGCTATATCCTGTTTTTTCTTTCTAGGTTTCAGGGAGGAATATATATCCTCCGGTTCAGGAGGCTGGTTCCTGACTGTTTTCTGCCCAGCCAAAGCATTGCTTTCCCCAGAGCGGAAGATTTTTAGCATCTGTATCTCCTTTAACCCGATTTCCTGGGAATCGCTGAGCACCACCAGACGCTCGCAGATATTGCGTAGCTCACGCACATTACCGGGCCAGTGGTAATCCATCAGGCACTGGGCCGATTCCTGGGACAGTTTGGGTATGGGTTTTCCCATCTCACATGCAAATCTGGTAAGATAAAAATCCACCATTTCCTGTATGTCCCCGGACCGCTCCCTGAGAGGAGGAATTGTGATATCCAGCAGGTTCAGCCTGTAATACAGGTCTGCCCGGAACTGCCCTTCCCGGATTTTTTCCTCAATATTGATATTAGTGGCCGAAATCACCCTTACATCCACAGGCTGAAGACGGCTGCTTCCGATGCGGCGGATTTCCTTTTCCTGAAGTACGCGCAGAAGCTTGGCCTGGAGTGCAGTGGGTATTTCCCCGATTTCATCCAGGAAAATGGTTCCTTTGTGCGCCAGTTCAAACAATCCGGCCTTGCCGTTTTTGGATGCCCCGGAAAATGCGCCTGGCTCATATCCGAATAATTCGCTTTCCAGCAGGTTCTCGGGCAGGGCCGCACAGTTTAAGGCCACAAAGGGTTCCGCATTCCTCCTGCTCTCCCTGTGGATGCTGTGGGCGAACAGCTCCTTGCCGGTTCCTGTCTCCCCCACAATCAGCACATTGGAATCCACCCTGCTGTAGCGCTTTGCCATAAGGATATCCTCCCTGATTGCCTGGCTGGATCCAATGATATCGTCAAAGGAATACTTTGCGGTAAGTCCCTGTCTCACAAGGCTGTGGCGTATCTTAGTCTCCGCCTCCATGATCTGCTCCGTATAGCGCACCATGATGATGGCTCCTTTGCCCATCTTGTCCACCACCACGGGTTTGTACTCCGTGTAAAGCTTCCTGTCCTCCCACTGGATGATTTCTTCCTTTTCCCTTCCGTTTTCAACCACATCCTGCCACTTGAAGGCGGAACAGACAGCCGCCACAGGACATCCCATGAAGTCCATCCTGGTGGACAGGTGAAATGTCCTGTATGCCTGATTATTCAGGGCCTGGATCCGGCCGGCTGCATTAACGGCCACCAGGGCATCGGAACTGGTATTGAGGATGGCGCTGGTCATATTGAACCTGGCCCTCTCCATATTGATGGTCCGGGCTGCGTCCATGGCCTGTTTCAGGGCCTGGTCAATGGCAATATCCTTGGTATGGATATGGACCCGCCTCAGGTTCTCCTTATCACAGAGCCCGCACATGGTACCTGCCCCCACAAACACGTCTGCCCCGCTTTCCTTTGCCATGTGTATGGCCTCCAGGGTGGAAGCCTCATCGTGGATTGCATAGTATTTAATCTCGGCCTGGCACAGACGCTCAAGTTCTGTCACCGCGCCGTTGTCCATGTAGCGGACACACAGCGCAATCTTCTTTGGGGCAAATTCCTGCCTGGCCTTTATAAGAGCCTCCAGGATATCAAAACTGGACAGCTGTATTTCCACCACATGCTTTTGCGGAAACAGGGAGACCAGCCTGTCATACGTCATGCCCCTGGCCACCAGGATTTCCGCATCTCCATGACATGACAGGGATTCAGGGGTACCGAACACATGAAGCAGTTCAATCCTGATATCATCCTGGCCCTGAACCCGGCTGACAGCTGCCTCAAACCTGTTTTTCATATTCAAATATGGTATGAACATACGTATCGTAACCATTGACTGCCTTCCTCCTGTTCCCTTCACGCAAAAATGTACCCAACTATGAGACCATGCCAACGTGAACATTATATCATAATTGAGTACATCCGTGTACATCCGATTGCGCGGTTCCTGCTGCCGTCTGTTGCCTTCTGTCTGCGGCCTTCTATCGGTTAACGGTTCACCACATTCTGGGGCTTCCCATCCACAAACTGCCGCAGGTTATCCACCGCAATATCCATTAGTCTCTGTCTGGATTCCCTGGGTGCCCAGGCAATGTGGGGTGTGATGATCATGTTTTTGGCGTCTAAGAGGGGATTATCCTCCCTGATGGGTTCTGAGGAAACCACATCCACGGCTGCCCCGCTTACTTTTCCACTGTTTAATGCTTCTTTTAAGTCTTCCTCCACAATCAGCGGACCTCTTGAGGTATTAAGAATCTTAACCCCATCCTTCATCTTTGCAATGGTGTCTTTGTTGATGATTCCCTCCGTGGACGGGAACAGCGGGCAGTGAAGGCTGATTACATCTGACTGGGACAGCAGCTGGTCCAGGGATACGTATCTGCAGCTGTCTGTTTCCAGGTCCTTGTTGGGGTATTCATCAAAAGCAAGAATCTTCATCCCAAAAGCCTGGGCAATCTGCGCGGTCCTCTGTCCAATCCTTCCAAAACCAATCACGCCGAAGTTCTTGCCAGCCAGCTCCACCAGGGGATGTTTCCAGAAACACCAGTCCTGATTGTGGGTCCACTCCCCTGCCTTCACACAGTCGGAATGTTCACCCACATGATGGCACAGTTCCAGAAGAAGGGCCATTGCATACTGGGCCACGGCGTCCGTTCCATAGGTGGGGATGTTGGAAACCACCACCCCTTGTTCCTTGGCAGCCGCCGTATCAATCACATTATACCCTGTGGCCAGGACACCGATAAATTTCATTCCGGGACACTGGTGTATGATCTCTGCCGTTATCGGCGTTTTATTGGTATACACGGCCTGGGCATCCCCAATCCGCTCCGCCACCTTGTCCGCCGGGGTCCTGTCATACACGGTCAGGGTGCCAAGGGCCTCAAGCCCCTCCCAGCTTAAGTCTCCGGGATTTTCTGTATATCCGTCCAATACTACAATTTTCATGTCCATTTTCCTCCTCGATTGAATTTATATTAATCCTCTACCAGGGCCCAGGCACGGTTGATGACACGCTTTGTACCGGCAAGGACGATATCCCCGTCCTCATTGGCCCATGGCTTTACTTCCAGCGACAGTACATAGGGATTATCCTTATTGAAAAAGCCCTCTTCCTTTAACACGGTAAAGAAATCAACCATCTGTTCCGTGTCATTGGCGCTTTCCGGGAATCCGAACCTTGGGTGCTGATCCCCGTATGCCTGGCAGCCTTCCATTACCACGGCATTACCGATGTGCAGGTGGGTGATATAGGGGCGCAGGGTCTGGATTACAAACCTGGATGTCTCATATGTGGTAGGGAAATGGGACAGGTCCACCAGCAGCCCGAAGTTATTATGGGTCATGCGCATGTCAGCTGCAAACCTGGCCGCATAGGGCGCAGGTCCAATGAGGGCAGCCTTATCCATGTCAAAATCAAATACCTCCAGCTCCACCATCATTCCCAAGGACGCTGCATGGCTGCACACAGCCCTGGTGGTCTTAAGCAGCTGGGTATAAGCCTGCTCTTTTGTCTCAGGCTCCCACTTTCCTGCCAGGAATGCAATTCCCCCGGCCCCCATATACTTAGCCTCATTAACAGAGTCAATGAGCACTGCCTCGGCCTTTTTCCTGCCTTCCTCATTGAGGTCATTGGGATTCAGCTTAGGTCCCAACAGGCGGGGCTGGGCGCCGTAGCACACCTTCATATGGCCCTGGGCCAGCATGTCCTTTACCCTGTCCCTGGTCTCCTGATCCTCGATATGGGTGATTTCCAGTGCGCTGAAATATTCATCGCAGCAAATGGTCTTAACGGATTCAAGTATGGGGTAATCCACCGGGGGATGGGTCATCCATTGGATGGTTCCCACCTGAAAATATTTCTGAATCGGGTCTTTCATATATCATGATCCTCCTTTTTCTATTTACAATTTAACCATGTCCTGATTAATCTTCCCTTACACCAGCTCCCAGGCCAGGTTCAGGGTGCGTTTTGCATTGGCAATCACTGCCTCCGACGGTTCATCCTTCCACGGTTTTACCTCAAAACTGACAATGGGGCGGGTCTTTTCATTGAGGAAACCAATCTTTAGCAGCAGCCTCAGATACCCTGCCAGCTCATTTACGTCATTTTCACTGTCCGGGAACCCAAATCTTGGATGGTTGTCACCGTAGGCTTCACAGTCCGGGCTTTTAATGACCGTATTGCCCATATGCGCATGGATGATATAATCCTTTACCGGCAGGATGCCCTCCTCTATTGTCTCATGTATCATGGGAATATGGCTTAGGTCTACCAGCAGTCCGAAGTTCTCAAACTCCTCCCTGATGATGCCTGCATATCTGGCTGCCAGGGACGCAGGCCCTATGAGGGCTTTTTTGTCAATATCGTAATCAAATACCTCACAGCAGATGGGCATGTCTCCCTTATCCCGGGCATAGGCACACAACTCCCTTGTGGATTTTATAAGCTGATGGAGGGACTGTTCCTTTGTCTCCTCCCGGTACCTGCCTGACAGGAAGGAAAATCCCACACATCCCAGTTCATAAGCCTCGTCAATCCCTTCCTTCAGGGTGTCCACCGCCTTTTGCCTGCCCCCTTCATCAAGGTCATTCAGGTTCAGGCCGGCGGATAGCGTGCGTCCCTGCCCGCCGTAGGCAGACACCATATGGCCTGTCCGTATAAGCCCTACCGCTGCCCTTCTGACCTCCGGGTCATTGATACGGGCCACCTCCACCGCGTCAAAGTAGTCATCCGCCACCACCTTACCGAGGCATTCAAGTATGGGGCCGTCTCCGTCCCCCAGGCCTCTGTAGGCAACATGAAGAATCAATCCCACTTTCATGAACTTCCTCATGGATTGTTCCATGTCCAACCTCCTTACGTCATTTCCCAGCCAGCCCTTTGCTGTCTGGCTGCCGGGCTATTTGCGCTTCATGACAGCCCTGCACTTATCCGCAATGGCCTTAGGGCTGTATCCATACTTTACCAGCAGTTCTTCATAATTCCCTGACTCAGCGAAATCAACGGCCCCAATCCGCTCCATGGGCACGGGCCTGTGTTCTGCCAACACCTCTGCCACCGCGCTGCCAAGGCCTCCGTAAATGCTGTGTTCCTCCACCGTGACAATGGCCCCTGTGCCCTTGGCGCACTCTATGACCAGATTCTGGTCAATAGGCTTGATGGTATGCATATCCACCACCGTTGCCTGGATTCCTTCTTCCTCCAATAGGGCAGCTGCCAAAAGGGCCTTGTGAAGAACGGTTCCCGTGGTAATGATGGTCACATCCCCGCCTTCCCTTATCGTGATTCCCTTCCCAATCCCAAACTCCATATCAGGGGAATAATACACAGGCGCTTCTGCCCTGCTGAGCCTGAGGTACACCGGCCCCCGGTGTTCCGCCAGGGCGAATACGGCCTTCCTCGTCTCCACTGCATCCGCCACCGCGACAACGGTCAGATTGGGAATGGAGCGCACAAAGGCCAGGTCCGTAATGGCCTGATGGCTGGCCCCGTCATAGGAGTCCGACAGGCCGCAGTAGGTGCCGCACAGCTTCACGTTCAGGTTGTCATAGGCAATCAGGCTTTGGATGGGGTCCGCTCCCCTGGTGGTCATGAAAACCGCAAAGGTATTCACATAGGGAATCATCCCTTCCCTGGCAAACCCGGCTGCCATGGACACCATGTTAAGTTCGCTGATTCCCACGTTAAAATACCGCTCCGGAAAAGCCTTCCCAAATATACCGCTTTTGGTGGAGGATGCCACATCTGCCTCCAGGCCCACAATATTGGGATTCTGTCCTCCCAGTTCCTTTAACGCTGCGCCGTATGCATCGCGGATTGCTATCATTTCTCCCATTACTGAGCACCTCCTAATTCTGCCTTTGCCCTGGCATATTCCTCATCGTTGATGGCCTTCCCATGCCATATATTCCTGCCCTCCATAAAGGAAATGCCTTTGCCCTTCACGGTTGCCGCCAGAATCAGGGACGGCTTTCCCGGATGGTTTTTGCCGTCTGCCCCGGCTGCGGCCTTGGCTTCCTTGACCGCCCTGCATATGTCCGCCACATCATGTCCGTTGCAAGGAATCACATTCCATCCAAATGCCTCCCATTTTGCCCTGATATCCCCCATGGGCATGATTTCTTCAAGGGTTCCGTCCAGCTGCACCCCGTTGTTATCCAGAATGCCAATCAGATGGTCAGCCTTGAACTTGGAGGCGGACATGGCCGCTTCCCAGACACAGCCTTCCTGTATTTCCCCATCTCCCATAATAACATAAGTATAGGAATCCTGTCCTTTTATTCTTGCTGACAAGGCCATGCCAAGCCCTGCTGACAGCCCAAGGCCAAGGGGGCCGGTGGACAGCTCCACTCCCGGGGTTTTGTGGACACAGGGATGCCCCTGAAGCATGCTGTCAATGTGCCGCAGGTTCTTTAATTCTTCCTTTTGGAAGAATCCCTTTTCAGCCAGCACCAGGTACAGCATGGGGGCCGCATGGCCTTTGGAGAGTACCAGATGGTCCCTTCCCTCCATGTCCGGATGTTCCGGATCCACATTCATTATCTCGAAGTACAGGGCAGTCAATAGTTCCGTACATGACAGGGAACCGCCCGGATGCCCGGTCTGGATGCTGTGAAGCAGGTCAATGAGCTGGTTCCTGAACCGGCTGCATTGCAGCTGCAATTCCTCTTTTCTTTCATTTGTCATTGTCTTATTCCCTCCAACTTGTTCTTGATTTCCTCCACGCACAGCCTGGGGCTGGTAAGAACCGGACACCTGGTAAGGCCCCCAATGTCCTCTTCCAGGTGGGCCATGGATGCCTGGGCCAGAACAATGCAGTCATAGGCTGCAAGGTTTCCCGCCCTTTCCTTAAGGATACGGTCATGCAGTTCCATGTCCATGGCCTTCAGGGCCTGAAATGCGTCCGCACACACACAGGTGTCAATGGAAAGCTGCCGCCCGGCTCTTTCCCCTTCCCTGCGTATCTTTGATACTGTAGGACTGACCGTACTTCCCGCCGTTGCCATCACCAGCACATGGTCCCCATATGTAATGCTCTTTTTTGCCATGGCATCGTCAATGGCAATGACCGGGACCTTGATGAAGGGCCGGATCATCTCCACTGCCGGGGTCAGGGTGGAGCAGGTGGTGGCAATCAGGTCCGCCCCAGTCAGTTCCTGGGCCTTGATGTCCAGAAACAGCCTGTTCCTGTTATCTGCCGTAAATTCACCAGTTTCATTGGGATTGTCAGCCAGAAAATCGTCCCACAGGTTATGTACCTTCACCTCACAGCCAACGCCCTTCCTTAACATCTCCTCAAAGCTTACCGCCACGCTCTTCACTGTGTGGATTAATGCAATACGCTTCATGTATCTCTCCTGTCTGCTGCTTTTCTTCCATAAACCCGTTCTGCAGCCGGTCCAAGACATGCCATGGCGCCCCTGGCAGCCTCCTCCATGGACGGAAGCTGGAATATTTCCGTACAGAAATTCCCATCATAGCCGCACTCCTTAAAAGTGGTAAGTATTTTCTCAAAATCCAACCCGCATTGGCCGGGATAACGGCGGTTGTTGTCAGCCAGGTGTACATGGATGTTATAAGGGCTGTACTTCCTGATGGCCTCATACAGGTCCTTTTCCTCCAGGTTCAGATGGAAGACATCCATCATCAGCCTGAAGTTGGGCCTGTTTACCCGCTCCACCATATCCACGGCCTCTGCCAGCGTATTGATGAAATTAGTCTGCATGATGGTCACTGTTTCCAATGCAATTTTCACGTTTTTAGGCGATGCATGATCTGCCAGCTCCCGGAATGCACAAACTGCCAGTTCCTCTGTCTCCTCCCGTGAGAGCTGTTCACAATACTGCCCCCGCACCCTTCCGATATTGATATTGGCGCCAAGGTAACCGGCAAAGTCAATGATTTCCTTGCTTCTGCGGATGGCCTCCCTGCGGTTGTCTTCCACCGGACTGGTATAGCTCAGTCCCAGCTGCCCGAATATTTCTCCTGTACACACAAGGACAACGGACAGCCCGTATTTTTCAGCTGTCTGCTTCACTTCCTTCCAGTCAAGGGCTCCCGGATTCAGCGTCATAAGTTCCACGCCATCATATCCAAGCCTGGACAGGCCGCCAAAACTTTGGTCCAATGGTCCCTGGTAGGCTGTGACGGAACCAGCAATGGCCACGTCCGGGGTGGCTGCCTGATAACATAATTTCATCCTGCTTATCCTCCTTCCATAATGTCCGGCATCTTTTTGCCGATGCCTTTCTGACATATTTAAAGAGCAAGAAACGTGCCAACCTTTCCTATCCGTCCGGTCATTGATAATGCTGAATGAATCCCCAGGGAATTGAAGTATTTTTGTCAAAATGCAGCCACCGCCGTTGTTTCATTTGCGTTATGTTTCACAAACGTTTCTTTTTGTTTCTCACATATCTCCTTTAAATGTTTCATAATGTTTCATCCTATCCATTTTCCATGAAATATCATTATAGTGCCATTGTATCCTGCCAGAAGCGGCCCTGTAATGGGATAAAATCCAAAAGCCATGGGCAGGGAACTGATTATCGTTTCCCCGCCCATGGCTTTTATCTGTCATATAGGATTCTGGCATAACATCTGCCGCCATATCCAAACCTTACTGGACGCCAATACTCTCCATATATTCTTTTTCGTAGGCAGTCACATACTCCGTTGCAGCCGCCATATCCATATAGTTACTAATCAATTTGTTCTTCTCCAGATAATCTGTCTTCCAGGCATCTGTCCCAGACACCTTCTTAAGCTGTTCACTCCAGAATGCGGCGGCAGAATCGCTCATGTCAGCCGGTGCTGCCACTCCGCGCCATACAGGCACTTCCACATTTTCATAATCCCCGATTTCACTTAAAGTAGGGGCATCGGCCAGATTACCTGCATAGCGTTCCGTGGACAGGGCCAGGACCGGAACCAGGGAACCTGCAGCCACATATTCCGTGGCTGCTGCTGGTTTGGATATGACAAACTCAATATGTCCGCCCAAGGCTGCTGTGATGGCGTCACCGGTGGAGTCATATGTTATGTAGGACATGACGTCCTTGCTGACCCCCAGCTCTGCAATCAGGGCATCATAGGTAGCGATATCATCGCCCTTGGAGCCTCCGATCACTACCTTTGTGCCGCTCTTTGCTGCCTCGATGGCCTCATTGAAATCAGCATATTTTGTATGGCCGCCCTTGAAAACAAGCTGTTTATCCACTGCCATGATGGCCAGGATCCTAAAGTTGGAGGAGCGGTTCTTCGTGTTCTGCACCATAGGCATCAGGTCACCGCTATTAAAGGTCAAAAGGGTGTAATCCGCCTTCTTTCCCTTTGTATTGGCAACTTCATTCCTTCCTATCTCGCCGCTTCCGTCTGTCTTGTTAGTAACAATGATGGTCTGTCCATTGACCATGTTGTCCTTTGTCATAATGTCAGATATCATTCTCGTATAGATATCGCTGCCGCCGCCCGGACTGGAGGTAACAATCCAGTTAATATTATCCTTTGGCTCAAAGGGGCCGCTGCTGCTTCCCTCCCCGCATCCTGTCACAAGCGCCGCTGCCGCCATCAAGGCTGCTGTCAGTAAAATACTCCTTTTTTTCATTTTGTTAACCCTCCTAATATTATTATGATAAAGCCATCAGGCCTTTGCTGATCTGGATTTCTTCCAAACTGCTTTTATGACAGGTGTAAAGATAAATGCCAGGAAAATAAGCATCAGCACGCATGTGATTGGTCTTGTAAAGAAAATGTCCAGGCTGCCTCCGGAGATAATGAACGCCTTGCGCATATTGGATTCCAGAAGCTTTGCAAGTACAAAGGAAAGCAGCATGGGCGCCGTGGGGAACCCGCTTTTGGTAAGGATGTACCCCAGGACACCGGACAGGAACATTACAATCACACCATACATGGAATAGCTTGAGCTGTAGGAACCCACCACACACACCGTGATGATGATGGGTATCATGAACTTCACTGGTACGGACAGTATCTTTATCAGGAACGGAATCACGGCAATAGATACAATCAGGGTAAAGATATTGGACAGGAACAAGGATGCAATCAGCCCCCATGTAAACTCCGGTTCATTGGTAAACAGCAGCGGCCCTGGGTTCAGTCCCCACATCATAAGTCCGCCTAACAAAACAGCACCTGTTCCGCTTCCCGGGATTCCAAGGGCCAGCAATGGAGCAAATGCTCCTGCCGCCGCCGCATTATTTGCCGCCTCACTGGCAGCGATTCCCTCAATGGCGCCTGTCCCTAACTCCTCCTCGCTCTTAAACTTTTTCTGGGCCGCATACCCCATGAAAGCGCCTGTGGTTGCGCCTGCACCCGGAAGCACGCCCACAAATGTACCCATAAGTCCGGAGCGTATGGACGGTGGCAGGAGCCGTTTAAAATCATGTCTGGTCAAAAGGCTTCCCCGGATTGTCAGTTTCACATCCCTGTTTGCCTTTGTGTCCGCGCCTCTTTCCATTACCAGGTTAATGACCTGCGAAAATCCAACGGTTCCAATGATGAATGGTGTAAACGGAATACCGCCCAGCAGATACATACTGCCAAAATCATATCTTGGCGAACCGGACAGGGTATCCATCCCCATACTTGCCAGCAGGATTCCCAGCATGGTGATGACAACACCTTTTATGGGGTTCTCACCCACCAGCCAGCTGATGGACGTCATTGCAATAAACAGCAGGGCCGTCATCTCTGAAGGACCGAACTTAAGGCCCACATTAGCCAGGGCCGGGCCTGTGAATGTCAGGATGATGATACCGATGGTCCCTCCGATAAAAGAAGCCATATTAGCAGTAAAAAGCGCCTGGCCCGGCCGTTTCTTCTTGGCTGCCATGGGATAGCCGTCCATGGCCGTACAGATGGCCGGGGAGTCCCCGGGTATGTTCAGCAGGATGGCGCTAAATGCGCCGCCGTACATATTGGAATAATAGAGCGCTCCCAGCATGATGATTGCGGTAGTAGGGTTGAATTTATAGGTAAGGGGCAACAGCAGCGCAACACCTGCAAGGCTTCCGATACCGGGCATGGCGCCCACTATCAGTCCCAGGATGGCGCCCAGCATGGCGGCTCCTATGTTGCTGAACGTAAACAGGGTGGAAAAGCCTCCTAACAACAGTTCTATATTTTCCATTTTCGATTGCTCCTCTCCTATAATATGTAATCCAGTAGGCCCATGGGGAAATACACTCCCAGCCACAGGCGGAACACGCCCACGGAAATCGCCACACAGACAGCCAGTACAATCAGCGTATCCTTCCAGCTTGTATGTTCAAAAACCTTCAGCCACAATACGATGAACAGATAACAGCTTGGAAGAAGGCCGATGATATAACTTCCCACAATAATCCCCGCGCCTCCCGCAATTACTAAAAGTTCATTTTTCTCATATTCGGCAGACTCCTTATCCTTCAATGACTGGAAAAAAGAAACAATACTGGTCAGGAACATGATAATGGCCATGATGGCCGGGAAAAAGCCTGGCCGTGGACCATCAACATGGCTCCAGAAGCCTAATTGTGTGAAACCAATCACTGCAAATACCACTGCAAATGCAGCAAGCACCAGCGGTACAATCTGTTTCGTTCCTATCCTCTTCATATAAACCTCCCTTTTCTATCCATTATCCCCTCAGGTGGTTGGCCATCCTTGCCGCCATTTTCACTGCATTTTCAAATGCAGAAGTTTTTACAATCCCCTTGCCGGCTATATCATAGGCAGTCCCGTGTGCACAGGTGACAATAGGTGCCGGAAGTCCGCCGGCAATGGTAATCCCCTGATCAAAGCCCTTTAGCTTCAGTGCAATCTGCCCCTGGTCATGGTACATGGTCACCACACCGTCAAAATCCCCGTTAAATGCCTTGATAAACAGGATATCAGATGGGAACGGGCCGTTGGCATCAATCCCCATTTCCCTGGCCTTTTCAATAACAGGCCCAATTACATCAATCTCTTCCCGTCCACATTTGCCGCCCTCACCGCAATGTGGATTAAGGGCCGCCAGGGCAAGCCTCGGCTTTTCAATTCCTGAATTCTTCAGGGACACATTAGCCAGGCGCACAGCCCTCATGATGGTTTCTTCCGTCAGGTTCTGGCTCACCATGCTGATAGGGATATGGCTGGTTGTCCGCGTGGTCCACAAATCCCCAAGGACATTGATTTCGCCAAAGGGGTCCGTGTGGTTAAACAGATGGGCCATGTAATGATGTTCACTTTCAAAGGGGCATCCGGCCTTTATCATGGCCTGCTTGTTTAACGGAGCAAAACAGAATCCATCGATTTTCCCTTCCTGATAAAGTTCAATAGCGGTCCTCAGCATATCCAGGCAGGCCTGTCCGCTTTTTATATGTATCTGTCCATAAGGCACTTCCTGGGGATTCAGATCCTTCTGGTCCAACACGGGTATTCCCTGATCCCAGTCCGCGTCCTCCACCTTTTCAATCACCTGCATGGGAATTTCCAGTCCACAGACACTGGCGCCCCGCTCAAATATCCTTACATCCCCAATCACAACCGGACGGCAGTATTCCTCATAAAAACCGGATGCTGCAAGCTTTGCTATGATTTCAGCACCCACCCCGGCCCCATCTCCCAGAAGTATTCCTAATATTGGTTTTCTGTTCATAAAATCATCCTTCCTTTTGATTTTTACTTTTGCTTTCATGTCAATATTATTAAGCAAATACCGTGCCAACTTTTTCAAAAGGAATGACCTGTTACAATTAATGTGTTTTTCCTCCTTAACTGCGTTGTGTATTCTGTATATTCCCATTGATTAAAACCAGAACACATATGTTACTTTTTTTGTTTTAATGTTTCAGCCTATATTTTTGTTTCTAAAATGTTTCATTCTGTTTTTTTGTTTAATTTTGTTTCATCCAGCAGATTGTACTTCTTCATTTTCCTCCACAGGGTGCTTTTATCAATCTTGAGATAGGCCGCTGTCCTGGTACGGTTATGGTCAAACCGCTCCAGTGCCTCAACCAAGGCCTGGCGCTCCGCAACCTTAAGGCCGGTATCCTTCTGCTTCCCGCCTGCCCCGTCCTCATCCCCAGGTATGCCGGGAAGCGCCTGCCTTACCTCCCCGGCCCCTGCCACAGGCCGCTCACAGAGAATGCAGATGCGCTCGCAGAAATTGCGTATCTCGCGTACATTTCCCGGCCAGTCATGACGCTTAAGCAATTCCATTCCCTCTTCCGATATCCTCTCCAGCACACATCCGGTCCGCTCATGCTCAAATCCCGTCATCTTCCTGACCAGATAGGGTATGTCCTGTCTTCGCTCCCTTAGAGGAGGTATATTAAGCTCCAGCACATCCAGACGGTACAAAAGGTCCCTGCGGAAATTCCCCCGTTCCACCTCCTGTCTTAAATTCCTGTTGGTGGCACAGATGACCCTTACATCAATGGGAATCACCGTGTCATTCCCCAGACGTATGATTTCCCTTTCCTGAAGCACCCGCAAAAGGCGGCTCTGAAGCTTTGGGGAAATATCACCGATTTCATCTAGGAAAATAGTCCCCCTGTGTGCAATCTCGAAAAACCCCATCTTCCCACCCCTGGCCGCCCCGGTAAATGCACCTTCCACATAGCCGAACAGTTCACTCTCCAGCAGATTCTCGGGAAGGGCTGCACAGTTAATGGCCACAAAGGGGTTCTTGCGCCTGGGGCTGGAGTTGTGGATGCTCTGTGCAAACAGCTCCTTTCCGGTGCCTGTCTCCCCGTGGATCAGGATATTGGAATCAGCATAGCTGTATTTTTCAGCGGTTTTAATCAGGTTCCCCATCACAGGGCTTTTATATAAGATTTGTGTAAAATCATACTTAGCCGTAAATCCCGTGGAATATATCCGTTTTCGCAGCTTCCCTTCCTCCGCCTGGATCTGTTCCGTCCCCTGGAAGGTGATGACCGCCCCAAAATCCTGGGACTCGCCTGAAACAGGAACGCAGTTCACCATGACCGGGCGGCTTGAACAGTCACAGACTTCCGAGAGTATCTTCTTCTTTTGATGTATGACCTCCTCAATCCTGATGCCGGGAAATACCTCCCTTATATCAGTTCCTGCCAAAGGCTCCTTGCGTTCTTTCATATAGGAATAGCAGCAGCTGTTGGCAAGGGTGATGATCCCTTTCCTGTTTACCGAAATGATTCCCTGAAAGGAATAGTTCATGATACTGGCTATCTCATCCCGCTTCTCCCGCTCATACACCGTAACGGCAGCCAATGCCAGGGCCTCCGTGATGGCCTGGTTCACCGCCTCCCTGCCAGAACGTATCATGACAGCCGGGACATCACACTGCTTTGCAATCCCTACCGTTGAATATCCCCCAACGATGACCTGGTTTCCGTCCTCCTTTGCCCGCAGGACAGCGTTCTTAAGCATTATCTCATCGTCTTCCGCATAGCAGCTTACCCTCAGGCCCGGGTATACCTGGTTCACCTGCTCCGCCCCATAGACCATGTTAAAGGCGCCGACCACTGCAATCCTCTTAACATCCCACTGATTCAGGCACATCTTAACCGCAGCCAGCACATCATAGCCGGTGGTTTTAAGTTCAACACATGGAATCTTCCTCCGTTTCAGGGTATGGGCAGTGAATCCCCTGGCAATGATTACATCCCCATCCACATGCTCCAGCTTATTATTGTAATAATCCTGCACCACCTGATATCGGATGTCCTTTGATTCCGGCCGCTCACTGATGACCCGCTGTATCACCGGCAGTATGTTGGGATATGGTGCAAAAAATACAAGTTTAACCATAACACTCCTCCTGGCATTTTCATTTATTCTATCTTACGGATTGCAATAATGGAATTAAGAAGTTGCGAATATTGTAAAAATGCAATCATGCTGGATTTGCATTTTTGTGCCATCTCTTTTATCAGACCGGTTTCTTTATGCATACTTACTGATTCTTCCTATTCATTTTCATGTATTTGTTACAAAAAACAGGATTGCTTTTTTCCATCCCCCTATTTGGCATGGGGATTGCTTTTATATTCTGGCAGGAAACATTGCAATGATCCGAAAAAAAATCAAAGGAGATTCGATCATGAGATTACTGGCAACTATGAAACGTTTTCCCGCAGGTGTTATGGTAATCCCCCTGCTGCTTGGATGTACCATGAATACGTTTTTTCCGGACGCCCTTGCCATTGGAGGATTTACCACGGGCCTATTCAAGAACGGCGTGCCTACTTTAATCGGCCTGTTCCTGTTCTGCAGCGGCGCTACCATTGATGTGAAGATGGCCGGTGCCACTGTATGGAAGGGTGTTGTACTCACTGCACTTAAATTTTTCATCGGCTTTGGTTTAGGGCTTTTATTAAATGCCTTGTTTGGGGAAGCTGGTTTTCTCGGCCTGGCGCCTCTGGCCGTCATCGGTGCCGTAACCAACTCCAATGGCGTTATCTACGCGACACTGGCCGGGGAATATGGCGATGAGACAGATGTGGGGGCCACCTCCATCCTGGCGCTTAATGACGGTCCGTTCTTCACCATGATTGCACTGGGTGCGGCCGGAATGGGTAATTTCCCGGTCACGGACATCATAGCAAGCATCATTCCCATGGTAATCGGATTCATCATCGGCAACCTGGACCATGAATGGAGAAAAATACTGGCCACTGGTATGATCCTCCTTCCTCCCTTTAATGGTTTTGCCCTTGGAGCAGGTATGAATTTCGGTAACATCTTAAGCGCAGGCATCTCCGGCATTGTGCTGGGCCTGTTAACAGTCCTGGCCACCGGCCTGCTTTCCTTTTTCCTCTACAGCGCACTGCGCAGGAAGGCAGACCCCATGGGTGCGGCCATCGGAACCACGGCCGGCGTAGCCACCACCACGCCCACTGCCGTGGCCATGGCAGACCCCTCCTTCCAGCCCCAGGTAGAGACAGCTACTGCCCAGACAGCCGCTGCAGTGGTCATCACTGCCGTACTCTGCCCTCTAATGGTATCCTGGCTGGCCAAGGCCTCCAAAAGATGGAATGAATCCCATGGTATCATAGAGGCGGTCCCGGTCATGGAATCAGGCGCTATGTCAGTGGATTCCAACCCCCTGCCAGCGGACGCAGGCCCTCTGTCAGCGGAAACAGGCGCCAGCGTTTCCCGGCAGCCTTAAAACATGTTTGGGACAATGACAGATGGAGGTAATGAATACAAATGGAACGCATCGTATTAAAAGCTGATTTAATCCTGCAGGGCAGGGAACTGGCCCCCATGGAAAAAGGATTACTGATAATTGAAAATGGCCGCATCCAGGACATACTGCCTCAGTACAGCCTGGCAGATTGCCACATTGCGGATGCCCGTGAACTGTCCTTCCCCGGCCAGACCCTGATGCCGGGCATGATAGAGTGCCATAACCATCTCTGTATCGATGCCACACTGCCTGAGCATCTGGAACTGCTGGCATGGAGCAGCGAATGCCAGCTTACCATTCTGGCCCTCAAAGGGCTTAAGGAAGACCTGATAAGCGGTGTCACCACGGCCAGATGTATGGGCGATAAGTATTATATTGATGTAATCATGAAAAAACTGATTGAGGACGGCAAGGTCATCGGCCCCAGGCTCCTGACCGCAGGCATCGGCATGAAAGGCAGCCATGGCGCGGGGTACATCGGAAGCCCTCACTGTGGAACAGAAGAAATCAGGAATACCTGCCGCCAGAACCTGAAAAAGGGTGTTGACCTGCTGAAACTTTTTGTAACCCCAGGCGTCCCTGACCCTGACTCATCCTTTGTCCCCAGTTTCTTAAGCCTGGAGGAAATATCCATGGCCGTCAGCGAAGGCGCACGGCTGGGGGTTCCTGTGGCCGCACACTGTATTGGCGGGCAGGGTCTTAAAGACTGTATTGACGGAGGGGTGAAGGTGATTGAGCATATGTATATGGCCACGGAACAGGATATGGAATGGCTGGCTGCCTCTGACTGTATAGTGGATCTGACCTCCGGTATTTTCCTGGATTCCAGCCGCGAGTCATTCCTGTCCCCTGCCAATGCAGAAAAAATCCGGCGCAACCGCCCACGCGTACGGGAAAATATTACCCGCATCATCCGCGCCGGGCTTCCCTTTGTCCTTGGCACGGATGCCTACCATGGCTATCTTTACCGTGAAGTGGAGTATGCAGTGGAACTGGGCTCTGATACGGTGACAGCCCTGCAGGGAGTTACTTCCCATGCCGCCGATGTCTGCGGTCTTGGACATAGGCTTGGGCACCTGTCCACCGGCATGGATGCGGATATCATCGCTGTAAACGGCAATCCCCTGGAGGACGTATCCTGTCTGTCACAGGTTGGTTTTGTGATGAAGGAAGGGTCTGTCTTTAAGCAGATGTAATCGGGTCTTACAGTATCCATAATGTAAAAAATAACCTCAGATGGTTGGTATTCAGCATGAACCAACCATCTGAGGTTATTTATCCTTGTGTTGCTCCTTATCCTGTCCGAACCCTTACCGAAGCCCCATCCCAGCCTTCAGCATCCGGAACATCCTGTCAGCCGCGCTCACATACAGCTCCTCGGACCGCCCAAGGGCCTCCTCCAGCTCCATGGCGCCATTAATGGTAGTCATGATACTGTCCACGCCATAGTCAAAGATGGTCTCCGCCTTCTGCCCCATGCCGCCCACAATTGCAACCACAGGTATCCCGCGTTCCTTGCAGCGCTGTCCGATTCCGCTGGGCACCTTGCCAAAGGCGGACTGCCAGTCCATCCTGCCTTCCCCGGTCACCACCAGGTCCACGCCCTCTAACAGTTCATTAAAATGCACCAGATCCAGGACCGTGTCAATACCGGACTTCAGGGTGGCCTTCAGGAACACGCAGAAAGCTGCTCCCAATCCACCGGCAGCGCCGGAACCAGGAATCCTATCCACATCCACACCCATTTTTTCCTTAATCAGAGCAGCATACTGAATCATGCCGCCTTCCATGATATCAAGGATTTCGGGCGTGCCGCCTTTCTGCCTGCCAAAGGTATAGGTGGCCCCGTCCGGCCCTGTAAGCGGATTCGTCACATCGCACATGACCGTGAACCTGGCCTGGGACACGGCTGGATGCATTCCGCTCACATCGATATCAGCCACCTTCATAAGGTCCTCTCCCCTTCCCTCCAGTTCATGGCCCTGGGCATCCAGGAACTTCACCCCGAGGGCGCGCATGGCCCCCATGCCGCCGTCATTGGTGGCGCTTCCCCCAATGGCAATGGATATCTTCCTGTATCCCCTGTCCAGGGCGTCCTTAATCAGTTCCCCTGTGCCGTAGGTGGTTGTGTCCAGTGGATTGCGCTTCTCGGCAGGAACCATGGGAAGGCCGGAAGCCGCGGCCATCTCGATGATGGCGCTGTCCCCTTCGAATTCCCCGTAAAAGGATTCGCACTCCTCCATCAGAGGTCCGTGGACCACAAGCCTGCGGTATGTCCCGTTCAGGGCCGAGATGACCGCGTCAATGGTTCCCTCCCCTCCGTCAGCCACCGGTACCCCGGCTGTCTCGCAGCCAGGGAAGATGCGGCCCGCGGATTCCTCCAGCAGGGCCGTGATCCGCTCAGATGATAAGGTTCCCTTAAATGAATCAGATGCAAATAAAAATTTCATGTTCCGCCTCCCAAATAGTAGTATGTCATAACGGTTTCCTTATCTACTATTTTAGCCGCCCCAGGACCCGGCGTCAATGTTCCCCAGAACAATCATTTTTCATTTTTTATGTTCTACAAGACTTCCTCCATCCCGTCCTTCACATCCCTGAAGAAAAGCATTGCCATATAAAACACCGTTGACTGGCTCACAAGCCGCACATCATATCCAGTCAGCTCCTCCAGCCGCTTCAGCCTGTAGGTCAGCGTATTCTTGTGTACATGGAGTTTTTCCGATGCCGCCTTGAGCGAACCTTCCGCTTCGAAATATGCTTCCAGAAGCCCCATCCACTGGCACAGTTCCTCATATCCGCATTTTTTGAATAACTTATGTATGTACTCGGCCTTCACCCCATCCCCCAGATCCTCCGTAAACAGTTCCAGGGTAACGCTGTCATATGCAAGGATGTCTTTTTTTGCCAGGCCCGCGGAGCGCCATGCCTTATTGGCCTGTCCATAGGCCACGTGGATGTCCTCCGCCCTTCCGTCAATCCCCACCACCATGCGGATATTGAACTTTTTAAAAACCGCTGTACGGATACGCCCGGCCAGTTGTTCCATCTGGCGGTCCGGGCATTTCTTTACCAGTATGATCTGCCTGCCGCCGCTTCTTAGCACAAGGCTTCCCCTGCCTGCAAGGGAGGCAGCCTCCCGTTCCACCTGCTCCAGCAGTTTCTGTCCTGAGGCAGTGGATGCATACTCCTCCAGCTCCCTGGCGCTGGCAACCATGACGCGCCTGGGCACTGCAATGTCAATGCCAAGGGCAAATCCCCTCTCCTCCAAAATCCTGGGCTGCATCAGGCCGCTGCCAATGACCCAGTCCTCCAAGAACCGGTTTAAGACCCGCTGGCCCATACGGCGTTCATCCTGTTCTGAATTTTCCCGTATCAGGATTTCCACCATCTTCTTCACAATCTGGCCATAGCCCACCACCTCGCCGTACAGGCCTGTGATTCCGATAACGCCCACAATGCTCCCGCCATGGGTAATGGGCAGGTTCAGGCCCGGCCGGGACGTGGACGTGGCGTGTTCCGCCTCCACATACAGCTCCGGCAGATGTTCCCCGATTAATTTCCTGGCGCCTTCATGCAGACTGCCAATCCTGGTCTCATCCGTGCTGGCAATCACATACCCCCTGCGGTCCATCATGTTGATGTTCTGTCCCACCACGGCCCCTACTTCCTCCACGATGGACTGGGCGCCCTGCCTTGACAGCTTAAGCCCGCTCTCCATTTCCAATTCATATTGTTCCATACGCCTGCCCCCGGACAAACAAATATCTTAATTGTCAAAACGGCTGCGCCTGAAGTCTCCAGACGCAGCCCCTTATCCTTTTGTTTCTGTAAATGTGTACTCCGCAGATCTTACCTATTTGTAAATCGGATACTTGTCGCAGAGTTTTGTGACCTCGCTCCTGATATAATCAGCCTGGTTCTCAAAATCCGTGGCTGCCAGCCAGATGCACTCTGCAATCTTAGGCATATCCTCTTCCTTCAGGCCCCTGGTGGTGATGGCCGGTGTTCCGATGCGCACGCCGGATGTCACAAACGGGCTTCTGGGGTCATTAGGAACCGTGTTCTTGTTCAGTGTGATGAATACCTCGTCACAGCGGTTCTGCAGTTCCTTGCCGGATACATCCATGCCCCGCAGGTCCACTAACATCAGATGGTTGTCCGTGCCGCCTGTAAGCAGCTTGAAGCCCTGTTTCTGAAGCGCCTCTGCCAGCGCCTTTGCATTCAGTACCACCTGGTGCTGGTATTCCTTGAACTCGGGCTTAAGGGCCTCGCCAAAGCAGATGGCCTTGCCTGCGATTACATGCTCCAGGGGGCCGCCCTGGGTTCCCGGGAATATGGCCTTGTTGAAATTGAACTTCTCAGCAGCCTCCTTGTTGGCCAGTATCATGCCGCCCCTTGGCCCCCTCAGGGTCTTGTGGGTGGTGGTGGTCACGACATCCGCATACGGGATGGGGCTTGGATGCTCACCAGCGGCAACCAGTCCTGCAATGTGCGCCATATCCACCATGAGATATGCGCCTACCTGGTCGGCAATCTCACGGAATCTCTTAAAATCAATGGTCCTCGCATATGCGCTGGCGCCTGCGACAATGAGCTTTGGCTTTGCCTCTTTGGCAATCCTCTCCAATTCGTCATAGTCTATGTATCCCTCATCATCCACGCCGTAAGGTACGATATTGAAGTAAAGGCCGGAAAAGTTAACTGGGCTTCCGTGTGTCAGATGGCCGCCGTGGTCCAGGTTCATGCCCATCACGGTGTCCCCTGGTTTTAACATGGCCACGAATACAGCCATATTGGCCTGGGCGCCTGAATGCGGCTGCACATTGGCATAATCACATCCAAACAGCTTCTTGGCGCGCTCGATAGCCATGGTCTCCACCACGTCCACGCACTGGCATCCGCCGTAATAACGCTTTCCTGAATACCCTTCCGCATACTTATTGGTAAGCACGGTACCCATAGCCATCATGACCGGCTCTGATACGATATTCTCAGATGCAATCAGTTCCAGGTTGCGTCTCTGACGCGCGCATTCGGCCTGGATGGCCTCGCCCACTTCCTTGTCATATCCGGTGATAAAATCCATTACTTCATTAACCATTGGTCTTACCTCTTCCTTTCGTTTTAACATATTAACGTGACAGCCTTTTGGTGCTGATTATAACCTATATAGTAACAAAAAGCAAGACATTGAATCAACAGCGCCAGCACAAATCCGGCGGCACAAATCCAGAGGCACAAATCCGGCTCATCCGCAACAGTCCATGTCAATCCGGCTAACTGCGGATCAATATAAACCATATTGCCCTGAAACCAGTTCCCAAAGTCCCTTGCGGACAAGTCTTTCCCTGGGAACCCTGAATGTGATTGTCACCACCCCGGGCGCCCGTCCAATCTCGATTGCCCCTGATATGGTAACCCTGTTCTGCACCTCAGGAACACTCATATCAAACAGTCCGGCTGCCCGGGACAGGCCATTGTCAATGGCCAGGTTCAGGTTGGCCCCTGTCCCGATAACCGCAATCGGGGCCGAGTCCTCAAAACCAGCCTGTCCCCACTTCTCTGCCTCACGCTGCACAACTGCCTTTTCATGCCCGGTAAGCGGTTTCGCCAGGTACGGTACATCCTCCGGCAAAGGCAGCAGCAAAGGCCCGTCAATGGCTAATCCGTGAATGACATGGACGCGCAGTGTAACCACCCCCGACACATCACAGGTATGGCCTGCGATTTCTCCTTCTCCCTGCATTGCGTGTACATCCCCCACATAGATACCGCCGCCCTTTACCTTGACCGGGCATATAAGGACTGCCCCGGCGCGCACCTTGTTGATATCCATATGGCCGTCCGTCTTATCGCGCAGGGACTCTTCTGTCTGGCAATACTCGTGGGGCGCCCCCAGCAGAAAGCTGCCAAAATCCCCGGCATTATGGGAATCCGGCAATGGGCGGGCCGGAGTCGTGCCCAGCTGTCCGATGAAGGGACGCAGCCGTGTGGCAATCCCCGGCAGATCCGACGGGGCCAGGGCAACCACCGGGTTCTGTATGGACTGATCCGGGGTCTGCATATAATGTCTTCCGTCAGCCCCTATGCTGTCAGCCGCCTTTTTATCCACCGTCAGCCCCACTTGCCTGTCCGGGTCAAATACCATGGTGTAGCCATTGGTAAATGCAAAGGGCGCCACAGGCGCACCGCATTTATCACAGCGCACCGTATCCGGCCCAATCCCTTCAATATGGCTGGACGGGTTCCTGGTCCCACACCCCGGACAGACACGGGCAACAAAGGGATCCCCGATGAAACGGCCTTCAATTGTCCTGTCGTTACCGGACGCAGTGGCATCTGATGTGACCTGAATGGATTCAATACGGATGGCGATGGCGTCCCCAGGCTCAGCCCCCTCCACATAAACCGGCTGGGTCACCTCATGTCCCCCTCGAAGCTCAGGCGTAATCATCGGCCCCCAGCACCCCGCTGCGGTGTTTGCCACAATCCTCCCTCCGTCCTTCACCGGTCCCAGCATCTCCTTTTGCGGGTCCAGTACCCCGTTGGTAAATGAATTTACCATAACTGTCTGCTTCGCACTCATTAGAATACCTCCTCTACAGGCGGATGGCAGGTCCCGGATACAGGTCTGTCATCCATTGTGAAAATGTTTCCAATACACATCCATTATACCACTTAACACAAGCCTGCTGCCATCCATATCCAGAAGAATAGAAGAATATCCATGCATCTGTGGCAGCGCCGCCAATCGGCCGGCCAGCTGGTCCGCAGTATTTCCGGAAACCGTGCGTTAAAATTTTGTTATCTTTTATCAGATTGGAAAAATAAGAATTGTTCATAATTTTTCCACTTAACCCCTTTGTTTTAGGGCTTTCTCGGATAAAAAACTGACAATTCCCCATCCATCTTCTTAATAATTCCGTAATAAACATAGTACTTTCTTTATATTTTGGACACAATTTGGTCACAATTATAGTCTATTATCAATCTCGTTCCAGAAATTTACGTTTTATGGAAAACCTCATCGGGAGGTTTTCAGAGGAGAGGAGAACTATTATGAAGAAATCTATCGCAAAATCCATGACAGCCGTTATGGCAGCAGCAATGATCGCAGCAGGCCTGACTGCTTGTGGCGGTTCTGACAACAAGGCAGAGACCACCACAACTGTTGAGACCACTGTAGCTGCTACAGAGGAAACCACCACAGCAGAGGCTTCTGAAGAAGAGACAACTGTTGCTGAGGAAACAAGCGAGGAAGCTGATGCAGAAGCTGCCACAGAAGAGGCTGCTGATGCTGAGGAATCCAAGGAGGCTGATGCTTCTGAGGAAGAATCCACCGAGGCTGCTGATGCTGCCGTTGCTCCTGTAGAGGAGTCAACCGAGGCTGCTGAATAATCAGTACCAGGTAAATGGAAAAGGCCGGGGCGTTTTGCTTGCCCCGGCCTTTTATGATTCCTCCATCTCCCGGATTTCCGGTCCGGGATAATGACAAATGTCATCCCATCCATGACAATCAACATCTATACCATCCCCCAAAAAACAGCTATAATCATTATAACAGAAAGGGGGATGCCCAATGAATTCCAATGAATTTTACAATGAATTAAAACAGCTCACAACGCTTGGTTACCTGGAACAGGCCCAGCTGGAACGTATTCAGGATGAATACATAAAGACCAGGAAGGAACACCATAACGCCTTTCTGATATTTGCCCTGATAGGCGTGGTCTTCATCGGCGCAGGCGTAATATCCCTGTTTGCCTATAACTGGTCCATGTTTTCCAGGGAAATGAAAGCATTCATCGCCTTCCTTCCCCTGCTGGGCGTCCAGGGACTTCTTTTCCTGAAAATACGCGCCCAGGCTTCCGAGGTGTGGATCCAATCCCTGTCACTGGCACTTGGCATTGCCTTCTTATCTGCACTTGGGCTGATATATCAGGCGTACCAGATTTCCTACAGCCTCCAGTCCATGCTGCTGACCGGTTTTGTGCTCATGCTGCCCGTGGTGTACCTGCTGGACGGATACTATCTGGCCCTCTTATATATGGCGGGAATCTGCTGGACCGGATGGAACAGCGATTACATCCTTCTGGCCTCCCTCCTGCTTCCCTATTATATAAAATGTGTCAGGAAGGACGGGGCCTGCCGTCTGCTGTCCCTGTGCTTTTTTATCTGGATGCTGTATCTGGCAATCCTGTATGTGCCCTATGGCGCCTTTTACGCCTGTATCCTTATCCTCCTGATTTACATGACCATTGAACGGCCGGCCCTTTATCCAGTGCTGGCAGGACGGATGTTATATGTCATGCTGTTCACAAAAGCTGTTTTCTATCTGTTCTTCAACAATTTTACGGAACTCTTTGGCTACGGAAGCCCTGACCCTTACTTCTACCACATGCAGGACCCCCTCTTATTGGCGCTGCTGGCAGGGGCTTTCATCCGGATCTATATCTTTTACACAAAAAAGTCCGGGAAGGCGCGGTTGGACCTCCTGCTGTCCGTTATCTTATGCGGGCTTCTGACAGCTGACCTGATGGTTTTCCCATATGCCTCCTTCCTTGCATATGAAATCCTTGTCAACCTCTGTCTCATTGCATTCAGCCTGTACAAACTGCTGCGGGGTATAAAATCCGCCAACCTGGCATCTGTCCGCCGTTACACGGCCGCCATCATACTGTATATCGTGTTAAAGGTATCCCTTGGCAATTACCAGCTGCTGGTCAAAGGGATTGTCTTCCTGATAGCGGGCCTGGCGTTCCTTGCCGTGAACTACAGGATGACCTTAAAGCTGAAGGGAGGGAACGTACATGAAAATACACCGCAATAAGATAATCCTGATTGTATCTGCATTGCAGCTTCTGATGCTTCTGGCTGTCATTGCCATGGTCTACGTGGTATCAGGCAACGGCCGGACCGTGACCCTGGAAATGACCGGTTATGACCCTTACGACGCCCTGCGGGGCCGCTATCTCCGGCTCAGCAACCCGGACAGCAGGGTTACACTGGAACCTGGTTCCATTGAACGCTACGAAAACAGGCGCGGAAACAGCATCCCTGTATATGTGGTCCTGGATACGGACCCGGACAGCGGTATATCAAGCTTTTCCTATGCATCCCTGGACCGCCCGGACAGCAGTACACCCTATATCAGATGCTCCTCCCGGTATCTGTGGTTATACGATGACGGGGCACAGGTTGCCATCCAACCGCGGATTGAACAGTATTACCTGAACGAACGGCATGCCGACGAGCTGGACCATTCCATTACCTGGGACAGCGATATCCGGCTTACGCTTAAGATATGGCGCGGTATGTATGTGGTGGATGGTCTTGTGGTTGATGGGCAGGCTTATTAACCATCCCATATCAGCAAAACCCGTGAGGAAATTCCTTAAAGGCAGATTTCCTCACGGGTTGTTACATCATATCACAATAAAACCAGCTGACCCCTACACCCTATACTTCCCTATAGTATCCCAATTCAGGCTTAATCCTAAACCTGGCTCCTCAAATACAGTAACCATACCATCCTCCATCACAATACCCTGCTGGCAAAGTTCTGTCCGCAGCGGATTCTCATCCAGGGTATACTCCATATACCTGGTATTGGAAAGGGATAATCCGAAGCTCAGATTCGCTGCCAGTGAAACCATGGAGGCTGAGAAATGGGGGATTACACTTTTACCCCAGGCAGCAGCCAGCTCCCCTACCCTTTTGGCTTCGCTGATGCCTCCTGACCAGATAGCATCCACCTGGACAATATCCACTGCATCATTTACAATAAAATCCCGCATCCCAAACCGGGTAAGGTTCGTCTCGTAACCGGCAATGGGTACATCTGTACTGTGGGCCAGGCGGATACAATCCTGCATGAAATCAGTGGACATGGGTTCCTCAAAAAACAGCACGTTTTCCTCCTCGCAGATTCTTGCCATCTTTAATGCGGTTGGATAATCCCAGGCGTTATTGGCATCAATGCCAAAATCCGCATCTCCCACAGCCTTCCTGACAGCCCTGACCCGCTCCACATCCTCATTAAAAGGAGCGCCGCCCACCTTCATCTTCATGGTCTTAAAACCCATATCAAGATAGCCGGTAAATTCCTCCTGAAGTTCTGTTAAACCTTTACCATCCATATAATATCCTGCGCTGGCATACGGCTCAAGTGATTCCCTGGCAGCTCCCAACAGTTTATAAACGGGCTGACCGGAAACCTTGCCCAGGATATCCCACAATGCAATATCCACAGCGCTGATGGCTGCCATAGTAACCCCTCTGCGCCCGTATCTGGACGTGTTCTGATACATGGCGTCCCACAGCTGCTGAATCATTAAAGGATTTTTTCCTATCAGGTGTGGCTTTAATGTCTCATTGGTGATTGTCTCCAGGGAATCCAGACATCCCAATGCGAATCCCTCACCGATTCCTTCAACCCCTTCATCCGTCTTAATCTGAACTAAAAACACATCCCGGCTTGGAATACCGGCCAACCCATCCCTTGGCGGGTTCTTTGGAAAAAATTTTAATTTGATTGGGTTGATTTCTGTTATCTTCATGGACGTTCCTCCTGGTCATAATAATGTCCTGCAGCTTTTTCTTTCTACCAGCTTTCCCTCCAGCACACAATGTGCCTCCTCGGCTTCAGGCTCCTGTATTAAATCTTTTAATATCTCAAAGCACCTGCACCCCATCTCGTATTTCGGTACGTGTATGGTCGTCAGGTCTATCCCACTGACTTTTCCCCAAAATATGTCATCAATACCAATGACAGATGCATCCTCCGGCACACGGTATCCTTCGTGTTTTAATGCATCCATTGCTCCTATGGCCATCATGTCATTGCTTCCAAGTATTGCGGTAAATCTGACTTTTTCCTCCAGCAGCTGCGAAACCGCCCTGTATGCCCCATCATAAGAAAGGTTGCCCTTGACAATCCTGCACTCATCCTTCTCAATTCCGGAATCCCGGAGCGCATCCAGATAGCCATTCAACTTCTGATGACTGCTGAAAGACTTCTGCTTTCCAAAAATAAAAACAATTTCACTATGGCCTAATCCAATCAGATACTTTGCCGCTTTATACGAGGAGCCGTAATCATCGCATACCACATAACTGCTCTCTGCATTCTCCAGTTTTCTTCCTAAAAGAACATAAGGGATGTTTGTCTCACACAGGTACTGTATCTGGTCTTCCTCCTGCAGCAGGCCCGCGTGTATGATTCCATCAACCCCCAGTTCCAGAAGCTTCGGTATGGAATCACAGCTATCGGTATTTCCCATATGGCAGCTCAGGATTGTTCCATACCCATATCCGGCGGCGGTTTCTTCCACCCCCTGGATAATTTCCGTGTAAAAAGGATTCTCCAGCTCAGGAACAATCAGACCAATCATATTCCTACGGTTATTGACCAGACTCCTGGCCGCACCATTCGGTATGTACCCCAGCATATCAGCTGCCTCTTTTACCTTTCTCACTGTTTCCGGGCTGACGTGCACATTGTTGGTCAGCACCCTGGAAACAGTCGAAGTTGATATACCTGATAACCTCGAAATATCTTTTATTGTTACCCGCATCTTGATTCTCCTATATGTTATATTTTTACATTCTTCAATAACCGCACAGCCTTGGAAGGAATGTGGTGATTGGCTCTATAAAGATAATGACCAGTGCCAGTATGACCTCCAAAACAGCATAAGGAATAATGGCCTTGTACATTTTTGACAAATCTATCTTAGCCACGGTTGAAGTTGTAAATAAAAGCATCCCCACTGGCGGCGTTATCATTCCAACGGTTAACGTGATGGAAACAATTAATCCAAACCTGAGCATATCCACCTGAAACATCTGTGCAGCCGGCATGAGTATGGGAACCACAATAAGAATCGCCGGAGCCACATCCATCAGCATGCCTACCATCACAAGCAGGAAAAATACAATCAGAAGGAACGAATTCTGGCTGCTGGCAAAGGATAAACAAAACCCTGATATCTTCTGGGGCAGCTGCATGGCGGTAATCCCCCAGCCCATGGCCGCAGCCATGGCAATGATAATCATGACCACGGATGTCATTCTTGCCGCATTGGCCAAACTATTGTATAAATCCTTCCAGGTAAAGTTTTTAAGACCGAAAGCTGATATAATTATAGCATAAACCCCCGCCACAACAGAAGACTCTGTAGCAGTAAATATTCCGGTTGTAATTCCCCCCAGAATGATGAATGGCATAAACAGCGCAGGAAGGGTTTTCCAGATTGTCTGCAATACCTTTTTCCATCCGGCGAAGTTTTCCTTATAAGGGTAGTTCCGTTTTACTGCAAAGTAGTAATTCATCGCAAACATCCCGGTAGTCAGTATGATAGCCGGCACAATCCCTCCGATGAACATGGCTGACACGGAAACATTTCCTGCCACAATCGCATAGATGATGAAAATATTACTAGGCGGCACTATAGGCGACAGGACCGCGCTGGCAGCTGTGACGGAAGCGGAAAAGTCCCTGTCATATCCCTGGTCTGTCATCATCTCTATCTCAATCGACCCCAGGCCCACTGCGTCCGCGTTAGCAGCCCCGCTGATTCCGCCAAAAAGCATACTGGCCAGCACATTGGCATGGGCCAAGCCACCCCTGATATGCCCCACAAGCGCATCACAGAACAAAAGGATTCTTTTTGTTATACCACCTTTTGACATAATATCCGCAGCCAGGATGAAAAATGGTATGCAAAGATATGTAAATGAATTCACTCCCGTAATCATCTTGGTTGGAAGTATGGTCATCTTAGCGTCACACATATGTAACGAAATAATTGTTATAAAACCAATTCCCCAGCTAATAGGTACGCCAATGACAATGACCGCTATAAAAACCACCAGAATAATCAGTCCCTGCATTACTCAACACCTCCCTGTCCCATATTTTCAAATGGTTCCTTTTCTTTTGTGATAATCCCAAGAACGTCAATGGCATATCTGGCAAATATAAACAGCATACCAATCGTAATGGGTACATACATCATGAAACCAGGAAGGCCCATGGCCGGAGACCGGTAAGTACGGTTGGTATTAAGCACTACGAATGAATATCTGAATGCCACTACCGCCACGAACAGGCAGATGCACTGCACAACAATATACAAAAACAGCTTAGGAACACCTTTACATCTGTTGATGAAAAACGTATTGGCAGATTCCAGCCCCTGCTTTACCGTAATCGGCAGTTCCAGGTATATGAGCCAGAACAAGCAGAATCTGGAAAGTTCTTCCGTAAATGACAACGGCAATATTAAAAACCGGGAAATAATGAACCGGTAAAGCACCTGCACAAAAATAGACAGGAATGCTGTTGCCAGCAATACTACCCCGCATACTTCAAAACACTTATGTATCCGGTTTTCTAACTGGTCCATTTTTCTGTATGCTAATTTCAAAACCTCCATCCTCTGCTCCTCCTAAACTCCTATTAAACTTAATGGCTTGACCTGTATGCTTCAATCTTTGCGATAAAATCATTGACCGGTTCCTCACCTATCAAATTGACAATATAGTCATGTGAACCCTTATATACGGCTTCATGCCAGAGTTCTAATTCCTCCGGGGTTGGTTCATATACGACGATATCCTCATTTTTCAAAAATTCCAGTCCTTCCTTTTCCTGCTTATCCACAAACTGGATAGCGGATTTCCGGGCCTCTGCCACGGCCTCATCAAATATAGGTTTCAAATCCCCGGGAAGGCTTTCATACCACTGGTGATTTACCACAAATGGTGATATGGAATATACATGCCCATCTGTTACCATATATTTTTGGACTTCATATGTTAAATCACTGATAATAAATGCTGTCGGGTTTTCCTGGCCATCCACCACTCCGTTCTGCAGCGCTGAATATAATTCAGACGAAGACATGGGGGTTGCTATGGCTCCCAGGGATTCAACCATTTTCACATAAAGCTCATTCTCCATAACGCGGAATACAATTCCCTTCATATCATCCGGAACCCTTATTTCCTTTTTATTATTGGTAAAATGTCTGGCCCCCGCAGTAAAACATGTGGCAACATCTATACCCATGGAATCTTCCACTGTCTCAAAGGTTTTCATCATCTCCCCGTCAGCAAGCAATGCATTACACTCCTCATTGCTTCCTATTGAGCCCGGTATCTGCCACAGGTTCAGCTGTGTGTCATTAGAAATCAGTGTGCTTATATTGACCAAAGCTGTCTCTATATTGCCATCGGATACACCCGACAATACTTCGCTAAAGGACCCCAGCTGCGCTGCGGGATATATCTGGATGTCAAACCTTCCAGGTGCTTTTTCGTCCAGGTAATCTTTAAAGGTCTGTGCAAATTCAGTCTCCAGGCAGGTTTCCCTGGTCAGTTCAGGCGAGTTATAAGAAAACTTAAGTTTAATCACATCACCTGTACCTTCTTTTGCTGCCTCTGTTTTCTGTGTTTCCGGCTTTTTGGACGGTTCCTCTGTAGATGTGCTGCCTCCACATGCAGTCAGGATCCCCATCATCACACATGCTGCGGTTACAAATACGGTTAGCTTTCTCTTCATAAATTTTACCTCCTTATACTTGATTTACAGTTTTTGCTTTCTATGGGAACGTTCCCACACATATCCTAAGGATAGGAACGTTCCCATGATAACGTTCCCACACTTTATTATATAGCATATTTCACAATGACTGTCAATATTATATTTATTTTTTCACCAATTTTACACCTTCCATATAATAACACTGTTAACATGTAAAAAGGATGGACACGTAATAAAGTACCATGCTCCATCCTTTTATCTTATATTTAAGTTGCATACGATCTTGCGGCAGACAGCTGTCCCTATCCATTTACGCCTTATCTCAATGGAACTTCCAGTCCTTCACCACTATCTGAAGATTCCTGTTCCCATTATATTCATTTACCCCAGGGTAATAGATGATATCCATGACCCTGCTGTTTCCTTTTTCCTCCATAAACAGGTCGCCCTCTGTAAATACCACCCCGTTCATGGATACCCCCCGCTCATTAACCAGGCTCAGACGCACCACATTCCGGTTCCTGCCCATGACGCTGGCGCTCCGTATCACCATATTCTTCTGTGCAAACTGCGGTTTCTCATTGCCCTGTCCGTAAGGCTCCAGCAGTTCCAGTTCCTTCACAAATGACTCCGATATGTACTCAAAAGGCATGGCCACATCTATCCAGACCCTGGGGATGAAATCATCCTCCGTCAGACGCTCCCTGGCGTTCTCATTAAGACGGCGCCGGAACGCATCCACGTCTTCCTCCCTCAGGGAGAATCCCGCCGCCATGGGATGGCCTCCGAACTTGAGAAGCAGGTCCTTTACCTCCACCAGCGCATGGAACATGTGGTAAGCTTCAATGGAACGCCCTGAGCCCTTGGCACAGCCTTCTGCGCGTGTCAGGACAAAGGAAGGCTTGCCGTACCGTTCCCTCAGCCGCCCTGCCACAATCCCTGCCAGCGACTCGTGGCAGTCCGGCAGGAACACCACCAGAACCTTGTCATCCTGGTATAGTTCATCCACCATGGCCGCCGCATCGTCAATACCCGCCTGGGTCATGTCCTTTCTCTGGTCGTTAAGCTCCTTAAGCTCCTGGGCCATGCGGTCCGCCTCCATCTCATCCTCACAGAGCAGAAGCCCAAGGGCCAGCTTGGCGGTCTGAAGCCGTCCGCTGGCATTGAGACAGGGTCCGATGACAAAGCCGATGTGGTAGGCCGTAATGGAGTCCGATGCCAGGTTATTCTTCTCTATCAGCTTACGCAGTCCAAGATTGGATGTATGGCCCAGGCGGCAAAGCCCTTCCTTCACAATGATGCGGTTCTCGCCCTGGAGCTTCATCACATCCCCTACCGTTGCAATGGCCGCAATCTCAAGCATGTCCAGCCATTCCTCCGCAGGCACCCCGCATTCCTCAAACAGCACCTGTACCAGCTTGTAGGCCACCATGCCGCCGCATATGCCGGGAAATGGATATCGGCAGCCCCTCATCTTGGGATTCACAATGGCATCCGCAGGCGGTAGCACCTCGGTTCCCTGGCAGGAGTCCTCTGCATCTGCATCATTTCCATCCTGGCCGCCCGCATCATCTCCAGCGCCGCTGTTTCCGCTTTCCTCCACCAGTATGTCATGATGGTCCGTAACCACCACGGTCATCCCCAGTTCCTTTGCCCTGGCAATCTGGCTGACCGCCGCGATTCCGTTATCGCAGGTGAGTATGGTATCAATGCCATCCTCTGCCGCTGCCTCAATGATCATCTCATTGATCCCATACCCGTCCTTAATCCTGTCCGGTATCTCAAAATCCACATTGGCCCCAATCCGTTTCAGCGCCCGGTAGAGCAGATAGGTGGAGCAGACGCCGTCAATATCATAATCCCCCACAATGCGGATGGATTTCCCTTCCTGCACCTTGCCCCGCAGGATTCCCACCGCCTTTTCCATGTCCGGCAGCAGACGGGGGTCGTGCAGGTCTTTTACGGAGCCATGCAGGTAATGCCCGATGTCCTCCATCCCCTCAATTCCCCGGTTACGGATAATCCTTGCCGTTACCGGACTGATTCCATATGTCTCCGCAATTTTATTAAAATCCGCCTTTTTAGCGTGCAGCATCCATCTTGTCTGTGTCATGTCCCATCCTGTCCTTTTCTGTGTCAATCACAATTCCATCAATCATCCTGAATCTATATTTTCCTATAAATCATTTTCTTATGAATCATTTTCCTATGAATCATTTTCCTATGAATCATTTTCCTACACATCATTTTCCTCCTCCATCACAGAGGAGACAACAATCCCAGCCGCCATCCCTGCCAATGCAGGCACGACCCATCCCAGTCCGGCCCCATATCCCGGAAGGTAGGTGGTTGCCTGGCTCAGGAAAGGTATGGTAACCTTACTCTGCTCCAGCGCATATACCACGCTGACAATCCCTGTGAGCAGGATGCTGCACGGGAACATGGATGGCCACCTCCTGGTCAGGGGTCCCAAAAATGCCAGCACGATTAGCACGATTGCCACCGGGTATATGGCGTTCAGCACTGGTTCCGATATGGTCAGTATCCGGTTCAGCCCCGCGCTGGATATCACCAGGCTGACAGCCGCAAACACAAATACCCACACCCTATATCCAATCACTGGGATTATGGTGGTAAAATACTGGCTGCAGCAGCTTAAAAGTCCCACGCATGTATTAAAGCACGCGATGAGGAAGATAACGCCCAGGATCATCATCCCTGCATTCCCAAACAGGCTGCCCGCCACATAGGTAAGTATCCTGGCTCCGTTCCTTGTATCGGCAGCCGCTGCACCCGCAGGCGCCCCGATGTGGGCCAGCGCCCCATAGACCAGGGCCAGAAGGATACCGGCAATCACTCCCGCCTTTACGGTTTCCCTGACAACCGCGCCCTCCTGGTCCACGCCCTTGGCCCGGATATTGATGGCAATGATGATGCCGAAGTTAAGGGCGGCAATGGTATCCATGGTCTGATATCCTTCCAGAAAGCCCTTGACCACCGGCCCTGCGCTGTAAACCGCCTCCGGCGCCCCATAGGGACCCATGGGCCATACCAGACATCCGGTAAAAATCACCCCGATTAATATTAAAAGCGCGGGGCAGAGCACCTTCCCCAACCGGTCCGTCAGCTTCTCAGGCCTGAAGGCCACTGCCATGGCCGCCATGAAGAAAAGGGCCGAATATCCAAACTGTGCCGCTGTCTGAAGGGTAAAACCCGTTCCCCCCACAAGCTGCCCCATCTCAAACCGCATCCCGGTCAGGATGGGAAGCACCGTCATCTCAAAGGAGGTGCTGGCCGTCCTTGGAATGGCCAGACATGGTCCGATGGACAGGTAAATCAGCAGCGTGAACAGAAACGCGAAGGCAGGATGTACTTTCTTTGCCAGGCTGGGAAGCCCGCCGGAAAGCGCAACCGCCGCCACGCCCAATACAGGAAGCCCCACCGCGCTTATGAGGAACCCCTCCATTGCCCGCCATGTAAGGCTGCCTGCCTGTGCCCCAAGAAAAGGCGGGAAAATCAGATTCCCCGCGCCAAAAAACATGGAAAATAATGTAAATCCAACAAGCAGCAGATTGTGCTTTGATAGTTTCTGTCTCATATGTACGTCCCCGCTCAATACAAAATAAGAGATAAGAGTTTATCCCCCGATTTCTCTTATCTCTTCCTTTCCCTATGATACCACAAAACAGGACATGTTTCAACACCAACACCACGTCCCTGCAGACACACGCATGCACGGCTCAGTCCCCTGGCCCGTCTTCATCCTGCCGTTCAAAATATCCGCGTATGTACCGGAACAGCGCTCTTTCCGGCTCGTTCTGGATCAGGTTCTTCCTGCGCACCAGGGCATTATAGCGGTACATCCGGGGATTCAGGGAATAATAGGCAACATTTTCCCTGTCACTGACACAGGACCTGGCAATGAACGTGACGCCAATCCCTTTTGCCACCATGGCCCGGGTGGCAATGATGCTGTTGGTCTCGCACATGGTACTTGGCTGGAACCCTGCGGATGCAAATATCCGGTCTGCCAGTTCCCTCAGAGTGGACCCTTTCTTGGACAGCATGAAATTCTCATCCTTAAATTCCCGGACCAGTTCTTCCCTGGTCAGATTTCCGGTCCGGTTACGCAGGCAGTAACCATGGGCCGCAGGCACTGCAAAAAGCACCTCTTCCTTCCGGAGAAGGGACACCTGTTCCCCTGCAAATGCATCCGCGCAGTTCAGCGCCATGACCGCACAGTCAATTCCCTCCTCCAGGATCATCCTTGTAAGCGTGGGCACATTGGATTCCGTAATCTCAATGGTAACCTGGGGAAACTCCTTCTTATAGACAGGTATGATCTCCGTCAGCATCCTCAGGCCGAACTGGGAAGTCACCCCAATGGTGATATGGCCTTTATGGTTCAGCCCCCGGATGTTATGGTACAGGTCCTTCTGGATCTGGATTACCTTCCTGGCAGCCTCCACATACAGCTCCCCTGCCGGGGTCAGCAGCAGTTCCCCCTTGGCCCGTATGAAAAGCGGTACCCCAATCTCCTGTTCCAGCCTGGACAGGTACTGACTCAGGGAGGACTGGGATACATAAAGCTCTTCCGCCGCCTTTGTCATATTCTTTTTCCTGGCAATTGTCAGCACATAATTCAAATATTTTGTATCCAATGTAATCCCCTCCCGCACATCCATAATTGGATATATTTACTATTAGTAAATGTGATTGCTCCAATTATTTTTACATATTGGCCTGTTTCTCCTAACTGTATTATAATGAAAACCGTCAGAAAAACAAGCGTTTCAAGAAAAGGAGCAGATGATATGTTAAATAATACGCCGGTCATCACAGACATGAAAGTCATTCCCGTGGCTGGATATGACAGTATGGAAAT
>OLOS01000338.1_pt1 | contig 52658 bp, 44 predicted proteins | sample 1672631 | NCBI WGS metagenome assembly OLOS01 (sample SAMEA3136707, study PRJEB25190) | human gut metagenome | biome: human gut; feature: human-associated habitat; material: faeces | place: Austria | collected 2013 | reverse complement strand
TTGAGGGAAAAAAGCATCCACTTTTTGAAGTTTTCTTTACGCAAAGTGGATGTTAGTTTAAATATTGACCTATAGTTTTCCCAAATTCTGAAATAATATGTAAATCACAAAAAGCTCTTGTAACACCATTTTCAAATGATACCACAAGATTTACGAGGAACTGGAGCTGTGCGCAACCCGTCTGATCGAATATAAGGAATGTTTTGAAATCATGAGGAAAGACCGTAACTGTTGTCCGGCAAATTATATGTTGCTTTATAATTCATTTTAAGCTGCTACTTAAGTAAATATGGGCATTACTGCCCATATCCCTCATTCAAACCGTACATGCACTATTAACGCATACGGCTAAACCCTACACTCCATCTTAGAATTCCGCAATCATTCAAACTCGGCAAGTTCGTAGATGTTTCTAAACATTTTTGTTTAGTTTCCGTGCTTTTTATGCCTACTTTTACTTCATTTACACATATTATTTTGACTTGCTGATTTTTTGTTGCCAAAAACTCTAGTAGTTATATATTATCAAAAATTTTCTTATTTATATATTGTGCTGTATTATCAAAATCACCATATATAAATTTTTTATTTATACCAACTAAATCTAGTTCCTCCATTATCTCTTTTTGATTAAAAACTTCTATAACCATACTTGGAATTACTTGTTGAACCATTAACCCTCCAACTTCATCCAAATCCGTTTGATAATCTATAAATGCTTGATATAAAAATACCCCGTTTTGATTTCTAATTCTGTCGAATTTTAACGGTGTTTTATACATAAAATATGGTATTTGCGGAAATGGAATATTAGGTGGCAAATTTGTGTATGTACATCTCATATCATCAAAAAAGAGTAAAAAAAGCGCTGTAAATTCTACAATGCCCAAACCACCTAATATGTCAAAATCGGGAAGATATCGCAATACTAATTCAGGAAGGTCGCCAATACCATCCATCCCTTTTTGCAGTAGTTTCTTTCTTTCGCACAAATATGAATTACTTTTCTCAAATTGTGGATACTCTTGGATTTGCTTCGCCATACCTTTTACTAAATCAAACGGATTCTTTCCAGATAAAAGTCCCGTGTATTTTTCGAGTAAAACTCTGAAACCATTAACTATATCTTTATCATTCCAAGCTAATTGACTAAATATATTGTGACAAAAATGTTCTTTTATTGAATATTTACAAAGAAATTCAGATGCATCCACTGTATTCTCTTCATTTAATACATACACATATCCCTTATCAACATCGTATTTTTTTCTATCACACGCGAAATAAAGAGCCACTAAAGGAGCAGTAGTAAAATCTATTAAATTAGTTTTTAACCCATGATGTTGGGAAAATGCAAGAAAATTTTCCTCCTGCATTTTATTTAACTCATACCCTACTTCTTGAAAATAAGCATTTAAGAGGTTAGCATAGATATCTACAAGACCATATTGTTCCCCTTTAGGAACGTAGTCTCTAATGAGACTAGATGAAATGCTAGGATATTTTTGATTTTCTCCACGAAAATAATGATTATGCAAACCCAATTTTTTTATAATATTTATATATTCTCCCAAAGAGGATATTTTTCTATCTTTCTCTTCCATATTTCCTCATTCTTTTGTAATAATATATTTAACAGATATCTGTTTTAAATTTTCTAATGTACTATATCGTCTTTCCACTATCCCTCAAAGTAAATATCCCATCATAATCACAGTCCAGCGCCTCCGCAATATCCCTCAACTCTTTCTCCGAAAAATTATCACGTGACAGTTTATTACTCAAATTGTTTCCGTTCGTTCCAATTTTTTCTGCCAATTCCTTTATTGTCATATCTCTTTCCAAGAGTATTGTTCTGATTTTTTTAGCCATTCCCATTGTGTAATCCTCCATTCATATACTTCAAATTATACACTGAAACATATGAATTTACAATGAAAAATGATATTTCCTACATTATAGTGACTAATCCTATTGACATACTCACATGTAAGGTAAATAGTAGTCCGAGAGTCCCATTTGCAATCCAAGAGTCCCACTTTGTAAATGAAACTCCCGTTTTGTAAGTGAGAGTTCCGCTTTGTAAACGAAATTCCCGTTTTGTAAGCGAGTTTCCCGTATTTTAATTTGTACCCACGTATGTTATAATGCGAACAGCAAGATTTTTGTGTACGGCAAACAGAGATCAATTCCCGCTCGAAATTTTTGTATTCGGAGAATCCATCCCGTTTTTGCACTTATTTTGGACAGGTTTGTTCTGGCAGCTCACACAAAATTTTTGTTACTTTTTAAGAAGTTTTGGCTTTAAGATGATGTTCTCGGCTGCTACCGGTGAACATCCCAGTTTCTTAAGCAGAGCTTCTCCGTAATAAAAGCTGAATGCATCGTATGGGCTACGGTTGTTCAGCTTTTTCCGTTTATAAGAGTTTATGTGATTCATCATCAGAAAAATATCCGCCTGTGTTAAATCATCAAAGCTCGTTCCCTTCGGCAGAATGCGGCGGATCAGTTCATGGTTAACTTCGCAGGCACCTTTCTGATAGGGCGAGCTCGGATCACAGTAAAAAATGTTTGTCCGGTGCATCGGTACCGTATCCCGATACTCAATCTCCCTTGGATTTGAAAATTCACTTCCGTTATCCGTCAGAATAACCGGAAACAGGCGATTGAAATCTTTTGCTCCAAGAATCTGGTCAAGTGCATGGAAGATACGGTTAACGGAGCCGGCGGTATTGCAATCTCGCAGAAAGGCAAGCATGAAGCTGCTTTCGATGAAATGAATTGTCAGCAGACACTTTCCTCCCGGCCTTCCAATAACGCTGTCCATTTGTACAATGGTCGTTTCCGGCTTTTTTTCAAGGAACCTTTGGAAATCCTCATAGCTCCGTCCCAGACGGCACCCGCGGTCTACTTTAAACTCTGGCTGTTTGTATCGGGGACGATACTTTACCTTACGTGGCAGATCAATGTTCCTGATATCAAAGAGTTGAGCATCCACATAATTGTAAAGAGTTTTTTCACTGCACATCAGCTCACCGACATGATCAATATAGATCTGATGGAGGGACTGACCGTTTTTAACGAGCAGAGTAATGATCCCATTGATTCTTGCTATGCCATCCTCATCTGACAGGATTCCTGTCCTTGATTCGGAAATGGATTTATGTGCCATTTCATGTGCATCTGCGGGATCATAAATCCGTTTTAAAAGTGTACATCTTGGAAGCTCATGGCAGCCGTTACAAACGTAAGGAGGTTTACTCTTAACAGAGCAGACATCTTCTTCAAAATCACGGCAATGAAGTGTACATTCTGAGCATAGGCTGCATTTATAGGCAGACTGATGCGTGCATCCATTCGCACCGCAGACTTTCTTCGCTTTACATGAGCCGCGGTATTTACAGGGATTATAGGGATACCCAGGACGTCCGCTCTTTTTGTCATAGGAATATTTTTTGATTTCCTTGGCTACAGTTGTCCGGTCTTTTCCCAGTTTCTTTCCGATAGCACCAAAAGAGGCGTTTTCCTGAAGGCGCTGAGCTATGATCGGGCGGTCTTCGTATGATAAAAACTTTGACATGGCGACTCCTTTCCAGCTGCCAGAAATCAAAGTATAACAGAAAAAGAGACCAACTTTCCAGCCAGTCTCAATCTTTGTAAAAGAAAAACCATACCCTTTTCTTTTATTCAACACAATATAACTATACGGTCAATTCGAGATGCTGGGTATGGAATCTCGAATTACAATTCAAGGTCTCCAGAAAATCCAAACAAGAGGGTATTGCGCCCAAAAATAAGAGTCAAAAAAGAAAAGAGACAGTCCTACGGAGCTTCTAGGCTATGAAAAAGCCCAGATACTATGGGAATGTCTCTTGCTTGCGTGTCAGGGGTCAAAAATCAATATTAACCCGCAGCCCCACTAAATAGTTTATTCAAACTCGGCGTGCCCTTTGTTGCTCTTAACTGTATTTGTTTAAGTTTTGTGCAAATACACACCGCTTTTTACTTCAATTACATCATTTATTCTGGCTTGCTGATTTTCTATTGCCAAAATGTTGCCACAGTCGACTTAGCAGTTGACTTCAATGTAAGATTTAATTTTCTTTGTTTTCATTGACCTTCAAGCTATTTGCTTTGCTCTCAAAATCACCTGTTTTTTTCCAAGCTGCTACAGAACCTGCCCCAATCATGTATACCATTCCTGCATCTCTAAGTTTCCAAAAAATTCTTTTCATACTATTTTCAGACTTTATTCCTGTAATATTTCTACCTATCCGATTTGTTATACTATCATTTTTTAGCAAGTAATCAACTACTAATTCTTCAGGAGATGCAAGTTTCTCATGTTTGATAATCACTAAAACAGAGTTATCATTTTCTTCAATTAAGGGTTCTTTTAATCTCAATTTAGCCATAGCTTCAAATGCTGTATTTAATCCTTCACCTACATCCTTATTAGGTGCCTCTGGGAATTTATTTATAAGGCGTACAATTTTAGGATTGCGAGCTGACTGTGCTGTTAATATATTATCAACTGTCACATATCCTGGTAGTTTACCCGGACTTTCAACCTCTACACGATTATCAAATATTCGGATTTGAATATCCGTTGCAATACTGTAGTCTCTATGTAGAACAGCATTAGTAATAATCTCATGCAAAGTTTCTTCTGGATATTCTATTGTTTCAAATTCCTTACCAAATTTTCTGATCGATTCAATAATCTCCTTTGTTTTACTAACAGCCTCATAAATTTGACTATACGCACATCCCTCAACTGTAATTGGAACCCCAACTAACGTATCACGCTCTGCTTCTCCACTAGTCTGGTATCGAAATATTTTTATTGATGAACGTTTGGGTAAACAAACCTGCGGCTCATCAGAAAATAGCAATAGTGCCGCAACAGTTAACTTCCCACCAACAAATAGCCGTTGTTTTTTTAACCATGCTTCTGTATCTGTATCTGGCACAATACTATTTTTAAATCTCTCCCAAACTATAGTATTGTCTACATCTGATAAATCTGATTCAGCAACTGTTTCATTCTCGAAAGAAGAAATTCCTTTGTCCAATTCCAAACGTCTTATCTTCTCTGGAGTATCACAAGGAAGATTTTGAGCGCCTTTTCTAACATACGGAACTTTCCCATCCGTACAATATACTACAGATTGTGTTTTAAAAATAGTAACTTGTAATACATATGTTTCAAGTACTGGATGTTTCAAAAACACTACTTCATAATTATTTGTCAATACCAGCATATTTGAAATCATCTGTATAAATCCATTAGCATCCTCAATCGTTTTAAATCCTTCCCAGTGCTTTATCTTGGTATCATTTTCTTCTCTTATGCCTAAATAGACATCACCTCCACTTGCATTTGCAAATGCAGATATTGTTCGACCCAACTTCTTTCCTTCAATATCTTTTGACTTAAAATCATTAAAATGATTTTCTTCTATTGCAAATAATGAAATCAAATCTTTTTCTGATAATGTTCGTTCTTCAAAGCTCATTGCATAACCTCATTTGATAAAATTTAATGTTTTTATGGAGCATTGCTTTCAATCAGTTATTCCTATGAATCACTGGCAACAAAAATCCTTTAAACATATAAAACAAAAATAATTGATACATATCAGGTTATCATATAGACCATCTGCCATATAAAATAATCTGCGTAAAATTTTCAATTATTCGAATTCAATCGTAGCCGGCGGCTTCCCCGTACAATCATAAAGCACCCGGTTCACATTCTTCACCTCATTCACGATCCTGCTGCTAACCTTCCCAATCAACGCCCACGGCAGTTCCGCGAATTCCGCCGTCATAAAATCAGTCGTCGTCACCGCGCGCAAGGCAACCGCATAATCATAGGTTCTCTCATCCCCCATAACACCCACCGACCGCATATTCGTAAGCGCCGCGAAATACTGATCCGGCTTATTGGGAATATCCGCACCGGCTATCTCTTCCCGGTAAATCGCATCCGCATCCTGCAGCATCCGGACCTTGTCCTGCGTCACCTCTCCGATAATGCGGATAGCCAGTCCCGGTCCCGGGAACGGCTGACGGCTGATCAGCTTCTCCGGTATTCCCAGCTCTCTCCCTGCCGCACGCACTTCATCTTTGAAAAGCAGCCGCAGAGGCTCCACGATTTCTTTGAAATCCACATAATCCGGAAGGCCTCCCACATTATGATGGCTCTTGATAACCGCAGATTTACCAAGCCCGCTTTCAATCACATCCGGGTAAATCGTGCCCTGTACCAGAAAATCCACTTTCCCGATTTTTTTCGCTTCTTCTTCAAACACCCGGATAAATTCTTCTCCGATTATTTTTCTCTTCTCTTCCGGTTCCACCGCACCGGCCAGCTTTTCATAAAAGCGCTGCTGCGCATTGACCCGGATAAAATTCAAATCATAAGATCCGTTCGGCCCGAATACCTCTTCCACCTCGTCCCCTTCGTCTTTACGAAGCAGGCCGTGATCCACAAATACACAGGTAAGCTGTTTTCCCACCGCCTTTGACAGCAGGACGGCCGCCACGGAAGAATCCACGCCGCCGGAAAGGGCACACAGGACTTTTCCGTTTCCGATCCGTTCCCGCAGCGCACGGATGCTTGCCTCCACAAAGGAATCCATCTTCCAGTCGCCCGCGCAGCGGCAGACGGTAAACAGGAAGTTAGACAGCATCTTCTTTCCTTCCCGGGTGTGTACCACCTCCGGATGGAACTGGACACAGTACAGGCCTTTTTCCACATTTTCCGCAGCCGCAACCGGGCATACCGGAGTGGCAGCTTTTATTTCAAATCCCGGAGCCGGCCGGGAAATATAATCCGTATGGCTCATCCAGCAGACGGAGGTTTCCGATACATCGGAAAACAGCTTTCCCGTTGTGTCAAAATGCACTTCTGTCTTTCCGTATTCACGAACCGGAGCGGTGGATACCGTTCCTCCCAAAAGATGGTTCATCAGCTGGGCGCCGTAGCAGATGCCCAGTACCGGAATCCCCAGTTCAAATATGCCTTTATCACAGGAAGGAGAATCATCACCGTATACGCTGTTCGGGCCGCCTGTAAAAATAATGCCCTTGGGATTCTTCTCACGGATCTCCTCCAGGCTCATGGTATAGGGGTGGACTTCACAGTAAACGTTGCATTCCCTGACTCTTCTGGCGATCAGCTGGTTATACTGCCCGCCGAAGTCCAGGACAATCACTAATTCTCTCTCCATTTTTCCTCCATTCTGCCGCCTTGCGGCGTGTTCGTACATTCGGGTAAATCTCAGGTGACTTTTTTCAGTAAAATAAGTATCACATAAAAATACATTTCATTATAAAATACTCACTGTCGTTTGTCAAAACCTTTTCTTACCCGTTTTTTCCTTATTTTACACACCATTTTGTATTTTATGCCGCAGCATTTAATGCCATGGATAAAATCGCAGCCTCACTATTGTTCCCGCCGCCGGTGCATAGCCGTTTCCCACTTATGGCCCCGGTACCTGCAGACATAACAGATTCCCCGGAACACCCAGTCGATAACCATAGCGCCCCATACGCCCAACAGTCCCAGACTGAACTGGTAGGTGAACAAATAAGAAGCCCCCACGCGGAAAAGCCACATGGAAAGAATAGCTATCACCATGGTCCAGATAACATCACCTGCACTGCGGAGGGTATTCGGCAGGGTAAAGGAGGGTACCCAGAAAAGAACTACCATAACATTATGGAAGCGCATGACTTCCGTTGCCATCTTTGCCGCTTCCGGGCCCAGGCTGTACATCCTGACCAGCACAGGCATGCTGAAAAACATGATAACGGATATCACCGCAGTAACAAGAATGGTAATCGTCATCAGCTTTTTGGTAAAATACCTCGCCTGTTTATATTCTCCGGCTCCCACACATACCGCGGATACGGATACCAGCGCCAGATTTATGGCCTGTCCTGCAAGGATATTCCAGGAAGCGAGGGTATTGGCAACCGCATTGGCGGCGATAGCCGACGTCCCCATAGTAGCCACCACGCTTAAAACCAGGATTTTCCCCAGCTGGAACATGCTGTTTTCCATACCGTTCGGCACGGCGATAAACAGGATTTTCTTAATTAAGTCCCCATTGAACTTAAGCCGGACCTGCCCGCAGAAATTAATGGGCTTTTTGGGATTAAACATCATACAGAAAATGACAATAGCCCCCACAAAGCGGGATACCGTCGTGGGAATCGCCGCTCCCGCCACGCCCCATTTCAGGCCGAAAATACAGATCGCATTTCCCGTAATATTAATGACATTAATGAGCAGGGAAATCCACATGGTGACCTTGGCATTATTCATGGACCGGAATATGGCGGCGCAGGAATTATAGATAGCCAGTCCCGAAAATGAGACGGCGGTAATGATCAGATAGGTTTTGGCGGACTGCATGACATCCGTATCGATTTTTCCAAATATCAGATGGAGCAGCTGGTCGTGGAAGCCGATAAATATTACGGAAATCCCCAATGCCAGGGTGGTGGCAAACATGATGATCTGCCAGGCGGCTTTGCTGGCCTCTTCCGGATGCTTTTGTCCCAGGAAATGCCCGGCTACCACAGCGCCGCCCGTTGCCAGCGCTGAAAAAATATTGATCAGCAGGATATTTACGGTATCTACCAGGGACACCCCCGATACGGCGGCCTCCCCTACAACGGAAATCATAATCGTGTCCGCCATACCAACGGCTATCGCCAGTGTCTGTTCAATGACCAGAGGAACTATCAGTTTTTTCAGGTCCTTGTTTGAATAAAGCATTTGTAATTGTCCGCCCTTATTTTTTCTTTTGTACCTTAAATACATTTTTCTTATTCTTAACCGAAATTTTACGTATTTATTGTATTCCGTTTTGAGACTGGTGTAAATACTTTTCTCGTGTTGCCAGTCCGCCTCTGATATGGCGCTCCGATTTATTGACGTCCAGTACTTTCCTGGCTTCCCTGGCTAATGCAGGATTAATCTGAGACAGGCGTTCCGTAACATCCTTATGTACGGTAGACTTACTGATGCCGAACTGCTTCGCGGTCTGGCGTACAGTGGCATTGCAGTCAATAATATAGTTGGCAATATCGATTGCTCGCTCCTCGATATAATCTTTCACGGATTTCCCCCGGAAAACTTGTTTTTACAATGTATGCGGGGATGAAATCCAGTATGTCAACTTTTCCGGGCGTAAAATAAAAACTGATTTCCGTTTATATTTCCGCCCATTCCTCATAAGCGCCTTCCCATGTTTTCCGTGTAAAAGGACGTATGGGATCTCCGGTACGCTGCGCGTATCTTTCTGCATATTCCAGGAAATAATACAGGTGCTCCCTTCTGGTGCGCAGCTCCCGGATACGGATGCCGCTCCAGACAGGAACCCTTTTGTACTGGTCGCTCCTCCTGAATTTCTTAATGAAACCTTCGATATCATAAGGAACTCTCCGCTCTTCCACCGAAATTCCTCCCTTTCCGGTACTGATCAGAGTATAGGGTGCTCCCGGTTCACAGCTATCCATAGGCAGGCCGCAGGAACCGGGATTTATAAATACCTTTTTCCCGCTCTCAATAAACCATTGTATGTGAGAATGCCCGAAAAGATATACGCCGTCCTCCAGCTTCCCACACTGTTCCTGAAATTCTTGGTTTTCATTCAGATGGCCCCGGATATCTTTCAGAAGCCGCCTATGCTTCAACTCCCCTTCTCTATACATAAGAGGAATAGTCGGGCAGCTGAATTTACCCAGTTCCGCTTTTCCAATAAAATTCCCGGAGGAATGAGCCATATGGAAACCAATCCCGCTCTCTGCATCCCGGAAACTCATTTTTTCAGGAAGCCCCTGTAAAAATATCCTGCTTTCCGCGCTGAGGGCATAGGCACACCAGCAGGAAATATGCATCTGGCCACCTTCCCAGCGCGCCTCATCTTCTCCCTGCATTTTTTCGATATACTGTTCCTCATTCCCCCGGATGACACAGGCATGTTCCAGACCGGCTATCCGTCGTACCACCTGTTCCGGGAATGGCAGGCTCAGGCAGTAATCCCCGGTAAATAGGTACGCATCTGCCGACTGCCGGGCGGCATCCGCCAAAACACCCTCCAAAGCATCCAGATTCCCATGGACATCGGATATCACCGCATATTTCATATATCCTCCTCCGCCCCTTCCCCTGTCAGACACATATAGAAATCCTCCGCGTCCATCTCATCCAGCCGTCCGCTTCCAACCTGCATCTTGAGGATTTTCTCAACCGCCCCGTCACCCAGGGCGTTGATTTGTGCCACCACCTCCATCATCTCCCTGCCGGACTCCTCCGTCATTTTTTCAAACAGTTCTTCCGTAACCCGCAGCATCTCGGATGCCTTTTCCGTTATTTTCCCATCCGAAAACCCGTTCCAGGCTCCCGGATCCAGTTCCTCCAGCGTTTCGCCGTAGTCTTCTTCCATATTTCCCAGGGAAATCCAAAAATTTCTAAGATAGGAATATTTCCCAAAGGCCAGTCTCAGCCGTTCTTCCAGTTGCTGTAACTCTTTATCTCCTCCCATAACTCTCTTACCCTTTCCGCGATTCCTGATTCCTTGAGAACCTCTTCCTTCATCCGTGCCGTGTCCAGAAGCCAGCACGTTTCATTCCAATGCTCCGTTTCTTCCAGGCCGCCCTCTGTCCGAAGCATGCTCATTTGTTCCGCGGAAAAACAATCCGGCAGGATGTCCCATACCGCCACGTCTGCGACCGCATACAGCAGCTCCCACAGGATGTCTTTTCCGCCGGATCCTCCCAATACCTCTCCCCGGCGGCTCACATAGCATTCCAGGCTTATGCAGTTAAGAATCTGTCTGCACAAATCCATTCCTTCCGCTTTCCCCCTATCTTCACAGAATTTCCGTGCCAGCGGCTGCAGGGCATACCGTATCACGGCATCCCTGTCCAGTTCCACCAGACCCTCCAGCATCTCCGTCTCCCGGGGTGCAAACTGCCGGGCAAAGGAATCCCAATCCGTATCTATAAACCATAACAGGCACAGGTACTCTTTTCCCCGCTGGGAGCTGCCTGCAAAAAAATGCAGTTCGGAGATAAAAAACAGGCCCGGATTCACCTGGCAGTACCATTGATTCCATCTGCGCAGGAATCCGCAGGCGCATAAAGCCCGGATAATTTCCTCTCCCTGACCGGCAAAATACCGTTCCGCCTTCTCCTCCAGTTCCTTCCCGGACAGCATAACGGCATCTCTTTTTTCATATAGCTGCCGGCTTAATGCCTGAAGATCATAGGGCTGCAGATGTAAGGGCCGAAGGCTCCGGATAAAACATTCCAGCTCCGTTTCCCCGCCTCCTGTCATCTCCGTCAGATAAGAAAAAATAGCTGCCGCCGCTTCTCTCAGATTCATTGGAAGCCGCCCTTTCTTCTCTATAATCCGGATAAGCAGGGCGGTAGCGGACTCATTTTTCAGGAAATCATACCAGTACCATGGCTCCTTCCTGTGTCCGATTTCCACCAGCCTAAACTTTGCCTCCCTGTCAAGGCTGCTGTAGCGGATAGATTCCCGTACGGCCGCCCAATCCTCCCGGTATATCTCCTCCATACTTTTCCCGAACTCTTCCACCGCTTCGTCATACCGGTGTTCGTCTTCGATCTCTTCTTCCGAATCCTCTTCCCATTCTATCTTATCTTCATCCAGCCAGAGCGCGTATTTCTCCCGCTTTTCCAGCAGTTCTCTGCTGAATTCCACCCCGGCCTCTTCCTGGCTTCTTTCCATATCATACCTTAGGTCATCAAAATAAAATACGTTATTTTCTACAGCAGCCAGGCACAGCTCTCCCTTGTAATACCATTCCAGATAACGGTTGATTTCCTCCCTGTGCGCTTTTATATAAACATTTCCCTGCACCTACAGGTTGGCAGGCATATCCCCCGGCTGGAAGGGGAGCCGGTTTTTCATCATGGCTTCAAAATAAACCGCCGCCGCTTCTTCCTTATTCCGATAGAACCCGTATTCAATAGCTCTGCCCGCAGCTGCGGGAAATTCTTTTAAATCTTCCGTACTGACATCTGCCGAATCCCTTTTTATCCTGCTTAACAGCTCCCGGAATTTGTCCGTAAACCATTTCCGGAAGGGCTCTCCTGCCGGATTGCGGTATACCTGCAGCAGTTCATAATAGGAATAATAGTCCCGGTTATATTCAAAAAAGCACCGGTACTCCAGGTCAATGGCCCGTTCCATCACCCGCCGGCAGAACGCCCCGTCCGTCTGGGTAAGGGCACATAACGAAAGCAGCTTCCGGCAGCATTCAAAATAGCAGCAGCTCCTCAGCAGCAATTCCCTGTATTGGACAAAGTTCCGGCTTATGTACTGATGGATAAAGTCATTCGCAGAAGGATTCTGAAAACGCACCCGCAGGGCATTTCCCGCTTCCGGTACCGTCTCCGTATAAATCGCTGTCTTTTCCAGTTCCGCAATAACCCGTTCCGATTCCCGGAACAGGCTTCCCTCCTTTTCACCGGCCATGGCGGCCTGATAACATTGGTGGGCACGCTCCAGGTTCACGGGCAGGGGCATCAAATCCAGGATGATGAAGAATACCCGGGCCTCTTCGGAAAGGTTCTGGAATATCTGTTCCCAAAAATCCTTCGGCTCCTGCAGGTATTGCAGCATTCTCTGCGCACATTGCTCCGGCCTGTCCCCGGGCTGTACAGATCCCAGGTACATCTGGATAATGCGGGGATTATAATAAGGAGATAATACGACCTGATCATGAATCCGGTACAGCGCCTTCATCTGTTCCCAGGTGAGGGAAGATTTCCGCAGATGTCCCAGATAGATCCGCACCATATCCGTAAGGGAATAGGAATGCAGCCTGCATTCCAGCTTATACCTTTCCAGGAGGGCACGCAGCTCTTCATTCTGTCTCATCCCCTGCTCCAGCACATATTCCCTGGTAGTCAGGATAAGGACATAATCATTACGCAGCCGCACCGATTCGATCAGCCGCGCCAGCCTCCGCTCCTCCTTCCCCGCTCCATAGGCATTAAGAAAATTACTTCCCCAGAAATCGTCATAGATCACGACCTTTTTCCCGGGCATTTCCTGCGCCTTGTACAGATCACCCACGGACTCCGCCCACAAATAGGTGTCAAAACCTCTGCGGGACAGCCAGTATATGGCAAGCTGGTTGGCTAATGTCGTCTTTCCGATACCCGGCTCCCCGGACAGGATGATCGCACGGCCGGCTGCAAGAAGCTTCCTGGCTTCCTCATATACGGCTGTTTCCACAAAAAACTCCGCATTCTGTCTGGCTTTCTCCCATTCCAGCCTGGATTCCGCCAGCAATTCCCCGTTTACCACATCCCTTACGGTATTCTTCAGCACCTCCGTATTCCGGATCCACAGCTTATAATATTTCTCCTCCACCCTGGCATAGCCAGGCTCCCCGCTCCCCAGATAATTATTCAGATCCTTTCCCGTTACGATATCGTTGTCGGCAAGGATAAACGGATGGAACAATTCCCTGATTTTCTTTTTCTGCTCCGGGCTTACATCCCGGGCAAGCACGAGGATATACCGGTCCGGCTTTATCCGATCCGTCTTTTTCTTTTCCTCCCTTAGCTCCTTCCAGCGGATACCGCCGTCATTGGCCCAGCGCTTTGCCTGCAGGATAATACACTGCCCTTCCGGCGTGATACAGCGGGCGTCTATTCCCTGATCCGGCCCTTCCCGAAAGGCTTCCATATCTATCTTCTCCCGCACCTGTATCATATCCCTGGCAAACTCCTGGAACTCCAGAGGCTCCAGCAGCTGGTGGAAATCATAGTTCTTCATGCCGCGCCCATCCTTCCCGCATCTTCTCCGGCCTTTCTCTGCTGTTAATCAGACATGTTACCATCTACTGTTTTCTTTTCCCCTATCCAGAGAAAGCACCTCACCGGAAAGGTAGATCCTCCTCATCACTATCATAATCCACAGCAAATTCCAGTTCTTCCTCATCCATCCCCATGAAATATTCTTCTATCTCTCTTTCATATGTTTCTAAGGCCTTATTTATTTTTTTCTCCGCCTTTTTATTTTTACAAGCCTTATACAATGCGGAAGCGGCTACAAAAATAATCTCATTTTCATCCGTACATACCATATCGTCCGCTATATATCTTTTAACCATATCTTCCGCCCCTGCCCAGTCTCTCACACCGATTCGGACATAGATAAGAGCTGCGGCAGCGGCCATATTCCCGCTGTCCTGTTTATACCACTCCTCACAGTATGCAAGGGCTTCTTCCTTTTTCCCCTGTGATCCCAGTGCAGCTGAAATACGAAAATATAAATCGGAGGGATCCTCTTCCTTCCATGCAAACAAAGTAAGCAATTTCCGGCAGACGGATTCCAGATCCGCATATCTGTCCGCCATATCCAGTTCATCCAGATAATCCTCCAGCCAGTTTTCCACGTCGTACTCATAGTCGGTATCCTCATCCAAACAATACAGCTCCGGTGCAAAAGCAGCATCTGTTTCACGGCCCTGGCTGATAATCGTAAGCAGGAGATTATAACACGCATCCCATACTTCCATACCGGAATTCACCCGAACCATGTCCATGTAACATTCTGCTGTAAGGGTATTAAATTTTTCCCATAATTTTTTCATTGTTTATTTATCTCCTGTCATCTATTGTACTTATTATATCATTTATTTTAGCTCATATTGCCTATATTCTCCACCATAAATACAAAAAAACGGAAGACTGTATCCAGAATTCAAATTTCTTTCGCCCAAGCTACCTTTTTCCAGGTAACCCAAAAGCACGAAAAGTAAGGTCGTAGGATAGCCGGGCAGGGTACTTTTCCCTGCCCGTTTTTATACTGCGGCCCGCTTTTATGGGTATAAAAACGGGCATTTAAAAAGGAGCCTCCTTAAGAAGCCCCTTTCTTTCCCGCTATCTGGATCCCGCTATGATCCGGTTCAGTGTATCCACCAGCTCTTCCACCTGGAATGGCTTTGCCAGATGGGCATTCATCCCGCTTTCCATAGATTTCTTCATATCTTCTTCAAATGCGTTGGCGCTCATAGCCACAATGGGCACGCTTCTCGCATCCGGACGCTCCAGCGCCCGGATCAGCCGGGAGGCCTCCAGGCCATCCATCACCGGCATGCGGATATCCATCAGAATCAAATCATAGAAGCGGTCCCCGCTTTCCCGGAACATATCCAGTGCCTCACTGCCGTTTACCGCACAATCCACCACACACTTCTGCATCTCCAAAACCGTTTTGGCGATTTCCAGATTCAGTTCATTATCCTCAACCAGAAGCACCCGCTTCCCTTCCAGTCCGGTTCCTTCGTTCTCCGCCGTACCTTTGCTGCTTTCCGGCTCTATCCCCATTTCCTGGGTCAGGGTAAAGTAAAATTCACTTCCCTTGCCTTCTTCGCTTTCCAATTCTATCATACCGCCCATCATACGTACCAGACGGTCACTGATGGCAAGGCCCAGCCCTGTACCGCCGTATTGGCGGGAGGTATTGTCATCGGCCTGCTCGAAAGAGCGGAAAATGCGCTGCTTATTTTCCCCGCTCACGCCGATCCCGGTGTCTTTAACAGAGAAGAACGTACGAATACTGCCGTCCCCGTCCGGTTCCTGGCGCATCTTCAGAGTGACACAGCCTCCTTCCGGAGTGAATTTTACCGCATTTCCCAAAAGATTGATCAGCACCTGGTTCAGGCGGAGGCTGTCTCCTGTCACCCACTCCTGCGGGATATGGGTTTCCTGCACAAAGGAGATCCCCTTGGCCTGCGCCTGGGGTTCTATCAGGTTACGGACTCCTTCAGCCAGCTCCTTCAAACTGAAGCAGCCGGTTTCCAGCTTCATTTTTCCGCTTTCTATTTTGGACATATCCAGGATATCATTGATCAGACTCAGCAGATACTGGGAAGAACGATCGATTTTCCTCAGACAGTCCTCCACCCTGTCAGGCTCCTGTTTCTCCTGCATGGCTATCCCGGTCATACCGATTATAGCGTTCATAGGCGTACGGATTTCATGGGACATGCGGGAAAGGAAATCACTTTTGGCGCGGCTTGCCAAATCGTATTTTTCCCGGTTGATATTGCTTTCTATTATTTTCGATATTTCCAGAAGCTCCCTGCATTCCTCTTCCCGGAAGCTTCGCTCCTTTTCGTCTGTCCCATAGACAATACAGCCCGCATATTTACCATTATCATACATAGGCGCCACAAAACAGCAGGCGCCCGGAGGCAGCAGAAAGAAATCGGTTTCCTTTTCCGCCCGTTCCTCTCCGGGGAGGATCCGGTATCCCTCATTCAGACTGCCTGCATAATGCTCATACTCCTCCGCGGTAAAATAGCCTACCCTTCCGTCCATCCGCCTGTCCGGCCCGTTATGCCACTGGTATTCCAGATGTACCGTGTGATATTCCGGCTCCGCCCGGGAAATCACGATGTCCGTGAGACCATAATGGGTTCCCAGCTTCACCAGAAGGACAGCCAGGATTCCCGCCACGTCATTGCTCTTATCAAAGAAATTAAATACCAGGGTTACCATAGGGATTCCCCTCTGATAGGTAACGCTGACGATGTCATCAATTTCAGGCCTGCGGCGGACACGCTCCAGCTGTTCCCGTGACAAATCCTCATAGAAAGCCGATTCCCCGTTCCGTGCAAGCTTCGCAAAGGCCAGCGCCCATTCCGCCCTGTCGAGAAGCCCTGCAAACCCTTCCCCCGCCGTCTGCTCCGCCGCGCCGGACGAAATCCGGATACCCAATTCCGAATCCCGGAAAAGCCCTGCCACATTATCCCGCAGCTCCCGAAGCAGCTCCTCCGCATCGGACCGGACCGCGTTCTCCAGCCAGATCAGGATTTCATCTCCGCCCTCCCTCACAGCCAGCGGGATCAGACGTCCTTCCCTGACCAGCCTCTGCTTCATTTCCAGAATCGTATCGCCTATCTGCTCCAGAATGGCGTCTCCGAATACAATGCCGTACTTTTCATCCAGTTCCCGGAATTTATCCATATCCAGAAGCAGGAGGCAGCCCGCCTTTCCCGCATCTACCTGTGCACTGATCAGTTTTTCCCCGATATTGCGCTTGTACAGCCCGGTAACGGGATCCCTCCTCACCGTATCCAGCTCCATCAGTTCCCGGATTTTCTTCTCATGGATATTTTTGATGCTTCCGATGATCTTCGAACGCTCCTTATTGGTGTCATAGATTACCTTACCGGTCATTTCCACCCAGGAATAGCCCTTATCCAGTTCATCCATCCTGGTTTCAAACACCAGATTGATTTCCCCTTCGCTCCCCCGCAGTGTCTCCCTCACCAGTTCCCTGTCATCCTCATGGACATAATGCGATTCCATCCGGAGCAGATCTTCCCTGGTATAATGACACTCCGCCCGGCTGCCCATTCCTTCTTTCCCATCCACATTAAATACATCCAGGGAATCCTGGCGCACATCATAGGAATAGAGAATATCCGTACTGCTCTGCAGCGCGATCCGGTATCGTTCTTTTTCCTCCATCAGGCTGTATTCCGCTTCCTGCTGCCTGTTTGTCAGCTCGCGGACCACCTCATAGAGCTCATCCACTTCCGTGATATTACTCATCTGGTAACCGGACAGTTTGTTCTCCCGGCTTCCCCGGATACATTCCACAAGCCTGCGCACCGGCTTTATCAGATGGGAAACGATCACATAGATACTGATCACCCCAAAGAAAAGCCCTACTAATATTGCCGCCAGCAGGTTCCAGATGATTTTATCCCCTATGCCGAACAGGGTATCCTCCCCTTCGATACCGGCCACCACCCACGTTTCTCCCGCAAAGGGCGTATTGGTATTGTACAGATGCAGCGGGCTGATGCTGGCATACGCATCCTTCCCCCGGATCTCTATACGGTACAGGGATTCATACCGGGTTTTCTCCGCCGCCAGGGCTTCCTCCTCCATAGCCGCGGTTCCCGTTACCACCAGAGGGCGCAGGCTCCCGTCCTCCGCACACTTAGCTAACATATAGCTTCCCTGGTTCTTGCTGCTCAGTTCCCTCACCGGCAGCAGCTCCGCCAGATATTTTGCAGAGATTTCCACGCCCATCACTCCGTAAACCGTGCCCTGATAGAGCAACGGGACGGAATAAGTGATCATGCGGTAGCTGTCGCTGCTGGTGTTTCCTTCCATGGCAAAGGGTTCACTCCAATAGGCCAGATTGGTAAACTCCGTATCCGGATAGAGCTTTGCCGCCTCATAAGGTTTATAAAAAAAATTATCCCACTGGTTGGCGCCGCTTTCCCCAAAGTGGAAATCCGTGGTCCAGAGAGTGTCAAAGGGAATCCCTTTCTCATGGGAAAAGCTGCTGTTTCCCCTTTCCAGGAGCACATCGGAATAATCCGGAGGGGTACCCTCCGGATCCGAATCCCGGAAATAAACACCCTGGCAGGTATTTTCCCCCTCCCCTATCTGATCGTTGGCAAGAATCAGAAACGATCCGGTCACGGTATTTTTCCGCATGACAGACAAACAGGTATCCAGCATGGCCTGCAGAAATTCCTTCTGCATTTTCTCATTGCGCAGAAGCTCTTCCGCCGGCCACCCTCTGTTGATGACAAGTTTTTCCATCGTATCCTGGGCCGTGCCCACTTCTTCCTCCAGATCCGACCAGCGCTGAATCATACTGTTTTCCAGAAGGATCCTTCTGTTTTCCACCGTCTGGTTCAGGATTCCCACCGAATATTCCTTCAGGAGAAAAGGCGTGCCGCTGAAAAAAAACGTACCATAGGAAATCATGGACTGCACGACCATAACAAGAATCAGCGGCACAATAAACAATTTAAAAATCGTTTTTTTCTTGGTTGTCATTTACTCTCTACCGCTTCCTGCAGCTTACTTTCCAAGCTGGTAAACCATTCGTCAAAGGCTGCATCCGAAATAAATTCCGCGGTGGCTTCCTCCAGGCTTTTTCCTGCATTCAGGCTCTCTTCCACCACCGCCCTGTCGGCAGCCGCCTTGTCGGAAAGGTCGTACTCCAGAACCTTTCTTGCCGCGGTTCCTCCCTGGAAGGCCTTATTCGTATACATCTTGCTGCTCTTCACCGTATCAAAGGCCGCCACCAGCGTATCAAAGGTCTTGGGTGCAACCTCCAGCCCCTTTTCCGCTATCACCTTATCCAGCATACCCTTGTCGTTGGCATCCTTTTTTACCGGCAGATAACCGGAAGCACAGCCGAACACGATATTATTCTCCGACTGGGTAAACCATTTGAGGAATTCGGTGCAGGCATATTCCCTCTGCGCGTCCGATCCGGTCACCACCATACCTGCGCCCTGCTGCACCGCATAAGGGCTTCCGCCTTCAAATACCGGGGCGGGCAGGATTATATATTCAATGGGATAGGTTTCGTCCTCCAGCTCCACCGCATCCGGGAAATACATGGCGGAGGTGGTAGAGCCCGTATAAGATATAATTTCCCCGATTTTCACATCATCGGAACGGAATCTGCCGTAAGAGCTGAAATAACCGTTTACATAAGGCACGTACCAGGTATCCCAGATATGCTTCATCACATCCCGGTCCACCTGCAGGGTTACCTGCTGATCCTCCACCTTGAAAATTTCCGTTCCCAGCTGCATGGAACCGATAATAAATAAATTAGCCATGGCATCCCTGCCGTAAAAGGCCTTACCGTCGTTTTCCGCATCGGGCGTCAGGCTGTCCGTCCACTCATAGTATTCCTTTGCCGTCTCCGCCAGCCCCTCCATAGTGCCAAGCGCATCCAGGCTGGCTCCCGTGGCGTTGGCAAACGTCTCCCAATCCGTCTTATCCAGCATGAAAATCTCACTGGATTTGGCTGTGGGGAAAATAAAAAGCTGGTTCCCTTTCCCAATCCGTCCTTCTTCCACATAAGAATCCACATACTCGCCGATTTCTTCATCGGTCAGGTAAGGGGACAGATCCGCCAGATATCCCATCTGCTGAATCTCATAAGCCGTATCCGCATAGCTGGAAAAAATATCCGGCGCTTCATCGCTGCCCACTTCCTTTTTCAGGGCGGACATCACCGATTCCTCCAGCTGGTTCACATCCCCTTTTCCCGTGCTTTTTACGAATATCCCTTTTTCCATCCCCACCGTATCATTAAATTCCTTCACCAGGGAATCGAATGCGGTCTGCTGGGCCCCGTTATAATAATGCCAGACCGTAACGGTAACCGGGTTATCCGGATCCAGCTTCCCCTTCTTCTCCGATCCGCAGCCTCCGAGCAGCATCGCCCCTGCGGCGGCCGCCGCGCAAAACAGAACCAAGATACGCTTCTTTTTTCCTGAAAGTATTTTCATATCCGCCTTTTCCTCCACACCCTGGTATATATTACCTTATTCCAGCATTATACATGATTCCGGGACAGTTTGCATCCTTTTCACGGCTATTTTTCCTTTTAAAAAAATGATATACTGTAATCGATGAGAAAAGCCTGTGTATTTACTGCGCAGACCGCAATAATCCCCGCATACGGCCGCCCTCCCGGGCAGAAAGGAACTCCTATGAAAAACAGGAAAAAACCAGCTTTACCGGCTCTGGAAAAGACCCCATGGACCGCCGGTTTGCATACAGAAACTATATGGCAGGAATATCCGCGCCCGGCGATGGTGAGAAGCTCTTACCTGAATCTGAACGGACTTTGGGACTTCTGCATCACTTCCTCTCCCGCTGTCCCTTCCGCCTATGACGGCTCCATTCTCGTCCCTTTTTCCCCGGAAAGCCCCCTGTCGGGTGTAAAACGCCAGCTCCTTCCGGGAGAATATCTCTGGTACCGCCGCAGTCTGACCCTCCCCGGCAGCCGGGAGGGAAAACGGGTCCTTCTCCATTTTGGGGCTGTGGATCAGAAATGTGTCGTTTACCTGAACGGCAGGCAGGCGGGGGAACACACAGGAGGATATCTTCCCTTTTCCCTGGATATCACAGATGATATGGGCGATCCCTGCGAACTGATCGTCCGGGTGCAGGATTTCAGCGACAGCTCCTATTACAGCCGGGGGAAGCAAAAGCTGGAAAAGGGCGGCATGTTTTACACCGCCCAGAGCGGTATCTGGCAGACCGTATGGCTGGAACTGGTTCCCCAAAACCACATCCGCTGCGTACGTTTTACCCCGGATTACGATAATGCCTGCTGCCGTATCCTGGTGAGCACCTCCGGCGGCTTCCCGGACGGTGCGCGGATCCGCTGCGGCATACGCCCGGAAACCGGGGACGATGCACGCCGCAGGGACGATCCCTCTCTTCCCCCCGCCCCTTATGCCCCCGTCCTCACGTGTTTTCTGACACCGGAAAAAGAGGAGGCAATAGCCCTCCCGGATTTTACCGCCTGGACTCCTGAGAACCCTTTTCTGTACCATGTGGATCTGGAATGGGGGGATGACCGTGTGGAATGCTATTTTGCCATGCGCAAATGTGATATCCAGACAGACACCTGCGGCCTGCGCCGCATTTTTCTGAACAATGCGCCCTATATGCAGACAGGTGTGCTGGATCAGGGCTACTGGCCCGACGGCCTGTATACCGCCCCCTGTGACGAGGCGTTCCTGTTTGATATCCGTTCCATGAAGGAGCTGGGCTTCAACATGATCCGGAAACACATAAAAATAGAGCCGCAGCGCTGGTATTACCACTGCGACAGGCTGGGCATGCTGGTATGGCAGGATATGGTGTGCGGAGGCACCTCCTACCGCCACTGGTTCGTCACCTATATGGCAACTCTTTTTAATGCGCTGCATTGGTCTGTAAAAGACGGGAAACGGAGCCGCTTCCTGTTATCAAGAAGAGAAGAAGAGGGACAGAAGCTGTTCTACCGGGAGATGCGCGAGACAATAGAAACGCTCTATAATCACCCCTCCATCGTCTGCTGGGTGCCCTTTAACGAAGGCTGGGGCCAGTTTGACGCCCTGCAGGCGGCTGCTTTTGTACGCACCCTGGATCCCGGACGGCTGATCGATCACGCCAGCGGCTGGTTCGATCAAAAAGGCGGCGATCTGTGCAGCCTGCATTATTATTTCTTTTCCCTGAAATTCACCCCGGAGCCGGTCCGGGCGCTGGCGCTGACCGAATTCGGAGGCTATTCCTGGCAGATCCCCGGCCACAGCTACAGCGACAAGCTCTATGGCTACGGAAAATACAACAGCAGGCAGGCACTCACGGAAGGCTACCGCAAGCTCCTTGCATCCACGATCCTGCCCGCCGTGGAAAAGGGGATTTCCGCCACAATCTACACCCAGCTCTCGGACGTGGAGGAGGAGGTAAACGGTATCTACACCTATGATCGCGAAATCCTCAAGCCGGACAAAGAAACGGTGCGCCGGCTCAATGAAACCATGAAGGCTCTTGTCACCCGGACCGAAACCAATCCGTAACACAGGCCCTTCTTTCACGGTGCATCCGGCTTACAGGAAGTCCCGCTCTCCTTCCACATGTTACGGAATACGGGAATATACATAACCAGGCTGAACAGCATGAACGCAGCGCAGACAAGAATGAGGGCGTCCGCCGCCGCGGAACCGATTCCCGGGAACAGCAGAAGCACAAAGAGCAGGACATACAATACCGCCGTACATACCTTGCCGAACCATTTGGCTCCGTCCAGTTTTTTCCCCCGCGGAAGGAGGAGAAGGCCCATTATCCCCATAAAGCCTTCTTTTATGATGAAAAGGACAAGAACAGCCCGCATCAGGGGATACCGGATGGCAAAACAGACAACAAGCGCCCCCTGGGTGAGCTTGTCCGCCAGCGGATCAATAAACTTGCCTAACTCCGTTATCATATGGAACTTTCTTGCTATTTTGCCGTCGAACATGTCGGTAAGCCCGGATATCCCCACGAGGACGGCCGCCGTATAATAGTCCGTTACACTGTCGGCCTGCACATAGATCCAACTGAATACCGGTATCAGAAGAATCCGGAAGTATCCCATGAGATTAGGAATGCTGAATATTTCTTTTGCAGTGATTTTTGATTTAGCCATGCTGCCCCCTTTTACAAATCGTCCACAGGAATCCTATTTATTATACCTTTATCCGTTTTCCTATGCAATTGGTTCGGGCATTTTTTATCTGCCCCCTGGTAACCGTTCAGCCGGCCCTTTTCTATCTTGACTTGCCCGCCCGCCTGTGCTATCCTATACAAAATTTCATATCCTTGAAAGGCTGTGATAAGAAACAGTAAGCATTTTGGATTTTACAGAGAGAAGGCGGCAGGTGCAAGCCTTCATTGAAAAAATGCCCAACCCCTCTTTGAGCCGTATGCCGAACCGTTTTTACGCAGTAAGCATCACCGGGTTCTCCCGTAACAGAGAAAGGTATCGGGCCTGCGCCCTGTACCAGGAGTGCGGCATTCTTCCGAATTTAGGTGGTACCACGGACCTGAAAGGTTCGCCCTAAGCCAATCCCTTTTTACCCGGGACGGCTCAGGGCTTTTTTATTTCCGGGAAAGCGGCGCCGGTGCGCAAGGCTTTTCCCGGACCCGGAAAGCTGTCCTGCCATGAATCCAAAGGAGGTTATTATCATGAAACTTGCCAACCTGATTGGGGAGCGCTTTAAAGAAACTCCCTCCGACTGTGTCATCGAAAGCCACTCCCTCATGCTGCGGGGCGGCTATATGAAGTATGTGGCAAACGGGATCTATTCTTCGCTTCCTCCCCTCCGCCGTATCACGAAAAAGCTGGAACAGATCATACGGGAGGAAATGGATGCCCTGGACGGGCAGGAGGTGCAGTTCCCGGTGGTGCTTCCCGCCTCTCTCTGGCAGGAATCGGGACGCTATGAATCCGTGGGCAGCGAACTTATGCGCCTTAACGATCGGAACGGTTCCCCGCTGGTGCTGGGAATGACCCATGAAGAAGCGGCGGTGCACCTTGTACGGGATTATGGCTCCACCTACAGCCGTTATCCCTTTATGTTTTACCAGATCCAGACCAAATTCCGGGATGAAGCACGTCCCCGGGCAGGACTTATCCGGGTCCGGGAATTTACCATGAAGGACGCTTATTCCTTCCATACCTCCATGGAGGATCTGAACGCTTATTATCTTAGATGCCACCAGGCTTATGAACGCATCTTTGCCCGGGCAGGCATTCCCGAGGTGCTGTCCGTGGCTTCGGACTCCGGGATGATGGGCGGCAGTCTTTCCCACGAATTTATGCTCCTTACCCCGGCGGGGGAGGACTCCCTTGTCCTCTGCCCTTCCTGCGGCTACCGGGCCAATAGGGAAGCCGCGGAATCCATCCCCCTTCCCTGCCCCCAGGAAGAAGAAGCCCCTCTTACCCTGGCGGAAACACCGGCTGTCCATACCATTGAAGAACTCTGTTCCTTTTTGGAGACATCCGCCAGGCAGAGCTGCAAAGCGGTCGTCTATCAGAAAAACAGGGATGATTCTTATGTCGTGCTCTTTCTACGCGGGGATTTGGACGTAAATGAAACCAAACTCACCAATTACCTGGGAGAGGAAATCCACCCGGCCCGGATCACCCCGGACTGCGGACTGCATGCCGGTTATATCGGACCCTGCGGCCTGGATTCCAGCATTACCGTTCTGTATGACAACTCCCTGGAGGGCGCGGTCAATCTTTCCTGCGGCGCCAACCGGGAGGCGTTCCATTATACCGGCCTGTGCATGGAACGGGACTGCCCCGGCGTCCGGTACCACGATTTTGCCAAGGCGGTGGAGGGAGGGATCTGCCCTTCCTGTAAAAAACACACCCTGACCCTGTCCCGCGGCATTGAGGTGGGAAATATATTCCAGCTGGGAGATAAGTATACCCGGGCTATGCATATGCAGTATACGGATGCCGAAGGGGTATCCCATTATCCGGTCATGGGCTGTTACGGTATCGGCGTGGGACGTCTGGCCGCCTCCGTCTGCGAGGCCCGTCATGATGACTGCGGTCCCATTTGGCCTGTGACCATCGCCCCCTGGCAGGTTCATCTGTGCTGTATGCGCAGCGATAACCAGGAAGTACATGCTGCGGCCGACAGACTGTATGAGGAGCTCACGAAGGCCGGAGTCGAGGTTTTATATGATGACCGCAACGTGAGCGCAGGTATCCTGTTTTCCGATGCGGATTTGCTGGGGCTTCCCATCCGCCTAATCATGAGTCCGCGGAACCTGAAGGATAACTGCGTGGAAATGGTCCTGCGCCGGGATAAATCCGATGCATCAAAACCATCCCTGGATGAAGCCATCCCCCGCGTAAAAGCAAAAATAAAAGAACTGATGGCGGAGCTTTCGCCCGAAAGCTGATGTCCGCCATCTGTCCCGCCTATCGATAGGAAGTCTTTAATGCCTGCCCCAGTATTCTGGGATCCTTATTATAAGGAGTGACCGGGCATATCCGTTTATTGGTGATTCCCAACAGAGAATATACGGCGATTCTGGCGGCCCGGACGGAATACTCCTCGGTAAATACCATGTCTTCCGGAATTTCCACGAACTGGCTTATCATGGCGAAGTTTGTGGAACCCTCCGGAACCACGGCGGGCCTGTCGCTCATCTTCCTGGGCTGGAACTGGGAATCGATATAAGGCATCATACAGGGGATCACATTTACCACGCTTTCCATGATTTCCTCCATTTCATCCTCAAAATGAAGGTGATGCAGCAGCTCCGTAAGCATTTCCCTGCCGGTGCACTCCCGCATCGGCTTCTTTACATAATCCCCCGCATTTCTGGTATAAAGCCCATAGCCCCAGAAAATAGTCTCATCCTCCTCCTGGGCCTTGAAATGAGGCTGGGCCGCCACTACGATGCTCATCCTCCAGCTGGAGTCCTTAAACGTCATAAGCGCTCCGCTTCCGGGTATGTTTCCGGAGAACTTTTCTATCTTCTTGAGAAGCCGGCTTCCCTTCATGGTAACCGTGAAGCTTTCCCAATTTGTCTCCTCCGGCTTTTCAAAGAAGGGAGCCGGATTTCCCAGGCCGGGCTTTTTAGCGGATACTTTTTTCCACAGCTCCCCTGACATGGGCTTTTCAGGCCGGAAAACGGCGGGCGTATCCATATCACCCAAAACGGCGTTATCCGTCATACAGCCATTGGTCATAATACACAGATCCCCTTCCTTCAGGCGAATCACTTCTTCCTCTTCGTTTCTCTCCAGATGGATTGCCGTTGCCGTAATTCCCTCTCCCTCTTTAAAATCAATATCCGTAACCGCAGCCCGGATGCTGAAATCCACGCCACGGGCCTCCAGCCATTTCTGTATGGGAAGAATCACTGATTCATACTGGTTATAAGGGGTTCTGGTCACACCCTCCAGCGTTTCAATCCTGGAAAATTCAAATATCATGCGGTTCATGTACCGCCGGAATTCAAACAGGCTGGACCAGGTCTGGAATGCAAAGGTCGTCTGCCACATATACCAGAAGTTCGTTTCAAAGAAATGAGGGGTATCCTTAAACCACTCTTCTATAGTCATATCATCCAGCTTCTCCTCCGGCGTGGCAAGCAGCTTTCCGAGAGCCATTCTGTCCGCATGATTAAATCCCATGGAATGCACATCCAGAATATTGGCATCGCCGTCAACCAGCCTGGCCTGGGCATGGGTGGGATGAAGATGATCAAAATTCAGGATTTCCTCGGTTACACTGTGTCCTTCCCAGTCCAGGGAAGGAATGGAGGAAAACAGCTCCCAGAAATTTTCATAGGTTTCTTCATTCAGCATCCTGCCGCCCCTGCACACAAACCCTTCCGCAGGTGTGCCGGAACCGTCATTGCTGCCGCCGAGTACCGGCATCCCCTCCAGGATATGGATCCGCTTTCCGTCAAATCCCGCGTCTCTTATCAGATAAGCGGCTCCTGCCAGGGAACCCAGACCCCCGCCCACGAAATACACTTCGTTGTCTTTTGTGGTTTTATTCTCCCCCGCAGGCACACTGTTTTTTTCATTTCTCCCGGCCGCACGTGCCGCCCCATAAGCGGCTGCCGCCCCGATCCCCGCGGCTGCCATGGTAACTTTTAATAAGGTGTGGTTATTTTTCTTTGCACTCATACTTTTTCCTTTCTTTTTCCTGCTCTTAATGGATTCTGTTTTCATGCTCCCAGAATACTATTTCCAAAAGCTTTTGTAATTAGGCAGAAATCCCATCCTGTCTGAAAAATGTACATGGGCGGTAAACTGTCCGGTTTTGCGACAGATTCCCGAAAATGTATATATATTTCATTCCTGTTACTTATTACAATAGAACGGTACAGAACTCCTCTTCCGCCGCGGCCGCACAATCTTCCCGGCCCGGAGCCGCCTTCTGCGGACGGAAAGCCGGCTGGCACATACGGAGTTTGAGTGATCCATATAAGAGGAGGCATGAAACATGCTTTTGGACAGCAAGCTGAAAATGGCGGCTTTTGATACCGCAATAAAGGGGATTTTAATAAACAAAAAAAAATATCCGGACAGAACGGCCCGGAATATATTAGACTTGGGCGCCACAATCTTCCGGCGGCCCATGGATGACGAGGAGAAAAAAAAGGCGCTTCTGCAGCTCAGGGAAAAGCTGCCGGCGTGTGACGACGATATATTGGCTTATATAAAGGATTTGTTTCTGTAAAAGCCCTTCCCCTGACAGCACGCAGACTATTTCTGCGCCCATCCGAAAAACCCGCCCCGGCGGCCTCCTGTAGCCGCAGGCACGGGCAGTCTCGCGGCAGCCGCCAAGTGGCAAGTGCATCCGTTTGGCTCGTTGCCCGCGGGAATAAAGAAACAGAAGGGGGCAGATTGCTGCATAGCGCAATTATTCTTCTGTAACTTTCATCATATAGTCTGCGCCGCCGAATCCGGGCGTGCTGTCCAGTCTGACCTCGCACCGGATACCGTCCATGCGCACAATGGCGGGAACATCCTTTACCTCATACTCCAGCCTTATGTTTTCTTTGGCGCAGTATGCCTCAAACTGTCTGAGAAAATCCTCTTTGGAGGCGGGCTTTTCCCTGAGAGCGATACAGAGGGAATAACCCGGCCTTCCCTGGTTCAGCTTCCGTGCCGTGCGGTACAGATACCAGTAGTCCCCCAGCCAGATTACCACAAGAGCCAAAAAGCTCACCACCACAATATAGCGTATCCAGGCCGGAATATAAGCTGCAATACCTATCAGCACAAACAGCATGATAACGATACACCACAAAGCCGCCATACCATTAATCATCCGTTTTTTCGCAGCGCACAGCTGAAGGAGCGCCCCCAGCACAATATAGCCTGCCAGCATAGGTACCAGCCAGGGCAGGGCCGGTTTTCCTACGGTACTGTAGTTGATGCTGGCAAAGATCACCACACATACCCATACAATTCCTCCTGTCAGGCCGCCTCTTTTCAGCGTTTCCATGTAAAGCTCACTGTCCCTGTTTTTATTCTTTGTCATCCGGAGTCCCTCCTTTATTGCTGTTGTCTGAAATCCGATCCTTTACCTCTCTCAGATATTTCCTGGAGATATACACCAGCTCCCCGTTTTCCAGCTTCGCTTCCATAAGCCCGTTCATCAGGGGACGGTACCGTCTCACCTTATCCAGATTCAATATTACGGAACGGGATATTCTTACAAAAGAAGCGGGAAGCATCTTTTCCAGCACATAAAGCCGTTCCCTGGTTTCCAGCACCTGTTCCTGCGTATGGATCAGCTGGATCTCCTGAACCGATTCCACATAGAAAATCCCGGTGCTTTTCACCCGGTGGATTTCCCCGTCTTTCCGGCAGGAAAGGGATACCACCCTCCAACTGTCCGTTTCTATATATTCTTTCAGCCCGGCGGTGGACGCATCCTCCCCGGCCAGACGGAGGAGAACTTCCTCCTGCTTTTTGTCTTCTACCCGCTGTATCCTGACCCTCACGGCTGTTTCCTTCCTTCTTCTTCCCCCGGCAACATGCCGAAACAGGACCTGCCGCAGGGTATATGACTTACCGTTTCCTCTTTCTGTTATCAGCATACCTGAAAGTCATCACAAAATCCATACTTTCACGGTGAGTGGGCGGAAAGGGAAGGTGAGTGGCAGAAAAATGCCCGGCAGGATCCTGCCGGGCGCTTTCTTATAAATTCAGACGGATTCCTTCTCCGTTTCCGCGAAACGTCTGGAAGCAAGCAATTCCGTGGAGCGTGCCAGCCTCCTGAGACGGCCCGCCACTTCCTGCGTTTCTTCCTTCATGCCTTCGGTCACCCACTGCATCACGACACCGCAGATTCCATAAGCATAAAAAGAACCGATGAATTTCTTTTCTTCCCCGCTAACCAGCCCCTCTGCATCCAGGGCCGAAGCCGCTTCTTCAAAGAGCGTGGAGGTAATGCTGTAGAGATAATTCCGGAAGCCTTCCGGCGCATTCTTTATTACATTGCCGTAGAATCCCTTTTCTTTCTTCAGGGTGTCCAGAAGCTGTTTTATGCGAAGATGCCAGTTATCAAAGGTAATCCCATCCAAAATAGGGACAAAGCATTCTTCGTAATAAATCCAGTCGAGAAGCTCATATTTATCCTGAAAATGATAATAGAAGGTCTGTCTGTTCAGACCGCAGGCCGCGGTGATATCCCCTATTGCTATTTTCAAAAAGGATTTTTCCGCCGCCAGTTCTTTCAGGCATTGGGCTATTGCTTTCTTTGTAATCAGGGAATCCGACATATCAGTCCTCCTCAATTTCTTACAGAACCGGTGTTTCTCCGGCATGTTCCGCCGTTTCGGGAGGAGGCTGCCGCCTCCTTTGCCTGCCGTTTCAGTAAACCAGAACCTCGCAGCCTTCCTCCGTTACCGCAACGGTGACCTCCCATTGTGCGGAAGGCTTCCCGTCCTCTGTATATATGGTCCAGCCATTGGCATCATCCACATAAATATCCGGACCGCCCAGGTTGACCATGGGTTCAATGGTAAATACCATTCCCGGCACCATGAGCATTTCCGTTCCCCTGGGGGCTACGTAGCTGACAAAGGGATCCTCATGGAATTCCAGGCCCACGCCGTGCCCGCCCATGTCGATGACGATACTGCATCCGTTAGCTTTTGCATGACTGTTCACAGCATCCGCCATATCCCCAAGGAAGGTCCAGGGCTTTACGGCTTCGATCCCCTTTTCCATACATTCCTTCGCCACGCGCACAAGCTTTTTTTGTTCCTCATCCGGCTCCCCGATAAGGAACATCCGGGAAGAATCGCTGAAATATCCTTTGTATATGGTAGATACATCCACATTCACGATGTCCCCGTTCTTCAGAATATCCTCTTCACTGGGGATACCATGGCAGACCTGGCTGTTGACCGAGGTACACACGCTTTTGGGAAACCCTTCATATCCCAACGGTGCGGGTATGCCTCCCAGCTGTCTGGTCCTGCTTTCCACCAGACGGTCGATTTCCGCCGTGCTCATTCCTTCGCGGATATTTTCCGCCACATAATCCAGCACCGCTATATTAATGCGGCCGCTTTCCCGGATACCGGCAATCTGCTCCGGCGTCTTTATCATGCTGTGATCCGGAACCATATGCCCCTGCATGGCAAATGTCTTTATTTTCCCGTCAAATGGTTCATGACATTGCTTATATTTTCTTCCGCTGCCGCACCAGCAGGGATCATTTCTTCCTAATCTTTCCACTCTATGCTCCTTTCGGGCTTCCCGTTAATTTTCCGCCGCAATCCTGGCTGCCAGTTCTTCCAGATACATCCAGCGCTCCATCTTTTCTTCCAAAAGCGTCTCCACTTCTTCCTTTTCCTTCGCAAGAACATTCAGCTTCACAAAATCTGTGACGGCAGCCGCTGTTTCCTGTTCCAGACGTTCCGCCCGTTCCTCCAGGGAAGCGATTTCCGCCTCAATGGTTTCATAATCCCGCTGTTCCTGGTAGGTAAACTTCAATTTTCTGGCTTTCATATGATCCGGCTTTCCTTTTCTTCCCGCCCGGTCGGCATCCGGATCCTCCTGTCCCTGTATACGGCCTCCGCCGCTCCCCTGCCGGGTTTCTTCCCCGGCCGCTTCCCTTTCTTCCATGGACAGGCGGAGGGCATAATCGGTATAACCCCCCTCGTACTGCCTGAGTTTTCCGTCCCTTTCGAAAGCAAAAATACGCTGTACAATACGGTCCAGGAAATACCGGTCATGGGAAACCGTAATCACGATTCCGTCGAAGCTGTCCAGATAATCCTCAAGAATAGCAAGCGTGGTCACGTCCAGATCATTGGTGGGCTCATCCAGGATCAGCACATTGGGCGCCTCCATCAGAACACGCAGGAGGTTCAGCCGCCTCTTTTCCCCGCCTGAAAGCTTGCCGATGAGGCCATACTGCTCTTCGCCCGGAAACAGGAACCGTTCCAGCATCTGGGAGGCGGTTATGCTCCCTTCCCCTGTCTGTACGTACTCCGCCGTTTCCCGGATATAATCAATTACCCGCTTCGACGGATCCATACCGGCTGTTTTCAAATCGATAAAGGCGCTCCCGCCTTCGGCGGGGGCCGCCGCAACCCCGCTTGCGATTTCCTGGGCATAATAACCGATTTTGATGGTCTGTCCCACTACCACCTCTCCCGTATCGGGCTGCAGCTGTCCTGTAAGGATCTTCATCAGGGTCGTTTTTCCGCAGCCATTGGGGCCGATAAATCCCACCCGGTCTTTTTTCAGGAAAACATAGGAAAAATCTTCGATCAGCTTCTTTTCCCCATAAGCCTTGCCGATATGGGAAAGCTCCACTGTGGTACGTCCCATCCGGGAGGAAACGGATCCCATCTCCACCCTGCCGTCCCCAGACGGCCCCTCCGCATTCTTAAGCTCCTCGTAGCGCTGGATACGGGCCTTCTGCTTGGTGGAACGCGCCCTGGCCCCTCTCTGCATCCAGGCCAGCTCGTTCCGGAGGATGGACTGCCTTTTCCGTTCGCCGGCAGCCTGCATCTCCTCCCGTTCCGCTTTCTGCGCAAGATACCCTTCATAATTGGACTGGCAGGAATAAATATTCCCTTTATCAATTTCTATAATCCGGTTTGCCACGCTGTCCAGGAAATACCGGTCATGGGTTACCATGACCAGCGCGCCCTTCCATTTTTTCAGGTAATCCTCCAGCCAGTCCGCCATGCTGTTATCCAGATGGTTGGTAGGCTCGTCAAGGATGAGGATATCCGCAGGCATAAGCAGAGTGGCCACCAACGCAAGGCGCTTTTTCTGTCCGCCGGACAGCTCCCCGCATTTCTGCCCGAAATCCGTCACCCCCAGCCTGGTAAGCATGGCCTTCGCCTGGCTTTCCAGTTCCCAGCCGTCATGACTGTCTCCCTCCCCCGCAGGTTGGTCTGCAGACAGGCTCTTTTCACTCCCCTTTTGCACGCTCTCCAAAATCGTATCCCCGGGATCGAAAACAGGCTGCTGGGACAGGAAACGCACCACCACATGGTTGGCTCTTGTTACATTTCCCTCATCCGGCTCCTCCGTACCCGCCATGATTTTCAGCAGCGTGGACTTTCCGGTGCCGTTGATACCGATGACGCCTACCTTTTCCCCCTCCTGCAGGTAAAAAGAAGCGTTGTCGAACAGCTTCCTCTCTCCATAGGATTTGGTGATATTTTCCACTGTGAGTATGTTCATTAGGGTAAATGTCCTTTCTTAAAAATCTTTTAATTCTGTCTGTCCCGCTATCTTTCCCGTTCTGTTTTTGTTATATTATTGCTATAGCAAACAACGCCGGCAGCGACCTGCCTGTAAGCCCTGTGTTCTCAGCGTCCGCTCCGGCGGGCAGAAAGGAGTTCTTATGAAAAAAATGATAGTAGCGGCTGCCGCAGCCGCCATGCTCACCCTGAGCGCATGCAACAATAGTGACGGAACCATCGCCGTTGTTCCTTCCGCGGCGGAACCCGATGTAAGTACCATAACCGTGAACAGCAGCGAAAAGGTCAATGTAGTGCCGGATATCGCCGAGGTTGTTTATTCCGTCCAGACGGAAGGCACGGACGCGGCCGGCTGCCAGCAGCAGAATACCCAGGATGTAAACAAGGTAGTGGAGCTTCTCACAAGCCTGGGCGTGGAAGAAGGCTCCATCCAGACTACCGGCTATTATATGAATCCCCGCTATGACTGGAGCAATGATACCCGGAAGCTTATCGGTTATGAGGCCACAACCACACTGACCGTATCGGATCTACTCATCGACCGGCTGGGGGATATCCTCACCCAGTCCGTTAACGCGGGAATCAACAACATCCAGTCCATCTCCTATTTATCCAGCAAATATGACGAAAGCTATCAGGAAGCCCTGCGCCTGTCCATCGAAGCCGCCAGGACAAAGGCAGAGGCCATGGCGGCCGCCGCCGGCTGCCAGCTGGGTGATATAACGGATCTCAGGGAACAAAGCAGCTACAGCCAGGCGCGTTACACGGATAATTCCCTTATGGAAAAAACGAATCTGTCCGCAGCTGCGGATACCGGCAGCGTAACCATTATGCCGGGTGAGCTGGAAGTGGAAGCACTGATTACCGTGGAATACCAGCTGTTTCCCAATTCCTGAACGGAGGGCCGCAACGAATGAAAATCCTGATTATTGACGGACAGGGAGGCCGCATGGGCGGCCTGCTTGCTGAAAAAATAAAGAAAGCCTCCATACCGGGCGCGGAAATCTATGCCCTGGGAACCAACAGTACGGCCACTGCCGCCATGCTGAAGGCCGGAGCCGATTACGGCGCCACCGGAGAAAACCCGGTGCTGGTAAACTGCCGGGATGCGGATTATATCATAGGTCCGCTGGGTATCATGGCGGCCGATGCCTTATTGGGAGAGGTGACTCCCGCCATGGCGGTGGCAGTAGGCCGCAGCCAGGCTATGAAGATACTCCTGCCGGTAAACAAATGCAGCCAGCATGTCGTGGGCGTGGGGGAATACTCCATGTCCGAGCTGGCGGAACAAGCCCTCTCGTATCTGCTTTCCTGCATCCGGGAAAACGGCTGATACCCGGCGGTAACTAAACCGCCTGTCCCCGTCCGTTCCCCGGCCTTTTCCTACGGCTTCCTTCGGAACATGGCAGCGGCCCCTGACGGATGTTAACCTGCGTCGGGGCCGCTGCTGTTTTGTGGCTGCACCGTATGCTGCGTTCCAATCCGGCCGGTCAGCATACGTATCTAGTTCACTATTCTTCTCACCGACAGAATCGGCTTGTAGGTGGCATATCCGTATTTAATTCCCGTTTTCACACTGCTGGCATGGACAATTCTGCCGTTTCCCAGATAAATAGCCACATGTCCGGCATAGCAGATCAGATCGCCCGGCTGTGCCTCTTCATAAGACACTTCCCTTCCCGCGCTTCTCTGGGAAGCGGAATTCCTGGGAAGGCTGTAGCCATATACCTTATAAACCGACTGCGTGAAGCCGGAGCAGTCCGCCCCGTTGGTCAGGCTGGTTCCCCCCGGTACATAGGGGTTGCCTACAAACTGACAGGCATACTGGGCGATATCGCTGCCAGAACCGCTGCCCATTTTGGGCGGTACGGTTTTCGCACCTCCCGAGGTGGCGGGTGTGCCGGAAGAGCTTTGGGAAGAAGATGCATTGTTTTTCTGCTCCGCCGCTTTTTTCTTTGCCTCCTCTTCCGCCTTCTTGGCCTGTTCGGCCGATGCCAGCTTCTGGATCTCCGCATTCTGCTGCTTTATCCTGGCTTTATAGGCCGCCGCCTCCTGCTTTGCCTTAGCCAGCTGGACCTCATAATCCGCGGCGATGGCTTTCTGTTCGTCCAGGGATTCCTGCAGGGATGCTTTTTCCTGCTCCAGCTCATATTCGGCTGCCTCCAGCTCGGATTTCTGTTCCTCCAGGCTCTCCTTCAGTTCGGCCACCTGTTTTACCGTCGCTGCATAATCATCCAGCATATTTCTGTCATAGGTGTAGATTTCCTGCACATATTCCGCCTTGTTCAGCATATCCGACCAGCTTTTAGACGCCATCAGAAGTTCGATATAGCTGGTCTCTCCTTTTTCATACAAATATTGGATCCGTTTTTTCATGGCATAATATTGGGCATCTTCTTTTTCCTTGGCCGCATCATAATCCTTCTGTGCCTGCTCAATCTGCTCCTCCGTATCCGCGATTTCGTCCTCAAGCAGGCTGACGCTTGCCATGATTTCCGCAATCTGGCTTGTCAAACCGCTGATTTCGGCATCCACATCCTCTTTTTCCCCGGACAGGTCATTGATCTGATCATTCAGGGAATCCAGCTGGTTCTGGGTGCCTTTCTTCTCATTTTCCTTCTCCTGCCGCTGCTTCTGAAGGTCGCTGATACTGGTAGCATATGCTGTCTGCGTCATGGTGAAAGCCAATATTAATATCAAAATCAGACTGGTAAATTTCTTCCGCATATTCTGCCCTTCTTACGTATCCATCGGTGCACTTTATCTGTCAGTTTTATTTTCCCTTACAACGAGCCATACGGACGCATTTATGCGTCCACCTGGGTGCTGCGGCGGGGTATTGGACTCAGGTATTTGCCTTATAATTCGCAGTTCTTTACTGTCCTGGGGAAAGGAATGACATCCCTGATATTTCCCATTCCGGTCAGGTACATAACGCATCTTTCAAAGCCAAGCCCAAAGCCGGCATGGCGTGCGGATCCGTAACGCCTTAAATCCAGATAGAAGTCATAATCCTCTTTATTAAGGTTCATTTCCTCCATACGCTTCTCCAGCAGCTCCAGCTTGTCCTCCCTCTGGCTACCGCCGATGATCTCACCGATACCGGGAACCAGGCAGTCCATAGCCGCAACCGTTTTGCCATCTTCATTCAGCTTCATATAAAAGGCCTTGATCTCTTTCGGGTAATCGGTCACAAAAACAGGGCGCTTGAATTCCTTCTCGGTAAGAAAACGCTCATGCTCGGTCTGCAGGTCGCTTCCCCAATGAACCTTGTATTCAAATTCCTCATTGTGCTTTTCCAGGATTTCAATGGCTTCGGTATAGGTCACATGTCCGAACTCGGAAGAAAGTACATGCTCCAGACGTTCAATCAGGCCCTTATCCACAAACTGGTTAAAGAAAGCCATTTCCTCCGGGGCGTTGTCCAGCACATAACGGATTACATATTTCAGCATGCCTTCTGCCAGAATCATATCATCCTTCAGATCCGCAAAGGCCATTTCCGGCTCAATCATCCAGAATTCCGCAGCATGGCGTGTGGTATTGGAATTTTCCGCGCGGAAGGTAGGCCCGAAGGTGTAAACATTACGGAAAGCAAACGCATAGGTTTCCGCATCCAGCTGCCCGCTCACCGTGAGATTGGTGGGCTTGCAGAAAAAGTCCTGGCTGTAATCCACCTTTCCTTCTTCCGTCCTGGGCACATTTTCCAGATCCAGGGTGGTTACCTGGAACATTTCGCCGGCGCCTTCACAATCACTTCCGGTAATCAGGGGCGTATGCACATACACAAAATTCCTTTCCTGGAAAAATCTGTGAATGGCGAAAGCTGCCAGGGAACGGACACGGAAAACTGCCTGAAAGGTGTTCGTTCTGGGACGCAGATGGGATATGGTACGAAGGTATTCAAAGCTGTGACGCTTTTTCTGCAGCGGATAATCCGCCGGGGAAGCCCCTTCCACAAGAACCTCTTCCGCCTGCATTTCAATAGGCTGCTTTGCACCGGGCGTCTCCACAATCCTGCCGGTTACCACAACAGCCGCACCCACGCCTATTTTCGTTATATCCCCGAAATTTGTCATTTCACTGCCATATACAATCTGAAGCGGCTCAAAGAAGGTTCCGTCATTGACCACAAGGAAACCGAAATTTTTGGAGTCCCTGTTGCTTCTGACCCATCCTCCCACAGTTACCTGCTTTTCCTTATACTGTTCTTTTTCTCTGAATAAATCCTTGATGTTTGTCAGTTCCATTTTCACTCCCGCTGCGGCTTTGGCCGCATTTCCAATCTGAGGAGCTGAAAGTGCACTTCTTTCAGCGTTCCCCCTACGTTACTTTTTCGTTACTATTGTTATCCTGCTGTTATTTCGTTTCTGTCTGTGTTTCGGAAGCTGTCTCGGCTGCCGTCCCCGTTTCGGTCTCATCTGCCTGGGCGGTTTCCTCCGCAGATGTTTCTTGAGCCGCTGTTTCTTCCGGCTGGGTATCGGTTATCACCGCATTATCAAAAAGGAAAGACAGCACCTTTTCGGTCATCATATATTCCTTATACCCCTTCAGATCCAGAGCTTTTTTGTATTCCTCCACATCCTCATAGCCATAATCGCCCGCATTCTTTGCAAGCTCTTCATCCATATCCTCATCCGTCACATTCAGGTTTTCCGCATCGGCTATAGCCTTCATGGCGATGATTTCCCTGGAAGCCTGTTCCGCGGATTCCTGGAGCTGTTCCTCTGAAGAACCGGTAGCAGCCATAAAACTTTCCAGATCATAGCCATACATGGCGGCATAGGAGGACATATTGGATTTAATCCTGTCATAGTACCTTGTCACCATTTCAGCCGGAGGCTCCTTGAATTCGGAATTTTCCACCACTTTGGCTAAAATATCCATCTGTGCGTTGGAGTCATGGGTGCTCTGCTCATCTTCCATAAGCAGTTCATACGCATACTGTCTGTATTCGTCAACCGTGCTGCAGTTTCCTTCCAGCCCCTTAACCAGTTCGTCGGTCAGTTCCGGGATAGTCTCCGTATGGATGCTGTTTACCGTAACCGTAAATACCGCTTCTTTGCCTGCCACCTCTTCGCTGGGGTAGCTTTCCGGGAAAGTAACCGTTACATCCCTGGTCTCACCGATTGCAGCGCCGATCAGGCCATCCTCAAAGCCGGGGATAAAGCTTCCGGATCCGATTTCCAGATCGTATCCCTGGGCGGTACCGCCGTCGAATGCCACTCCGTCAATCTTTCCTTCATAGTCAATATTAGTAAAGTCTCCGTTCTGAACGGCCCTGTCCGTAATATCCGTAGTCACCATGTTGCTCTGCAGCACATAATCGATATAGCTCTGCAGATATTCATCGGTTACCGCCGGAGCTTCCGCCGTAACTTCGATGCCTTTATATTCTCCCAACGTCACATAATCCCCTACGTTAATCCCGTCAACATAGGCATCGTCTCCATATTCCACGGTCTCCGTCCCGGTTTCCGCCTGGGTTCCGGTTTCCGTGCTGCTTTCAGTAGCGGCCTGGGTGCTTTCCCCGCTGTCCGCCGACTTGCCGCATCCTGCAAGTACAGAAGCTGACAGGGCCAGTACTGTAATTGTCGTAATAAATTTTTTCATGATTTGTCTCCTCTTATCATTCACAATAGCGCAACCTGCACCGTCTGTCATTGTATCATATTTTTTTCTTTCTTAAAACCCTTAGTTACGGTAATTCACATATATTTAAGAAATAACGGTAACCAATTCCTTGCTTAATCCCCGAAAGTCTGCTACAATATTTTTGCATATAACATAAGGAGGTTTCCACGTGAATACAGTTACTATAGTATTATTAGTCATATTGGCTGTCTTAATCGTTGCGGTTGTCGTTTTATACATCCTCGGAAAAAAAGCGCAGAAGAAGCAGGCCGAACAGCAGGAACAGATCGAAGCCTACAAACAGACCGTATCCATGCTGATTATTGACAAAAAAAGGATGAAGCTGAAGGATGCCGGGCTGCCCGCCGCGGTGATAGAACAGACTCCCAAGCTGCTGCGTGGTTCCAAGCTTCCTATCGTTAAAGCAAAGGTCGGCCCCCAGGTCATGACCCTTGTATGCGAGGAAAGTATTTTTGAATCCGTACCGGTAAAGAAAGAAGTAAAAGCTACCGTGAGCGGTATTTATATCACTGCTGTAAAAGGGCTGCACGGAACCGCTATTGTGAAGCCTGCCAAGAAAAAGGGCTGGTTTAAGCGCAATGTGGAGAAGCTTCAGGAAAAGGCAGGAGCCAAACCGCTGAAGTAAGGAGCCTGTGCACTTGCCTGCAGGGCATAGATGAAATGTGCGCCGTCGGATGCACAAGAGAGAGTTTGAAAATTCATTCCCGCAATTTTCAAACTCTCTCCGGAAAAATAACGGCTGCCGGATGGCATACATCCGGCAGCTATTTTTATGCCTGTTTTATTCCTGCGGGAAGGCTTCGCTATATCCGTTCCCTGTTGTATACAATATTCCCTCTTCCGCCGTCCTTCCGGCCCATCTGAGGGGTCACGGCCCTGGCAATCAGCCCTCTCTTTCCCATAAAGGAAAAAGGGACATCATCGGTATTCCCCGCCTTAATATCCTCACAAACAGCGATTACATCCTCCAGAATCTCCTTATGCCCGTTCCCGTCTCCATGGGAAAGATAAACGGTATCGAATTTCCCTTCCAGCTTTCGGGAAAGTTTTTTCAGGCTTTCCTCATATTCCGTTATCGTTGTGGAGTAGTAATCAAACAGGAATGTGAAATAATTGCACGCATCTCCGAGAAGAACCGAACGCTCCTGAGGAATCAGCATGACCACGGAACCAAGGGTATGCCCCGGGCAGTCGTACACCTCAATGGTGGTGTCTCCCAAATCAAAAACATCCCCGTCCGACAAATCCCGGAAATCCCCGCAGGGTGCTTCGGGGATAAAATCGTCCGGTTCCACCTCCCATTCCAAAGGAGTCCCGGCAAGCCCTTCCTTCCTGAATTCCAGGGAGCAATGATCGTTATAGATCGAATCATCCTTATGGTTCATATACACTTCTGTAAATTCCGGGGCCCCCATGGCATGATCCACATGGCCGTGGGTGAGCAGCACCATAACAGGCTTATCCGTCAGCTTCTCCACGCAGGCCTTCAGGCTTTTGATACCTGTCCCGGTATCCAGCAGGGCGGCTTTCCTGCTCCCTTCCACCAGATACATCAGTTCTCCGCAGAAGCCGTAGATTCTGGTTACCCGGTCCGTTAGTTTTTCTGTTCGAAACTGCAGCATGTTAATCCTCCCCTTATCTGCCTCACCGGCGGAATATCAGATATACTTTCTGATAAACTCCTCCACCGCATCCAGCGCTTCTTCACAGTTAAAGCCTCCAAACCCATGGTTCGCACCCACAAGCTTGACGAATTCCACCGTTTTATCCAGCTCCTTCATTTTTTCATACAAGCGGCAGCTCTGGTTAAAGGGAACCAGCATATCGCTTCCCCCATGCATGATCAACAGCGGCGGCGTCTCTTTGTCCCTTTCCAGATAATTCATGGGTACCGTGGCTTCGGCCAGTTCCGGATTCTCCAGCACATTTTTCCCGCCGATAACACAACCCTCGGGGCTTTCAGGGCCGATATGATCCTGCACGCTGGGATAGAAATTCATTTTCCCAATGTCCGTAGGCCCATACCAGTCCACAATACACCGCACGCACGCCGACTGTTCCCTGTAGGCATCCATATCCGGCTCCCTGTCTCCTGTAAAACCTGCCATCAGCGCCGTATGCCCGCCGCTGGAATCCCCCCACAAAGCCACACGCTGCGCATCTACCCTGTACCGGGATGCATTTATTTTCAAAAACCGGATCGCCGCCTTCGTATCCACTACCTGCGCCGGAAAGGGTGCGGTCTCACTGGGCCGGTATTCCACAATCGCTATGGCATAGCCGCGCTGGCTCATACGCAGAAGGTTAGGCAGATGACAGTACAGATCCTGCTTATGCCAGGCAGACCCCTGCACGAATACCAGCAAAGGCCATTTTCTGTCCGCCTCCTCCGCCGTTTTGGGAATCAACAGCTGCAAATGAAGGTTCATGCCGTCCCTGTTGGCATACACCTCATCCGGCAGGAACTCCACATCATACCCAAAGGTATCCTTCCATCTTACCGTTTTCACCCCCTGCGGCAATTCCTCCGATTCCGGAAACTCCCCCGCCCCCGCCTCAAGCGGCGGGATTACCTTCCATTCCTCCATGTTCCACTCCTCCTTAAGAATCCTCTTCTTTTATTTATCCTTGCCAACTGTTCCGTATTTTTACGGTTATTGTCATTGTACCACAGATCCGCACGGGTTTGAAAATTGCTTTCTGTTCAGAGGTGCAAATAAAAAAGCAGCCGGCCCCCGGAGGTTTACGTGCTCCCCCGGCAGATCAGCTGCCTTACTCTATACATTCCGTCTGGCTTATTTATTGTTCATGGGAATAAAAGATATATTCCCCCGGGCCAACTTCGGTTTCCACGCCGTCAATCACGATAACTGCCGGAGAAGGGGTGGTGATTTCATAGCGGATACGGCCTTCCTCCTGCTTCCACAACGAACGGACAAGACCCTTTCTCGTATCAATAGAAGCTTCCAGCCATTCCAGCCTGGTATCGGGCTGCGGCGCAATCCTCACCCGTTCAAAGCCGGGCGCCTCTTCCACGGTATGGATTCCGGCCGCCTCTTCATATACCCAGTCGGCTACAGCGCCGTAGGCGTAATGGTTGAAGGAATTCATATCCGTACTCCAGAAATCGCCGTTCTCCATGATGCCGTCCCAATGCTCCCATACGGTGGTCGCCCCTTTGGTAACCGGATACAGCCAGGAAGGATATTCGGTACGCAGCAGCAGTGTATATGCCAAATCGGTATGTCCATAGCTGCTGAGCACATGGAGAAGATAAGGCGTGCCCACGAAGCCCGTCTGCAGTTTGCTGCCGCAGGAAACCACCATATCCGCAAGGGCATCCGCGGTCTTCTGCGGATCCTCCGCCAGGTGAAAGTGCACCGCCAGAACATGCTCGGTCTGGGTACGGTAATCGGTAAAGGTCTTACGGAAGGTTTCCACAATATTCCGGTACAGCTCCTCATAGAAGCTCACATCCTCCCCCAGCACTTTTCCCGCTTTCACCACAAGAGAGGTGGAATGGGCATAAAATGCGGAGGCGATGAAATCTGCACGGGAGGATCCCTTATAGCTTCCCACAGGTGCATCCAGCCCCAGCCAGTCTTCATAATGCTCCCCGCCCGTCCACAGCCAGGCATCCTTCGTGGTATCGGTGATGAAGCCGATGTATTTCTTCATGCAGTCAAACTGTCTGGCAAGGATTTCTTTGTTCCCATAGGTGAGATAGATCTGCCAGGGGCAAATCGTAGCCGCATCGTCCCAGGCGGCGCTGCCGCTTCCCACATACAGCGTGGGCACCACATGGCCGATCGAACCGTTGGGAAGCTGATCCGCAGCCATATCCGCCAGCCATTTAGTAAAAAACCGGTCCACATCATAGTTATAGCTTGCCGTCTTTACAAAGGCCTGCGCATCACCGGTCCAGCCCATGCGTTCGTCACGCTGCGGGCAGTCGGTGGGCACATCCAGGAAATTTCCCTTCTGCCCCCAGATGATATTGCTGAAAAGCTGATTCAGCAGCGGATTGGAGGAACGCAGATAACCGGTGCGTTTCATATCGGAATGCACGGCTATGGCATAAAAAAGTTCCGGCTTCGGTGTCCCCGGGAACTGATCCAGGCGGATATAACGGAAACCGAAGAATGTCATTTTCGGTTTATATGTCTGCACTCCGTCACAGCAGGTATAATATATTTTGGCTTTTGCAGCACGGTAATTGGCATTATAAAAATTACCGTCTTTGTCCAGAACCTCCCCGTGGGATATTTCTACCATATCCCCCGCTTTGGCGTCTACCGTAAACTGAAGGTAACCGGTCACTTCCTGTCCGAAATCCACTACAGTTTCCCCATTGGGAGCCGTAAATACAGAAGCGGCCTTCACATATTCCTGTTCGGTAATGACCTCCCCTTCCTGGGGGATCAGGTTATCCGTGGTCCAGTCAAATACGGCAGCCGGAAGATATTCCCCGGCCTCAAAGCTTGCATCAAAGGTTTCTCCGTCATAGATCTCACTGAAACGGATTTTACTTTCCCCCGCCTTCCAGCTTTCATCCGTCCCCATGACAAAGGAATTCCCTTCCGTATCCGTAACCGTTATTTCAGCGAGCAGCCCGGCAGGGACAGCCGCTCTCTGCGCTTTCCCTTCTTCGGTAATCCATCCTGGTATCGGACTTCTGTACCAGCCCTTGCCTACCGTAACGGTAAGGAGGTTTTCGTCCTCCAGAAGCTTAGTAATATCATAAACCTGATATTGAAGCCTTGTTTTATAGGAGGTCCACCCGGGTGCCAGCACATAATCGCCCACCCGCTTTCCATTCAGGACTGCCTCATATACCCCCAATGCCGTCACCTTTAGTTCCGCTTTGGCAATCTGTCTCCCCCATTCCCTGCTGCGGTCAAATTCCCTGACAAAAACAGGGCAGACCTCTCCCATCTCCTGAGACGGTTTGATCCATTTAGCCTTCCATTCCATATGTAATCCCTCTCCGTGCGCTGCAACGCACCTGTTATTATGACTGCCGGACACGCCTATTTGCCCGGCCTGAACCGGCCGGCTGGATAAAAACAGCCGCCGTTACTTCCTGCAATTATAAGCTTACCTGATTTTTCTTGCTGCGGTACTGCTGGGGTGTGCAGCCGAAGCTTTCCTTAAAATTTCTGTAAAAGCAGCTGATATCCGAATATCCTACCGCAGCGGCTACCTCTTCTATGCTGCAGGAGGAATTTTCAATCATCCCCGCAGACTGCTTCATCCGGAATTCCTTCAGCAGGAAACGGAACGTTTTTCCTGTTTCCCGCCGGATATACCGGCTTAAGTAGCCTTCACTTTTTCCGAAATGCTTTGCCAGGGAGGTTAGGGTCACCGTCGTGTAATTCTCACGGATATACCGTACAATCATGGGCAGAGCGGCTTCGCTCACACGGATGCTCCCCATGTTTTCCATCTCCTGCTGGTGGGCTTTCAGCGCCCATCCGAACAAAAGCATCACATAGCCTTTCATCATCAGGCTGCCTCCGGCTTCCCGGCTCTTTTTCTGCAGCAGGCCTTCCTCACACATTTCCAGCACGATCCTGCGCAGGCGCTCATCCCTGCCGCAGCGGACCACCAACACCCGTCCGCTTCCCTTACTGTAAAGCATCTGCCAGAAAAAATCAGAAATGCTGTCATTTTCCAGAAGCAGGCTGTAGAAGGCCTCTCCGAAAGTGCTGCGCTTGAGGATGATATTGACAGTCACCGCATCCTCCTCCCAGGTAAAAACCGCCTGGTTCATTTCCGGAGGGACAACACAAAAGTCCCCCTCTTCCAGCAGTGTCTCCCTGTCCTGGGTCTTACCCTGGGCAAAAAAACGGCATCTGCCCCTGAGCGCATATACCACCTTGATGAACTTCAGGTTATGGTAAAACGGCGGGGCATACCGATCATGGAGAATGATGGAGCATTCCATATTTTCATCCGGAAAGCAATCCTGCTCCGTGAGAAGGTTTCCCATAAATACCGGAGCCGTTTCCCCCAGCGTACAGCCGCTTTTATCGGTGCTGCGGAACCGTTCTTTAAATTCTTCCCAGTTCCATACCACATGCCGGAAGGCCTCCGGGTTAGCCAGGTAAATTTCCCGGCAGCTTTCTTCATAATCCCGCAGCGGGATCAGCCTGTTCTCAATATCCTGATAATCCATACGCCCATATTCCTGTATTTACATTAACTATGGTAAAATAACAGTGTCTGTTACATGATATCTTCCAAAGCCTTTCATTTACTGCTTTCTTACATAGTAAATGCTTTGTCATAAAAAGTCACTATGATTTTTGGCTGTCTTTTTATGACCTCCTGTATCACGAAAGGGCTGTTACGCAAGCACTTGGTAACATGCTTTTTGTAACAGCCCTCCGCCGCATCGTTTCCTTATTCGTTTCCTTATCTTCAGGAAATCAGGCTGATACCCCGGTTTTCCTTGGGACGGATATGCATCTCTATCTTACAGTCTGCGAGATATTCATAATTTACCTCCAGGGCATAGTCCACATTAACCCTGATTTCCTTCTCACTTTCCGTATAGGTTACCTTGCCGGTATCCAGTCCGATCAGGATGCTCCCATAAGGGGTGAGATAATTGGTCATATTTTTTTTATTTTCTTCAAATACCATATAAACATTAACCAGACCCCGTTTGGTCAGGTTAAGTTCCCGATCGCGGAATTTGATTATGTTCTTGGTAGGTTCCTCGTAGCCTTCCATCACTTCTTCGTAAATAACATAATGCGTATCATTTTTCTTATAATATTGGCCCCATTGGATTGTTTCAATCTCTTCACTGTCGGCTCCCTGGTCAAACTGCAGTCCTTTGATGGAAACCATTACCTCTTTTGTCATAGCAAACCTCCTGTTGTCAGTATTCTTCAATCTGAATGGTCTTGGCCGACAGGATTCCATATTTAATGATGGAATTGGCAAAGCGTTTAAATTTTTCCGCTCCGTCACTGACATAAAATTTATATTTATTATCCCCTAAAGCCGGCGCCTGGGGATTCAGCAGCTCATGCGCGGCCAGAAGCTTTTTCAGCTCGGCCGCCGTTTCATAAGCAGGATTCACCAGGGTTACCTTATCCCCCATAATCCGACCTACCGTGGAACGGATAAGCGGGTAATGTGTACATCCCAATATTAACGTATCAATCCCGATATCTATAAGCTCCGTCAGATAACGGGAAGCAATTTCATCCGTCACCGGATCCTGGAGCAGCCCTTCCTCCACCAAAGGGACAAACAGCGGACAGGCTTTTCCGGTTACCCTTGCATCCGGGTTTATATTATGTATGTAATCTGTATAAATCTGGCTTCCAATCGTTCCCTCCGTCCCTATGACGCCGATTTTCCCGTTCGAGGTCACCTCAGCGGCCACCCTGGCCCCGGGCTTCACCACACCGATAATGGGAATATCGATTTCTTTTTCCAGACTGTCCAGGGCATAGGCGCTTGCCGTATTGCAGGCGACCACTATAGCTTTTACCTCCTGGGTACGCAGGAAGCGCACGATCTGCCGGGAATACCTTGTTACCGTATCCCGGGACTTGCTGCCATAGGGCAGCCTGGCGGTATCCCCGAAATAGACGATTCTTTCATTGGGAATCTGGCGCATAATTTCCCGCGCCACTGTGAGGCCGCCGATTCCGGAGTCAAACACCCCGATTGCAGCGCTTCGCAGCTCTGTTTTACTCTGTATCATTCTTTCCTCGATTCCGCCGCCGAAACGGCACTTTTAACCGATGGAAATCTGCCTGTTACCATTCCACTCCCGCAGAATACGTTACCTGGTCATCCTCCCGGAAGCCGGGGGAAGCTTCACTGCTGCCTTCCTCTCTTTTTCCGGACAAATCCGCTTTTTTCCCTTTTTCTTTCTCCATAAAGCTGAAACGGATCGTAACCTCTCCTTTTCCGGCATCCAGTATCTGATAGTAATCCTTCACGTTATCCGCGGATTCCACAGGAGTTCCATCCTCTATTTTCTGATAGGCATCGCCCGCAAAGGTGTATTCCGGATATAAAATATTCCAGAAGCTGCATACAAGCAGCCCCGCTGCCGCGATATCCCGTAATGTGTCCTTATATTTCATACTGTCAGTTCCCTTCCGTTTTGTCTATGGAAAGTATTGACAGCTGCTGCCCGGCTTATACCCGGGATGAGCCCTTATTCTGCTGAATCTGGTTCAGGATGGACTGTTCCTGGTTATAAATATGCATTTTGATCGCACCGGCCCCCGCGTTTTTATCTCTGCTGCTGATGCATCTGTATATCTCTTCATGCTCTTCGATCAAGCGTCCGTGCTGGCTCACGTCCTTAATATATTCCAGGCGGTAGCGGTACATCTGCTGGGAAAGATTTCCCACCATCTGCGCCAGCTTTTCATTCCTGCTGCCCTGTACAATAATATCATGAAGCTCCACATCGGCCTGGGCTATCCGGACAGCATCCTGGGTTTTGGTAATTTCCGCAAAATTATCACAGGCCTCCCGGAGCCTGCCGATCTCTTCCTCCGAAATTCTCTCACAGGCCAGCTCCATCGCCAGCGCGTCCAGCGCCTGGCGCACCTCCAGCACATCCCGCAGGCTCTTCGCGGTGATCTGTGCTACCTCCGCCCCCCGCCTGGGTATCATGGTTACAAGCCCTTCCAGCTCCAGCTTGCGGATGGCCTCCCTGATCGGGGTGCGGCTGACGCCCAGCTTATTGGCAAGATGGATTTCCATCAGCCTTTCTCCCGGCTTCATCTCCCCTTTCAGTATGCTTTCCCGCAGCGTATTGAATACCACGTCTCGCAGCGGCAGGTAATCATTGGTATTTTCTTCAGCTTTCATCTATACTCCCATCTTCTTGCAGTTATTTACGGATACAGGTCTTATCGGAAAAAGAGGTAAGATATACCTGTTTTGCCAGGCCGGCCCTCCGCAGATCCTCACAGGCCCTTGCAGCAAGATCCTTCCTGTCATACAAAGCAAATACGGTGGGGCCGCTGCCGCTCATCAATGCCCCCAGCGCCCCCCTGTGTACAAGGAATTGTTTTATCTGTCCAATCACAGGATATTCCTTCTGTGTTACCGTCTCCAGCACATTTTCCAGCCTCTCAGCCACACCCAGGATATTGCCTTCCCGTATGCTATCCAGGATACCGTCAATATCAGGATGTTTTTCCAGGCTGTCCAGACGCAGGTTTTCATAAACAAAACGGGTGGAAACATGAATGGGAGGTTTGGCTATAATGACCGAACAGCGGGGTGCGGACGGCAGTTCCGTCAGGATTTCCCCTATCCCCTCGGAAAGCGCGGTTCCTCCCTGCAGGCAGTATGGCACATCGGCACCGACCGATACCGCCCTTTTCTGCAGTTCCTCCAGGGTCAGGCCCAGCCCGAAAAGCTCATTCATTCCCGCAAAAGCGGCCGCAGCGTCGGTGCTTCCCCCCGCCATTCCTGCCGCAACGGGTATTTTTTTCTTCAAATGGATAGACAGGCCTTCCCTGATACCGAATTCCTTCCTGAGAAGCTCTGCGGTTTTTACGATAAGGTTATGCCCGTCCGTGGGAAGGGAACGCAGATTGGCGGTCAGCCGCACCTTATCCCCCGGCTGTTTCCGGAAGGTGAGCTCATCATACAGGTTTACCGTCTGCATGATCATCCTCACTTCATGATATCCGTCTTCCCTGCGCCTTATGACATCCAGGCCCAAATTGATCTTGGCCATTGCTTTTAATGTAATTTCTTCCATTGCCGGCTCCCATCTGTGCAGCAGGGTTTCAGCCCGGATAGAGAGGGGACGCCCTGTGCCTGTACCTATTCTGTTCCTGATTGTATACACTGATTGTACTTAAGTATATACAATCAGGGCGGGTTCGTCAATGTTTATCTTTCTTTGCCAAAGGCCCGGAAAGCCGCGTAAATGCTGGGAATAAAGTACATTTGACAGTTCGTCTTAGTTTATGATATTTTATCTTGTTTTATACCGGTTTAATAAGAATTGGGGTACAGATTGGGGTATTTTTATGTTGTCCATTTCCTGCTGTTTTGTGTTGGGAAGCACATGGGAATACAGGTCCATTGTCATAGCAGGCTGGAATGCCCCAAAATTGTTTTCAGTACCTGAGGGCTGCCGCCCTGCTCTATATAGCGTGTGGCGAAAGTATCCCTGAGTGCATGGGGATATCTCGATCACTTGTCCGGCTTTCAGGAGTATCTACCGTGTGTTTTCCTCCCTCTGTCCGGCTCTGGGTCGATGAAATGTGTATCACATTATTGATATAATCCACATCCTTCCATGTTATGGCCGCCGCTTCCCCGACACGCATTCCGGTGCAGAACAGGAGAGGGATTAGTTCATAATACCATTCCGGGCGCAGCAGTTCCACGAAAAGAGTCTGCTCTTCTACTGTCAGGGCCCTGTGATATGTCTCACTTGCTTTTTTTCCATCGTCCTTCAGCGGCTTTACCCCAGCAGCCGGACTTCTGGTTATAATTCCATCTCCTACGGCTGAATTGAGCATGCTTTTCAATGCCCCCAGAGTTTTTTTCGGCATACCATTCTCCTCCTACGTTTCAGCTTGCTGGCCAAAATATTTTTCCACCTCCGCAAAAGCTTCCTGTAGCTCCGTAATCTTATCGCTGCCGATTCTGTTCAGCTCCGCTTACAAACGGACAGGCAGCCGGCAACCTCACTGTTTTCATTGACAGAAGAAAAACCCATCCTAAGGTAAAACACTACCTCTGACAAATCCACAAGTTCCTTCTTTTCCACGCTTGATCCCATTTGTCGGAAACTGATATTCATTTTCCTGTTTTGGATATGCCGCCGCAAAGGAATAGACAATCCGTTTTAACAGCCTATCATTGCTTATCATCAAAAGAAGCCTGCCTATGTATTCCCTGTATTCTTCATTGATAGTCCCATTCATTTCCCCATTATCCTGGGGAAGTTTTTCATAGTGCATTGGTAAAGCCCTCCTATAATTTTTCTTTGGCAGGAGGGATAATACTGTGCTATAATCAGACTATCCCCTCTACATTGGTGTGTGGTCGGGTATTTTCTTTTATTAGCCCTGTGCAGTTGCCGCTGCATGGGGTTTTTAAATACCCTGCGCTTCCTCTTCGGTCCCTCTGGCCTGCAGCTCCTGCTTTCCCTCTTCCTGGATAATCTCCATCTGCTTTTCAATGGCTTTCTTCCTCTCTTCCAGAGTTTTCAGGGTGTTTACCTTCTTTAATAATGTTTTCGGGGTAATAGGCCCTTCAGCCTTTCAAGCATCTTCTGAACTATCGTTTCCGCTCTGGTCCGCTCATCAGTATATGGCTTGAAATTTATGGGGGCTTTCGGCCTTCCCGGTTGCTATTCTCTTGTTTGTTTCTAATTACATATTACACTTTATAGTGTATAATGAAGTCAGGAGGTGATATGATGGCTTTAACTTACGGTGAAAAAATCAAAATACTTCTAAAGAGAAAAGGGTTAACTATTACAGAACTTGCTGAACTACTGGGAACATCTCGTCAAAATCTATCAAACAAATTTGCTCGTGATAACTTTCAGGAAAAAGAAATGATAGAAATCGCGCAAAAATTAGGCTGTACCTATAAAGGATCTGTAATCATAAACGAAACCCAGGAGGAATTGTAAACTCTTTGCCTCCTGTCCATACTAAGGATATTCACAAACCGAATACCCATCACCATGAAAGGAAGTGACTCTTATGCCATTACCGCAGGAAAGAACTTATACTATCGATGATATTTACGCTCTGCCTGATGGGGAACGTGCTGAGCTGATTGACGGCCAGATTTATTATATGGCTCCTCCGGCACGAAAGCACCAACGTATTGTTTTACAATTATCGCGTGTTATATCCGACTATATTGATAAGAACAATGGCCCTTGTGAGGTCGATATAGCCCCATTTGCCGTGTTTCTGAATGGAAACGATAAAACCTATGTAGAACCGGATATCAGCGTTATATGTGACCCTGGCAAGCTTAATGATAAGGGCTGTTCTGGTGCGCCTGACTGGATTATTGAGATCGTGTCTCCCAGCAGCAGAGCAATGGACTATCTGACAAAATTACTCAACTACAAAATTGCCGGTGTTCGTGATTACTGGATTGTGGATCCGGATAAAAACCGCATCACAGTTTATCGATTTGGAATAGATAAAGTAGATGAGTACTCCTTTACCGATGATATCCCGGCCAGCATCTATCCCGGCTTCTCCATTAACCTGTCAAAACTGAATATCTGACCACATGCCTGCTGCCGCCGGATTGCTTCTGAATGGCAGCAGGCTTTTTGTATCCATGTGCTTCCCTTTTTCATTGGACTATATCAGGCAGGCCATTCTTGTCAGCTTGGCCGCCACCAGATTGTAGGTTGCTGGATGGAATTAAGGTCTGACAATATTGTCGGACCTTGATGGGGATCCCTCAATTTTGGGGGACCCTTTTATCGATTTCAAACAACCTGTCAAAACTGAATATCTGATCACACGCCTGCTGCCGCCTGATTATTCCTGAATGGCAGCAGGCTTTTTGTATCCGCGGTACATTCCTTTCCCCAGAACATATTCATCTCTTCCGGAGTATGCCTATCCGGCCGGAGTGCATGCGCAATCGTTGGGATTCACATAAAACAGGAGCATGCTCCCCCCGGTTCATGCTCCTTCACGTGTCTTATGCTATCAGGAAATCCCTTTTACAATCAATAATTTATCGCCCGGATGGATTTCATCCGAAGTCAGTTCATTGATATCCTTGATCTGGGAAACCGGCACATAATATTTTTTGCCGATATTCCAGAGGCTGTCGCCTTCCCTCGCTATATAAGCGACAATGCCGGGCAGGCTGCTGAGCTTATCGGGATCCAGATCCGTCACCTTCACATCCTGGATCATAGGCTCTTCATAATGGCTGAACACAATACCGTGGAAACCCAGGACGGCCTTAACCTCGACCTCATCCGCATCGATCATGGTAACACTCAGATCCTCGGGGACCGATTCCAGCTTGTAGGTGCATTCCGGTGTGATGCCGGGTATCTCCAGTACATAGCTGAAAGGAATCGTACCGGCTATGCTGTCGTAGGGTACCTCCGGATCTCCGGTCCCGTACAGGCTCTTTACCGCTGCCGCCCCGGTAATCCGCAGGCCCTCCTCCACAATCTTGGTTTCCGCCATCTGTATCTCGCATTCGCTGTGACACAGCTGCTGCATTTTAGGCAGGCCTGCCGCAACCTTAAAGCGGCCGGAAATCTTTGTTTTTCCCATATTTTTCATCAGAAGCTGTTTCAGCTTTCCTACGCCGGCGACTGCTTCCATTTCTTTGGTAACCCCATATACATCGGAAAGAATTTCCGTCTGCTCTTCTTCATATATTTTCATATCCAGGTCGAGGACGATTTCCAGACCGATAACCCGCTCTTCCCCGTCGGTATCCGCTTTTACCTCCAGCTCCTTATGCCCGATCTGGCAGGTGATATCGTCCACCATGCGTTCCCTCATCCCCTGGCAGTCCAGCACGCCGCTGAACGGGATCGAAGACTCATACCACATGACAGGGCGGTTCTCCCCTTCTCCTTCGTAAAGGAAGAACAGATGGACCTCTCCCTGGATGGAAAGCTTCCCTTCCGACAGCCGGAACTGTGTTTCCCCCAGCTTGCAGGTCTGCCAGAAAATAGTAAAGATATTGGGATACCCGTTAGGCAGTTCCATTTCTTCACGGATACGGAAAATATCCTTTTTCTGGATAGCCAGGCCGGCGAGATTGATGGTTTTCTGCCTGAATTCCACCGGTTCGCTGCTGCTCAGCTCCACCGCCGCCTCTTCATCATAAAGCTCTTCCACATACAGCCCCAGCCGGATCAGCGCCTGCACGCTCAGTTTTCTGGAGTTTATCATTCCGACACTCAAATCCTCCAGATCCTTTTTCACGGAAACGCTGTCGGTGGAAACCACTCCTTCCATATAAATCTGTTCGTCAAAAGGAATGCTTCCTTCCATGCTGGCAGGACGGCGCACATCATCGTCCGACAGATACAGGACGCTAAATTCCAGCTTTCCTTTGATATACACATGATCCTGCACCGCTCTGATTTCATCGATGACCACTTCCCCCTGCTCCTCGATGAGCTGGTAAACGTCCGGCCTGGAATCCGTGATATTGATATCGTCTTCCATCGTCACCTGCGTACTGGCCTTACATTTAATGCGGTCCATATGTATATTCTTTTTTATTAATTCCATACGAATACCCTCCACGCGAATGCCTTTGTACAATGTATTCGCCGGATGCTAAAATATGACGGCTGCGGGCAAAAAAAATACCGCCGGGGCAGGCCGTAAGGTTCTTTCTCGCGTTTGGGTATCCTGTACCAC
>OLOS01000333.1_pt1 | contig 53094 bp, 39 predicted proteins | sample 1672631 | NCBI WGS metagenome assembly OLOS01 (sample SAMEA3136707, study PRJEB25190) | human gut metagenome | biome: human gut; feature: human-associated habitat; material: faeces | place: Austria | collected 2013 | reverse complement strand
TTTCAGGCTGTGGTCGGTACGGTCCTCAGCAGTCTGGTCGCGGCGCTGGCGGCGTCTGCGTTGCCATTGGCGAACTGGCAGACGGCCTGGTAAACGGCGTGAGAGGTGATTTTGATGAAAGCTTCATGTTCAGCGGCATCATGCCCAACCAGCCGGTGCGTCTTGTGTACCTGTATGAGTCATCCATCCAGGGATATGGGATAACGGTCAAATATGAAGACAACGGGACAGCGGACAGCCGCTTAAAGGACATCATACCGCCTGAGAACTCAGGACCTTATGCAGCGGACAGCGATGTAGAAGGCGTATACCAGGAGCAGTATGGATACAGCCTGGAATCACACACGGTCAGGCCGGCGGATTCACAGATACAGTTTGGCGGCAATGACTGGTCCGGGATCATGCCCAATGATGATGTGACAATTACGTATAAGCATGACAGGATTCCGGCACTGTGGGGAGATATCACATATAAGCCCGGAGCAAATGGAACCCTGCAGGGAGGAAGCAGCGTATCCCAGGATGTGCAGGCATTGTCAGGAGGAAGATTTAAGGCCAGCGTGCTGTTGGACGACGGTTCGCCTGCAGGGCGGGAGCAGTCCTATACCCTGGCTTCCATAAAGGAACGGCGTCTTATGCCGGAAACCCGGCCGGTGAACAACTATTACCGATTCGGAGGCTGGTTTATCGACACGGACGGAAACGGGATAATGGACAACGGGGAGACAATCCTGCCCCAGGATTACCGGTTCACGGCTCCGGCAACCATAACCGCCTATTTCGAGGAGAATCCGGATGCCTGGATTAATATCAGTTTTGCGGCAGGCAGCCACGGTTCCATTGACGCGGGACAGCCCCTGACCCTGCGCACCACCTTTGATAAGAAATGGGGGGACATTGCGGCAAGCCTTCCGTCCTACACACCGGAGGTAAACTATCTGGTGGATGACTGGTATGTACAGGGCGAACCGGTGGACGATGATATGGACCTGGTGAACGGCCAGACCTATACCATCCAGTTCTATCCGGACCCGGCCATCTTCGGCACTGAGGTGACGGACCCGGAACCGGCAGCAGGACTTAACAGCCAGGGCAAGGGGCGAATCACGGTATTCGGTACCACGCAGGGTTATAAATATATCCTTACGGACCTTGATGGCAAGGTGCTGGCAGTCAACAAGGGCAACATACTTACAAGCCGCACCGTATTTGACAACCTGTATCCCGGCGTGCGTTATCTGGTGTACGAGGCAACAGGACAGACAACGGTACAGGCCGGAAACATGATTGGGGATGTGGAAGGTACGCTCAGCAACGGTGTGGAGGTACTGACACCGGTGGTGGATACCAACTATAAGATCCTATATGACGAAGAAGACGAGGGTAAGACGAGGCTGATCATCCGGCCGGCGGATCTGGCATCGGATTATGCGGTACTGGACAGTAACGGCCATGTGGTAACCACGCCCCAGACCGGCGCAGGCGGATGGCAGGGCGTGTCAGGCAACCCGGGAAGCGTAAGCTTTAGCGGCCTTGACTATAACAAGGAGTATACGGTGGTGGCCCGTCCAAAAGGCCAAAGCGCAGTCACTGCGGAAAGCTGCCGGGAAGATGGCAGCGTCATCACTACGGATCCGGGCGGCGACCTGGAACTCCCGGCCTACATCATCGAGACCCTGAACGGCGAGGTGGTAAGCGTGGGGGATGAAGCCGTAGGGGAAGACCGCTATGAAGAGGCCCACAAGGGCGATTTAGTGAAGATTAAGGCGGAAGCAGTCAACGATGAGAACCGTCCCTTCTCCCACTGGAAGTTCATCATCGGTTCGGTTGAAGGTATGGAAAACAGGATTAATTCCAGGGAAGCCAGCTTCACCATGCCGGATACGAACCTGGTCCTGACCGCGGTATATGAACGGGCCGCAACCCCAAGCAACGCCACCGTGGTGGACGAGGTGCGGGGAGGCAGCCGTGAGGAGGTGGCCCTGGATCCTGGAGAGATACCGATCCTGGAGGATGAACTTACCACGGACGCGGACAGGGAACTGCTGGACGTAAACCATGCGGACGTGACCTATAAGGTGGTATATAGAAAGAACAGCGTACGCGCATCGGAATCCAATGCCATCAAGATGGGAGGCAGCTACGATACGGACCATGAAGCAGCCTACAAGGCGGCCTGGGGCCTGGATGTTTCCATCGAAAGATATGTGAACGGCAGGAAGGTTAACCGGGCAAGCGCATCGGAGGCATCCTTCAACACTTATGTACAGTTGGGCAGGCAGGATGTGGATATGATGGACTATCAGCTGTATGAAATCAGCGGGGACCCGGATACGGAAATGGTGGTAAGCCTGGTGCCTATGGATTATGAACCGGAAGAAACGGGCGGCCTGTTCACCTTCACTGCCACGGAAGGACGGCGCTACATAATGGTGTATAACCGCGCCTACCGGGTGTATTTCCTCAATAACACGGCCCCGGATATCTACCGCTACTGGTTCAAGGTGCGCAGGGAGGAGTCCCCGGCAGATTCCTATTACGAGTCAGAGTATGGGGGACTGGAAGAGCAGCTTGACTATTTCATCAGCCCGGCGGGGGCGGAGTACAGTTATCTGGGCTGGAGTTACCGCCAGGACCGTTACAGGGAATTTGAACCGGACCGCAAGATAACCCGCAAGACCTATGTATACGCATATTATGATAACAATGAGAAAGAATTGGACGATGTCCGCAAAGAGCTGGAGGAGGCCATCCGGGAGGCCATCGGCATCAGCGACGACCATTTCCTGAAGCTGGGCGAGAGCAAGAAGCTGAAGGAGTACATTGAGGCGGCGCTGGAAGTCCTGGACCGTGAAGAGCCCAAGGCAACCATCGACCAGCTGGAGGAAGCCCTGCGCGGACTGAAGGATAAGACGGCTCCGTACAAGGAGCTGCTGGATGGACGGTATGACCACTACGATGACCTTCAGGAAAGCGGGAACAAAGGCGGCAGCAAAGGTGGCGGCGGCGGAGGCGGCGGAAGTAAGAGGGCGCCATTTGCAGGAACCGCGCCATTGAGCTATCAGATAGGCACCAACGGAAACTGGGTGGAGAGTACCGGGCCATCCGGTGAGAGACAGCTAAGTTTCGTGCTCAACGGAGGAACACGTCTGAGCGGCATGTGGGCCAAGCTGCACTATCCCGAGGGGACCAGGCCGGACGACAGCGGCTGGTATTACTTTGACGACAAGGGTATCATGCAGAGCGGCTGGATCCGTGATATGGCAGGAAACTGGTATTACTGCAACACGGAGACTGAATTACCTTACGGGAAAATGCTCACGGGCTGGAGACTGGATACAGGGGACGGCAACTGGTATTACCTGGATCCGGCCAGCGGCGTGATGGCCCAGGGCTGGAGGAAGATAGACGGGAAATGGTACTACTTCTCCACGGTGGGGGCGGGCGTATATGCCTATGACCCGGCCAGCCAGCGGTGGACCTATGGAGGAGGCGCAGGACGCCCCTTAGGCGCCATGTATAGGAATGAAATAACACCGGACGGATACCAGACAGATGCCGACGGTGCATGGATTCAGTAGGAGGAACCGGATGAGAAAGAGATATAATATAAAATCAAAGCTGGCAGGGATGCTGGCGGCAGTCATGGTATTTTCCATGGCTGCCCCGGGACACCCGGCATATGCGGTTAATTTCGGGGATCCGGTTAAGATTAAGTTCGATCCCCAGAATGGGCCGGGAGTACAGCTTTCCAGCTATAGCGGTGTGGCATCCGGCGGGGCCATGGAGGGCAGCCTGTTTGTGGCAAGCGGGCAGGCAGGAAGTCCCCTGACCAGTTCCGCCAACTTTGCAGGACTGCCCACGGATAACTTTGGGTCAGGGGCAAGGCCAAAGGTACCGGATTTTAGCGGCATTACATGGGACGGCTATACATTTGACGGCTGGTATGGAGCCAACGGCAACCGGGTGGACACACTCCCATATGCTTTCCCGTATGATTCCGTGACAACCTACAGCGCGGTGTGGAAAAGTAATGAGACAACTCCCTATACATTCAGGGTAGAGCATTACAGGGACTTTAACACGGCAAGGGATGAGGCGGATGATGGCAGCGGATGGCCGGGGGATTATGAGGATCCTGATTTAAGGAAATTCTTCGAATCATCCTGGGAAAGTGACCAGATGGCCAACAATCCCATTTCCGCAACCTACAGAAGGGATATCCCGGGGTACCGGTTTAAGTCCGTGCTCTTAAAGAACAATAAAGTCCGCAAATACGGCGAGGCAAGCGGACAGGGCACCATGACGGAGGGCGGGGCCAGCATCAACACATCCACCCACGCGGTTAGGGGCAGCATGCCCAATGACAACCTGACAGCGGCGTACCGTTATGAACCTGATCCGGCGAAAAAATTCCTGATTACGGTGCGGTACGTGGATATGGACGGCAACCAGATCAAAGCCCCGGAGAGCAGGGCGCTTCCGGTGGAATCCGATTATGTCATTGAGCCGGCTGTCATTAATTCCTATCTGATAGAATCAGCGGAACTGACGGACGGCGGAACCACGGATCTGGAAGGCATGGGCGTCATCTCTGCTGAGGACGCAGGGGTCAGCCTTAATCCATCTGACTATCATTTTACAGGAAAGATGCCGAACCAGGCCATAACATTCACCTATCAATATGGACTGGACCCAAGCTTTGAAACCATACTCCGGGTGAAACGCATGGATAACCATGGCAATATCCTGCGGGAAGAGGAGACGCGGTCCGTGAATCCTGGTGTTCCGGTGGAAGTTGATGTGGATCAAATGTCAGGTTATGTTTATCCGCCCAATATCGTATGGGAGGACAGCCTTTCAGAGGTATCCCTGGACCAGGAGACTAAGAAGCTGACCCTGACCCCGAATCTTCAGGGTGGGACCGTAACCATCACCTATACCGAAGACCTGACGGATGAGAACTATTGGGCAAAAGTAGAATTCTACAATGGCCAGAACGGATCCTTTAACGGGAGTACGGCCCCTAAGTTTGTCAAAAAGTCCGGGGACAATACCCTGGCCCAGGTGACGGAAGGGCTTATGCCCACGCCCTCATCCCACTACAGTTTTGACGGCTGGTATAAGGCCACATCCAACGGAAGCAATAAAACAGGACCAAGACTGGCAGATGACACGGTAATCAATACCTCCATCAAATTATTTGCAAACTTTGAGGAGACAGAAGGCGAATGGTTTGACCTGAAGTTTGTCTCCGGGCCTCACGGCGCCATAGAAGGGAATAAGACAAGCCATGTGGAAATAGGCACATACTGGTCATCCCTGATACTTCCCAGCACCCATCCCGATCAATTCTACATGTTTGACGGCTGGTTTGACGAAAACGGGAACAGGATGCAGGGTCCACAGACAATCAACGCGGACCAGACCTATACGGCAAGGTTCATCCCCATCGGGCTCAGCGATGACAACATACTGACCATGCCGGATGCCCAGGGCACCATAGGAAGCGATGGCAGCGGGAAGGTGAGCGTATCAGGCGCTAACGAAAACCGCAGGTACGCATTGACTGATATGGATTATAAGGTGGTTGGGACCAAACTGGGAAGCCAGTTAAAGAATGCCGGTTTTACCGGGTTAAACCCATGTACAAGCTACTATGTCTATGAGATGACCCAGGGCGCCAACCCGGATGTGGGGGTAATCCTTCCGGAGAACCTGGACCCAGGTACCTTCAGCCCGCCTTCGCGCGTGACGGTACCGACCCTTGGCAGCAATTACGATGTGCAGGACGATGGGAACGGTATGAAACAGGTGGTGGTTGAGCCTGCAGATCCGGGAACCCTGTATGCAATCCTTAATATTGAAGGGGATGTAATGGATGTCCCTGGTGCAGATGAGGACGGGTGGGTCATGTCTTCCGGCGCCACGCCCCGTGCCGTACTTGGCGGGCTGGAGCCAAACCAGTTATACGTGGTGGTTGCAAAACAGCCGGGAGAGGACACCGGGGCCGCCGATAAGATACTTTTGGGCACCCAGGTAGCGGTCATAGGAAATTCACAGGAACAGCAGGATTATACAATAGCCCTTACAAATGGCGGATTCATCACTAAAATCGTGCGGGGCGGCATGACCGTTGACTTTGACGATGATAAGACAGCAGTGGTAAAGGCCGGGGATCTGATTTCCCTGGATGCGGAAACCACCAACAGCCAGGGACAGGCATTCCGGCAGTGGAGCGCGCTGATCGGCAGGCTGACACTGGCCGATAAGACAAGGAGGAACCCCACCATCACCATGCCGGAGGGAAACCTGGTGCTTCAGGCAAATTATTATGCCGCAGTGTCGGCAGCGACACCCGGCAATGCCTCCATTGACTATACGCCTAAGACAGGGGCGGTGGCCCTTGACCTGTCAGATGACAGGATGGCGGACCTGATTGACGGACTTACGGATAACAGCAGCGACCAGGACGCCATGACAGCGGGGGTTGACGTGCTCTACACAGTCAAGTTCACCCAGCGGGCGCCCAAGGCATCAGAGTCCGAGGCTGTAAAAGCCGAAGTTGGCAATGATGCGGTAAAGGTACCGTGGACCTTATCGTCCGTACTGACAAGACAGGTGGGAGGCAGCAACAAGGATATCCCGCCCGGTGTGGACAAGGAGCCGGATATCAGGATATACGCTGTCCTTGACCGCAGCATGCAAGGCTATACGGATTACCAGCTGTGGAACGTGGAGGACCTGGACGGGGAATATACATGTACGCAGGTGCCCATGGAGCCGGATCCGGATGACGCGGATTCCGGGTTCACAGGAGTTGTGTCCTTTGATGCAAATGTGGAAGGCACCTATGTACTTACATACCTGAAGGCCCATGAAGTGAGGATCATCGATGATAAGCGTTCCGTGGAACATATCATCAAGGTCAGGTCCGGTTCGGCCCTGGAGGATGCGCAGGGATTCATGGAACTGGATATATTCGATGCCTATACGGATCCCATTACCGGAGTTGTGTGGGAGTATGATGGGCTGGGAAGGACAGCCTCCTCGAACAACGGGTATGACACGGGCGAACCTGTCACAAAGAACCTGACCCTGCATGTGCGCTACCAGATGGAAGATGATACCCAGTGGCAGGAGGCAAGGCAGAAGCTTTTGGGCCAGATTTCCATAGCCCAGGCATTAAAGGACAATCCATCGGTAAGCGAAGAGGATAAGGAAGAACTAAGCGATGCAATTGATATTGCACTGGAAGTTGCCAACAGGATCTACCGTCCGACCGTGGACGAGCTTCTGGATACCTATGATACATTAAAGGCCCTTGTGGATTCCATCACTTCCGGCGGCGATGATCCGAATAACCCCAATCCGCCGGATAACCCCGATGACCCGAACCATCCGGATGACCCGGACAATCCCAACCGGCCGGGAGGCAACGGCGGTGGAGGCGGTGGAGGCGGCTCACGCGGCGGCTCCGGCGGGGGCAGAAGCCTTGGGCCGGGAACAACCTTTAATGATTACAGGACTTATGCCGTCGGCACGGAAGGACGGTGGGAAAGCATTGGCACGGATGGAAGACAATGGTCCTTTATCCTGAGGAGCGGAAGAACCATCAAAGACCAATGGATCAACATAAAGTACGAGGATGCCCGGCAGACCTGCACCTATCATTTTAATGCGGCAGGTATCATGGATTACGGCTGGTACATGGATGCGGGCGGACACTGGTACTATCTTAATGATAATCTGGGAGCTGACTTTGGATGTCTGGTCATGGGCTGGTACTATGATGCAAAGGACATGAAGTGGTACTATCTGAACCAGTTTACCGGAGGCATGGCAACCGGATGGCAGAAGCTTGGGGAGTACTGGTATTACTTCAGCACCGGAGGCCTGGACGGAAGGCCGATGGGAACGTTATATGTAAATGAAATGACCCCGGATGGATATCCGGTGGATGAGAATGGCAGATGGATGAGGGAAACACCATAAAACAGGCGATTATAGTTCCAGACATATGTCTGCGGTTGTGCTGCAAAGGAGTGTAACATGCTGAGTGAAGAAAAGAGCCGTCAGATTGAAATGGCAGGTACAGACAGGGCGTGCATGATGCTTGTGTGTATCAACGGACATGAAAATAATGTGCCATACGGTATCATTGTGAATTATCATCTGCCCCGCCCTGTAAACTTTAAAGGTATCCATGGGATGGTACTGGCCCTTGATGAGGTATGTGAAATGGTAGGCGGCCCCATGGCAACCACAGAACCGCGTTTCCTGCAAAAGGAAAGGGAGCAGCAGTATCGGGCGCTTAAGGGGAAAAAGAAAAAAAAGCCTGAAAAAGTCCTGGTCAAAGAGGATGTGGCAGGGAAGATGTTCCCCTTTGTGACAGCTGCAAAGTCAGTCATCCTGGTCCATGTGCTGTATAGACAGAATTCATCCATGCAGGGAAGGCTTCAGTGCAGCTGCACAGGAACGCATTATATCGCGTTCCGCAGCGCGCTGGAACTGATGCGCATGCTGGATGAGGCCAATACCTATATGTGCAGGAACCGGAAGAATAAGGATTTAAAGATGTAAAAACAGATGGAGTATCGGAGGCAGCCATGGTATCAGCCATGGCTGCTTCTGGGATTTCCTTAAAGGGAGTAATCATGGATAGTAGTAAGAAGACCGGCATTTTAAATATCGTAAGGTTCCATTCAGCATGGAAAAGTACGAATTGTGCACTGGCAGGTGTTTTCGCTGTCATCATAATTGGGGTGTTCCCCCTTGTGTTCAGGGATTATTACTTTGACATACTGAATTTTAAGACATATTTTTATTACAGGGTTGTAATTATCTTTGCAGCCGTGTTCCTGATGGTAAATGGAATCTTTCTGAGCCTGTCAATCTATCTTGGCTGTGTGAGGAACCCGGGCAGGAACCGGCTGTTTAACGCCGCTGACTGGTCCATGCTGGATTTCATACTGATAGCAGGGATATCCACCCTGAAGTCCGCGTCTCCGGCTGCGGCCCTGTTGGGAAGCGATGGGAGGTTCTCCGGCCTTCTGCTGTGGATTGCCTATGCGTTCATGTATTTTGCCGTAAGCAAGAACCTGCGGTTAAGACAATGGTATCTGGATCTGTTCCTGGGGGCAGGCATGGCGGCCTGCATCATAGGAATCCTTCAGTACTTTGATATGGATCCCATCGGCTTTAAGAATCTGATGGATCCGGAACAATACTATATGTTCACATCCACCATTGGGAATATTAACACATATACATCCTATGCAGCCCTGCTGGCCGGGGCATCCGCCCTGCTATTCTTTACGGAGGAGACCGGGATAAGGAAAGTATGGTATCTCCTTTGCATGTCAGTCTCGTTCTTTGCACTGATTACCGGAATGAGCGATAATGCCTACCTTGCAATACTGGCCCTGATTGGGCTTTTACCACTGTACGCGTTCAAGAACCTAAGGGGGGCCAGGACTTATATCTTCATACTTGCAGTGCTGGGGTCTGAATTCTGGATTCTTCCCAGGATGACAAAGCCGTCTTCTGGCGCTGCAGGCCATATGGGAGGATTGTACCGGGTCATATCCGGCTCCCATTACCTGATTGTCCTGGTGGCGGCCCTTTGGGCCATGTACTTCATACTGTGCCGGATGATACAGAGGCTGCCGGATACACACCCCCTTATGCAGGATGGGAACAGGGGAAGGTGGGTCTGGCTGGCGTTCCTGTCCATGGTGGTCATCCTGGCCTGCTTTGCCCTTTATGATGTGAATGTCCGTGGAAATGCAGGAAACTACGGCGGATTGGCGCAGTACCTGGCAATCAATGACGACTGGGGGACGCACCGCTGGTACATATGGAGGATCGGAATGGAGAGCTATGGAGGCTTTTCCTTTACACAGAAACTGTTTGGGGCCGGACCCGATACATATGGTGCGGTTGTCATGGAGAAGTATTATGATGAGATGGTGATGCGCTATGGGGAATTTTTCGACAGCGCCCATAATGAATACCTTCAATATCTGGTAACGGTGGGGCTGGCCGGACTTGCGGCCTATCTGGCGTTGCTGGTTACATCCATCCGGAAAATGATCCGTTCGGCCGGGAAACGGCCCTACGTGATGGCAATTGCCTTTGCGGTAATCTGTTATGCCGCCCAGGCAGCGGTCAATATCAGCGTCCCCATCGTGACGCCTGTCATGCTGATGCTGCTGGCCATGGGGGTATCCGGGGAGGATGGGACCGATAAAGGTATCCCAGACTTGATACATAAGCAGGATGGAAAGGAATGAAGAAGATGATAGCAGTTATCCTGATACTTTTAGCCGTATGCATCATAGGAATTGTCGTCTATTGCTGTGCTGCAGGAACCATGCCATACGGACGTCAGGCGGACGATGATGCCCAGATGGAATACCTTCACAGATACAGGGAGTCCAGGGAATGATGGGATCAGTATTCCCGGATTTCCCGGATGACGGAAAATGATTCCTGGGCTTTCCGCAGGCTTGGCCTGTCCTCCCATGGTTATGGAAAAGTCCTTGTGCCATCTCCTTGTAATATGGGGGGCATTTTGGTATAATCGACGGATATGATTACATGAACAGGCAATGGGAGCGGTTGGATGATGACACAGCCAGGAAGAACGATGATGACAGAGGACATTTTAGGATCACTGGGTACCGGAATCAGCAAACATTATATGGATGATCCGTTATCGATAATTTGGTGCAATCCCGCATTTTATAAGATGCTGGGATATAAGGAAGAGGATTTTTTACGTGAATACCCTGATTTCAGGCGGTATTTCGGAATGGAGCCGGGTGTATTTGACGGGATGAAGGCCTGTTTTGAGGAGACATATGCACAGGGCCGGGGAAGCGCCGTATATCAGGCTCCCATGACTGTGTGTAACGGGGAATCCATATGGGTGGAAATGAACGGCACAATCGTGGAATCACCGGAAGGCGGCCCGCCAATCCTCTATATCCTGTACTCGGACATCAGTAAGTGGATGCTGGAGCAGGAGAGGCTGGTCAGGAGCAGGGAGAAAGAGACAGGGAATTTCAGGTGGATGATGTCCGAATATGCGGGAAATGTCTACATCAGTGATATGGACACATATGAGCTGCTGTACCTGAACAAGCATGCCAGTGAAACGCTGCAGGTCCATGCGGATGCGCTGATTGGAAGAAAGTGCTATGAGGTCATCCAGGGAAGATCCTCACCATGTTCATTTTGTACGAACCAGTATCTGGAAGAGGACGGGACCTATGAATGGGAGTTTTACAATCCAAACCTGAAGCGCACCTTCATCATCAAGGACCGTATGATAAACTGGGAGGGACGCAGGGCGCGTATCGAGCTGTCCTATGACATGTACAGCACTGAATATAAGCTTGCCAAAAAGGACCAGGAAAGGGAGGCCATATTAAAGACCGTTCCCGCAGGCATGATACGCCTTGATATCCGGGATTACCGCACCGTGCTGTGGTACAACGACATATTCCTCAAGATGATTGGTTATACGAAGGTGCAGTTTGAGGAGGAATTACATAACCAGTGTACGTATATGAATCCGGACGATTTTAAGCGGGCCGTCAAGCTGGCCAGGGGATTAAAGCAGTCCGGGGAAAATGTGGTGCTGGAGGCAAGGGCGTACACACGCTCCAGGGAAGAACGTATATGGACGGTAACCCTGTGCTATATCAGCGGGGATGACAGCTGGGACGGCATCCCTTCCATCTACAGCGTAGGGCTGGATGTGACGGAAGAGAGAAGGAAGATGGAGACACTGAGACACCGGGCAGAGAAGGATGCATTGACCGGTATCTATAACCGGGAGGAGACAGAGCATCAGATTGGAACGTACCTCATGTCCAATCCGGATACCATGGGCGCCCTGTTCATGATCGATACGGATAATTTTAAGCAGATTAATGACACCCAGGGACATATGATTGGGGATGTGGTGCTGACGGAAATCGCCTCCGGCATGAAAAAGCTGATGCGGGAAAGCGATGTGGTGGGCCGGATTGGCGGTGATGAATTTACGGTTTTCATGAAGGATATTACTTCTGCTGAGGACGCAGAGGAAAAAGCAGAGGAACTTCTGCATCTGTTCCGCCATCTGTTCGAATCGGAGAAAAGTCCTATTAAAGTAAGCTGCAGCATGGGGATTGCCATCTATCCAAAGGACGGCGCCTCCTTTAAGGAAATCTATGCCAGCGCTGACAAAGCCTTATATCAGGCTAAGAGCAAGGGGAAGAATAACTATGTGATTTATAATGACGGCACTGCGGCTGATATGGGAGGAAGCGGCCTGTCATCCATAGGCGCTGCAATTGATTCGGAGCGGCAGTATGCAGAGGGCTTCGATAACCTGGCGCGCTACGTGTTCCGTAACCTTTACCAGACAAAGGATTTTGACCGTACGGTCAATATGGTCCTGGAAATTGTGGGCAAGCAGTTTGATGTGAGCCGTGTTTACATATTTGAGAATACGGAAGACGGGCAATACGGGTCCAATACTTATGAGTGGTGTAATGAAGGCATTACTTCCAAGATGGCGGGACTGCAGAATGCCAATTATAAGGAGCATGGGGATTATCAAACTCTTTTTGATGAAAATATGATTTTCTACTGCCGGGATATCCACAGCCTGAAACCGGAGCACGAAGCTTTGTTTGCCAGCCAGGGTATCTGTTCCGTCCTTCAGTGTGCCTTTGAAGCGGATGCTGTCTTTGCCGGATTTGTGGGATTTGACGAGTGCACGGGACTGCGTCTGTGGACCCAGGAGGAAGTCAGCACCCTGCAGCTGATTTCCCAGATATTATCAATGTTCCTGATACAGAATAAAAGGAATAGAAGGATATAGAAGAAATAAGGCAAGGAAGGATACTTGAAAAATCAGTTTGCCGGTCATCCCTGTGATGGCCGGCAATTTTTTTCATGTAACATACCGTTGAAATGTTGACAAGTGTTAATATAATGGATATAATATATTAACACCTGTTAATTTGGAGGGATATGATATGAACACAGATACAAGCGGAAAACCCCCATACCATTTTGGTAATTTAAAAGAAACGCTTATTGAACAGGGACTTGAGTTAATCCATGAGGAGGGGATTGAAAAGTTTTCTTTACGAAAGGTGGCGAAGAAAGTCGGTGTATCGGCGGCTGCCTGTTATAATCACTTTGGGAATATTGATGAACTGCTTGAAGGGATGTACGGGTATGTCGTCCGCAGATTTACAGCCGTCCTGGAGCAGGCGGTTGAAGATAATCCCTGTCATTATGTTGCTATTTCCATGGGCGTTGCCTATGTGGAATTTTTTGCAAAGTATCCCCACTATTTTAATTTCTTATTTGACAGTGAGTATCTGGGCATTCAGATAAAAGAAACCGAAATCACATGGAACCGCTCCTTTACTCCATTTGAAGTTTTTGTAAATGGTGCAAAAAGAGGGATGAGGGAGCTGGGCATTGATGAAAAAGAATTAAGGGATGACCTTTTGGTAATGTGGGCAACCGTACACGGTCTGGCGGCAATGGCTAACATGAAAGGGATACAGTATGAAAATGGTGACTGGGGCGCCCTTACGGAGAGGATACTGCTTAACAAAGTAATGTTGTAGCATAAGTTGGGATAGGAGGAATGGATCATGACGGAATCAGAGGCAATCAGGGCGAGGCACGCGGTCAGGAACTATACGGCAAAACCGCTCCCGCCGGCAGTCATAGGTGGACTGAAAGAAGAAATTGAACAGTGTAACAAGCTGGGACAGCTGCATATCCAGTTATTAACGGAAGACGAGGGGGCATTTAAAAGCTTCATTCCCCTATTTGGCAGATTTAAAAATGTGAAAAACTATATTGCGCTGGCAGCCAGAAAGCAAAGCGGTTTTTATGAGAAGTGTGGCTGCTATGGAGCACGTCTTATGATTAAAGCCCAACAGGCAGGCCTGAATTCGTGCTGGGTCACAAATACGTACAATGCGAAAAAGTGTCCGGTTTCGTTAGCTCCTGATGAGGAATTGGCTGGTGTTATTGCGATTGGTTATGGCGCTTCTGACGGTACGCCGCATAAGTCAAAGAGCATGGAACGTCTATGTAAGCCGTGCAGTGAGGCATGGTTTATAAATGGCATGAATGCGGCTGTTCTTGCCCCAACAGGTCTTAACAGACAGAATTTTTTAATTGAAGCTGATGGGAATACCGTGTCCATCTGCACAAAGGACAATAGTCCCATATCCCAAATTAATACCGGCATTGTGAAATACCATTTTGAGATTGGCGCCGGAACTGAAAACTTTAATTGGAAATGATTTCAGGAGTCCCTGCTTCCGGCCGGAACCTGAAAGAAGAAATAAATCTTTCTAATTATTGCTGTTCCTGCTATACTTAATACCAGGGATGTCCTGTCAGGAATACAGCAGAGGATGACCAGGATGGCCGATGGGCAGGCGTCTTCCATTGTCCTGGCAACCCAGGAGACAGGGCAGATATCAGACGTGGTGCAGACCAACCCTGCCGCTGCTGAAGAGGGCGCTGCTGCCAGTGAGGAACTGGGACGCACAGCTGACAAAAAGCAATTTTCAAACACATCCCAGGACACGCGTGAAGGGTTGGGGTTGTAGGGGGAAGGCTGATGGGAACAGGGGAAATGAACCAGGGCAGAAGGATTCTTTTTATAATCCTGCCCTTGATAGTGCTTGCAAGCCTGTCACTGTGGTATCTGAGGAATTTTTACCGGATGGAATTTGTGCAGATGACTGGGGTGGAGCCGGAAAATGGGATATATGACCTGACCGGAATGGACTTTTCCGACGGCTTTGTACGCCTTCAGGGGGAATTGACGTACATACCGGGGGTGGTGACACCGGAGGAATACGCTGCGCGGGAGGACGAAGCAATCCAGGCCCGTCCCCAGGACATGCCGGCCGCCACCAGCCGTATGGTCATAAAGGTCCCGGACAATGACGTATACATGATGGAATGCTCCAGCATAGATTATGCGTACCGCGCTTATGTGAACGGGGAGCTGCGGTTCCAGGCAGGTGTGCCTGCGGATGATGCAAAGGATTTTGTCCCCGGTTACAGCGAAATGCAGCTGGAGGTCCGGCCGGAAAACGGCGTGATTGAGTTTGTACAGCAGGGAGCAAATTTTGTCCACCGGACAGGAGGCGGCCATAGCGGCGTGTATTTTGGGAAACCCGAAATCATACGGCGTTTCACCGCCCTGACCGTGCTCACGGAGGCCATTAAGGTCGGCCTGTTCGCGGCGCTGTTTTTTGTCCATCTGCTGTTGTTCGTGGTGCAGGGAAGCTACCGGGCAAACCTGTATTTCTCGCTTCTCTGCCTTGCATGGACCGTGCGCAACGGCCTGACCGGCACCAAGGTGTTCTATGCCTTGTTCCCGGCAATCCCCTGGCAGGCTGCCTACCGGGTGGAGCATCTTACGCTGCCTGCCGCTTTTATCCTGCTCATACTGCTGGCCCGAAGGGTATTCCCCGGCATTGCGCAGAAGTGGTTTGTCCGGGCGGCCGGTGTTTTGGCAGCTGCATTTGCAGTGGTATGCCTGGCAGCGGATACGGTGCTGCTGTCCTGGGTGCAGCTGTATTATAACGGGATTTATGCCGCTGCTGTGATTTATCTGTATATCAGGTTCCTTATGAAACTGCCCGGCATGGCGAGGAAGGGAAACCTGCGTACGGAACAGGCCATATCCCTTGCAGGTTTTGTGTTTTTCCTGTATGCAGGCGTCCATGACCAGCTTTACCATATGGATGTCCCGCTGCCGCTGGATTTTGCCATGACGGACGCGGCCATGATGATTTTCTCTTTTTTCCAGATGACGGCTATGTTTTACGGTACCATGCAGGAAGCGGCCCTTGCCCACCAGCGGGAACGGCAGGCGGAGACGGAAAAGGAGATGCTGGCAGAGATGAACCGTCTGAAGAGTTCCTTCTATACCGACATGTCCCATGAGATGAAGACCCCCTTGACGGTCATTGCAGTCAATGCCCAGTTTGCCGCCCAGAATATCAGGGCCGGTATGGTGGATGAGGAGACAGTGATGGACCTGAATGCCATCTCTGCCGAGGCCAGGAGGCTGGCACAGATGGTGACGGGCCTTGTGGGGATAGGGAGGATGCAGGGGTCGAAGGACGGCCTGCTTTCGCTTACGTCCCTGCTGACCGGGACATCGCGCATCTACCAGTCCCTGTTTGCCAGGAAGAATAACACGCTTGCCGTGGAGGTGCCAGCGGACCTGCCGCTTGTGGAGGGCAATGCGGACCAGCTGATCCAAGTGCTGATTAACCTGTTAAGCAATGCCAACCGGCATACTGCGGGAGGCTCCGTGATTATCCGGGCGAAGGCATTGGGGAGCAAGGTCATGGTCAGCGTCACTGACAATGGGGAGGGCATCCAGCCTTCCCTGCTGCCCCATGTGTTTGAACGGTTCTGTCACGGAGAGACGGGCGGTTCCGGCCTTGGGCTTCCCATCTGCAGGACAATCATTGAGGAACACGGCGGCCGGATTGGAATTGAAAGTGAAGAAGGCAGGGGAACCCGTGTGTGGTTTACCCTTCCGGTAAAGGAGGGACTGGGACATGAAGGAGACGGGGACAATCCTGTTGGTGGAGGATGACAAGAACATCCAGCGGACCAACCGGCGTATCCTGGAGCGGGAGGGGTATACGGTCCTGTGCGCAGGAAACCTTCACGGGGCACAGGCGCTGCTTATGGAACATTCACCGGATGCCATGGTACTGGATATCATGCTGCCGGACGGAAACGGTCTGGATTTCTGCGGGAAAATCCGGCCATACACTTCTGTCCCGGTCCTGTTCCTTACAGCCCTGGATGAAAAGAGCGAAATCATCGAAGGACTGCTGGCAGGAGGAAATGATTACATCACCAAGCCCTACGATGTGGACGAATTTGTAGCCAGGATCAAAGCACAGCTCCGTCTGGCCAGGATGAACCGGAGGGATGCCATGGAAGAGAGGATGCTGGTGCGCGATACCCTGTCCTTGGACCTTATTGCGCAGCGGGCTTATCTGGATGGAAAGGATATGCTTCTTACGCAGAAGGAGTATTCACTTTTGCTGCTCCTGGCACGCAGCCAGGAAGAAACCCTGTCCTCTGAATATCTTTATGAGACGGTGTGGAACATGCCCATGACGGCTGACAACAGGACCCTGAAAAAGCATATTTCCACGGTACGCAAAAAGATGGAGGAAGGAAACTGCAGATACACCATTACAGCTGTTTATGGCAAGGGATATACATTTGAGAAGGCTTAAAACGGGAAAACTGAATCAAGAGGCGAAAGGTGAAGAATATGTAACCTTTCGCCCCTTTTGCTTTTTCCGTGCTATGCTTAGATAAACCATAAGTATACCCGGATTAAGGAGAGATGCGGAATGAAGAAGGTACTCTTATTGCTCAAGGAAGAGAACAGGCGGTTAAACCAGCTGGCAGAGAAGGACTGGCTTACCGGGCTGTATAACCGGATGGCCATGGAGCATAAAGTCAACGAGGTTTTGGATTCCAGACAGCGGGGAGTGATGTTCGTTATTGACGTGGATAATTTCAAGGCAATCAACGACCGCTATGGGCACATAGCCGGCGACACGGTGCTTAAAGGGATTGCGGACATGCTCGGGACACTGACATTGCGCAACGACCTGCTGGGGCGTGTTGGCGGGGATGAGTTTGTCATCTTCATGCCCATCAGCCAGGGACCGGATTTCATCAAATCCAGATGCCGCCAGATTGAACAGCGGTTCATCAGCCTTCCGCCTTCCCGGTTCGCAGTAAGCAGGATTTCCCTCACGGTCTGTGGAAGCTGTTACCAGCCGGGAGACAGGTATAAGGACCTGTTTGACCGTGCGGACCAGCGTCTGCTGCAGGAAAAGTCCGGCCGCAGGAAACAAAAAGGAACGGCGGGAAACCATGGTCCGTACACCGACAGGGATTGCAGCCTGAAGGTGGACATGGCGCAGCTCAGCCGTGAACTGTCCGAGCCTGGGGACACGGAGGGTGCTTATTGCCAGGATTATGAAAGCTTCATCAATATCTACCGTTTGATGGAACGGCGCCTGAAACGGATTCAGTCCGACATTTTCAGCATACTTATTACAGTGACGGACCATGAGGGGGATTTCCCGGTGCTGTCGGAGAGAGGGACCCTTGTGGAAATGCTGTATCAGATCATCCGGCATTCCATGCGTTCAGGTGACGTGTTCACCAGGTACAGCAGCTGCCAGTTCCTGGTCATGGTCTGTGATGCGGCGCCTCCTGATACGGTTTCCATTGCAAGGCGCATCCAGCAAAAATTCAACCAGCACATATCCCAGGACAGTAAATATGAGCTTTGGTACGACATATATCCTTTAAAACCGGCACTTTCTGCTGATAAGGATATTTACGGCAATATAAGAACACCGGAATCCGGCAGGAGGTGAGCATGGATAAAACAATGGAGGGATTCACACTTAGCAGGCCACGGCAGTGTCCTAAGGATGGAGCCATCAGGAATGAGCGGTTTGTGGGAAAATGTCTGAAGAAAATACATGCCGCGCCGGACGCGGAGGAAGGGCTGCGCTGTCTGTTGGAATTCCTGGGGAAATCCCTGGAATGTGACCGGGTTTATGTCTTTGAGGAGATGGACAGGCAGCATATCCGCAATACATACGAATGGTGCAGGGAAGGGGTTCCTTCGGGAATTGTCCAGCTCCCCTATGTGGCGAAAAAAGACCTGATAAGCTGGTACGGACAGCTGGCAGGGGGAGGCAACATCATTGAACCTGCAGTGGAAAACCTGCGTCTGGGCAACCCACTGGTTTATGGATTCCTAAAGCCCCAGGAAATCCGCTCCATCATACTTAGCCCATTGCTTGTACAGGGCAGGATGGTGGGCTTTTTAGGCGCGGATAATCCGCCTCCCGGGAATATGGAACACATTTCAGTCCTGTTCGATGTGCTTTCTTATTTCGTGACCTCCCTTATCAACCAAAGGGAACTGGAAAAATTGCGGGAGACGCGGACCAGCCGGCCCCAAATCAGGGGCGGTACACCCCGGCATACAGGGAAAACCGTCCTGCTGGTAGACGACAGCAGGGAATTATTACACATCAATAAACGGGTCCTGCGGCCGGAAGGATATGACATCCTGTGTGCGGGGACGCTCAAGGAGGCCGGGGAACGGATTATGGAGAACAGGCCGGATGCCATTGTCATGGATATCGACCTGCCGGACGGGAACGGTCTGGCATTTTGCCGGGATCTGCAGAAACAGGCCAACATACCCGTGGTGTTCCTGACTGCCCGTTCAGATGTCAGGTCAATGGGGGGATGGGAACAGGCGGGAGGCTATGCATTCCTGACAAAACCATACCAGCTGGAAGAACTGCTGACCGCCGTGGCAGGCGCCGTGGACAAAGGGACGTGGGTACCATAGCCGCAGGACTGAACCATATAAGCTATTGATTTTAGATGGCGCATCATGTATACTACATGTAACGGATTGGTGAGTCATCGCCATTAAGGAAAAGCCTAAAAAGGGGCGAGCAATCGTCTCTTTTTTCGTATGGGAAAAGGGTATGGAAACAATATGAAGAAAAATACGAAGTCCAGATATAGGAAAATCCAATTAATATTCAGGTTCCTTCAGGGTTCCAAGGTTTATTTCGGGGCAGCGGTGGCTGCATCGCTGATATCCACTGTGTTAAATGCACTGACACCTCAGATCTTCCGGTTCAGCATTGATGAGGTGCTGGGCGGGAACGGGGGAGGACGTTTGTCAGGCAACCTCTGGGAACTGGCATTGCTGATTGTGGCTGTAGCGGTGGCTTCAGGGATATTCACCTACGTAAGCCGTACCAACACGGCCAAAGCAGGTGAGAATTTTGCGAAGAACTTAAGGGATACGCTATTTATCCACGTACAGAAGCTGCCGATGAAGTGGCATGACAGGAACCAGACAGGGGATATCATCCAGCGGTGCACCTCAGATGTGGAGGTAATCCGCAGCTTTGTGGTGACACAGCTTTTGGAGGTGTTCCGCACGGCATTTCTTGTGCTGACGTCCTTTGTCATGATGTTTTCCATGAACGTGAAGTTATCCTGCATCGTCCTGCTGTTCGTGCCGGTGGTCATCGTGTATTCCACCGTGTTTTACAAATTGATAGCAAAACGGTTCACCACTGCGGATGAAGCGGAGGGGGAACTGTCCACTGTGGTGCAGGAAAATGCAACAGGGGTGCGGGTGGTGCGGGCATTCGGCAGGGAACAATTTGAGATGGAACGGTTCGATGAGAAGAATATTGCATTTGCCAGGCTGTGGATCCGCCTGGGCACCCTGTCAGGGCTGTATTGGGGGATTGGCGACCTGATAACGGGACTGCAGGTGGTTGCGGTCATTATTTTCGGAGTGGCGGAAGCCGTGAACGGCGTCATATCAGTTGGCGAATTCATTGCATTTGCAGCGTACAACTCAACCCTTGTGTGGCCGATCCGCGGACTTGGGCGTATCCTGTCGGATATGAGTAAGGCAGGCGTCTCCTTTGAACGTGTGGATTATATCATCCGTTCCCAGGAAGAGGCCTATGGGAAAGAAGCTGATACATCCGGCAACAGGTATGATATCTCCTTTCAACATGTGACGTTTGGTTACGAGGAAGGAAAGGAGGTACTCCGGGACATTTCATTCACAGTGCCCCAGGGCAGGACCTTCGGGGTATTAGGGGGAACGGGCAGCGGGAAGTCTACCATAATCCAGCTCCTTTCAAGGCTGTATGAGCTGGGGGATGACGGAGGCAGTATCCATATCGGTAACAGGAATATCCAGGATATCCCCATCGAGGAGCTTAGGAGAAGCATTGGGATGGTACTGCAGGAGCCATTCCTGTATTCCAGGTCCATCCGGGAAAACATAGCGGCTTCGGTACCGGATGCATCCATGGAGGAAATCCGCCATGCGGCAAGGATTGCCTGCATCGATGATGCCATTATGGGATTTCCGGACGGATATGAGACGCTTGTTGGGGAGCGGGGGGTCACCTTGTCCGGGGGGCAGAAGCAGAGGATTGCCATTGCAAGGATGCTGCTTCGGAGGACGCCTATCATGATATTTGATGATTCCCTGTCAGCAGTGGATTCCCAGACGGATTATGACATCCGCCGCGCGCTTAAGGAACATATGAGGGAGGCAACGGTCATCCTCATATCCCACAGGGTCACATCACTCATGGGTGCGGATGAGATCATGGTGCTCAATCAGGGCGGGATAGAAGAATGCGGGACCCACGAAGAACTGATACAACGAAACGGAATCTACCGCAAGATTTATGATATACAGATGAGCCGTGATGACAGGGCGAAGATGGAGGGATGACAGATGGCAGCATACGAAGAACAGGAATATAATAATCCCTTCAGCTTTAGGATATGGATGAAGCTGTTTCCATTTTTTAAACCATATAAAAAGTTTTTTGCGGTTACCCTGGGACTTAATATCCTGCTTGCAGGCGTGGATATCCTTGTGCCTCTGTTCCAAAGCTACGCCATTGACACGTTCATCATACCGGACCGTTTAGACGGGCTTTGGGCATTCGCGCTGGTGTACATCCTGGTCATCGCATCCCAGACCGTCTGCGTCTATCTGTCGGTCCATGCGGCAACATCCATTGAGATGAATGTGGGGAAAGATTTAAAAAGGGCCCAGTTCCAGCATCTGCAGACCTTATCATTTTCCTATTATAATACGACCCCTGTGGGGTATATCCATGCCAGGGTGATGAGCGACACCTTGAGGATTGCCGGAATGATAGCGTGGGGACTGGTGGATATGTTCTGGGCCTTTATATATGTCATCAGCGTGTTCATCATCATGTTCATACTGAATGCGCGGCTGGCCCTTATCATTACCATGATTGTTCCATGCATTGCCCTGCTGACCGTGTATTTCCAGAACCGGATCCTTAAGTGGAACCGGAAGGTAAGGAGGATTAATTCCCAGATTACAAGCGCCTACAACGAGGGGATTACCGGGGTCAAGACATCAAAGAGCATGGTCATTGAAAGGGACAATGAGAAACGTTTCTTTGAAAAGACCTCGGATATGCATCAGGCGGCAATCCGTTCGGCGAAACTGAACGCGGTATATATCCCGGCAATCCTGTTTTTCAGCTCCGTGGCCTCGGCGGTGGTGCTGGCAAAGGGCGGCTATATGGTGCAGGAGAATCTCATAAAACTGGGAACCCTGTCTGTCTTCATCTCTTACGCGGTGGTTATATTTGAACCCATCCAGCAGCTTGCAAGGCTGCTGGCGGACCTGATTTCCTGCCAGGCGAATATTGAGAGGGTAATGGACCTGCTGGAGCAGAAGCCCAATGTGGTGGACCGGCCCGATGTGCTTGAAAAGTATGGGGATGCCTTTTCCCCCAACAGGGAAAATTGGGAGAAAATCAAGGGGGATATTGTGTTTGAGGATGTCTCCTTCATGTATCCGGACGGCAAGGAATATGTATTGGAGCATTTTAACCTTCATGTGCCTGCGGGCATGAACATTGCCATTGTGGGCGAGACAGGGGCTGGGAAGTCTACCCTTGTGAACCTGGTGGGCAGGTTCTTTGAACCGACCAAAGGAAGGATATTGATTGACGGTGTGGATTACCGGGAACGGTCGCAGCTGTGGCTTCACAGCCAGATTGGCTATGTACTGCAGAATCCCCATCTGTTTTCAGGAACCGTGAGGGAGAACATAAGATACGGCCGTCTGGATGCAACGGACGAAGAGATTGAAGAGGCGGCCCGGAATGTGTCCGCGGACAAGGTTGTCCAGAAGATGGAAAAGGGATATGACAGCGATGTGGGTGAAAGCGGAGGCCTGCTGTCCACTGGGGAGAAGCAGCTGATTTCCTTTGCTCGGGCGGTTTTAGCTAATCCCGCCATCTTTGTCCTGGATGAAGCCACTTCCTCCATTGATACACAGACGGAAAAGCTGATTCAGGATGCAACGGACCATCTGTTGAAGGGACATACGTCATTTGTGATTGCACACCGCTTATCCACAATCCGCCAGGCGGACCTTATATTGGTTGTAAAGGACGGGAAGATCATCGAGCGGGGCAGCCACATGGAACTGCTGGATAAAAAGGGATATTATCATGAACTGTATTCCAGGCAGTTTGAAGAAGAGGCTGCCATGAAGATATATGCCGGGAACCTGTAAGGCCCGGCAAAAACCTGTCAGTTTAAATGACATCCCCTGGTTCGGGTATCGGCCAGGGGGGTGCTTTAATTTAGCCCGGATAATTCAAATTGTTGCTATTCCCTGTTCATTTTGTTATACTTAAAACAATTATGTGTAGGTATGTTTTATCCCAGGCCTGCTGATGCTGTGTGAGGTTATGGATGAATAAGGAGAACGATTATGGAGCAGAGGAAACCGGAGCCGCTGGTTACAAAGAATGATACTGCCATACCCCGGGACGGATACGTCACGGTCTGTGATGCCATGGGAATAGAGGCAGTGGGTTTTTGTCTTGATGAGAACCTGACCATCCTTTGGGCGAGCGGTCCGTTTTGCCGGAATGCAGGATACACCAAGGAAGGGTTTCACAGTCAGTTCACGGATTTTAGGGCGTATTACACGTCCTGCCCGGATGGATTTGAGTACATAAAGAGCCATCTCAATGAGGCGGTGTTACAGAAGCTTCCCGAGGCGGAACTTACAGTCCCGGTCCCGGTCAGGGAAGGCGATGCCGCATGGGGCCGGATGATGGTTACATTTGCAGGGTTGGATCAGGATGGGTATATGGAGTGCCGGGCATTTTACAAAGCAGCTGACAGCGGATACCAGAAGCTGGAAGAGGAAAACCGGCGTCTGAGGGAGACTTCAGGATACTTTAAGTGGGTATTGGATGAGTTTTCCGGAAATGCTTATATAGCGGATATTGAGACCTATGAGCTTCTTTACATTAACAGGACTTCCAGTGAAACCTTGCAGCTACAGCCCGGGAAGGTGATTGGCCGTAAGTGTTACGAGGTGGTGCAGAACAGGACCTCTCCATGTCCGTTCTGTAACAACAGCAAGCTGAGAAGGGACGGGTTTTATGAAGGTGCTGTTGGCAGAGGATAATGATATTAACCGTGAGATAGTGGAGGAACTGCTCCGGATGCATCACATGCTTGTGGATTCCGTGGAGAACGGCCAGCTGGCCAGGGAAGACGCACGGACCATCCCCATCATTGCCCTGACAGCCAATGCATTTACATCAGACGTATCAAAGGCCCACAGCGCAGGGATGAACGACCATCTTGCAAAGCCCATAGAAATTGAACGTCTGTTGGAAGTCCTGCAAAAGTGGATGGGACAGGAGGCATGAAGGGCATGCCGCAGGATATGACAATCCGCCTTCCTATAGACACGGAGGTGGGGAAGTCAATATGAGCCAGAAAGGGGATTGGTCCATGAGTGATGGATTGGATGTTATGAATGAAGGACATGTAAACGGTCTTAATGCGGAAACGGCGAACGGGATCCTGGACCGTATTTCCACCGGTGTGGTTGTATTAAAAATGCCGTCATATGACAGACTGCTTCCCGTTTACGGGAATCTGGGCCAATACCGCATGCTGCGTATTGAGCGGACTGCGGTCAATGCCAGCGTGCCCAATGCCGAGGAGGCGGAGCTGGAAAGCCAGTATTTTGGCGATGCATTTGCCGGCGTCCACCCGGATGACATGGAGCGGGTGCGCAGCGCCTATAGGGCAGGATACGAGACAGACCATTTCACGGTCAAAAGATACCGGCTCCTTCGGGGGGACGGCACCTATGTCTGGGTGAACGCGGATTTATGCCTTAAGGAGTGCACGCCGGAATATAAGCTGTTCTATGCAACCTATACCGATGTTTCGGAAGAGCATGAACTGCAGATGCAGTTAACGGAGGCATTGGAACGGCAGAAGCTGATTTCGTCAGAGCTTGAAAAGGCCAGTAAGGCAAAGACGGATTTCCTGTCCAGGATGAGCCATGATATCCGGACGCCCATGAATGCAATCCTCGGGCTGGCAGCCATGGCCAAAGATAACCTGGAACAGACAGAGGCTGCAAAAAGCTATCTGGACAAGCTTGAATCCTCCGGCCAGTTCCTGATGGGCCTGCTCAATGACATCCTGGATATATCAAGGATTGAGAGGAACGCCATCGAATTGCACCTTGAGCCTTATGGTGTTGAGGAATTCAGGCAGCAGGTGGAAGCCCTGGTCGTCCCTCAGTGCAGACAGAAGGATATTGAGTTTCTTTTCAAAAAGGAAAACATGAGGTATGAAAGAATCAGGCTGGACAAGCTGCGTTTTAACCAGATTATCTTCAACCTCCTTAATAACGCGGTCCGGTATACGCCCAAAGGAGGCCGCATTGAACTGACGGCACGGGATCTGGAACAGGCGGACGGCAAGCAGCATATACAGCTGGTAATCCGTGATAACGGCATCGGTATGGGCAGGGAATTCCAGGAACACATGTATGAGCCATTTACGCGCGAAGGCCGGGACGCAGCTGATTTTGACGGCCGCAGCTCCGGGCTGGGCCTGGCAATCGTCAAATCCATGGTGGGATTGATGGGCGGCACCATCCAGGTTAAGAGCGAGCCGGATAAGGGAACGCAGTTCACCCTGGATTTCTGGATGGACGTGGTGCAGGAGGCTGCCTGCGCACCGGTTTTGGCGGAGGAGAAGGATATTTCCATAGAAGGGGTCCGCGTCCTGCTCTGCGAAGACAATGAGCTGAATATGGAGATTGCGGTTTATCTGCTGGAAGCCGGGGGAGCCGTGGTGGATTGTGCAAGGAACGGCAGCGAGGCAGTGGAACTATTCCGTGCTTCAGGGCCAGGAAGTTATGACGTGGTGCTGATGGACATCCGGATGCCGGTCATGGACGGTCTTGAAGCTGCCAGGAGCATCCGCGTCCTGGACCGCCCGGATGCATCCTCTGTTCCAATCTTTGCAATGACAGCCAATGCCTATGATGAAGACAGGAAAATGAGCCGGGAAGCAGGAATGGATGAACATCTGTCCAAACCCATTGATGCCGGTCTGCTGTACAGGATGATATGGAACTACAAAACCCGAGGATAAATATATCGAAACGATTATTGCACGATTCCCAGGCAAGACATACACATAGGAGAGATTGCCCATGACGACAATACAGCGGAGAGAAAAATTCCGTAATACCTTTGCACAGGTCCCGGTCATGATGCTGCAGGGATCCGTAGGGGAGCGGATTAAACGTAATTTTACGCACCAGGACCCGGCGCCGCCACTGAAACTGGCCGGACTGTACTACACAGAGGATGGACACCGCGGTTTAGATACCGTGTTTCATGATTACGTGCAGATTGCCCAGAGATATGATCTGCCAATGATCCTTCATCCATATACCAGACTATCCTCCCCTTCCATGGGAAAGGGAACGTACTGGGAAGACCGGGATGTATCGGCAGATAACCTGAATCACTGCCGTTCAATCGTTGATGGCTATCCTTCCATCCGTGACCGGATATTTATCGGTACAACCATGGGATTTTCCGGCGATTCTTATGATCCGCTGACCGGATTAGAGGAAGAGAAGGCGTATTTATTCTATACGGACCATGCCAAAATGCTTGAAGCATCCATTGTGGACCATGTGCGCAACGGCCTGACCCCGTGTCTGCCGGATGCGGCCGGATGCGCCAGGGCGCTGAGCGAAACCTCGGTTCCGTACTTCATTACCTTTTTAATCCGGAAGGACGGAAAGCTGATGGACGGCACATGGCTTAACGATGCCATTGACTATATAGATTCCAGGACCGTGGACCATCCGCCTATGTTTTATCAGGTGAACTGTGTCCATCCGAGGAATGTCATGTCCGCCCTGGACAAACAGCCGAACCGCACGAAATTAGTCCGGGAACGCTTTTTAGGTCTGGAGGCCAACGGCTCGGATATGAGCCCGGAAGAACTGGATGGCAGCCCTGTCATTTACAGCAGCCCGGCAGATGAGTGGGCGGAGGAAATGATGAAGCTGCACAGGAATTACGGTCTGAAATTACTGGGAGGATGCTGCGGGACGGACCATGAGCATATGGAACAGCTGGCCATGCGTATCCGCGGGGTTTATGATGGACTTCAGGTATAAGGAATCCGATTAACGGGAAAATGCCCCATAATGGTCCAACATGAAATACAGGTTAACCGCAATCATGAAAATAGCCAGGGCAATGAAGATTCCATTGGCAATCTTAACCGCGATGGATGAGGTATTCCTGATGGAATAAACCAGGTACACAATCCATGCCGTACAGGCAATGAAGATTATCCCGCTGTTGCGGATTAACAAAGATAAGAGGAAAAGCAGGTTTACGACAGTCATCCCTTTTTCAGAATTAAAAACAGATTTAATTTTATCCATCATGCCGGTACCTCCTGACCTGGTAGGATTCATGGTCTGCCGCGGGGCCGGCAGATACAACACCGTGTCTACCCTTAGTATAGACGAAAGATAACCTATAATCAATAGAAAGAAAGCAGAGGAATCATTAAGAGGCGGGAAAACTCCCCGCCTCTTATGATATAGTATCTGGTTGTAATATCCTAAATCCATGGAACCTGCTTAACAGGAACATCCGGTTACATTGTGTATATAGGCCGGTACCATGTCAGGACCGATATCCAGCGCGGCAGCCAGCTCACCAAACAGTAATTTGCGGGCGGTTTTGACACCGTCCCGTTCGCGGATGTTCAAAGCGTTCCCTTTACTTTTGCGGGATTGTTCCATCTGCAGTATTTCCTTAATCATGGCAGCCAGTTCCGTACAGCTTCCAGACTGGAAGATCTGCTTGTATATCAGGGGGCGTTCCTTATCATTCCTATACCCTTTGCATTGGACATTGGGCCAGGACAGTATGAAATTCTGCGCCTCCCTCCTGGTCATGATACACCGCATCAGGACTTTCGTCGTGTCTACGGGGATACAGATGGACCGGTTGGGTTCAAACTTTGGTATTAAGCGGTAGTATAGTTTGTCATTATCTGAAAAATCAGGTTTTGATATACCATCTACCTGGCAAACGCCAACGGCTCCATAAAATATAAAATCTCCCTTTTCAAACAAGTTACCACCTTTCTGGACATATGATGCCCATACAGTTAACGGGTATTGTTCAATCATGCGTATTTCCTACCATGCAGGACCGTCAGAAACTTTGCCTGACTAATATCAAGAATTATGCTGCGCAGACATTCACAGCCTGTAAGCCGCGGTTGCCATTGGTTATATCGAATGTTACGGACTGTCCGTCATCCAATGACTTAAAACCATCGGTAGCAATTCCGGAGAAGTGGACAAAAATGTCCTCGCCGTTTTCTGCGTTCGTGATAAATCCAAATCCCTTTTGTGAGTTAAACCATTTTACTGTACCTTTGTTCATGAAAGATACCTCCTAATATTATTTTTGATTTTCAATAAAATAAAAAAATCACATATTTTTGTAAACCATCATAGGAATAATGACTTACAAAAACATGTGAAATCAGAATCTTATAAAAAATACTTTTTAAGTATACCCTGGTTTTAGGGTATTGTCAAGGAGAATATTGTTTTTTTGACAGTGCGACGGATGAATGCTGATATTTTCCCCATAATGGCTTTGGTATGATATATAATATTTCCCAAAACATGGATTCGCCCATTTCCATAAGGTTGCGTCAAAATGCGGATGGAAGTGGCGGGCAAAAAGAGTTAAGCTTTAAGCGGGATGAGGGATAATGAAGAAAAAACGTGAAAATGCAATTTTGATGAAATTAATAAGGGATGGAAGCTGTACCATCAGGCAGCTGGCGCTTCTGTGCGATGTGTCTTACAAGACCATTCAAAATGATATCAAGGATATCAACCGGAAGCTGGGACAAAACGGTTTTGCATGTAAGATCGTGACCCAAAGCGGCGTGGGGGTGGTCCTTGGGAATGCAGGGGATGAATGTCTGGATGAGGTATGCGCCCTGTTTCAGGACAAAGGGGAAGCCAGGGAGGAGTATGACAAGGAATATGAGTCACTGCGGATTGCATTCCGGCTTCTTCTGGAGGATTATGTAAAGATGGATGATATCTGCGAGAAGCTGGCATTGTCCAGAACCGTTACCGCAGAGCTTTTGAATCAAAGTAAACAGCTTTTAAAAGCGTATGGCATACAGGTTGCATCAAAACCATATTACGGACTATATGCCAAGGGGACGGAGAGCAGCATCCGCATATTCCTGTTTGAACATCTGATTCGCAGAAGTGGGGAGGATGTCGCCTGTCTGCTGGGGGACAGCCAGATTAACCCTGCCCTTATGGAGGGGGTTGTTGTCCTTATAAGGAACCACAATGTTTCGGTTACAGATGAAATACTGGAACAGCTGTTATGTTATGTGGAAATCATGGCTATCCGGATACGGAAGCAGGCCCACATTGAAGCGGGGCTTGTGGAGCGGGATGTCACATCCTTTGAATCCATATTATCAGAGAAGATTGCCGTAACGGTTTCTTATGAACTGGATACCAGGATAGAGGAGCCTGAAGTGGACTGGATTTATCGTTTTGTGGTTGGGAAATTACAGAATAAGGCCAGTCAGGATGAGGAGACGGACAGCGCGGTCCTGGAGTCGGTGTTTCATGCAATCCTGGAACTATGTCAGGAAAAATACGGGTATGATTTTTCACAGGATATTGATTTTTATTCCTCCCTGTCAATCCATTTAAATGCACTTTTTAAGCGCGCGCGGAACAATAATTATTCCATCAATCCCATGATAGACGAAATGAAAACTTATTCACTGCTTGCATATGACATTGCGTTTGATCTGTCCCTGCTGATAAACGACCGGCTCGGGGTCTGCCTGCCGGATGACGAGATCAGCTATCTGGCCATTTACCTGCATCTGGCAATCGAACGGAAGAAAAGGAACATTGTCCCTAAGAGGCTTTTGGTCGTATGCCCTACGGGAAGAGGTATGTCGGAACTGATTGGGTATCACATAAAAAAACAGTTCGGTGAATATATCTCCGAGCTAAAAACCTGTGGGTATTATGAACTGGACCATGTGGATTACAGCCAGTATGATTATCTTTTTACCCTAAAGCCGCTGGAACGGACAGTGCCGCTGCCTGTGATTGAATTTGCACTGGATGAAAGCTCTATAAAAAGTGCAAAAAGGAAGGTGCTTGGGAAACATGATAAGCTTCCGCTTTTATGCATGACGCCGCAGGAACTGTTTTTTCCGGACATCAAAGCAGCAGATAAGCCAGATGCATTAAGGCAGATCATTGAACGGGTCGGGAAGGCGGTTAAGCTGAAGGAATCATTTTATGAGTCGGTGATGGAAAGGGAGAAGATTGTTGCGACAGAACTGCCCAATGGGTTTGCCTTTCCGCATCCGTTGGGGACGGATATGGCTGAATGTTCCTTTTTTTCCATTTCGGTTTTAAGCAATCCCATCCGCTGGAAACACCGGAAGATCCAAATCGTTTTGCTGACCTATGTAAAAGGCAAGGTTACCAGCGACCTGGAGCAGTTCTATGAAAGCTTTGCAACACTGGTGTCAAATAAAGAATATGCTGTTTCGCTGATTGAGAACCCTACCTATGAAAAACTGGTAGAGGTTGCAAGGGAAATCAGCCGCCTGATTCATTAAAGCTTCTATTCTGGCAGATACAGACCTGGCAGATACAGAAGCAGCGGGAATCAATCGAAGATTATGATAGCATATCGAAACTCTAACATGAAGATACAAAAAAGACAGATATAGAAATCAGGGGGTAGTTATGAAGCGATTTTCAAATTTTCTCGAAGAAAAAATGATACCACTCAGCAACCGGGTTGCCGGTATTCCGTGTCTGATTGTGATGCGTAATGCAATGATGTCCTTGGTGGCATTGCTGGTGGTAGGTTCCATGTGCGCCATGTTTGCCAATTTTCCGGTTGGGGTGGTCCGGAATGTACTGACACCGCTGGCGCCCTGGCTAACGGCCATGAACAAGGCCACCACTGGCTGCATGGGCCTGATTGCAGCCATCATGGTGGGCTATTATGGGGCGGTTCAGTATGATGTGGATATTGTACCGGCCATGTCCATTTCCACCGCCTCGTTCCTGGCTTCCCAGCTGACGGCAGATGGACTGAATACAGGCGGATTTGATTCCAACGGGTTAATATCCGCGCTGGTGATTGGTTTTCTCACTGTAAAGCTGCTGAGGCTGCTTAAGGACAGGGATATCGGAATCAGGATGCCGGCAGGTGTTCCGGAAGCGGTTGCCCAGTCACTGAATGCATTGATACCGATTACGGTCATGGTTGCTGTATTTTCCTTTATCTCCATTGTTATGGGATTTGAAATTAACACATTCATGATTAACCTGCTGCAGCCTTTTGCGAATATCTTCAATACGCTGCCTGGTTATGTAATCTATCATATTGCATGTGCCTTCTGCTTTTTCTGCGGATTGAACTCATGGATTGTAATTGCGGCAACCTATCCGATTCTGGTGGCCAACGGCGCTGCTAATGAGGCCACCTTCCTGGCAGGGGAGCAGATTCCTTACATCATTACCAACTCCACTGATATACTGATTTGGATTGGAGGTACGGGTACGACCCTGGCCCTTGTGCTATTGATGACTTTCCGGGCTAAAAGTTCTGCTTATAAGGCAATCGGACGCGCGTCCCTGCTGCCGGGTATTTTTGAGATTAATGAACCGGTTATTTTCGGCACACCGCTTTGCATGAATCCGCTGTACTTCTTCCCCTTTGTCATCATGCCGGGAATCCTGGCCGGAGCTACATATATCCTCATGGACACCGGCATGATTGCCATGCCGTGTATCGCAAACCTGACGTGGAGGACGCCGCCCATCATCATCGGCTGGCTTATGTCCAATGGTTCCTTAAGCACCACTGTATGGGCAGTCCTTGTATTTGTGATCAGTTTTGTGGGATATTATCCCTTCTTTAAGATTGGGGATAAGATGGAAGCCGAAAAAGAACTGGCCATTGCGGCGCAGGAGGAGTGAGACAGCCTTAAGCTGCCGGTGCGGTGCGGGGGAGTCAGGCATCCCCGCCCGCTGGATGAAAATGGAAAGGAAGTCAGTTTATGGAACACAGGAAAATCCATTCATTCCCGGAGGGATTCCTCTGGGGGGCAGCCACGGCTGCATACCAGGTGGAAGGCGCTTACAGGGAAGATGGCAAGGGGCTGTCCAATCAGGATATACTTAACGGGACAAATGCCTTTCACGACACGGCCGTCACAGCGGATTTTTATCACCGCTATAAGGAAGATATTGCCCTTATGGGCGAAATGGGCCTTAAATCCTTCCGCTTTTCAGTGGCCTGGACCAGGATATATCCGGATGGAAAGACACTGAACCGGAAGGGGATTGAGTTTTATGATGATATAATAAATGAACTGTTGAAATATAACATCGAGCCTATGGTTACCATTTATCATTTCGACCATCCGTATGAACTTCAAAAAGCATATGGAGGATGGTATAGTGATTGTATGATAGAGGATTACCTCCGCTTTGCCAGGACATGTTTCGAGGAATTTGGTGACAGGGTGAAATACTGGCTAACCATCTGTGAACAGAATAATATTGTGTTATATCCGGATCTGATTGGCGGGTATCTGGAGGATGTGGATATCGATACATGGAGGATGCAGGTAACCAGGGTCATGAGCCTGTGCAGTGCGAAGGCCATCAATATGTGTCATGAAATCATAAAAGATGCAAAGATAGGGGCCAGCTATAGCTTCCCTCCATCCTATCCGGCCTCCTCTTCGCCGGATGATGTGCTGGCAGCTATGAATGAAAATGATTTCCGGGATTTCTACGGGATGGATCTGGTATATAGAGCGCGTCAAAACCCATGGGTAATCCGATATTACGAAGAACGGGGGATTGATATCAGGCTTACGGAGGAGGACATGGAAATCCTGCGGTCCTGCAGACCTGATTTTATCGCCTACAATTATTACCGCACCAATGTGGCGAAAGGCTGCCCTCTGGAAAGTGGGCAGATACAGCCCGGATTTAACCTGACAGGAAAAAAAGGCAGCATCACATATCCGGTCTTTCCCGGTCTGTATCAGGGGACCGGCAATGCAGCACTGGAAAAGAGCGATTGGGACTGGACCATCGATCCTGAGGGACTCCGCATTTCCCTGCGGATGCTGTATGACCGGTATGCGGTTCCGGTCATGATAGTTGAAAATGGACTTGGAGCCTATGACCAGGTGGAGGATGGGAAAGTCCATGACCCCTACCGGATTGAATATCTGAAAAAGCACGTTGAACAGCTGCAGCTGGCAGTCTGTGATGGGATTGAAGTGTGGGGGTACTATGTCTGGTCCTTTGTGGATGTGATGAGCACATCCAATGGATATAACAAGAGATATGGGCTGGTGTATGTGGACAGGACGGACAGCAGTCCCAAAGAACTAAAACGTATTTGTAAAGACAGTTATTATTGGTATCAGGAGCTGCTTAAGGTAAATGGCAATATCCTGGATAGGAGGGAATGAAGCATGGCAAAGTTAACCGTGTTACTTATGTGTTCATCCGGCATGTCATCCACGATCATTCGGAAGAATATGGAGACAGCCGCGCAAAAAAAGGGGATTGACCTGACCGTGACGGCAAAGGCCGAGTCGGCTGTCAGCATTGAAAGGGATATTGTTCCGGCAGATATCATACTTCTTGCCCCGCAGATCCGTTATATTAAGAATGACATCCAGAAAAAAGCAGGGGAGAAACCAGTGGAAATCATGGAGATGCGGGAATACGGATTGGGCGATGGAGAGGCTATCTTAAAAAAATGCATGAAAATCCTTGACATGAAATAAAGGTTAAACTGTAAGTGGGAGGAAAGAGGATAGATGAGTGAAATTGAGCAGGTCAGCATCCAGATTGTCAGTGCGGTAGGCACTGCCCGTTCCTGTTATATCGAAGCAATCAGGGAAGCAAGAAAAGGGGATTTTGAAAGAGCAGAACAGCTGGTACAGGAGGGAAAAGAGGCGTTTTCCCTGGGACATGAAAGTCATTTTAACCTGATTACCCAGGCTGCGGACGGGAATCAGATCAGTTTTGATTTAATCCTCATGCATGCGGAGGACCAGATGATGAGTGCGGAAATGTTCGGTATATTGGCGGATGAGTTCATTGAGACATATAAGATGATTGTGAAATAAAGGAAATACATAGATAACAGCATCCATTTGCAGTTTCCCCTTCCATCTGCTAAAATAATACCAACACATGATACACAGCACACCAAAGGGAGGTCCCCATGCGCCTGGAAGAACTGGTAAACAGCAACTACCATAAACTGAATGATAATGACCTGTTAATCTGGCAATATATACTGTCCCACAAAAAACAATGCTGCGACATCTCCATTGAGGAACTGGCCGATATCTGCTGCATATCCAGGACCACCATATCCAGGTTTACGCAAAAGCTGTGTTTTAAGGGCTTCCGGGAATTTAAAATCCATTTAAAACTGGAATATGACGCGGACCAGGTGCACAAGGACGTACTGCTGGACGAGGTGTGCGGCAATTATACGAAGTGCATCAGCAGCATCAGGGATACGGATATGGAAGAAATCTGTGAGCATATATTCCTTGCCAGGCGACTCTTTGCATTTGGCACAGGAGAGACACAGTATGCGGCGGTGCAGATGATGAAACGGATGTTCATGAATGTCAAACGGTTTTTTGTGACCCTTTACGGCAGGAGCGAGCTGACCATGGCGCTGGAGGATATGGATGAGCATGACCTTGTGGTAATCATTTCCCTGTCAGGGGAGACTGAGACGGCTGTGTCCGCGGCCAAGAAGCTGAAGACAAAGGGGACCTACACCATATCCATCACACGGCTGAGCGACAACCAGGTATCCAGGCTGTGTGACAGGAACCTTTATATCAACCCCAGCCTCCTCCTGAACAAGGGAGGCGTTGCCTTTGAGACATGCAGCTCTTACTTTAACGTGGTGGAGCTTATGTGTGTGAAATACATGATGTACCTGAAACGGAAACAGGAAGAACTGTGAACCTGTATGTTCATATGAATGGCAGAATGCTCAAAAAGATATGCTGGAAACAGCTGGTTTTGAGCATTTTTTGTTACCTTTTGTGTGCGTAAGTACAAAAAATGTGCAGAAGATTTAAAGCTGTACCTGTTCCTTAAATGGCCCCGGGCTATTGAACTGGCGCCAGGGACGCGCTAAAATGAAGTCACAAAAGCAAAGACGTCTTGCAGGAAAACATCAAATTCAGATAAGGAGGATGTACATTGAAAGGGGTAATGCAAAAGGTTCAACGTTTTGGAGGCGCCATGTACACACCTGTGCTGCTGTTCTCGTTTGCAGGCATCATGGTGGGCCTGTCCACATTGTTCATGAATCAATCAATCTTCGGAAGCCTGTCCTCACAGGAGGGGTTGTGGTATAAACTCTGGTACATGATACAGGAAGGGGCCTGGATGGTATTCAGGCAGATGCCCCTATTGTTTGTCATCGGGCTTCCCATCGGCCTTGCTAAGAAGCAGAATGCCAGATGTGTCCTGGAGGCATTTGTCATCTACGTCACATTCCAGTATTTCCTGTCCGCGGTGCTGGACTTCTGGGGAACCGGGTTCGGTGTGGACTTTGGGGCGGAAATCGGAGGCACCAGCGGCCTGACCATGATCTGTGGCATAAAGACCCTGGACACCGGGATGCTTGGGGCGTTAATCATATCGGGTATTGTGGTGTTTATCCATAATAAATATTTTGACACGGAACTGCCAGAGTGGCTTGGCATATTTTCCGGTTCCAGCTTTGTTGTGATCATCGGTTTTTTTATCATGCTACCCATGGCGTTCCTGTTTGCAGGGCTGTGGCCCAAGGTACAGGCAGCCATGCTGATGCTTCAGGGATTTTTCAAGGCCAGCGGCACCATCGGGGTGGGACTTTACGCCTTCTGCGAGAAAATCCTTCTGCCTACGGGCCTGCACCATTTCATCTATGCGCCGTTTACCCTGGATTCAGCGGTTGTGCCTGGAGGAATCGAGGCGTACTGGGCCCTTCACCTGAATGAATTTGCAGCCAGCGCCCTTCCACTTAAGGAACTGTTCCCGGCCGGAGGGTTTGAACTGTTCGGCAATGCCAAGGTGTTTGCACCGATTGGAATTACACTTGCCTTTTATACAACGGCCAGGAAGGAAAAGAGGAAGCAGGTCCTGGCGCTGATGATACCGGCTGCCCTGACAGCCATGCTGACCGGAATCACGGAACCCATTGAATTTACATTCCTCTTCATTGCGCCGGTGCTCTTTGTGGTCCATGCACTTTTATGTGCCTGCATCAATGCGGCCATGTATATGGCGGGGGTGTCAGGGGCATTTGGAAACGGCCTGATTGCCTGGCTTTCCCTGAACTGGATTCCGCTTGGCAGGAACCACTGGCATACATATGTGATACAGATTGTGGTAGGTCTTGTGTTTTCGCTGATATGGTTCCTGGTATTCAGTTTCCTGATTAAAAGGTTTAATTTCCTGACACTCGGACGTGAACAGGAGGATGCACAGGCCAGGCTCTATACCAAGAAGGATTATAAGGAAAAACTGGCAGACAGCGGCTCCTTATCCTATGCGGCGCATATCCTTTCCTACCTTGGGGGAAAGGACAATATCATCGATGTGACCAACTGCGCCACAAGACTGCGGGTCAATGTAAAGGACGGGAAGCTGGTGCATCCCTCGGATGATTTTAAAAGAATAGGCGCCCATGGACTGAGCGTCAACGGCACGGCGGTACAGGTAATCGTGGGGCTTAAGGTGCCGAAGGTAAGGGAAGAATTTGAGGAATGTCTGGGAAAGAGTGAGGAAGAGTTAAAGCGGCTTTGTCCGGAGCAGGAAAATCCGGGCCAGCCAGACAACAGAAAGGAAGGATGAAATGAGACAGTTTTCGATTACCATTGCAGGCGGAGGAAGTACATTCACACCAGGCATCATCATGATGCTGCTGGACCATCACGAGGAATTTCCCATCCGGAGGCTGTGCCTCTATGACAATGACAGGGAACGCCAGGCAGTCATTGGGCAGGCCTGCAAAATCCTGCTTAAGGAGCGGGCGCCGCAGATGGAGTTCTCTTATACCGTGGACCCGGAGGAAGCATTTACAGGTACGGATTTCGTGATGGCCCATATCCGTGTGGGCAAGTATGCCATGCGGGAAAAGGATGAGAAGATCCCGTTAAAGTACGGGGTGGTGGGACAGGAAACCTGCGGACCGGGAGGCATCGCCTACGGGATGCGCTCCATTGGCGGAATCCTTGAAATCCTGGATTATATGGAACAATACAGCCCCAATGCATGGATGCTTAATTACTCCAATCCGGCGGCGATTGTGGCGGAAGCAACCAGAAGGCTCAGGCCGGGTTCCAGGATCATTAATATCTGCGACATGCCCCTTGGGATCATGGTAAGGATGGCAAAAATCCTTGGAATCAGTGAAAAGGACCTGGATATCAGCTATTTTGGACTGAACCATTTCGGATGGTGGACCCAGGTGAAGGATAAGGACGGCAATGACCTGATGCCCCGGCTTAAGGAGTATGTAAGGGAAAATGGATATGACATCAATATTGAAACCGACCAGCATGCGGACCAGAGCTGGCATGAGACATTTCTAAAGGTACGGGATGTGTACGCGGTTGACCCGGATACACTGCCCAACACATATCTGAAATACTACCTGTACCCGGATTACGTGGTGGAGCATACGGATCCGCACCATACCAGGGCCAACCAGGTGATGGAAGGAAGGGAGAAGGAGGTTTTCTCAGCTGCCAGGGATATCATTGAAAAGGGCAGTGCCAAGGGATGTGGGTTCATGGCGGATGACCATGCCTCTTATATCGTGGACCTGGCAAGGGCGCTGGCTTTTAACACAAAGGAAAAAATGCTGCTGATTGTACCCAATGAAGGGGCGATTGAGAACTTTGACCCGGAAGCAATGGTTGAGATTCCCTGCATCGTGGGCAAGGACGGCTATGAGAAAATCAGCCAGGGAAGGATACCGCAGTTCCAGAAGGGCATGATGGAACAGCAGGTCAGTGTGGAGAAGCTGGTGGTGGAAGCGTGGATGGAAGGAAGCTACCAGAAGCTGTGGCAGGCTCTGACCCTGTCAAGGACCGTGCCCAGCGCGGCCGTGGCAAAGAAGATACTGGATGACCTGATTGAGGCAAACCGGGAATACTGGCCGGAGCTCAATTAGGGGAAAATCATGGGGAACGATGGAAAATAATGGAAAATAATGGGGAAACCATGAGAAAGGACGAAAGGCTGATTATATGAAAAGTGCGGTATTTTACGGGAAACATGATTTGAGGATTGAGGATTCCAAAATGCCGGAAGCAGGTCCGGGGGATGTGCTGATCCAGGTAAAGGCATGCGGTGTCTGCGGCACGGACGTCCACATATATGAAGGGGATAAAGGCGCGGCAGAGGTAACGCCGCCAACCATACTGGGCCATGAGTTTTCGGGGATTGTGGTGAGGACCGGGGAACTGGCCCGGCGTTATAAGCCTGGGGACCGGGTGTGCATTGACCCGAACCGCTATTGCAAAAGCTGCGGGCCATGCAGGAACGGCTATGCCCATTTCTGTGAACACATGACAGGATATGGGACAACTGTAAATGGGGGCTTTGCGGAGTTCTGCGCGGTGGATGAGGGCCAGGTCTATCTTCTGGGGGAGCATACCACCTTCCAGCAGGGAGCCATGGCGGAACCCGTGGCATGCTGCCTGCACGGGATTGATATGTGTGGGATCCAGCCGGGACACCAGGTGGTCGTGATCGGGGGCGGCATGATAGGGCTTTTGATGGTGCAGCTGGCCAGGCTGGCCGGCGCAGCCAGGATTGCCCTGGTGGAACCGGTGGAATCCAAGCGGATGACGGGAAAGGCCCTGGGGGCGGATGTGTGCATTGATCCGGTCCATGAGGATGTAAAGGCCGCCCTGAAGGCCAATGGCCTTTGCTGGGTCCAGGCCGTCATCGAGTGTGTGGGACGGCCGTCTACCATTAGCCAGGCCATAGAGATAGCAGGACCAAAAGGAACCGTGATGATGTTCGGCCTTACCGGGCCGGATGAGCAGATTGCGGTAAACCCCTTTGAGATATTCCGTAAAGAACTGGAACTGAAATCCTCCTATATCAATCCATACACACAGCAAAGGGCGCTGGACCTGATTGACTCAGGAAGGATAGACGTCAGCAGCATGGTGGCGGAAGTATGCGGCCTTGATAAGCTTAAAGACATCCTGTCCGGACAGGAACTGAGGGCGAAGGGAAAGTATATCATCGCACCGTGAATCACACCGGAAAAGCGGCGGACAGGCTTGGTTTTTACTTCTGGGATTTTACCAGCTTTACAAGATTTTACCGGCTTCACAGTATTTAATAAGCATCTGTGCAGGGCATCAGGATAGGGTGCCCTGCTTATTTTTTATGATTTTATGTGTCATTTCCTCCTGCGGTTGATATTTCTCCAATGCTTTGCTATACTTAGGGCGGTGTTAATATGGTTTAAGGAAAACAGACTGATTAGTATGGCCTTTATAAGGCGGCAGGAGATGTCACGGATGAAGAATATGAAGCTTGGAAAAAAACTGGTTATATCATATGCGGTATTGCTTATCTTACTTGTTGCAGGAACCGCTGTGAGCATCATCAACCTGGTAAGTTTAAGCCGCCAGATTGAGGTGTTTTACGATGGCCCGTTCCTTGTGAAGGGCAGCGCCAATATCATCAATTCCAATTTTGAACGGATGCAGAAGGCAGTATACCGGACCATCGTCAATGAGGATGAAGCCCTCATATCTGAGGCAATGGAAAATGCCAAGGCCTCTGCCCAGGAAATAGAGAATCAGATTCCCTTTGTGCGGGAGCATTTTAAGAGTGACCAGCAGATTGTTGACCGGCTTGAGGACCAGCTTGACCGGCTGGCGCCCATGAGGGAGACAGTAATGTCCCTGGCCAGCCAGAACAGGAATAAGGAAGCCGTTGCATATATGGAGGCCAATAACATCCCCACCATAAAAGCCGCCCAGGCAGAGCTGGACCTGCTGATAGAAAACAGCAATTTAAAAGGCGAAGAGCTGATATCCGGTTTGCGCCAAAGCCAGATAAAGGCCATATTCATGTTGGGTGTCCTGGGCATTGGCAGTGTCCTGGCCAGCCTTATGTTCAGCACCTATATTACCAGATCCATCACTGTGCCGGTTGCCGAGCTGGAGCAGGCGGCAGAGAATCTGGCCCACGGCAACCTGAATGCCGCCGCCATCCAGTATACCTCCAGGGATGAACTGGGTTCCCTGGCCGAAAGCATGCGCAGGGCATCCGGCACCCTTAAGTCAATTTTGCACGACGAAGGGTATCTTTTGGGCAGGATGGCAGAAGGGGATTTTGCCGTACAGAGCAGGGTACCGGAGCAGTATGAGGGTGATTTTATCAAGGTGCTTGACTCCATAAGGCAGATAGAAGACTCTTTGAGCAATACGCTGTCACAGATTAACCTGTCTTCCGACCAGGTGGCATCTGAAGCCAGCCAGGTGTCATCCGGCGCCCAGCTCCTTTCGCAGGGGGCGGCGGAACAGGCGGCATCCATTGAAGAACTGGCAGCAAACATCATGAGTATTTCCGGCCAGGTGAAAGAGAATGCGGATCATGCCGGGGAGGCAAGCCAGAGGGCCGGTACAGCCGGGGATGAGACGGAAGAAAGTAACCGCAGGATGCAGGACATGATGGCAGCCATGGCGGACATAAGCAGCAGTTCCCGTGAAATCGGTAAAATCATCAAGACAATTGATGACATAGCGTTCCAGACCAATATCCTGGCGCTGAATGCGGCTGTGGAAGCTGCAAGGGCGGGCGAGGCCGGAAAAGGATTTTCCGTGGTCGCGGAGGAAATACGCAACCTGGCAATCAGATCGTCAGAGGCATCTAAGAATACAGCATCACTGATCATGGCTTCCCTGGACAGCATACGGGCCGGTACGGATATAGCGGATGAGACTGCCCGTTCCCTCGAAACGGTACTTGATAGCGTACGGCTTGTGACGGAGAGCGTGGGACGGATTGCCGCCGCCTCCAGGCAGCAGGCGCTGTCCATCCGCCAGATTGAGAAGGGGATTGACCAGATATCCGATGTGGTACAGACCAATTCCGCAACAGCGGAAGAAAGCGCGGCTGCCAGTGAGGAGCTGTCGGCCCAGGCACAGTTCCTGAAATCACTGACAGGGCAGTTCCGTCTGAAGCCGGATAAGCTTTAAAATATATGGGTAATAAGCAAGGGAGGATCATACAATGCCGGTATTTGATTTCAATCATACACCAGATAAGAAACAGGAGTGCGTATGCACCTACACGGTGCTGCGTTCCAATGAAACAACCGCAACCCCGGAAAGGCCCATGGTGGTACTGGATAACAGCAGGCGGGCATGGAAGCATCATTCCTGCGGTGTGTTTGCCAACCAGGCCAGGCAGACGGCCTTTGAATTCAAGGAGAAGGACGGGACGTTTCCGGCGGATATCCTGCAGGTTGACGCCCGTTTCATCAGCCTTCTCAAGTGGCTGGGGGAAAACCACATCAGCGTGCGTCTGTCCGGCCAGAACCGGGAAGATGGGTACGCGGTTTATAAGATACGCGAAGTGGCCTTTGGGGGCGGGACCAAGCTTTCTGCCGAGGATGGTTTCCTCCAGTTCATGATAGACAGGCTGCTGGCAAGCAGCGCCCCGGCGGATGAGCTGGAAGAGGAAGAGCAGGAGGTGGGCGGCGACAATATGAAGCTGACCAGCCTGCAGAGCATATCGGATTTCATGAACTGTGCCGGCAGGACCCTTCCTGACAATATCCGGCTCTGGGCCAGGAGGAACCTTGCCGTTGCACGTTCCCATGAAGTCACCCCGGAAGAGAGGCGCCATGCCCAGCGTGCCCTCTCCATCATGATGAACATCCAGTGGAAAAATAATTATTTTGAGTCCATTGATTCCCAGGAGGCCCGCCGTATCCTGGATGAGGAGCTTTACGGCATGGAGCGGGTGAAACAGCGGATCATTGAAACCATCATACAGATTAACCGCACCCACACCCTTCCCGCGTACGGTATGCTGCTGGTGGGTCCTGCCGGAACCGGCAAGTCGCAGATTGCCTATGCGGTGGCCCGTATCCTGAAGCTTCCGTGGACAACCCTTGATATGAGTTCCATCAATGATTCGGAACAGCTTACCGGCAGTTCCCGTATCTATACGAATGCAAAGCCGGGCATCATCATGGAGGCATTCTCCATGGCAGGGGAATCCAACCTTGTTTTTATCATCAATGAGCTGGATAAGGCGTCCTCGGGCAAGGGCAGCAGCAATCCGGCAGATGTCCTGCTGACCCTTCTGGACAATCTTGGGTTTACCGACAACTATATTGAGTGCATGATACCCACCGGAGGCGTCTACCCCATTGCCACTGCCAATGATAAGAGCCAGATTAGCGCGCCCCTGATGTCCCGCTTTGCAGTGATAGACATCCCTGATTATACGCCGGAGGAAAAGAAAATCATATTCTCAAACTATTCACTGCCCAAGGTCCTCAGGCGCATGGGGCTGGCTGAACAGGAATGTGTGGTGCCCCCGGATGCCGTTGACGCGGTGATTGAAAAGTATTCCAACACCACGGGAATCCGTGATTTGGAGCAGGCGGCGGAACACATGGCTGCCAATGCGCTTTACCAGATAGAGGTCAACCATGTCCCGTCTGTTACCTTTGACGCGGGGATGGTGCGTAGACTTCTGGGATAGACGGCCGGATTAGCGCAGATATGCCCGGATATCTGACAGATTATGGATCAGGAGGAGGTTTATGCCGAATATCATTGAAATAACGGATTTTTCCGCCCCGGAACTGGATATCTACGCCCGGCTCACGGAAGGACAGCTTTTAAACCGCCATGAGCCGGAAAAAGGGATTTTCATCGCGGAAAGTCCCAAGGTCATAGAGCGCGCCCTGGACGCGGGATGCGTCCCCATATCCCTGCTGATGGAAACCAGGCACGTGGGGACACAGGCCAGGGATATCATACAGCGCTGCGGGGAGATACCTGTTTATACCGCTGAATTTCACGTGCTTACGCAGCTGACCGGATTCCACCTGACCCGGGGGATGCTGTGCGCCATGTACCGCCCGCCGCTGCCGGGTTTAGAGGATATCTGCGGGGGCGCCCGCCGGATTGCAGTGCTGGAAAATGTAATGAATCCCACCAATATAGGGGCTGTTTTCCGCTCTGCAGCTGCCCTGGGCATGGACGCCGTCCTGCTGACGGCCGCCTGCAGCAACCCGCTGTACCGGCGTGCCATCCGGGTGAGCATGGGGACTGTCTTCCAGATTCCGTGGACCATCCTGGACAGCCGGTGTTCCTGGCCCCAGCCGGGAATCAGCCGGCTACGCGGGATGGGATTTAAGACGGCGGCAATGGCTCTTAGCGATGATTCCATCTGCATTGACGATGCGGGGCTGATGGCGGAAGATAAACTGGCAGTCATCCTGGGGACAGAAGGGGACGGGCTGTCAAAAGAAACCATTGCGGACTGCGATTACACGGTCCGTATCCCCATGTCCCACGGCGTGGATTCCTTAAATGTTGCAGCGGCAAGCGCGGTTATGTTCTGGCAGATTGGGAGGGCTTTCCATGAGGACGAAGGATGAGGAAAATGAACACAGACAGCGCCAGCTGATTCTGAACACGGCCTGGCGGCTTTTTTATAAAAAGGGTTACCAGAACACCACCATGGGGGATATATTGAAGGAGGCCAGGTGTTCCAAAGGACGTTTTTATTATTATTTTCATGCAAAGGCAGAGCTTCTGGACTCCCTCTATGAGATCTTTGACCAGAAATACATCGAATTATACGACAGGATTGACAGGGAAGCCAGTACCATGGAGCAGCTATTACAGATTAACCGGTATATGTTCGGATTCCTGTCTGATGAGATTGGCGCGGAGCTTTTGACCAGCCTGTATATAAGCCAGCTTTCCGGAACAACGGGAATCTCCTTCTGGGGGGAGGAGCGGGCGGTAAGAAGGATTTTTTCCGCTATCGTGATTCGGGGGCAGGAAAAGGGGGAGCTGACCGATGCCCTGGATCATGAACAGATTGTGACGCACATCATTGAGGAGGAGAGGAGCCTGCTGATTTCCTGGTGCCTGTCAAAGGGAAGTTATGGCCTGACGGAAGTCAGCATGCCGAAATTGGAGCGTTTTTACCTGGGTTATGTTAAATAAAGAAAGTAAAGCAGGCAAAAATATTAAAAAAACAGGGAAATTCTGTAGAAAAATTAAGAATGGCAAGAATTCAATTGCGCCATTCTTATTTTTTTACTATAATAAGACCACGGTCTAAAAAAGAAAATGAAGATACCGAAGGAGGAAAGCGCATATGAGTGAAAAAGCGTTGGGAAAGAAAAAAGGGGGAAAGGTGCTGGATTGCATTGAGAGGGTGGGAAATCAGCTTCCGCATCCTTATATACTCTTTTTATGGCTGTGCCTGATCCTGGCCATGGTCAGCTGGGCATGCAGCCTGGCCGGAGTGAGTGTAATCAACCCTACGACAGGGGATGTGGTGGTGTCCAACAGCCTGATCAGCAAGAACGGGTTTATCTGGCTCTTAGAGAACCTGCTGTCCAATTTCCAGGGTTTCTCACCGCTGGGCCTTGTACTTGCCATGCAGATTGCCATTGGCTTTGCTGAAAAGGTGGGGCTTCTGACCACTGCCATGCGCCGGGCCATATTAGGGGTGCCTCTCTGGTGCCTTACGGCAACCGTGCTTTTCCTGGGCATCAACGGGAGCATTGCCTCAGAAGCCTCCATCATTGTTGTCCCGGCTCTGGCTGCGGCTGCGTTTGAATCAGTGGGGATGCATCCTGTGGCAGGGCTTTTGGCTGGTTATGCTGCTACTAACGCAGGTTTTACGGCCTGTATCATTGTAGCCGGCACGGATGTGCTGCTCTGCGGTGTTACCGAGACGGCTGCCAGGCTCATTGACCCGTCCATGACGGTGAATGCTGCCTGTAACTGGTATTTTATGATTGTATCCGTGTTTACACTGACTGCTGTGGGAGTATTTGTCAACAAAAAGTTCATCGTCCCCCGTCTGGGAACCTATCACGGTTCAGGAAACAGTGCGGGCGAGGATAAGGTGACGGATAGACAGGGGAAGGCGCTGCGGGCAGCGGGGATATTCAGCATCCTTTTCATTCTTGCCTTTGCCCTGATGGTCATACCGCAGGGAGGAATCCTGCGGGCGGAGGATGGTTCTATTCTAAATGGGCCTTTTATCGCGGGACTGGTCCCTATCCTGATTATCTATTTTATCCTGGTTGGCGTTGTTTACGGTGTTGTGGCCGGAACCCTGAAAAGCAGTTCCGATGTGCCTTTATTCATGGCCCAGGCCCTGGAGGGGATGACAGGATACATTGTGCTGGTATTTGTCATTGCCCAGTTCATCAATATGTTCAGCTATACGAATCTGGGAATGATCATTGCTGTTAAAAGCGCGGATGCCCTTCGGGCGGCGGGCTTCACCGGTATCCCACTGATGCTGTTCTTCATCCTGTTGTGCTGCGTTGTCAATCTGTTCATGACAAGCGGTTCAGCCAAGTGGTACATATTTGCCCCTATCCTGGTGCCGATGATGATGATGCTTGGGTATAGCCCTGCATTCGCCCAGGTAATCTACAGGATTGGTGATTCCTGTACCAATGCAATCACCCCGATTTATCCTTATATACCAATCGCAATCGGCATGGCGAAAAAGTATGACAAGGACTTTGGCATGGGAAGCCTGATTTCCATGATGCTCCCATATTCCATTGCATTCCTGGCTGTATGGGTAATCCAGATGATAGTATGGGTGGTCTTTAACCTGCCCCTTGGCCCAGGCGCTTCGGTTTTCTTGTGAAATATTCCTTAGGAGAATGAGATGATGGATTTAATTGATAAATACAGGGCCGCAGAAAAGATGCTGCCCTGGAACACCAGGAAAATGGTGCTTAACGGCTGTCCACAGATCCGGTGGACAGGGCCGGATGAATTTACCTATACCCGCCAGGTGTGGGTGCAGGGTGGGGACGGATATGGGCCGGAAAGCACAGTTGGGGATGGGATGGAAGAGGTGACGGTGCTGGTCAGCGCATTGACGGGGGAAGAGAAGATATGCAGGGAGGATGGAACGGTGTCCAGGTCCCTTAGGCCCGGTTCTGCTGTCCCTCAGTCCCTTAGGCCCGGTTCTGCTGTCCCTCAGTCCCTTAGGCCCAGTTCTGCTGTCCCTCAGTCCGCCGGGTCCACGATTCCCATGTCCCCGGTCACCATGTCCCCGGACGGAAGATACGGACTGTTTACCAGGGAACACAACCTTTACCTCAGGGAAAAGGACGGGGCGGAAACCCAGCTGACCAGTGACGGTGAGGCACTGTGCGGATATGGGTGCTATGTGGATATCTACAGCCAGGTTACGGTAAAAAGGCAGGGGTATGTGGAGCATCCCCTGGTGGTGTGGAGTCCGGACAGCCGCTATTTCATCACATACCGCGCAGACCGCCGGAAGGTAAAGAGCCTGTATTTGATAGAGTCCTATTCAGATTCGGCCTGGGATGTCAGGCCAAGGCTCAGGGAATATCCATGCCCCTTTGCCGTGGATTCCGATGAGGAACTGCCTCATTTCCAGCTGTTCGTGGGCGATGTCAAGGAAAAGAAAATGGTCATGGTGGATGCTCCGCCCTATCTGGATCCGGTCTTCACATCCGGGGAAAAGAGTTTTGTGCGCTGGCTGGATTGCAGCAGCTTTTATTTTACATGGTTTGGCCGCGGCTATCAGGAGGGACGGCTTTATCTGGCAGAGGCAGGGAACGGCAGGACACGCCTTATTGTAAGGGAAAGGACAGACACATTTTTAAACCTGGGCGCCTTTGGGCAGCTGGATGGATTTGGCAGCTACCAGTTTTCCAATTTTGTTACTACAGACAGGAAGCTGGCCTTCTGGCAGAGCGAAAGAAGCGGATATGCCCATTTATACCGTTATAATGTGGAAACAGGTGACTGTGAAGGAGACCTATTCCCCGAATCGGACAGGTCGCTGATTGTCCAAAAACTGGTAAAGGTAGACGAAGGATCTAAAAAGATTTACTTTATGGCCAATCATGTGCCTGAATGCTCAGACCCTCTTTATTATCAGCTTTACGTGGTTTCCTTTGACGGAAAATACCTTAAAAGGCTGACCCCGGAGGATGCGGTACACCAGGTCAGCATGGGGGAGCATACCTTCGTGGACACCTATTCCAGGGTGGACGCTGAGCCGGTTACGGTAATCAGGGCATTGGACGGTACATTGATCAGGGAACTGGAGCGGGCGGATGTGACCGGACTCCTGGCCAATGGATACCGGTACCCGGAACGGTTCACGGTCCTGGCGGATGACGGGATTACGCTGCTTTATGGTATTCTTGTGCGGCCATCGGGCTTTGAAGCCGGGAAGGAGTATCCGGTGATTGATTATGTCTACGGAGGCGCCCAGCTATATAATGTACCGCGCGGATTTACCTGGGATAATGCCATGGGCAGGGAAGTCATGGGAGGGCTGCAGGAATTTGCCCAGCTGGGGTTTGCAGGAATCATATTGGACGGCAGGGGAACACCCGGAAGAGGAAAGGCGTTCCATGATTTCAGCTGGAAGGGGATTCATGAATGTGCAGGACTCAGGGACCATGTAAGCTGTCTTCCTGCGCTGAAGGAACGTTTTCCTTTCCTTGATCTGAAGCGGGTGGGCATCTGGGGCAATTCAGGAGGAGGATACGCCACCGTATCAGCCATGCTGCAATATCCGGATGTATATAAGGCCGGTGTGGCGTCCGCCGGGAATTATGACCAGAGGATGTATGAGAATTCCTGGACGGAACGGTATTATGGGCGATATGAGGAAGAACTGTATGGGAAGGGGGACATAAGCCGCCTGGCATCTAATCTGAAAGGAAAGCTTTTCCTGGCCTGCGGCGCCATGGATGACAATGTAAGCATGTCCCAGACCCTGAGACTCTGCGACCGTCTGATACAGAATAATAAGGATTATGAGTTTCTTATCCTTCCAAGGGCCAACCACAATGTGCCCGGGGATTTATATTTCATCCGGCGCAAACTGGACTTTTTCGTACGCCATCTCCTTGGGGAGGAACCGCCGGAGTTTAAATTTAAGGATGCGGGTCAGGGAGGTCTGGATGAAACAACAGCGTAAAATAATCCTGTGTGGACGTCTCTATGATGGAGTCACACGGGAATGGAAACATAATTGGGAAATCCTGGTGGACGGTGCATTGATTGCAGCAGTGGGTCCGCAGGTTCCCCGCCCGGAGGATGCGGCGGAGATTGATCTGTCGGACTGCCAGGTGACACCGGGAATGATAGACGCCCATATGCACATGGATTATATTGACTGGCATACAATCCGGGAAGAAGTCTATACCACCAGCGAGGAGGCCAAGATCCTGGCCATTGCCCGCTGTGCCAGGATGGCCTTGGGCCGCGGGTTTACAACGGTCCGCCATGTGGGCGGCATTACCAGCAATGGCTATGGCGTCCTGGATGTAAAGGAGTTTATTGAGCGTGGGTACATGCCGGGGGCGCGGATCGTGGCAGCGCCGGTGTTTCTGTGTACTGCCGGCAGCCATGGGGATTTAAGCCAGGGCTTTGCCCGCAACCCGGAACTTTCCGCATACATGCAGAAGCAGAGGCCCGGGCTTGGAAGCGGCAAAGCATTTTTTGCCAATGCGGTCCGGGAACAGGTAAAATATGGGACGGATTTCATTAAAATCATGGCAACCGGAGGATTCTTCACACCCTATGATTCACCTGTACAGCAGCAGTTGAAGGATGAAGAGCTGGAGGCCATCATTACCACGGCCCATGAACTGGGGAAGACAGTGACGGCCCATGTATATACCAGGGAACTGATGCAGAAGCTGATCCGGTTTGGGATTGACGGAATGGAGCATGGAAGCCTGATGGACAGGGAGACGGCTGCAATGATGGAAGATAAGGGAATCTATCTGGTTCCCACATTTTCCCCTTATGAGGAAGCGGTCCATTATGACCCGGAGAAAATAAAGGATAAACAGCCGGAGTTCAGGAAAAAGCTGGAATTTTATAAGGATGCCCTGAGGGCTGGCAGGGAAGTTATCTGCAGCAGCAGGATACGTCTGGGATACGGAACTGATTTTGTGGCAACCCATCAGAATTATGAAAGCGGCTATGAATATGAGGCCTGGATGAACAGCGGCATGTCTCCCTTTGACGCCCTGGAGGCGGCCACCAGGATAAATGCAGGCATCCTGGGGCTGGAGGATAGGATCGGCACTGTCGAACCGGGCAAATATGCAGACCTGGCCGGCTGGAAACGAGACCTGATGACTGACAGGAAGGCGCTGCTGGACTGTAGCTTTGTCATGAAGGAAGGAATTACCTACGGGAATTTACTGCAGGAGGACGGCGGGTCATATCCGCCAGGGAATAATTAAGGGACAAACAGGGGAAGCTAACTGAGGAAAATCAATAGCAAATAAGCCAAAGAGGATATGTATGCAGCCGCAGACATATCCTTTTTCTGAGAAAGGAGGTGGTCCCGTGGACAATCATAAGAATGAACCCAATAGGTTAATCAATGAAAAATCACCCTACCTGCTGCAGCACGCATATAATCCGGTGCAGTGGTATCCGTGGGGGGAGGAGGCATTTGAGAAAGCAAGGTCGCAGGATAAGCCTGTTTTCCTATCTATTGGGTATAGCTGACGGTCCGCAGGAAAAGTACATGTCACTGGTGCCATGTGATGGAATGGGAGTCCTTTGAAAATGAAGGGATTGCCGGGATTTTAAACAGGGACTATATCTGTATTAAGGTGGACCGGGAGGAACGGCCGGATGTGGATTCCGTATACATGTCGGTCTGTCAGGCCATGAACGGGCAGGGCGGGTGGCCGCTGACCATCATCATGACGCCTGACTGCAGGCCGTTTTTTTCCGGGACCTATTTTCCGCCCAAAGCGCGGTATGGCAGGGTGGGACTGGAGGAACTGCTGGCAGCGGTGTCGGCGCAGTGGAAGGGGGGACGGGAACGGCTCCTTGAGGGTGCGGGCCGGATAGAGGCCTTTTTAAAGGAACAGGAACAGGCGGATGTGTCGGCAGAACCGGGATTGGAAGTGGTGCACCGGGCCTTCAGGCTCTTTGGGGATGGTTTCGATAAAATGAATGGAGGCTTTGGCCAGGCGCCTAAGTTCCCCACGCCCCACAACCTTATGTTCCTGATGGAATACGGGGTAAGGGAAAACAAGCCAGGGGCAGTGGACATGGCGATGGATACCCTGGTACAGATGTACAGGGGAGGGATCTTTGACCACATTGGCGGCGGTTTTTCCAGATATTCCACGGATGAACAGTGGCTGGTGCCCCATTTTGAGAAAATGCTTTATGACAATGCCCTGCTGGCAATGGCCTATGCAAAGGCATACGGCCTTACCGGGCGGGGGCTGTATGCCCGTGTGGTGCAAAGAATCCTTGGTTATGTGGAAGCGGAACTGACCCATGCTTCAGGAGGCTTCTACTGCGGGCAGGATGCGGACAGCGATGGCGTGGAGGGCAGGTATTATGTGTTCACGCCTGAGGAAATAAAACAGGTGCTGGGGCCGGAAGATGGGGCGGACTTCTGCAGTCAATTTGGGATTACCGGAATAGGAAACTTTGAAGGAAAGAATATACCGAATCTGCTGGGAAATGAGGATTACGAGACTGCCGGGAAGGAAGCCTCCCGCAGGAAGTTATATGAATACCGTATCCGCAGGGCGCATCTCCACAAGGATGATAAGATCCTGGTCTCATGGAACGGATGGATGATATGCGCATGTGCAATGGCCGGGGCAGTGCTGGGCGCAGGGCAGTATGTGGATATGGCTGTACGGGCTGAGGCATTTATCAGGACACACCTTGTGAAGGATGGGCGTCTGCTGGTGCGCTACCGGGACGGGGATGCCGCGGGCCAGGGGAAACTGGATGACTATGCCTGTTATGCGCTGGCGTTGCTGGAACTGTACGAAGTCACATTTGGGACTGGTTATCTGGAACAGGCGGTTTACTGGGCGAAAACCATGGTCCTGCAATTCTTTGACCGGGAACGCGGCGGTTTCTATCTGTATGCAGAGGACGGGGAGCAGCTGATCGTAAGGACAAAGGAAGCCTATGACGGGGCGGTGCCGTCAGGAAATTCTGCGGCTGCACGTGTACTTCAGCAGCTGGCCCAGATTACAGGAGAGGTGCAGTGGCAGGAGATACTGGATAAGCAGCTTCGCTATCTGGCCGGCGCCATGGCCGGATATCCACCGGGCCACAGCTATGGGCTGCTGGTCATGATGGATGTGCTGTATCCGACAAAAGAACTGGTGTGTGTCCTGTCCCCGTCTTATGCCGGTGAAGAGCGGACACGGCTGCTGGCCAGGCTCGGCTGTCTGGGGCAGACCACACCGGGATTGTCGGTGACCGTAAAAACAGAAGACAATGCGCAGGCACTTGGAGAGCTGGCCCCTTATACCAGGGATTATCCGCTTCCTGGAAAAGGGGCAGCGTTTTATCTCTGCAGCGGCGGCAATTGCATGCCAATGGTTACGGAGCTGGAGGAGGTTGTGGATAAGCTGCAGGGATTAATGGATTATTAGGATGCGGACCGCCATGGGGCTTACGTGCTGCCGCGGATGATCAGCCTGCCTTTGTACAGACGGTCATCCGGCGTCTCACCGTTGGCCATACAAAATAATGCATCCGCAACTTCGGATGCAAAGTCCGGGATCCCGCTGTCGATGGTGGTTAACTCCGGGGTTGTTATCTGGGAACTGGCAATATTGCCTGAACCCACAATGGCAATATCATCGGGGATGCGCAGGTTCAGTTTCCTGATGCACTGCATGACCTGGGCAGCCATATGGTCATCGCTGGCAACAAAGGCAGTTGGGCGTTGGCTGGCATTGTAGGAGGTCATGATATAAACCACATCCTCCAGAAGGCTTGCCTCCGACTGCGTGTGCCTGCAAAAGAAATCCGGGTTGACTTCGATGTGATTGGCCTGAAGGGTTTCGGAATACGCCCTTGCCCGGAAATCATCACCGTCAGCCCCGGTTGCCCTGTATTTTAATGGGGCAACGAAGGCAATACGTGTGTGCCCTTTCATGATTAAATAATTCAATATCTGTTTCACATCGTTATAAATATCAGGAGCCCGGATGACAATCCTTGGATCAAGGCCTATATATTCGCGGCTCTGATATAATATCAGCGGTATCCCGTTCTGGACAATCCGGTTCAGCTGTTCAGCCGTAAAAGCATTGCTTGCCATGAATATGGCAGCGAACCGTCCTTCTATCAATCTGTTAATGAAAGTATCCTCCTTCTGGCTGTAAAACAGACAGGAGAAATACCCCTTTTGGAATAACTGAGCTGAAAGCTCTTCATACAATTCTGCCTGTAAGGTATCCCCAACCAGTGCAATCTGGTTGGAGCGGTTGGTCCTAAGGCTTTTAGCAAAAACATTGGGGGTGTATTCAAGCTCTTTTACAGCTTTCAGGACAGCCTCCCGTTTTTCCTGGCTTACATAATTGGAATCATTAATAACATACGAAACAACTGCCGGGGAAACTCCTGCCAGTTTCGCGACATCATTACGTGTGACCTTTTGCCTCATGGATATACTCGCTTTCTAACCTGTTTGGAACTATTGAAAGTACCTGGATATTTTTCCAATTTATTTTATCATAGTTTTAAAGTTTGCGCCAGATGAATGTTGTGATTTTTATAAACTCGAGTATATAATGAGGGGATTATAGCCTGCTATAAATGATATGACAGACCTTATGGCATAGGGATAAAAATAAA
>OLOS01000326.1_pt1 | contig 53903 bp, 49 predicted proteins | sample 1672631 | NCBI WGS metagenome assembly OLOS01 (sample SAMEA3136707, study PRJEB25190) | human gut metagenome | biome: human gut; feature: human-associated habitat; material: faeces | place: Austria | collected 2013 | reverse complement strand
GCTCCGGCTGCCGTTCCGGCTCCGGCCGCTGCGCCCGCTGCCCCGGCTGCCGCTCCGGCTGCGGATGCTGCCGCACCCGCGGAGGAAGATCCGTTCGACAGCATCTTCAAGATCTTCAACTCCAAATAAGCTTCATCATCTGTCCAAAACCGCCTTCGCTCCTTGTGAAGGCGGTTTTTGCATTCTGTGAGAGGAGGCAGTCGATTGAAAGACTGGCGCATTACCCGCGTCCTTACGACCATGGCGGACACGTTTCTCACCCGCCGCGTGACGCGCTCGGCGGCTGAGATCGCCTATTACATGGTCATGGCGCTGTTTCCGGTCATCATCTGTATGTACGACCTGCTTGCGCTCATCCTGCGCGACCCGACCGCCGTGCTGCGCATCGTGGAGACGCTTGTGCTCCCGCGCGAGACGCAGGCGCTCGTGTCGGAGTTTTTGAACTATGTGTCCGGCAACACGAGTCAGGTCATGTTCATCGCGGCGCTCTTTGTCATGATCACAAGCGCGTCGGCGGCGTTTCGCGCCATGGCCGCCATCGTCGGCGAGATCCATGGCGACAAGCGCTTCGGCATCGTGCGCAACACCGTCGTGAGCATCATCTTCTCGGTGACGTTTTTGCTGGTGCTGTACCTGTGCATCCTGCTCATGCTGACGGGCAAGCATTTTCTGCTCTGGCTCGACGCGCTTATGCCGCGCGTGAGCATCGTCTGGTCGTGGACATGGCTGCGCTTTCTGGTGCTGTTCGCCATTTTGCTGATGATGATCCTTGTGCTCTACCGGCTCACCACGCCGCGCCGGACATCCCACCGGGTGCTTCCGGGCGCGCTGTTTTCGGCCGTCGGCATCGTGGTGATGAGTATCCTGCTCTCGTGGCTGATCGGCAACAGCGCGAAGTATTCACTTGTATACGGGTCGCTTGCCTCGGTCGTGATCCTGCTGTTCTGGTTTCAGGTGTTCGGTCTGCTGCTCATTCTGGGCGTGGTGCTCAATCACGCGCTCGAGGTGACGGCGTCGCCGGATAAGGAAACGTAAAATCTGCTGAAAACGTAGTTTTTTATGGTTTGCGCGCTTTACAAACCGCCTGCAATCACGTAAAATATTCGTTTAAGAGGAAAGAAGTGCCGAAAAACGCACTTTTTTGGGGAAAGTTTTTCGGAAAACAGATTTTTATGCATTAAAATTCGTTTTCAGGCATTATACTCATGTGGGGTAATCGAATATGCAAAATGACGACAAACGCACAAGTGACATAGGTGCGTCCGATGGCCTACCACCGGACGAGAACCTGATCCTGCGCATTGCGGAGGGGGATACCGCTGCGCTGGAGGTGCTGTATCGCCAAACGTCATCGTCCGTTTACGGTTTCGCTCTGTCGATCCTGCGCGACCCGACGGCGGCCGAGGATGTGATGCAGGACACGTTTGTGAGCGTGATGCAGTCGGCGTCGAGCTACCATCCGGCGGGTAAGCCGATGGCGTGGCTGCTGACGATTGCGCGCAATCTGGCGCTTATGCGCCTGCGCAAGGCGGAAAACAAGAATGTATCTTTTGATGAGCTGTTTCATGTGGAGGATCCGCACAACGCTTATCGGGAGACGGAAAATCATATGGTGCTTGATAAGGTGCTGCGCCTGCTCACGGACAGTGAGCGGGAGATCGTGATGCTGCACGCGCTCTCCGGACTCAAGCACAGAGAGGTGGCCGACCTGCTGAACATCCCGCAGGCGACGGCGATCTCACGCTATAACCGCGCGCTGGCAAAGCTGCGCGCATCGATGGGGGGTGACGGTCTTGACTGAACAGGAAAAGCGTGACGAACAGCTGCTGCAGCAGCTGCGCGAGGAAGTCGCAGCCGTGACGCCGGATCCTTGGGACAAGATCCTCGCCCGCGTTCAGGCGGAGACGCAGCCGAAGCCGGAAACGGAAACGGTCGTCCCGCTGCCGCAGCGCAGCCGCAGCGGCGGCGCGTGGCGGCGCTGGGTCGCAGCGGCGGCGGTGTTTGTGCTGGCGGTGCTCGGCGGCGGTTTTTACGCTGCGCAGACGCCCGGCGGCGTCGCAACGCTGGACGCGAACCCCAGCATCGAGCTGACCGTCAATAAGCTCGGCCGTGTTTTGTCCGTGCGCGCGCGCAATGCCGACGCGCAGATCGTGCTCGACGAGCTGGAACTGCGCAACCAGCCGCTGCAGACGGCGGCTGATGCGATCGTCACCGAGCTGCGGGCCGACGGTTATGTCTCGGCGGATACGAACTCGATCCTCGTCACGGTCGAGGCCGGCAAGGGTGACGCGCGGCTGCGCGACCGGCTGGCTGCCGCCGTGGAGGATGCGCAGACCGATTGCGGTCTCGAGCCCGCCGTTCTGGCGCAGGTGCTGGAGCCGGATCCCGCGCTGGAGGCCGAAGCCGCTGCCATGGGCGTCAGTGCCGGAAAGGCAATGCTCATCCGGCAGATCAGCGCACAGGTGGAGGAACTCACCGATGATGCGCTGGCGGTGCTGCCGATCAATGATCTGAACATTCTCGCGGCGTCCAACCGGGTGTCGCTCGGCGACATGACTTCGATCGGTGCTGCGAGCACCGGCGCATATATCCCATATGATCAGGCCATGGATGCGGCGCTCGCCTGCTGCGGTCTGGATGCAGACAGCGTCACGGAGGTCAGCGTGCGCTTTACGCTCATCGACGGCCGGATGGTCATGGAATTTGTGCTCTCGGACGGTGAGCACCACTATGTGTGCAGCGTCGATGCGCGCACGACGGAGCTCTGCCGCCTGACCGGCGATGAGCCGCTCAAGCCGCAGACCGAGCCGGTGAAGCCGCAGCCGCGTCCCATGCGCCCCGTGATGCCGAAGCCCGTGCCGACGCCCACGCCGATGCCCACGCCGATGCCGACCCCGACCCCGACACCGACACCGACGCCCATCCCGACTCCGACCCCGACGCCGCAGCCCACAGAGCCGATCACGCCGGAACAGGCGCGCAGGATCGCCATCGCGGCGGCCGGCATCTCGGAGAGCGACCTCGCCGCGTGGGACGTGCAGCTCGATGAGAGCGGCGCACAGCCCGTTTACCGCGTAACGCTCACGACCGTGTACTACTTCCACCCGCGCTACGTCGTGACCGTCGACCAGATGACCGGCGCAGTTGTCTCAATGGACAGCGTGCGGCAGTAAATTCGTTTCAAAAAAGGACGCATCCGCTTCGGGTGCGTCCTTTTTGCTGCGCAAAAAAACAGAGCATCCCTCCGCCGCGCGGCAGAGGGATGCTCTAATGTTCAGGTCATGAACTTTTCGATCGCAAGGTTCAGCTCGTCGATGGCCTGCTGGTCGCCGCTCTCGACGGCGTCGGTCAGGCAGTGGTCGATGTGATCCTTGAGAATGATCTTTGCCGTATTGTTCAGCGCCGAGCGCACGGCTGCAAGCTGGATGAGCACCTCGGAGCAGTCACGTCCATCCTCGACCATTCGCTTGACCGACTCCAGATGGCCGATCGCGCGCGCCAGGCGATTGATGACCGCCTTGGTCTGCGTGTGCGTGTGTCCGTGCCCATGGCTGTGGCCGTGTTCGTGTTCATGTTCATGTTCATGCGTATGCGCTTCGCCGCCGTGGCAGTGGGTGATCACGTTGCCGTTTTCATCCACATGCGTGTGCACGCCTGCGATGTGCTCTTGATCCGCCATGGTATCAACTCCCGTCATATCTTTGCAATTTTACCTTGTTTCGGCCGCTTTGTCAACGCTGCGCGGTCAGTAACCGGCCGCCAGCAGGGCGGCGCGCAGCTTTTCAATGGCTTTTTTCTCGATGCGCGACACATAGGAACGGCTGATGCCGCAGTGCTGCGCGGTCTCGCGCTGTGTCAGCGGCTCGCCGCCGCCGATGGCGTAGCGCAGGCGGATGATCTCGCGCTCGCGCGCGTCGAGCACCTCGCCGATGCAGCGCCGCAGTGCCTGGCTTACCTCATCCGACTGCAGGCGGGCGTCCATGTCCTCGTCCTCGGACAGAATGTCGATGAGCGACAGACTGTTGCCGTCGCCGTCCGTGTCGAGCACGTCCGAGAGCAGCGTCTCGGCTGCATTTTTGCGCGTGCTGCGAAAATACATCAGGATCTCGTTTTCTGCGCACCTGCTGGCATAGGTCGCAAGGCGCACGCCCTTATCCGGACGGTAGGTGTTGATGCCCTTGATGAGTCCGATCGTGCCGATCGAGATCAGGTCGTCCGTGTCGTCGTAATGCGTGTAGTATTTTTTGATGATGTGCGCCACCAGCCGCAGGTTGTGCTCGATGAGCACGTTGCGCGCCTCCAGATCGCCCTGCAGCCATGCCTCGAGATACTTGCGCTCCTCGGCCTCGCTCAGCGGGCGCGGAAACGACCCGCCGGGGCTCAGACGCAGCATCAAAAACGCGCTGCTCATCATCAGCATCAGGGTACTGTACAGCATTTTCAGCCCTCCGTTTCTGCCTGAGGTCATTCTATTCGGCGGCGGCACGTACACTTTCCTGACACACAATTATTTGCTTGTGCGCAAATGCTGCACAACAGTGCGTTGATTACTGAATGAAAATTGACAGGAAGACGAAGAAAATTTCCCGACATACTTGACAAAATACCCAAAAAGCGTTAATCTTTGAACAACGAAGCCATTTCAATTGGGATTTGGGGAAATGGCCAATGTGTTCAAAATTGAAAGGAGAACATATTATGGATTACAAAACTCTGAGTGTTAAGACGTTCATCGAGGACATGAATGGCAAGGAAGTCATGATGAAGTCCGTTCCGAGCCTGACCAAGTACCCCCTGAAGCTCTTCTACAAGAAGACCGTTGGTGACATCGTGAATCTGGTCCGCAGCAAGAAGCTCGTTCCGGAAGAAGCCATCCAGGCTTTCATCGCCGACGTCGAGGCGCTCTAAGTTATTCGATTAGGTGTGATCCCCCTGCCGAGCGGCAGGGGGATCTTTTTTGCGCTTTTTGGTTTACATAATGCTGACATCCAGAGGCGCCCAAAGCACTTGCGGGCTTGTGCTGCCGGCGCTGTGCCGCAGGGAAGGCACGACAGGTGCGCCGCGGGGAAGCGGCTCGGGCGCGTCGATCTGTGACGGGGGACTTGCCGGGACGCGAAAAATATGCTATTGTGAAAAGCAGCTCTTTCGAGCTGCTTTTCATTTTTGTTTTTATCCGGGAGGGATCTGCATGAAGAACAAACGTCTCTGGCTGTCGGTGGCGCTGACGGTGCTGGTCGTCGTGTGCGCCATGCTCATTCTCTCGCGCATCAACGAGGCACGCAGCAACGCCGTGCCCACCGCACCGACGGATCTGATCCTTCCGCCGGATATGCAGACGACGGCGGCGCCGACCCAGAAGACCTATGATGACCTGCCGGATGTGGATATCTCCTCGTGGGAGTATCTCATCGCGAGTCAGGCGCATAATATCAACGAGTACGTGCCGGACGTGAGCAAGATCAGCGGCTCGCAGTCCACGTTCGATTCCCGTGCGGTCGATGCGCTCAACGCCCTGCTCAAGGCGGCGCGCAGCGCCGGGTGGAGCCCTTATATCTATTGTGCCTACCGCCCGTACCTGACGCAGAAGCAGCAGTACGAGGATCAGGTGAGTGCATATATGCGCGAGGGTGACACCCGTGACGAGGCCGAGACGGCCGCGGCGCGCGTCGCGGCGCCTCCCGGCACGAGCGACCACCAGACCGGCCTCGGCGCGGATGTGGTCGACCAGTACTATGACTCGCTGAGCGTGGAAAAGGTCAATGCGCGCTTTCTGAGCTGGCTTGCCGACAACTGTGCGGACTACGGCTTCGTCATCCGCTACCCGGCGGATAAGGTCAGCATCACCGGACGCAACGAGCCGTGGCACGTGCGCTACGTCGGTGAGGCGGCGGCGAAGTTCATGACCGAGCACAACCTCTGCCTGGAGGAATTCGCGGCGCTGTACCAGTAAGTGCCCCGCCGCACAAAAAAAGGCTTGCATTGTGGGTCACGGGATGGTATGATATTGCCGTACGAAGGAAGCAGGATTTGACAGAGTGGGCACCCGCCCACTCTTTTTCTTGATGTCTTTCGAAGTGTCAGAAAATGGAATGGTGATGTATGAGTAAATTGACAGACGCTGTCCTCGCGCTGGCCGAGCCTGTGGCCGCGCAGCAGGGATGCGAGATCTGGGACGTGGAATACGTCAAGGAGGCGGGCAGCCGCTATCTGCGTGTGTACATCGACAAGCCGGACGGCGTGTCGATCCAGGACTGTGAGAATTTCAGCCGGGCGCTCGATCCGATCCTCGACGAGGCTGACCCCATTCCCGACAGCTATGTGTTCGAGGTGTCGTCCGCGGGTGCGGAGCGGCAGCTCAAACGACCGGGCGATTTTGCACGTTTTCTCGGTGCGCAGGTCGAGGTGCGGCTCTATCAGCCGGTGGACGGCAGCAAGGTGCACATCGGCACGCTCGAGCAGTATGACAACGGGGACGTGACCGTCTCGGACGGCAAGAACAGCCGTGTCTTTCAAAAATCCGCCATCGCACAGGTGCGCCTGCACCTGACCATATAAGGAAAGGGAATTCGACCATGAACGCAGAATTTTTTGATGCAGTTGCAGATATTGAAAAGGAAAAGGGCATCCCGCGCGAATATATGTACGAGAAGATCCGCCAGGCCATGCTGACGGCGTTCCGCAAGGACACGCCCGACTGTGAGGACAATGTGGAGGTCATTCTCGACGAGACGAAAAAGAAGATCGAGATGGTCGTCAAGAAAACGGTCGTCGAGCGCGTCATCGACCCCTATGTCGAGATCAGCGAAGAGGCGGCGCACCGCATCAGCAAGCGCGCCAAGACCGGCGACATCGTCAGTGTCCCGGTCGAGACCAAGCAGTTCGGCCGCATCGCGGCGCAGGCTGCAAAGCAGGTCATCATCCAGGGCATCCGCGAGGCGGAGCGCGGCATGATCTATGAGGAGTTCAACTCCAAGGAGCATGAGATCCTCACCGGCGTCGTCAACAAGATCGACCCGCGCACCGGCTGCGCGTTTTTGAAGATCAGCTCCAACTCCGACTATACCGAGGCCATGCTCGCCCCGGCGGAGTGCATCCGCGGTGAGGTGCTGCACGAGGGCGACCGCATCAAGGTCTACGTCGTCGAAGTGCGCAACAGCGCGCGCGGACCGCAGGTGCTCATCAGCCGCACGCATCCGGGTCTGGTCAAGCGCCTGTTCGAGCTCGAAGTGCCGGAGATCTTTGACGGCACGGTCGAGATCAAGTCCATCGCCCGCGAGGCCGGCAGCCGCACGAAGATGGCTGTCTGGGCAGAGGATCCGGTCATCGATCCGATCGGCGCGTGCGTCGGTCCGAAGGGCGGCCGTGTTGCGAGCGTCGTCAACGAGCTCGGCGGCGAGAAGATCGACATCGTCAAGTACAGCGAGGTGCCGGAGGAATTCATCGCGGCCGCGCTCGCACCGTCCGAGGTGCTGGAGGTGACGCTGCTCGACGAGGGTAAGAGCTGCCGCGTCATCGTGCCGGATAACCAGCTCTCGCTCGCCATCGGCAAGGAGGGGCAGAATGCCCGCCTGGCCGCCAAGCTCACCGGCTATAAGATCGACATCAAGCCCGAGAGCGAGGCATAATGCGAAAGGAGGCAGTCACCCATGCCCAAGTCCATTCCCCAGCGGCAGTGCGTCGGCTGCCGTGAAAAGAAACCCAAGCCGGAGCTCATCCGGGTGGTGCGCGCGCCGGAGGGGGGCATCTCGCTCGATGCGCGCGGCAAGGCGGCGGGGCGCGGCGCGTATCTGTGCCCGGATCCCGAGTGCCTGAAAAAGGCGCGCAAGAGCCGTGCGCTCGAGCGCGCGTTCGATGCGCCGATCCCGGCGGAGATCTATGAGCAGCTCACAGCGGAACTGGAGGTGCTCCAACACGGATAAAGCAGCCAACTATCTCGGTCTCATGCGCAAGGCCGGGCGCATCGCGCTCGGCGAGTATGACGCCGGAGCGGCGGCGCGCGCCGGGCAGGCGTGCCTGGTGCTGCTGGCGCAGGACGCGTCGGACAATGCGCGCAAGCGCGCCGAGGGCTTTGCTTACACCGCGCAGGCGCCGCTGCTGCGTCTGCCGTATACGAAGCAGGCGCTCTCCGAGCGGCTCGGCAAGACCGGCTGCGCCATCGCTGCCGTCACCGATCCGGGGCTTGCGAAGGCCTTTGTGTCCGCGCTGGCACAGGCAGATCCGGAGCAGTACAGCAACACGGCGGCAGCGCTTGCCGCAAAGACGATATCAGACAAGGGCACGGCGCAGTCAAGCGGCGGGCGCCACGGTAAGAGGAGGAAACAAGTATGAGCGGATTGATTAAATACAGAGTGCATGAGGTGGCGAAGGATTTCAACATGACCTCGAAGGAGATCACGCAGATCCTGACGGATTATGCCACCACTCCGAAAAATCATATGCAGGTGCTCGAGGACGCAGAGCTCAACGACATTTTTGAGTATCTCACGCAGCACCATCAGGCGGCCAGCCTGGAGGAGCTCTACAAAGTGCCCGACCAGCCCAAGGCCAAGCCGCAGACAGCGTCTGCCGAGGCGCCGAAGAGCGGCGCCGCGCAGCAGCCGTCTGCCCAGACGCAGCAGGCCGCGCAGCCGCAGCAGCAGCCCAAGCCGAAGAAGGACGACAAGCCGCACCAGCCGCGTCAGGTGGCAGAGCGCCGCGTTGTCGATACCCGCGGCGCGACGACGAACCTGTCCAAGTACGACCAGCGTCTGGACGATCTTGTGCCCGAGCGCGCGCAGAACAAGCGCGGCGGCAAGCAGAAGATCCAGAACCGCAATCGTCAGCGTCCGCAAAACCCCGCCGCCGGCGCAAAGCGCCGCCAGGAGGAGCGCGACAAGATGCAGAAGCTGCAGCTTGAGATCGCCAAAAAGCAGCAGCTCAAGGTGCAGATCCCGGACTCGATCTCCGTGGGCGAGCTCGCCTCGCGCATGAAAAAGACCGGTGCCGAGGTCGTGCGCCGTCTCGTGAAGATGGGCGTCATGGCGTCGCTGTCCGACACCATTGATTACGATACCGCCGCACTCGTGGCCATGGAGCTCGGCTGCAAGGTCGAGCACGAGGTCATTGTGACGGTGGAGGAGCGCCTGATCGACGACCGCGAGGATAGCGAGGACGAACTCGTCCCGCGCGCGCCGGTCGTGGTGGTCATGGGTCACGTCGACCACGGCAAGACCAGTCTGCTCGACCGCATCCGCCGCGCAAACGTCGCAGCCGGTGAGGCCGGCGGCATCACGCAGCACATCGGCGCTTACCGCGTCATGGTCAACGGCAAACCCGTCACCTTCCTTGATACCCCGGGTCATGAGGCGTTCACGTCCATGCGTGCCCGCGGTGCGATGGTCACGGACATCGCCATCCTCGTCGTCGCGGCCGATGACGGCATCATGCCGCAGACGATCGAGTCCATCAACCACGCCAAGGCCGCCGGTATCCCGCTGGTCGTGGCCATCAACAAGATGGACGTGCACGGCGCCAACCCCGACCGCATCAAGCAGCAGCTCACCGAGTACGGTCTCGTGCCCGAGGAGTGGGGCGGCGAGACGATCGTCTGCCCGATCTCGGCCAAGACCGGCGAGGGCGTCGACAATCTGCTCGAAAACCTCGTCCTGCTCGCCGAGATCCAGGAGCTCAAGGCAAATCCGAACCGCGCCGCCCGCGGCACGGTCATTGAGGCGCGCATGGATAAGGGCCGCGGCCCGATCATGACCGTCCTCGTCCAGAACGGCACGCTCAAGCAGGGCGACATCATCATCGCCGGTACGGCAGTCGGCCGCGTGCGCACGATGACCAACGACAAGGGTCAGCGTGTGACGGAGGCGGGTCCGTCCATCCCAGTCGAGATCGCCGGTATGTCCGAGGTGCCGAGCGCGGGCGACACGTTCAACGCCGTCGCCGACGAGCGCATGGCGCGCGAGCTGGTCGAGCAGCGCAAGCAGCAGAAGAAGGACGCTGCCAACGCCGGCAGCAAGAAGGTCTCGCTCGACGACCTCTTCTCCCGCATCCAGCAGGGCGAGATGAAGGACTTCAACATCATCGTCAAGGCGGATGTGCAGGGCAGCGCCGAGGCGGTCAAGTCCTCGCTCGAGAAACTCTCGAATGAGGAGGTGCGCGTGCAGGTCATCCACTCCGGCGTCGGTGCGATCAGCGAGTCCGACGTCATGCTCGCCGCGACATCCAACGCGATCATCGTCGGCTTCAACGTCCGGCCGGATGCCGCCGCGCGCGACAACGCCGCACGCAGCAACGTTGAGATCCGTATGTACCGCGTCATCTATGACTGCATCAACGAGATCGAGGCGGCCATGAAGGGCATGCTCGCGCCGAAGTTCCAGGAGCAGATCATCGGCCACGTCGAGATCCGCCAGACCTTTAAGGTCTCCAAGGTCGGCACCGTCTGCGGCGGCTACGTCACCGACGGCAAGATCGTGCGCAACAGCAAGGTGCGCGTCGTGCGCGACAACATCGTCGTCTTCGAGGGCGACCTTGCATCCCTGCGCCGCTTCAAGGACGATGTCAAGGAAGTTGCCTCCGGTTATGAGTGCGGCCTGCAGGTCGATAAGTACAACGACATCAAGGTCGGCGATGTGATCGAAGTGTTCGTCATGCAGGAGATCAAGCAGTAAAAAAGGAGTTATCTATGGCTTCCAATAAACTGGCAAGAACGAATGATGATATCCAGCGCGTGCTGGCAAATCTGCTCACGCAGGTCAAAGATCCCCGCGTGCAGCAGGGCATGATCAGCGTCACCCGCGTCGAGACGACGGGCGACCTGCGCTATTCGAAGATCTGGCTCTCCGTGCTTGGTATGCACGATGAGAAGGAATTCAAAAAGGGGCTGCGTTCGGCCTCCGGCTGGCTGCGCCGTGAGCTCGGCACCGTGCTGGACCTGCGCTACACCCCGGAACTGGTGTTTGAGATCGACCACTCGATCGAGGAGGGCGCGCATATCAGCGCCCTGATCGAGCGGCTGCACGATTCCGACACCGGAAGTGAGGCTTGAAGTATGAATGATCGGGAGTTTGCAGCGGCCCTGTGCGACCGCGACGCGATTCTGATCCTGTCGCACCTGCGCCCGGACGGTGACACGCTCGGGAGCGGTGCGGCGCTTTGCAGCGCGCTGCGCCGCATGGGCAAGACGGCGTATATGTTCCCCAACCCGGAGACAACTGCGCGCTATCTGCCGTATGTGGCGCAGTTTTTTGCGCCTGCGGACTTTGTGCCCGCGTGTGTGGTCGCGGTCGATATCGCAACGCCGGATCTGTTCCCGCAGGGATTTTCCGGCGCGGTCGATCTGTGCGTCGACCACCACCCGTCGAACCTGCACTACGCCGGCGACACGCTGCTGCACGCGGAGAAATCTGCCTGCGGCGAGGCAGTGCTCGAGCTCATCGAGCTGCTGACCGGCAGCGTGACCGAGCAGGAGGCAAACCTCCTGTACATCGCCGTCACGACGGACACGGGCTGCTTCCAGTACGCGAACACGAACGCAGCCACCCTGCGCGCGGCGGCGCGCCTGCTGGAGCTCGGCGCCGATAACCGCAAGGTGAGCATGGAGTTTTTCCGCAAGATCTCCCGCGCGCGCATGGCGCTCGTCGGGCATATCTATTCCGGCATGCGCTTTTTCCGCGGCGGTCAGATCGCCATCGCGGTCGTCACGCGCGCGCTCATCGATGCTCTGCAGGCGACGGAGGACGACTGTGACGATATTGCCGGTCTGCCCGGCCGGGCGGACGGTGTGGTCGTGAGTGTCACGATCCGCGAACTGACCGACGGCCGCAGCAAGATCTCCGTGCGCACGACGCCGGAGGTGGATTCCTGCGCCATCTGCGCGGTTTACGGCGGCGGCGGTCATAAGATGGCCTCCGGCTGCACGCTCACATGCGACCCGGAAACGGCTGTGGAAAAGATTCTTGCGGCCATTGATCAGGTGTGGCCGGCATGAACGGGATCCTACTGGTCGATAAACCCGCCGGCTGGACGAGTCATGACGTTGTGGCAAAGCTGCGCGGCGTGCTCGGCGAGCGGCGCATGGGACACTCCGGCACGCTCGACCCGATGGCGACCGGTCTCCTGGTCGTATTCGCCGGCCGCGCGACGCGTGCGGTGTCCTTTTCCGAAAACCACACCAAGTGCTATGAGGCGCACCTACGCCTTGGTCTGACGACCGACACGCAGGATACGACCGGCACGGTGCTCAGCCGCGCGGAGCGTGCGGTCAGCCGTGCGGAGCTTGAGGCGGTGCTGCCGCAGTTTCGCGGGGACATCCTGCAGGTGCCGCCGATGTATTCGGCGCTCAAGGTCGACGGCAAAAAGCTCTATGAGATCGCCCGCCGCGGCGGCGAGGTCGCGCGCAAGGCGCGTCCGGTCACGATCGAGGAGCTCACCGTGCTCGGCGAGGCGGACGGGGACTATGTTCTGCGCGTCCGCTGCTCGAAGGGGACGTATATCCGCACGCTCTGCCACGATATCGGCGCGGCGCTCGGCTGCGGCGGCGTGATGAGCGCCCTGCGCCGGACGGAGGTCGGCGCGTACCGCGTGAGCGATGCGCACACGATGGACGCGCTCTGCGCCCTGCCGCGCGAGGCGGCGCAGCGTCTGCTCCTGCCGGTGGACAGCCTCTGGCCGGATGCTGCGCAGTGCACCGTCGATGCGCAGGCGGAGCGGCTTGCCCGCTGCGGCAATCCGTTTCGGCTCTGTGCGCCGGACGGCGTCTATCGCATCTATGCTGCGTCGGGGGAGTTTCTCCTGCTGGCGCAGGTCACGGACGGCACAGCCGTCACGATCAAAAGTTTTTTCGAGGTTTCGTAACGTATGGAAAACCAGAAACGTGTCATTGCTCTGGGCTTTTTTGACGGCATCCACATCGGTCACGCCGCGCTCATGCGCCGCACGGTCGCGCGCGCCGAGGAGATGGACGCCATTCCCACGGTGATGAGCTTTGACGTGCACCCGGACACGCTCGTGTTCGGCAAGGAAGTCCCGCTCATCAACAGCGCGCACGCCCGCGAGGAGCTGATCCAGCGCCTGTTCGGTATCGAGAGCGTGGTCTTCATCCACTTTGACCGCACGGTCATGCAGATGCCGTGGCAGACATTCATCCAGACGCTGGTCGATGAAATGGACGCGGCGGGCTTCGTCGTCGGGCACGATTTCTGCTTCGGCTGGAAGGGTGAGGGCACGGCTGCAAAGCTCGCTGCCTACTGCGCCGAGCGTGGGCTCGGCTGCGATGTCATTCCCGCCGTGACGCTCGACGGCCGCATCGTGAGCTCGACCTACATCCGCGAGCTGCTCGAAAACGGCGAGGTCGAGCGCGCCAATGCGTTTCTCGGCCACCCGCATACGCTCTCGGACACCGTGCACTATGGCTACCGCCTCGGCACGAAGATGGGCACGCCCACGATCAATATGCAGTTTCCGGACGGGGTGCTCGTGCCGCGCCATGGCGTGTATGCCGCAAAGGTATATCTCGACGACGGCAGCGAACATTGCGCCGTCACGAATGTCGGCGTGCGGCCGACGGTCAGCGGCGGACAGCGCGTGAGCGTGGAGAGCTTTATCCTCGACTATGAGGGCAACCTCTACAACCGTCAGGTGCGGCTGGAGTTTTATAAGTTTTTGCGCCCGGAGCAGAAGTTCCAATCCGTGGACGAGCTCAAGGCACGCATCCTGCACGATGCCGACACCACCCGCGCCTATTTCGCGGCGCAGATGCAGCACGCATAACGGCAGACAGAGAAAACCGCAGCCCCGATACAACGTGTATCGGGGCTGCGGTTTTTGACCTGCGGATCATTGCGGCGCGGACTGCGCGGTCTTGGCCGGGCGGCGGCGGGATTTTCCGCGGCCGCGCTTGCGCGGCTGCGCTGCCTTGGCCTTGTAGTAGCTCTCCATGCTGTCCGTCGCCTGATAGGTCAGGCGTGTGGCGCTCCACGTGCAGTCGTCCGCCTTGCGGAACTTGAGCCGCACGAGCAGCTTGCCGTCGGTCGGGCACTCGCCGAGCGCCATGTAGCGCTGGTCGCCCTGATTGACCCACTTGCTGTAGCGCACCTCGCCGCTGCACAGCGGGCAGCAGGGGGTGACAAAGGCGGCGTCGCCGAAGAGCTCGGACTTTGTGGCATAGGACTCCGAGGCAACGTGCTCGATGGGGTCGGGACCGTTATTCTCACCGTGGCGCTCCTTCGGCAGGCGGGTCGTGAGCTTCTGCGCGGCGTCATGGTAGTCGGCAAGGCCCTTTTCCATGTTCAGGTGCGTGCACACGAGGGCTGTGTTGTACGCGTCGCCGAGCGCGTCATGCGCGATGCGCGTCTGCTCGATGGTGAAGTGCTCCATCGCGGTCGCGAGCGATTTCTGGTTGCGGTCGCCGTCGGTCTGGAGGTTGTAGATGAGCTGGAGGTTGACCCAGCCCGCGATCCAGTCCCAGTCGAGATCGTGGATGATGATGTTCTGCTCGAGGATGCCCTGATCGTCGCAGCCCCAGGTGAGAAATGTCACATCGTCACCGCACCAGGCGCGAAACTGCGCCAGCGCTTCCGGAAAGCTCACACCGGCGGCCAGGCGCTCGCGGTCGAAGCCGGTGAGCTTTTTGACCTTGTAGTGCATACGCTTAAAATAAACGGGCTTGACGTCGATCTTGAATTCTTCGCCGGGGGTCATGTCTTCGTTGAGCTTCACCGCGCCGATCTCGATGATCTCGCCGCGCAGGTGAATGGGCAGCTTGTTGAATACGGAGGATTTGGAACTCATCGCCTGATTCCATTCCAGATCCATCACGACATAATGCATGGCTCTTTTCCGTCCTTTCCTGTAACATTAGGAGTATAGCACACAATGCAGCAACTTTCACGCCCTTTTTTTCGGGAATTCTATATTTGAATGCAAGAACATAGTGTGATATAATCAAACAATACCGTCAGAGGGCGGTTTTATGAGAAAACGAAGGGGGAATCCCAATGAAAATTGCAGTTCTTTGCGGCGGTCTGAGCCCTGAGCGCAACGTCTCGATCTCGAGCGGCACGAAAATTGCCGGTGCGCTGAAGGAAAACGGCCATCAGGTCGTGCTGCTGGATATGTTCTTCGGTCTTGAGGACTATACGGGTGATATTGCCCGTGTGTTTGACGACCCGCCGGCACTCGGCGGCACGCGCATCGACGAGAGCGCGCCGGATCTGGAGGCTGTGCGCGCGCAGCGCAAGCTCCAGAGCCCGAGCCTCTTCGGCGCGCACGTGCTTGAGGTGTGCGCCATGGCGGACATCGTGTTTCTCGCGCTGCACGGCCGCACCGGTGAGGACGGCCGCGTGCAGGCGACGCTCGACCTGCTCGGCATTCCGTACACCGGCAGCGGCTACCTCGGCAGCGCCATCGCCATGGATAAGGATCTGACCAAGCGCGTTGTCGCGCCGCTCGGTGTCAAGACCCCGGCGTGGATGCTCGTCGAGAGCGAAAGCATGGACATCGATGCCGTCATCGCGCAGGCGAAGCTGCCCTGCGTCGTCAAGCCGGATGACTCCGGCTCGAGCATCGGTGTGTCGATCGCAAACGACGCGGCCGAGCTGCGCACCGCGCTCGAGGCTGCCGCCCGCGAGGGCAGCCGCATCCTCATTGAGCAGTATGTCCGCGGCCGCGAGGTGCAGATCGGCATCCTCGGCGACAAGGCGCTGCCGAGCATCGAGATCATTCCGGCGGTCGGCTTCTATGACTACCGCAACAAGTACCAGCCCGGCGCTGCCAAGGAGATCACCCCGGCAGAGATCCCGGCTGAGACCGAGCAGCGTCTGGCCGACGCCGCGCTGACGGTGTTCCGCGCGCTGAACCTGTCGGCCTATTCGCGCGCCGACTTCATCCTCGACGACGCGGGCGAGCTGTGGTTCCTCGAGATCAACACCCTGCCCGGCATGACGCCCACCAGCCTCGTGCCGCAGGAGGCCGCCGCCGTCGGCATCAGCTACAGCGAGCTGTGCGAGCAGATCATCGCCGCCGCGCTGCATAAGTGAGCCGATGACGGGGTACTGCGTATCGGATATTGCCGCCATCACCGGCGGTGTGCTCTCGGGTGACGGGACGGCACCCGTGACCGGTGCGGTCATTGACAGCCGCGCCGTCACGCCCGGCGCGCTCTTTGCCGCCATCCCCGGCGAGCGGGTCGACGGGCACGACTACATCGGCAAGGCGTTCGACCTCGGCGCGTCCTGCTGCCTTGCACAGCGTGTTCCGGCGGGGGAGACCCGACCGGTCATCTGCGTGCCGGATACGGCTGCCGCGCTCGAGGTGCTTGCGCGCGCCTACCGCGCCCGCTTTGCCATCCCCGTGCTCGGCGTGACCGGCAGCGTCGGCAAGACGACGGCCAAGGAAATGGTCGCCTCCGTGCTCGCGCAGCGCTGGAACACGCTCAAGACGGAGAAGAACTTCAACAATCAGCTCGGCGTGCCGCTCACGCTCTTCCGGCTCGAGCCGGAGCATCAGGCCGCGGTCGTGGAGATGGGCGTGTCGCACTTCGGCGACATGGCGCCGCTGGCCGCCATGGTGCAGCCGACGGCCATGCTCTTTACGATCATCGGTCACGCGCATCTGGAGTTTTTGCGCGACCGCCGCGGCGTCCTGCAGGAAAAGACCTCCGTGCTCGACACCATGCCGGACGACGCCGTGGCCTTCTGCAACGGGGATGATGATCTCCTGCGCGCTATGACCTGCCGCCAGCGCAAGGTGACGTTCGGTCTCTCGGACGGGTGCGACGTGCGCGCGGTCGATGTGCGCGACCTCGGGGACAGCGGCAGCACCTGCACGATCGTTGCGGGCGCGCGGCGCATCCCGGTGCGCATCCGCGCCTATGGGCAGCACATGGTCTACGCGGCGCTCGAGGGCGCGGCCGTCGGCATCGAATACGGTCTGACGGATGACGAGATCATCCGCGGCATTGCGGCCTATCAGCCGGTCGGCAGCCGTGCAAACGTGGTGCGCACGGCGCGCTATACGGTCATTGACGACTGCTACAACGCCAACCCGGACTCCACGGCCGCCGCGCTGCGCTCCATGGCGACGCTCCCGGCCGGCCGCCGGGTGGCCATCCTCGGCAACATGGGCGAGCTTGGACCCGATGCCGCGGCGCTGCACCGCGAGACCGGCGTCTGCGCGGTTAAGGCGGGCGTGTCGCTCGTCATCACGTGCGGTGATCTGGCGCGCGAGATCGCGGCCGGTGCTGCCGAGGCGGACCCGAGCGTGCAGACGGCGTCGTTTGCCGCGCTCGACGAGCTGCTCGCGGCGCTGCCGGAGTTGGTGCAGTCGGGCGACTGCGTGCTCGTCAAGGCGTCGCACAGTATGGCGTTTGAACGCATCGTTCAGGCGCTGACACAGGACTGAAAACCACAAAAATTACCCGGACAGAAGCCTGACTTCTGTCCGGTTTTTTTACGGCTGTACAATTTGTCAAATTCATAACGTTAAAAAACGGACGAATTTGTTAAAAAAGTAGAAAAGCAAAATAGGGCTTTTCAAACAGGGAAAAAAGCGCTACAATACAGTTGACAAGAAAATAACGATGTTTGACAGGCTTCGTTCCGATTCCCCACAGCGGCTGTTGCCGCCCGTGTGGGTAGTGTGGAAAGCGGAACACGAACAACATAGAAAACTTGAATTACATTTGATTTCTTAAGGAGGAATCTGTCATGGCTAAGACCAAGATCGCAGTTTTGTGGGGCGTCCTCATCGCAATGATGGTGGTATTTGCCGGTATCTACGCAACGCTCAAGGCGCGCGAGATGAATCCGTACATCAGCGGTACCAGCACCCGTATAGAGTCCGTGCAGCCGCAGGGCGAGGCTTCCGCCGTTGTCGCGGACAATGTGGTCGCAGTCAATGACTGAGCGCTGACAGGCGCGTGATCCGCGCCTGTATGCCGTATGCAAGCCGCCGGGTGAAGCAATGCTTCACCCGGCGGCTTTTTTGCGGCGCTGAGGCTGTCAAAAAGTGTTACTTTTTGAAAAAGGGGTTGCAGTCTGCTGCGCGCATAATTTGTGCGCCGGCGGCGCACAAATTTCACATTTGCAGCCTGAGCGGTATTTTCTTCGCCGCACATGTCGCCGAAGAAAATGATCGGACTTCTTTTCGCCGCCGCGGCGGCGAAAGGCTACGAGGTTTTTGGACAAGCTGGGGTCCCGCATCCGAGGATGCGGGGCGTTTTGGCATATTTGAACAAACTGCGTACCCCCCATGTGCAACTGGGAGAAAATGAAAAGCTGCATTCAAAATTTGGGAGTTCTATGATATCCTTGTATTACAGTGATCGAAATGAAAGGGAGGGAATCTGACATGATCGCTACGGTTTTGTGCCTGTCGGTTCTGCCGACCGTTCTCTGCGCGTTTGCGTTTGTGTACGGGCTGGTCTTTTGCATCCAGTCACTGATGAACGGGGAAAAGATGAGCGAGAGCAAGCATTGCCGCAATATGTTCCTGCTGGCGGGCGCGAGTCTTGCGCTGCTGCTGCTTTTGCCGAACCCGTGGCTCTATCTATACGCATCCTGAATGAAAATGGGGCGCTGCGATCTTGTCAAAAAGTGTTACTTTTTGACAAAGGGGCTGCAGTCTGCTGCGCGCATAATTTGAGCGCCGGCGGCGCACAAATTTCACACTTGCAGCCTGAGCGGTATTTTCTTCGCCGCACATGTCGCCGAAGAAAATGATCGGACTTCTTTTCGCCGCCGCGGCGGCGAAACTCTACGAGGTTTTTGAAAAACTGGGGGCGCTGCGATCTTCGGATCGCAGCGCCCCTATGTAGGCTAAAAGAGGTATTTTAAGAGCAGCAGCAGCACCAGCCCCGGAAATCCGGCCACGCCGATGACGAGCGCGTTGATCCAGTTGAGGCCGAGCGTGATGCCGACGGCGCTGCCGAAAAAGTTCAGCGCAAAGAGCGCCGCGAAGCCGATGGCCGTGTTGAGCAGCAGCTTTAAGATCCAGCGGATCGGCTTGCGAAACAGCCGGATGACCAGCCAGAGGAGAAATATGGCGGCGACGACGATCAGAATGTCAGTCAGTGATTGTGGCATAAGAAACCCATCCTATTGTGTCAGATTTTTCAGATCATGCACGGCGCAGTTATACTTTGCGCGCAGCGCATTGATCTCGTAGATGCACGCCTCCATCAGCAGGGGATCGGTGACGTTGTCAAACTCGTTGTAGGCCTGCTCGAGCGCGCGGCGCACGCCGAGCATCTCGGTGCGCACGCGCTGCACCTCCGCACGGTGCGCCCGCTGCTGCTTTCTCAGTCCGGACATGGAAAAGCCTCCGTTCGCTTTTCTGTGTATTCTATGCCGGCAGCGGCGGTTTTAGTCACGGCACAGCGCAATTTCGCGTGCATAGCGCCTCGCTTCCGGGCACATACTGAGACCGGACGTGAGATCCGCCGCGCGACGCAGCAACGCAGACCCGCGAAGGCAGACCCGGTACACAGACCGCGGTGCAGCCTCCGCACCCCTGCAGGCAGCCTGCAGGCCGCTGTGCGCGCGGGGACGTGCAGCTCCGGCTCTCCGGAGGAGCGTTCGGTACGGAGCGCGTCAAGTGCCGGAGCGGCGGGATCGATCCCGGAGACTCCGGGGCGGCGGGGAGCGCAAACTGCGTTCCCCGTCTATTTTTTGGAATTCCTTGCATTTCCGGCCTTGATACGGTATACTACATTGGTTAAGGTATGAAATCAATGCTACCACATCTTGTGATATGAGAGGGATCCAACGACATGGCAAAGGCCTCAACGACAACCTATGGCAACGATAGCATCTCGATGCTCAAGGGCGCGGAGCGTGTGCGCAAGCGTCCGAGCGTCATCTTCGGCTCTGACGGGCTGGAGGGCTGCGAGCACGCGGTGTTTGAAATTCTCTCGAACGCGATCGACGAGGCGCGCGAGGGATTCGGCAATATTATAACCGTTACGCGCTACGAAGACAAGTCCATTGAGGTGGAAGATCTCGGGCGCGGCTGCCCGGTGGACTGGAACGAGAAGGAGCAGCGCTACAACTGGGAGCTGATCTTCTGCGAGATGTACGCCGGCGGCAAGTACAAAAACAACGAGGGCGAGAACTATGAGTACTCGCTCGGCCTCAATGGTCTGGGCGCGTGCGCCACGCAGTACGCCGCGGAATACATGGACGTGACCATCTGGCGCGACGGGAAAAAGTACAGCCTGCACTTCCGGCAGGGCGAGGTCGTCGGCGGGCTGGAGAGCGCCCCGGCCGACCGCAAAAAGACCGGCACGACCATTCGCTGGCGGCCGGATCTGGAGGTGTTCACGGACATCGACGTGCCCGAGAGCTATTTCCAGGACGTGCTACACCGGCAGGCAGTCGTGAACAAGGGCGTGACGTTTCGACTGCGCGTGCAGCGCGGCAGCACGTTCGAGACGACGGACTACTGCTATGCCGACGGCATCCTCGACTATGTCAAGGAGCTCGCGGGCGAGGACGCGCTGACCGCACCGGCCTACATGGAGACCGAGCGCCGCGGACGCGACCGCGCGGATAAGCCCGAATACAAGGTGAAGATCTCAGCGGCGTTTTGCTTTTCCAACCGCGTCAACGACATCGAATACTACCACAACTCGTCCTGGCTGGAGTACGGCGGCGCGCCGGAAAAGGCGGCCAAGAGCGCCTTCACCTCCGCCATCGACGCCTACATCAAGCAGCAGGGCAAGTATCAAAAGAGCGAGAGCAAGATCAACTTTCAGGATGTGCAGGACTGCCTGATCCTGGTCACGAACTGCTTTTCGACCATCACCTCCTACGAGAACCAGACGAAGAAGGCCATTACAAATAAATTTATCCAGGAGGCCATGACGGAGTTTTTCCGCGAGCAGCTGGAGATCTATTTCATCGAGCACAAGACCGACGCCGACCGCGTCATGGAGCAGGTGCTCATCAATAAGCGCAGCCGCGAGACGGCGGAAAAAGCGCGCCTGAACATCAAGAAAAAGCTCACCGGCAACGTCGACCTCGCCAACCGCGTGCAGAAATTCGTCGACTGCCGCTCGAAGGACGTCTCGCGCCGCGAGATCTACATCGTGGAGGGCGACTCCGCACTCGGCGCGTGCAAACTCTCGCGTGATGCGGAGTTTCAGGGCATCATGCCCGTGCGCGGCAAGATCCTCAACTGTCTCAAGGCCGATTATGCGCGCATTTTTAAGAGCGACGTCATCACCGACCTCATGCGCGTGCTCGGCTGCGGCGTGGAGGTGCAGAGCAAGCAGGCCAAGGACCTCTCGGCGTTCAGCCTCGAGAACCTGCGCTGGAACAAGGTCATCATCTGCACCGATGCCGACGTGGACGGCTTCCAGATCCGCACGCTCATCCTCACCATGCTCTACCGCCTCGCGCCGACGCTGATCCGCGAGGGCTATGTGTATATCGCCGAGTCGCCCCTGTATGAGATCGTGAGCAAGGGCAAGACCTACTTCGCCTATTCCGACCGCGAGAAGGCGGCCATCGTTGACGGTCTCGGCGGCGCGAAGGCGGATATCAACCGCTCGAAAGGTCTCGGCGAGAACGATCCCGAGATGATGTGGCTCACGACCATGAACCCCGACACGCGCAAGCTCATCCGCGTCATGCCGGAGGATGTCGAGCGCACGGCGCAGATGTTCGATCTGCTGCTCGGCGATAATCTGACCGGGCGCAAGGCGCACATCGCCGAGTGCGGCAGCCAGTTTCTCGATCTGGCCGATATTTCCTGAGAAAAACCTGCGTAAAGGAACGGTAACGTTATGCCGAGAAAAAAAGTACCGGAAATCAAGAAAACAGTCGATCCCAACGTCGTCGGGCTCAAGGCGGAGGTCATCTCCCAGCCCATCACCGAGACGCTGGAGCAAAACTATATGCCGTATGCGATGAGCGTCATCGTCTCGCGCGCGATCCCGGAGATCGACGGCTTCAAACCCAGCCACCGCAAGCTGCTGTACACGATGTATAAGATGAACCTGCTCTCGGGCGGACGCACGAAGTCGGCCAACATCGTCGGTCAGACCATGCGCCTCAACCCGCACGGCGACGCCGCGATCTACGAGACCATGGTGCGCCTGTCCAAGGGCTACGGCGCGCTGCTGACGCCGTTTGTGGACTCCAAGGGCAACTTCGGCAAGGTGTTTTCGCGCGATATGTCCTATGCCGCCTCGCGTTACACGGAGGCGAAGCTCGCGTCCATCTGCGCCGAGCTCTTCGACGACATTGACAGCGACACCGTCGACTTTGTCGACAACTACGACGGTTCGATGAAAGAGCCGGCGCTGCTGCCGACGCGCTTCCCGAACGTGCTCGTGTCGGCAAACCTCGGCATCGCCGTCGGTATGGCGAGCCAGATCTGCGGCTTCAACCTTGAGGAGGTCTGCCGCACGACGATCGCCTATCTCGAGGATCCGAACCACGACCTGCTCTCGACGCTGCCTGCGCCGGATTTTCCGACCGGCGGCGAGATCCTCTACGACCGCAGCGAGATGGCGCAGATCTACCGCACCGGACGCGGCAGCTTCAAGGTGCGCGCCCGCTGGCGGCACCTGCCGAAGGAGAACATCATCGAGATCTATGAGATCCCGTACTCCACGACCGTGGAGGCTGTCATCGACAAGGTGGCCGAGCTCGTCAAGGCGGGCAAGCTGCGCGAGGTGGCCGATATGCGCGACGAGACCGACCTCAGCGGTCTGAAGCTCGCCATCGACCTCAAGCGCGGCGCAGATCCCGAGCAGGTCATGCAAAAGCTCTTCCGGCTCACGCCGCTGTGCGACAGCTTTGCCTGCAACTTCAACATTCTCATCGCGGGCAATCCGCGCGTGATGGGCGTGGGCGAGATCCTCGACGAGTGGACGTCGTGGCGCATGGAGTGCATCCGGCGGCGCGTGTTCTTCGAGCTTCAGAAAAAGCGCGCCAAGCTGCACCTGCTGCAGGGCCTCGGCAAGATCCTGCTCGACATCGACCGCGCCATCGCCATCATCCGCAACACCGAGCGGGAGGCCGACGTCGTGCCCAACCTCATGGCGGGCTTTGGTCTCGATGAGGTGCAGGCAAACTTCGTCGCCGAAATCAAGCTGCGCAACATCAACCGCGAGTACATCCTCAAGCGCACGGCCGAGACCGATGCGCTGGAAAAAGACATTGCCGACCTTGAGGCGACGCTTGAGAGCAAGCGCCGCATCCGCAGCATCATCATCCGCGAGCTCAAGGAGATCATCCGCAAGTACCCGTCGCCGCGGCGCACGGGCATCGTCGCGGCGGAGAGCGTCACGATGCTGCCGACAGAGGACCTTGTGCCGGATTACCCGGTGCAGCTGTTCCTCTCGCGCGAGGGCTACTTCAAGAAGATCACGCCGCAGTCGCTGCGCATGAGCGGCGAGCAGAAGTATAAGGACGGCGACGAGCTGAGCCAGAGCTTCGGCGCGACGAACCGCGGGGAACTTCTCATCTTCACCGACCGTCAACAGGTATATAAGGCCAAGCTCTGCGACTTTGCGGACACGAAGGCGTCCGTGCTCGGCGTGTACCTGCCGACGGTGCTGTCCATGGACGCCGAAGAGCACGTCCTGTGCATGGTCGACCCCGGCGACTACCGCGGCGAGCTGCTGCTCGTGTTTGAAAACGGCAAGGCCGCGCGCATCCCCATGGCGGCCTACGAGACCAAGACGAACCGCCGCCGCCTGACCGGCGCGTATTCGGACAAGAGCCCGCTCATCGCCGTGCTGCCGCTCTACGAGGGCAGCGAGGTCGCGGTCTTTGCGTCCGACGGGCGCGCGCTGCTCTTCCCGCCGGAGGCGATAGCGCTCAAGGCGTCGCGCACGACGCAGGGCGTCGCCGTCATGGCGCTGAAGAAAAAGGCCGTCGTCACGCAGGCACAGTTTGTGCCCGATACGCTCATCCACAACCACGCGCGCTACCGCGCCAAGAGTCTGCCAGCAGCCGGCGCGCTGCTGCGCGAGGACGACCGCGGCGAGGAGCAAATGAGCCTGATCTGAGGAGAGAACTATGGAGCTGCATCGTTTTTCCGCTTTTGACTACATGAAGCTGATCGTCGGTTCGGCGCTCGTGGCCGCGGCGTTTCAGTTTTTCACCTTCCCGAACAGCATCGTTTCCGGCGGCGTGACCGGCATCGCGCAGATCATCCATCTGCTGACGCGCATCCCGGTCGGCGTGCTGTCGATCCTCATCAACATCCCGATCTTCTGCCTCGGCTGGCGGCATCGGCTCGGCGCGCGCCGGCTCATTCTGGCGCTGTGCGTCATGGCGATGATCTCCGTGTTCATCGACCTGCTTGCGATCACCGAGCTCGTTGCGACGGATGATCCGATGCTCGGCGCCGTCTACGGCGGCGTCATCAACGGCGCGGGCTACGGTCTGATCTATACCACCGGCATGACCGGCGGCGGCACGGACATTCTGGCCAAGATCCTGCGCCGGCGCTACCCGTACATAAATTTCGGCACACTGCTGTTTGGCATGAACGTGCTCGTCGTGCTGACGTTCGCGTTCCTGTTCAAGAAATACGACAGCTGTATGTACACCATGATCGAGATGTTCATCAGCTCGAAGGTCGTCAACCTCGTCCTCTACGGTCCGGGCGTGTCGGAGGTGTGCTACATCATCAGCAGCAACGTCGGCGCGATCAAGAGCGCCATCACCTGCACGATGGGCCGCGGCGTCACGCTGCTCAACGGCGAGGGCGCGTGGTCGGGCAGAGAGATGCAGGTCATCCTCTGCGTGGTCAAGCGGCCGGAGATCGCGCAGCTGCGCGAGGTCGTGCGCTCGGTGGACGGAAAGGCATTTGTCATCGTGTCCGAGGCCAAGGACGTCTTTGGCCGCGGCTTTGGAAACATCTACGGCGACGATTGAAAGGAGCGGGGTATGCGCAAACGCTGCATCACCGGCATCCTGCTGGCGGCACTGCTGGTGTCGCTGTGCGGATGCACGTCCGTGTTTGACAAGGAATATCTGTCGGTGCGCCCGTATGAAGAGCCGTCAAATCTGCTGACGGATGCCGACACCACGCAGATCCGCAACTATGCGGGTCTCATGCGCGCGCTCAATGCGATGGCCGCACAGTACGAGCGCTCGTTCGTGCTGGCCTTCGGCGACTATGACGGCATCATTGCCGACGATCTGGCCGCTGCCTGCGAGGAGCTGCGCACCGGCACGGCCATCGGCGCGTACTGCATCGACAGCGTCACCTATGAGACCGAGCAGGTGGTCGCCTACTGTGAGGCGAGCATCACGATCGCCTACAACCGGCCGGAGAGCGAGGTGCGCTCCATTTACAGCGCCCAGACGCAAAAGAGCATCCTCGACTGCGTGGTCGATGCGCTCGACCGTCAGCGGACGCAGTTTGCCATCCAGATCAGCACCAGCACGCTCGAAACGGGCGACGTCGCGGCGCTTGTGCGCTCGGCGTGCCTGAATCAGCCGCAGCTCGTGGTGGATCTCCCGGTCATCGACGTCACGGTCTACAGCGGCGGCAGCAGCCAGAAGATCTTCGGCGTCACGCTGCGCTACGACATCGGCGCATCCGCGGTCAACGACCGCCGCACGCAGCTTGACGGCCGCGTGCGCACACTGCTCTCCTCGCTCACGGCGGGGGAGAAGGAGACACCGCTGCAGGCGGCCTTCGTCGTCATGCGCACCTGTGAGCAGAGCACGACCGCGGCACGCACCGCCTATGACGCGCTCGTGAGCGGCACGGGCGACAGCTGCGCGCTGGCCATGGCGTACAAGGCGGTGTGCGACGCGCTCGATATCCCGTGTCAGGTCGTGAGCGGCCGCTTCCAGGGCATCGACCGCTGCTGGAACGTGGTGCAGGTCAACGGCAATTACTATCATCTCGACCTGTCCATGCAGTCGGAAACGCTCTGGCTGCGCAGCGATGAGAGTATGCGCGGCACCTACCAGTGGACGGCTGACAGCTGCCCGACGTGCACGGCGCAGTCGTTCATCTGGCGCGAGGGCGAGAAGCTCTGACACGATAAAATCAGAAAAAAGAGAAAAAACGCTTGACAAGCCGTCTTTTTGTGGTACAATAACGCTTGCATTCACGAAATGCGGGCATAGCTCATTTGGCAGAGCGCCACCTTGCCAAGGTGGAGGTAGCGAGTTCGAATCTCGTTGCCCGCTCCAGATTGAGAACCACACACAGCAAAAACACCGCACAAAGTGCGGTGTTTTTGCTGTGCTTTGCTGCGTCTGCGGCGCGTGGATATCAAGGAAAACGGATCACAAACACCGACCGGATCAAATTAAGGAGGAACCCTTCATGAACGCAGATGTCGTTATCGTCGGCGCCGGCCCTGCCGGTATTTTCACGGCGCTGGAGCTGCTGCGCCGCGGCACTCTGAAAAAGATCGTCATGATCGAACAGGGGCAGGCCATTGAAAACCGCCGCTGCCCGAAAGCCAAGACCGGCAAGTGCATGAACTGCAAGCCGTACTGCCACATTACGACCGGGTTCTCCGGCGCGGGCGCGTTTTCGGACGGAAAGCTCTCACTGTGCAGCGACGTCGGCGGCGACCTGCCCACCCTCATCGGCGAGCAGAAGGCGCAGGAGCTCATCGACTACGCCGACAGCATCTATCTGGAGTTCGGCGCGGACGAGCACGTCGAGGGTCTGGAGAATACGGAGGAGATCAAGCAGATCCGCACGCGCGCCATCCGCGCGGGCCTGCGTCTGGTCGACTGCCCGATCCGTCACCTCGGCACGGAAAAGGCGCACGAGGTGTACCTCGGCATTGAAAACTACCTGCGCGAGCACGGCGTGGAGATGCTCTTCGGCTGCACGTGCGAGGATGTCATCGTGCGCGACGGGCGCTGCTGCGGCGTTGTGGCACACGATGCGCATCAGGACTATACCATCGAGGCCAGGCACACCGTCATCGCCACCGGCCGCCGCGGCGCGGAATGGCTGGAAAAGACCTGCCTTGAGCACGGCGTGGAGCACAAGCCCGGCACGGTCGACATCGGCGTGCGCGTCGAGGTGCGCAACGAGATCATGGAGTCTGTCAACCGCGTGCTCTATGAGTCGAAGCTCATCGGCTATCCCGCACCGTTTAAGAACAAGGTGCGCACGTTCTGCCAGAACCCCGGCGGCTTCGTCTCGCAGGAGAACTACGACAACGATCTCGCCGTCGTCAACGGTCATGCGTATAAGGAGCTCAAGTCGCCCAACACGAATCTGGCCATCCTCTGCTCGCACAATTTCTCCGTGCCGTTCAACCAGCCGATCGCCTATGCACAGAAGGTCGGCGAGCTGACGAATATGCTCGGCGCAGGCCACATCATGGTGCAGCGCTTCGGCGATATCCTCGACGGCAAGCGCACGTGGCAGAAGGAGCTTGTGCAGTCGAACGTCCGCCCCACACTGCCGGACGCCGTTGCGGGCGACATCACGTCCGCCATGCCGTACCGCGCCATGCTCAACATCATCAACTTCATCAAGGCCATGGATGAGGTCGTGCCCGGCTTCGCCGCCTATGAGACGCTGCTGTATTCCCCGGAGCTGAAGTTTTACAGCAACCGCATCGCCATGGACGACGCGCTCAACACGAACATCCCCGGTCTGCACTGCCTGGGTGACTCCTCCGGCTGGACGCGCGGCCTGATGATGGCCTCGGCCATGGGCGTGCTCATGGGGCGCAGGCTTGCGGATATGCTCTGATGTGCGGGTGAACGGAAGGATTGTCATCTTTTGCACAAAATGCTTGACAAATTCCTGTAAATCAGTAGTATAAAAGGGATGGGAAATTGATAGATCCGCCGGTGCAGCGGAGGGAAGGAAACACATTATGGATGGATTGAAAAAAGCTTATTACCGCACCTACCAGCAGGTGTTTGACATCGGTATGCGCTGCCTGCATTGGCGCAAGCCAATCGTGTTCTCCGGTGCCGGCTGTCTTAAACAGGTACCGGACGTGCTCGGCAAGTGCGGTGTGGAAAAGGTCATGGTCGTCACCGGTTCGCACGTGGTCAAGTCGCTCGGACCGAAGCTCTTCGCTGCGCTCGAGGAGGCCGGCATGCCCTACGAGGTGTTCTGCGAGGTCGAGGCCAACCCCTCCGTGACCACGGTCGAAAAGATCCGTGCGCAGTACGTGGAGACCGGCTGCAGCGGCTTTGTCGCCCTCGGCGGCGGCAGCCCGATGGACGCGACCAAGGGCGCGGCTGCGCGCGTTGCCTGCCCGAAAAAGAGCTGCAACGACATGGCTGGCGTCATGCGTGTCGGCAAGACCGTGCCGCCGATCGTCGCCATCCCGACGACGTCCGGCACCGGCAGTGAGACGACGATCGCCGCCGTCATCACCGACAGTGAGACGCACCACAAGTACGCGCTCATGGATCTCAAGCTCATGCCGCTGTATGCCATTCTCGATCCGGAGCTGACCGTCGGTCTGCCGCCGCGCACGACCGCGACCACCGGCATGGATGCGCTCACCCACGCGGTCGAGGCGTACATCAGCTGGACGTACAACACCAAGGAGAGCCTGCGCCTCGCCGAAGAGGCCGTCAAGCTCATCTTCGATAACCTCGAGGTCGCTTACGCGCACGGCGATGATCTCAAGGCCCGCGAGAACATGATGATCGCCGCCTTCAAGGCAGGCTTCGCGTTCTCCCGCGCCGGTGTCGGCAATGTGCACGCCATCGCGCACACGCTCGGCGGTCTGTATAACACCCCGCACGGTCTTGCCAACGCGGTCATCCTGCCGATCGTTCTGGAGGACTACGGCGCGGTCGTGTATCCGAGACTTGCGCGCCTGAGCGAGATCGCCGGCGTCAAGACCGAGGGCACGGACGCGGAGAAGGCGCAGGCCTTCATCGCGGAGATCTATGCCATGAACGAGCGCATGGGCATCCCGAAGGGCTTCGACTTCATTCAGGAGGAAGATATCCCGCAGATCATCGAGTGGGCGCTGGCCGAGGCCAACCCCAACTATCCCGTGCCGGTCGTGTACAACACCGCGCGCTGCCGCAAGGTCATTGAGGACATCCGCGCCAAGGCTGCGGAAAACCCGGCTCCCGAGGCGCCGAAGGCGTAAGGCTGCCGCTTTCACAGAGCATAGGAAACAGAAAAACTCCGTACGGGCAAACCGTACGGAGTTTTTTTCGCGGCAGGCTCAAGCGGACTGCCGGTCTTTTTTGCTGCTGATGCCGCCGTGCAGGACGAAGCGGCAAAAGCCGTTGTCCGGGTGCGCGGACACAATGCGGTAAATGAGCAGCGTGATCGCGTAGGCGATCGTGGCGGCGACCAGACCGACGATCATCGCGCCGAGCACGTCGGACGGGTAGTGCGCCATGAGGTAGTTGCGCGCGATGCCCATCACCGGCACGAACAGGAATGCCCAGTAGCACGCGGGCTTTTTGCCCGTGAGCACGAGCGCGGTCACGCTGGCCATTGCGGCCGTCACATGGCCGGAGGGGAAGGAGTATTCGCTCTCGGCATACGCGCCGGCTGCCTGCCACCAGGTGCGGAAGGGCTCGACCGTCAGCGGGCGCGGCCGGGCGACGAAGTCCTTGAGCCAGAAGTTCGTGATGAGCGCGCCGCAGCACACGGCGCCGAAGATGCACACGCCCATCTTGCGCGTCTTGGGAAAGAGCATCAGCGCGATGCCGAGCGCGAGGAAGAGGAGACCCTTCTCACCCAGCAGCGTGATGATGTAGCTCAGCGGCGTGAAAACCCCGCCCGCGGCCTCGGCAAGTTTGTGCAGCGCCTGCAAAATGGCGTAGTCATAGCCCGCAAACGCGGTGTTGAGCCACTGCGCGATCGCAGTCAGTTCCATAAATAATCACCGTCCGGAATCCAAGAATTGCGGCAGTGCGGCTGAGCGCCTGCCGATGAGCGGCGTCGAAACACGCCGCAGCGTAACTTCGACATCATACACCGCCTGCGCGGCTTTTGCAACCGTTGCCGCCGGAACGGAGGGTGAAAGTTTTGGATGAATGTTTTTTATCAAAAACAAAAATGGAACGTTTTCTGTATTTTGAACCGGTTATTCGGCCGTAGGACTTGACTTTGGCGTGAAAAATCAATATGCTGGTAAACGGAAATTCAATCTTTAGATAGGAGCGATTTTTGCATGATTCTCGATTGCAGCAAGTATGTCGGCCCTTGTAAGTGCGGCCGCGAGCACACCCTGGAGACGAAGAAGGTCGTCGTGGAGTATGACGCGCTCGATCAGTTCGACCAGTATATGGACGAGGTCGGCCTGACCGGCAAGCGCGCTGTCATCTATGACACGAACACGTATAATCTTCCGACGCTCAAGCATGTGCGCGCCGATCAGGAGATCGTCCTCAACGCTGAGGGGCTTCACTCCGAGAAGGGGATGATCGAGGACATGATGCGCCAGCTCGACCATCCGGATGTGATCGTCGCGGTCGGCTCCGGCACGATCATGGACTTCGGCCGCTACCCGGCGTACCAGCTCGGCATCCCGTTCGTCGCCGTGCCGACGCTTGCGAGCTCCGACGGCTTTACGGCCAACATCTGCTCGATCATCATCGACGGTCAGAAAAAGTCCATCCCCATGCAGGCTGCGGCGCTCGTCGTCTGCGACCTGAACGTGGTCTCCGGTGCGCCCCTGTGGCTGACCGTGAGCGGCATTTCGGACATTCTGGCAAAGTACATTTCGCTCGCGGACTGGAAGATCGCACACCTTGTCTCGGGCGAGTATTACTGCCCCATGGTCGCCGACCTCGCCGAGGAGGCGCTGACCATTATGCGCAAGGCTGCCGATGATATGGCGGCCGGCGGCAAGCCGGACTTTGAGGCCATGACCATGGCGCAGATGATCTCCGGCCTGACTATGCAGCTGCTCAACCACTCCCGCGCTGCGTCCGGCGCCGAGCACCTGATGGCGCACCTTGTGGAGATGAAGCCGCCGCGCTTTGAAAATGCGCACGGCATGCACGGCCAGTGTGTCGGTGTGGGCACGTACCTGTGCGCCAAGGAGTACCATTACCTTGCCTCGCTCCCGACGCCGAAGGCCAAGCCCTTCGAGCCCCTGACCCGCGCGTGGGTGGACGAGAAATTCGGCCCCCTCGCCGACGGCATCATGAAGGAGAACGAGAACGACGTGCTCGGCACCTTTGATCCGCAGAACATCGTCGACCACTGGGACGAGATCCGCGCCATCATCGCCGAGATCCCCTCGGCCGAGGAGCTTGCCGCCCTGTGCGAGAAGCTCGGCGCGTTCTACAAGCCCGAGCAGATCGGCATTGACCCGGCGCTGTCGGAGGATATGCTCAGCGTCTCGGCGGCCATCCGCAACCGCCTGACGCTCATCCGTATGCGCCGCGTGCTCGATTTCGGCGAATAATTGCATCAGCGTGTATGCGTCCGGAGGCTCTCGCCTCCGGACGCATTCCGTTTGTCGAAAAACCTCGTAGAGTTTTGCCGCCGCAGCGACGAAAGAAAGTCCGATCATTTTCTTCGGCGACATGCGCGGCGAAGAAAATACTTCTCGGCCTGCAAACGTGCGCGCCGTCCGCCCAAGGCGGACGGCGCGTGCGCTGCAGTCAGGCAGCCCACCCCTTTGTCAAAAAGGAATACTTTTTGACAGACGGACGCATTTGCTTTGCCCGGTTTTGCTTGTGAAACAGGGCGTATGGTGGTATAATATTCTGATTCTAATTTTGTAAAAGGAGGCCGTGCCATGCCGGATTTTGAGGTCATTTCGCCCTACGAACCGTCGGGCGATCAGCCCGAGGCGATCGACGCGCTCGCGCAGGGCGTGGAAAACGGCATTGACGAGCAGGTGCTGCTCGGCGTGACCGGTTCCGGCAAGACGTACACGATGGCCAAGGTCATCGAGCGTGTGCAGCGGCCGACGCTCGTGCTCGCACATAATAAGATCCTCGCGGCGCAGCTGTGCAGCGAGTTCAGGGAGTTTTTCCCGAACAACGCCGTGGAGTATTTTGTCAGCTACTACGACTACTATCAGCCGGAGGCATACATCCCGCACACGGACACGTTCATCGAAAAGGACGCCTCTATCAACGATGAGATCGAGCGTCTGCGCCACTCGGCCACGTCGAGCCTGTTTGAGCGGCGGGACGTGATCGTCGTCTCGTCCGTGTCGTGTATCTATGGTCTCGGCGACCCGATCGACTATGCCAACATGGTCATTTCGCTGCGCACCGGTCAGCAGCGTGACCCGGAGGAGCTCATGCGCAAGCTCATCGACATCCGCTATGAGCGCAATGACATCGCCTTCGCGCGCAATATGTTCCGCGTCCGCGGCGACACGATCGATATCTACCCGGCCTATTCGTCCGACCATGCCGTGCGCGTGGAGTTTTTCGGCGACGAGATCGACCGCATCTCGGACATCAACGTCGTCACCGGCGCGCCCATCCGCACGCTCAGCCATGTGGCGATCTATCCCGCGTCGCACTATGTCACGACGCATGAAAAGATGGAGCGTGCCATCGGCGAGATCCGCGCCGAGTGCGATGCGCGCGTGAAAACGTTTGAGCAGCAGGGCAAGCTCCTCGAGGCGCAGCGCATCCGCCAGCGCACGGACTATGACATTGAGATGATGCAGGAGCTTGGCTACTGCTCCGGCATCGAGAACTACTCGCGCATCATCAGCGGCCGCGCCCCCGGCAGTGCGCCGATGACGCTGCTGGACTATTTTCCGAAGGATTTTCTGCTCTTTGTCGATGAGAGCCACGTTACGCTGCCGCAGGTGCGCGCCATGTACCGCGGCGACCGTGCGCGCAAGGATTCGCTCGTCGAGTACGGCTTCCGCCTGCCGAGCGCGTACGATAACCGTCCGCTGAAATTCGAGGAATTCGAGCAGCGGGTGCATCAGGCCATCTATGTCTCTGCCACGCCGGGCGACTATGAGCGCGAGCACGCGGGGCAGATCGCCGAGCAGATCATCCGGCCGACCGGCTTGCTCGACCCGCAGATATTCGTGCGCCCCATCGAGGGGCAGATCGACGATCTCATCGGCGAGATCAACGCCCGCATCGCCAAAAACGAACGTGCACTCGTGACCACGCTCACAAAGAAGATGGCCGAGGATCTCTCGGCCTACCTCACGAACGCGGGTATCCGCTGCCGGTATCTGCACCATGACATCGGCGCGATCGAGCGCATGGAGATCATCCGCGACCTGCGCACGGGCGCGTTTGACGTGCTCGTCGGCATCAACCTCCTGCGCGAGGGGCTGGATCTGCCGGAGGTGTCGCTCGTGGCGATCCTCGACGCGGACAAGGAGGGCTTTCTGCGCAGCGAGACGAGCCTCATCCAGACAATCGGCCGCGCGGCGCGCAACGCCGAGGGCACGGTCATCATGTACGCAGATAAGGAGACGGCCGCCATGCACGCGGCCATCATGGAGACCAACCGCCGCCGCGCCAAGCAGGCGGCCTACAACGCCGCGCACGGCATCGTGCCCAGGACGATCGTCAAGGGCGTGCGCGAGCTGCTCGAGATCTCCGGTGACGTCGAAGCGCCCAAGCGCGCCGACGGCGTGAAGATGACGGAGGCCGAGCGCCGCGCCGAGATCACGCGGCTCGAGGCACAGATGAAGAAGGCGGCCGAAATGCTCGAGTACGAGTATGCCGCCGTGCTGCGCGACCGGCTCATTGAGCTGCGCGGCCAGTGACGCGCAAGGAGGACACCTGAATGAAACTCATGATTCTCGACGGCAACAGCATCATCAACCGCGCCTTTTACGGCATCCGGATGCTCAACGCGCCCGACGGCACGCCGACCAACGCGGTCTACGGCTTTCTGAGCACGTTCCGGCGCGTTTTCGACCTGGCGCAGCCGCAGGCGGTGTGCGTCGCGTTCGACGTGCACGCCCCCACGTTCCGCCACGAGCAGTATGCGCTCTACAAGGCGCAGCGCAAGCCCATGCCGGAGGAGCTCGCCGTGCAGATGCCGCTGCTCAAGCAGACGCTTGACTACATGGGCGTGCGGCGGCTGGAGCTGGCCGGCTGGGAGGCCGACGACCTGCTCGGCACGGTCGCGCGCCGCTGCGAGGCTGCCGGTTGGACGTGCAACGTCGTCACCGGCGATAAGGACAGCCTGCAGCTCATCACCGACAGCACCCATGTCTTTAACGTCAAGACCCGCATGGGGCAGACGGATACGATCGAATACACGCCCGAGCGCTTTCGTGAAGAGTACGGCTTTGACCCCATCCGCATGATCGACCTCAAGGCGCTCATGGGCGACAGCTCCGACAACATCCCCGGCGTGCCGGGCATCGGCGAAAAGACGGCGAAGGATCTGCTCGTGCGCTTCGGCACGGTGGCGGACATTTACCGCGACCTCGATGCGCTGGACATCAAGCCCGGCGTGCGCAAAAAGCTCACCGAGGGGCGCGAGAGCGCGGAGCTCTCGTTCGACCTTGCCACCATCCGCACGGACGCGCCGATCGACTTTGCGCTCGAGTCGGCCGTCTGGGACCACGACTATCAGCCGGAGCTGTACGACTGGTTCCGGAGGCTCAACTTCACGTCGCTGTCGGAAAAGTGGGGGCTGCAGCCGGCGGACGGTGTAAGCGCACCGTCGAGCGCGCTGCCGGCCGTGGACGTGGCGGACAGCGCCGCGCTGCGCGCGCTCGAGCAGGCGGTCACGGCGGCGCCCTATGTCGCGGTGCTCGCGCCCGACGGGCTCGACACGCTCACGCTCTGCGACGGTAAGGCGTGCTATGCGCTCTCGTGGGCGCAGCTCGGCGATGATTATAACGCATTTTTGCGCCTGCTGTTTTCCGCGCGCGTGCGCAAGGCGGGGCACAACATCAAAGACCTCATGCGCGCGCTGCTCGACGAGGGGCTGCCGACGGACGGCTTCGTGTTTGACACGGCGCTGGCGGCCTACCTGCTCGATGCCACGGCCGGAAGCTATGACCTGCCGCGCCTTGCGCAGACGTATCTTGGCGAGGAACTGCCGGATGTGCAGAGCGTCTGGGCGCTGCAGCCGGTGCTGCACGAAAAAATGGACGCTCAGGCCATGCTGCCGCTCTACACGGACGTTGAGCTGCCGCTGTGCCCGGTGCTGGCGCGCATGGAGCAGGCGGGCTTTCTGGTCGACCGCAAGGCACTGTACGACTTCGGCGAGAGCCTCACGAGCAGCATCGAGCAGCTCCAGCAGAGCATCTGGGCGCTCGCGGGCGAGCCGTTCAACATTCAGTCGCCGAAGCAGCTTGGCAACGTTCTGTTCGAGCGGCTCATGCTTCCGGCCGGGAAAAAGACCAAGACCGGCTGGAGCACAAACGCCGCCGTGCTCGACAAGCTGCGCGGCAAGCACCCCATCGTCGAGCAGATCCTCGATTACCGCACGCTCACAAAACTCAAGTCCACCTATGCCGACGGGCTGCTCAAGGAGATCTCCGCCGACGGGCGCATCCATACAAACTTCCAGATGACCGTCACGGCGACGGGACGCCTGTCGTCGACAGAGCCGAACCTGCAAAATATCCCCGTGCGCCGCGAGCTCGGCGCGCAGATCCGCAGGATGTTCGTGGCCTCGCCCGGCAAGGTGCTTGTGGACGCGGACTACAGCCAGATCGAGCTGCGCCTGCTTGCGCACATCGCAAACGATGAGACGATGATCGCTGCCTTCCGCAGCGGGGAGGACATCCACGCCGTCACGGCGTCGCAGGTGTTCGGCGTGCCGCTTGCGGAGGTGACGCCGCTGCAGCGCTCGCACGCGAAGGCCGTCAATTTCGGCATCGTCTACGGCATCTCGGCTTTCAGCCTTGCGCAGGACATCGGCGTGTTCCAGAATGAGGCCAAGGCGTACATGGACAGCTATTTTGCCAAGTACCACGGCGTGCGCACGTATATGACGCGCGTCGTCGAACAGGCCAAGGCGGACGGCTATGTCACGACGCTCTTCGGCCGCCGCCGCGATCTGCCGGAGCTCAAGTCCTCAAACTTCAACCTCCGCAGCTTTGGTGAGCGCGTGGCGCTCAATATGCCCATTCAGGGCACGGCGGCGGACATCATCAAGGCTGCCATGGTGCGCGTGGATGCGCGGATGCGCGCGGAAAAGCTGCAGGCGCGGTTGCTGCTGCAGGTGCACGACGAGCTCATCGCCGAGTGCCCCGCGGAGGAGGCTGAGACGGTCAAGACCATCCTCACCGAGGAGATGGAGCACGTGGTCGATTACCGCGTGCCGCTGCTCGTGGACGCGAAGATCGGCGCAAGCTGGGCGGAGGCGCACTGATGGACGTCACGATCTGTGATGCGCGCAGCGCGCACCTGCCGCAGCTTGAGGCGCTTGAGTGCGCGTGTTTTTCCGCGCCGTGGACACGCGCGCAGCTGGCGAGCCAGCTGCCGGACGACCGGCACGTGTTTCTCATCGCCGCGGCGGGGGAGACGGTGCTCGGTTACGCAAACTTCCTGCACGTGCTCGACGAGGGCGACATCGGGAATGTCGCCGTCGCGCCGGAATTTCGGCGGCAGGGCGTCGCGGATGCGCTGCTCGAGGCGCTGTGCGCGCGCGCGGCGGCGCTTGATCTCGCATTTTTGACTCTGGAGGTGCGCGCATCCAACGCGCCCGCCATCGCGCTGTACCGCAAGCACGGGTTTCAGACCGTCGGTCAGCGCCGCAATTACTATCAGAAGCCGGACGAGGATGCACTGCTCATGACCTGGTTCCGGAGAGAGGCGGAGACAATATGATTATTCTTGCGATCGAATCTTCCTGTGATGAAACGGCCGTCGCCCTCGTGCGCGACGGGCGCGAGGTGCTGACCGATCAGGTCTTTTCGCAGGCCGACCTGCACGCCGTCTATGGCGGCGTCGTGCCCGAGATTGCGTCGCGCTCGCACGTGGAGGTCATCTCCCAGCTCGCCGACCGTGCACTGCAGGTGACCGGTCTGAGCCGCGGTGACATTGACGCCGTGGCCGTCACGTGTGCGCCGGGGCTCATCGGTGCGCTGCTCGTCGGCGTGAACTTTGCCAAGTCCGCCGCGCTCGCGCTCGGTGTGCCGCTCATCCCGGTGCACCATGTCCGCGGCCACATCGCGGCAAACTACATCGCCTACCCGGAGCTGGAGCCGCCGTTCGTGTGTCTGGCCATCTCGGGCGGCAACACGCTCATCTGTGACGTGCGCGACTATACGGACCTGCGCATCCTCGGTGCGACGCGCGACGACGCGGCCGGCGAGTGCTTTGACAAGACCGCACGTGTGCTCGGTCTGCCGTATCCCGGCGGCAAGCCCATCGACGACCTGTCCAAGACCGGCGACGACCGCAAGTACAAGCTGCCGATCGGCCACGTGGACGGCTGCCCGTATGACATGAGCTTCAGCGGACTCAAGACCTCTGTCATCAACCTCGCCCACACGGCGGAGCAGAAGGGCGAGCCGCTTGACAAGGCGTCGCTTGCGGCGTCGTTCTGCCGTGCCATGAGCGAGAGCCTTGTGCCGCGCACGATGGCGGCGGTCCGGGAGCTCGGCTATGACAAGCTCGCCGTGGCGGGCGGTGTCGCGGCAAACTCCCGCATCCGCGGTGATTTTCAGGCAGCCTGCGATGCGGCCGGTATCCGTCTGTTCGTCCCGCCGCTCAAGCTCTGCGGCGACAATGCCGCCATGATCGGCTGCCAGGCGTACTACGAGTACCTGCGCGGCGCGCACGCGGGCAGTGAGCTCAACGCGTGGGCGAACATGGAGATCTCCGAGGTCCCGTTCTATGGGCACGCATGATGGGCATCGCGCCCGCATGAAGGCGCGCTTCGTGCGCTGCGGGCTCGATAATTTCGATGACCACAGCGTGCTCGAGCTGCTGCTGTTTTATGCCGTGCCGCGGCGCGACGTCAACGAGCTCGCACACGCGCTGCTGGACCATTTCGGCACGCTTGACGCGGTGTTTGAGGCGAGCTTTGAGGATGTGATGCAGGTGCCCGGCGCGGGGGAGAACGTGGCGACGCTGCTCACGCTTGTCCCGCAGGTCGGCCGCCGCTATCAGATGGCCAAGCGCCGCCAGCAGACGATCCTGCGCTCGAGCGAGGAGGCGGGGCAGTATCTCGTGCCGCTGTATCTGTATGAGCGCGCCGAGGTCGTCTACCTCCTGTGTCTGGACGCCAAGGGCGGCCTCATCAGCTGCCGGGAGGTCGGGCGCGGCGTCGTCAATGCCGCCGAGGTGTCCGTGCGCACCATTGTCGAGACGGCGCTGTCGCAAAAGGCGGTGTCCGTCATCCTCAGCCACAACCACGTCGACGCCTATGCGCTGCCATCGCGGGAGGACGAGCTGACGACCAAGCGCGTGCGGGATGCGCTTTTGCTCGTAGGAATCACGCTGGCGGATCATATCATCGTCTGCGGCGAGGATTATGTGTCGTTTGCCGACAGCGGCTTGCTCTGAATCATCACCGGCGGTTCAAATCCTGCATTTTATCTGTTAAGCCTTTTTTCAAATCTCTCGCGTGAGCGAGAGATTTGCATTATGGTAACAAAATTGCTTTTTATGAAATCCACAAAGTCCGTTTCCGGTTTTGGCTGTTTTGTGCAAAAGAGCGGCAAGGCATTGAAAACACTGAAAGATTTGCGTGTTGAAAACCATGTTGAAAATGTTGATAACTCATAGAAAAGGCAAAACGGAAAAAATATTATGTAAACTTCGTGTCACGGAAATGTAAGAACTTTGATTTGCACCGCACCCGCAAACGCCTGAAACAGCGCGCGTTTTCGGCGGGGTGTAACAGTGCAAATTCTGCACAACCGACATGAATCGAAGATAACCGACAAAACGTGCAAAAAAACAACATTTTTTCATGCATGAAAACAAATAGTAATCATCGAACTTTGGTGTTGACATCCGCAGAGACTTGTGATAGAATGTGCAAGCTGTTAGAAATTCGCTAGTGTAGCTCAGTTGGTAGAGCAGCTGATTCGTAATCAGCAGGTCGTGTGTTCGAGTCACATCACTAGCTCCATCAAAAACCCTGTAATTCCAATGGTTACAGGGTTTTTCCTTTGCTTTGGAGCTGGAAAAATTTAGTAGCAAATTGAGCTCCTTTCGGCTATAAAATGCTCTGTGATGCTGCACCTGCGATGCACCAAAACACTGGGCAAATGTTCATAAATCACTCTGTGCGACTGCATTTTCCCAAGCCGTGACATAGACAAATGGTGCGCAGGAGGACATGGATTGCATTGAAGTGAAATGCTTGTTATAATATTTTGTATAGTAATCGACCAGGGGGGAATTGCTTGTGGATTTCAGACAACTTGAGACATTTGTGGAAGTCTGTGAACAGATGAGCTTTACAAAGGCGGCGAGCAATCTGTACATCAGCCAGCAAGGGGTCAGCAAGAGTATAAAGACCCTTGAGGACGAATTAGGCGTTTCTCTCTTTCTGCGCACGAATTCTTCCATTTCGCTGACGAATTACGGCGTGATACTTCAGCGCTATGCAGAGGATCTCGTGAACAACTATACGAAAGTTCTTACAGAAATCAATACTGAAAAGAACCGCGATAGAAATGGTATAACGCTTGGCTTCCCTAACGGGATTGCGAATTATTTTCCGGCAGAAATCTTTGAGACTTATCTGAAAAGCCATCCGAACGTCCGGATCTCAATCAGAGAGTATGCAGATACAGAGGTTGATGAAGCGCTGGTGAGAGGAGACATTGATATCGGATTCTGTGTTGTTCCGGTAGACAAAGAGAAGCTGAACATACAGCATACGCATAACATGAATCTTTATTTCATGCTTAGTGAGGCGCATCCGCTTGCCGGAGAGGCATCACTCGATCTGCGCCAGCTCAAAAACGACAGCTTTATCGCAATGGGTGACGAGGGGAAAGGACGCACAAGCTTTCTCGAACGCTGCCGCAAAGCAGGCTTCTTTCCCAATATAAACGTGACTGTTGCAGATACGGAACTGATGATGGAGCTGTGCCGCAAAAATTTGGGAATAGGGGTGTATGCGGGGGAACGTCCGTTGGAACTTCCGGGACTCAGAATCGTCCCGGATAAGCTGCACGTGTGGGAATTTTCAATCTGCATTTGCACTGCTGCAGGTCACGGCGTGACTGCACAGGAGGCTGAATTGATCAAATGCTTCCGCAAATGGTGATATACGCCTTATAATATCGCCTGCATGTTCCATGGCAAAGCCTATAATTATTTCTACAGCGCAAGCTACCGGCAGGTTCTTTGCCGGTAGCTTATCTTTTTGCATTTGCCACAACTACTTGTTGTGACGAGTACAAAAAGGTCTCACTGTCAAACGTTTAACAGGCATGCTATAATCAGAACAGCAAATGACAATAAATTAACTTTTCCCGGGAAGAAATCAGAAGCAGATCGCGCCATCCAAAGAAAGGAAATCATAGATATGTACGAATGCCAGTATCCAAATCTTTTCAAGCCGCTTAAGCTGGGGAATACCATTTTACGCAACCGGATCTTTGCAGCTCCTACCGGTTACTGCGACCTTACAGTCGAGAATATCGCGACCGAGCCCCTGATGGCATACTACGAGAGCAAGGCGCGCGGCGGCTGCGCTGTTGTCCATGTAGGGGAGGCATACATCGATTCCGAACATGGTGTGGATATCCCCAAATATCTCAAACTCGACAGCGACGACTGTGTGTCCCACCTTGCAACAGTTGCTGATGCGATCAATAAGCACGGTGCCATCGCCTCCATTGAACTTATGCACGCCGGTATGTTTTCCAGTCAGTCATATATTGAGGGGCATCAGGTGTGGGCACCGTCGGACACGGTCATTAAGACCGACAGCGACAAAGCAAGCGCGCGTCTCAACGGCGCGTTTCTTCCGGAGATGCCTGAGGAGGAGATCCTGAATACCATTGAGCTTTACGCGCAGGCAGCAAAGCGCGTTCAGCTTGCGGGCTTCAAAATGGTCCTTCTTCACGGCGGCCATGGCTGGCTGCTTCATCAGTTCATGAGTCCGCTTACCAATCACCGTACCGATCGATGGGGCGGCAGCGCGGAGAACAGATGCCGCTTTGCGGTCATGGTCTGTGACAGGATCAAAGAGGTCTGCGGCAAGAATTTCATGATCGACTTCAGAATGTCCGCATCCGAGGTCAACTCTGTCGGTTATGGTATCGAAAATGGCGTTGCGTGCGCAAAGCAGCTTGACGGTCACTGCGATATCATCCATTGCTCTGTTGGCAACCACGAGGTCATTGAGTCGTTTGTTGTCATGCACCCATCCATGTTCCTTGAGGATGGCGTCAACATGAAGTTTGCCGCTGAGGTCAAAAAGCATGTCAAGACCCCTGTTGCGGCCGTTGGTTCCTTCAGCGACCCGGCGATGATGGAAAAAGCGCTTGCTGACGGATTGGCAGATGTCATTGAAATTGGCAGAGGCGTTATTGCTGATCCCGACCTGCCCAACAAAGCGAGAATGGGCAAGGCGGACGAGATCAACCAGTGCCTGCGCTGCTATACCTGTTTCAGCCAGCTTATTACTACCGGACAGTATGGCTGCGCGATCAATCCCACCACAGGGCGCGAGCTTGAGTGCAAATATGATACGCCGCCCGTGCATAAGCGGAATGTCGTGGTTGTCGGCGGCGGTATCGGAGGCATGGAGGCAGCGCTGATCGCTGCCGAGCGCGGCCATAAGGTCACGGTCATCGAGAAAGCTGACAGACTCGGTGGCGTGCTCCTCATTGAGGAGGATGTTTCTTTCAAAGCCAAGCTCAAGCTGTATATCGACACGCAAGCCAGAAAGGTCATGAAGAATGACAACATCACTGTGATGCTCAGCACCGAGGCTACGCCGGAGCTTGTCAGCAGCATGGAGCCTGATGCCGTTATCGCGGCCCTTGGTTCCCGGCCTGCGATTCCTACCTATCTGCCCGGCTACGACAAGGCGAACGTCATGCCTGCGGAGTACGCCTACACCCATGCCGATGAGGTTGGCGGCAAGGTCGTTGTAATTGGCGGTGGTCTCGTCGGTGCAGAGCTTGCGCTTCATCTGGCAAGCTGCGGCAAGGACGTCACCATCATGCATCGTCATGCGTGCATCAAGTGCGGTGCAAACGGTCTGCATGGTCAGGCAATCAATGAGCAGATTCGCATTCACAAGGTGGGTACGGCCTTCAACACCAGCCCCGTTGAAATTACCGATGACGGAGTTATCGGCAGAAATGCGGAAGGGGAACAGCTCTATCCGGCAGACACCGTCATTTATGCTGTCGGTCAGCGTCCGCTTGCCGAGGAGGCGGAGCAGTTCCGTTTCTGTGCGCCGGAGTTCTATACGATCGGGGACTGCGTGACTCCTGCGACGATCTATCAGGCAACATCTCAGGCTTTCTATGCCGCAAGAGATATCGGCCGCCTTTGAGTGTTTGTATGTAACGAGGTGTTCAGACTATGAGCTCATTCAATAAATATCCGCATGTCTTCTCGCCTATAAAGATAGGCGGCATGGAGGTCAAGAACCGCATGCAGTTCTCTCCTATGGTCTCCAGCCTCTCAACGCCCACCGGCGGCGTGTCTCCGGAACTTCTCGGATATATTAAGTATCAGGCCCAGAGCGGTGTGGGCGTTATCACGATCGGTTCTACACCCATCAACCATACGAACGGTGTCGACTTTTTTGGCGCGCTTGACGTTACAAGTGATGACAATATGACCGATCTGCGCCGCATCTCCGAGATCGTGCACCGCTACGGCGCGAAGCTTTCCTGTGAGCTTGTCCACGCGGGCCGCTCCGCTCCGAAGCAGTTTCGCCCCAACTCGCCGGCGATCGCTCCCTCTGCGATCCCCGTTGAAAATGGCCCGACCGACATCCGCGAGATGGATGAGCGGGATATGGAAACCATCTGTAACGAGTATTGTGACGTTGCGCAGCGCCTGATGAAGTCCGGTTTTGATATGGTCATGGTACACGCGGCGCACGGGAATCTTCTTGCACAGTTTCTGTCTCCCAAATACAATCAGCGCACAGATGAATACGGCGGCAGCTTTGAAAACAGAGCCCGCTGGCCGCTCTCTGTACTAAAAGCAATGCGGGAGCGTGTAGGCGACGGCCTGTGCATCGATATGCGCATCAGCGGCGATGAACTGGTTCCGGGCGGTATGGGGATCGAAGAGACAAAGGCGTTTATCCGTCTTGCCCAGGAATACATAGATACCGTTCATGTCTCTCAAGGACTCATTGTTGAGCCAAAGTATATGCCATATACCATGCCGGCATTCTATCTTCCGCATTGCCACAATGTGAAATGGTCCGAGCAGGTCAAGGCAGATCCGGATATTCATATTCCCGTTACCGTTGTCGGCAGTATCACGACCGTGGCGGAAGCTGAGGAGATCATCGCCTCCGGCAAAGCGGACATGGTGGCGATGGCGCGGCAGCTGATGTGCGATAATAAGCTGCTCTATAATGCCTATCATGGAATGGAAGAGAAAACCAGACCGTGCCTGCGCTGTCATGAATGTGCACCCGCCGACATCGTTCATCTTCGCTGCGCGACAAACCCGCGTCTCGGACGCGAGTCCGAGATCCCGGAAGAGCTGCCTTACGCAAAGCATAAAAAGAGAGTCGTCGTGGTTGGAGGCGGTGTTGCGGGCTGTATGGCTGCAAAAACACTTGTAGAGCGCGGGCACGATGTCACCCTGATAGAAAAGGGAGACAAGCTCGGAGGCAGACTTCATGAGATCAGCTGCCTGTCTTTCAAGTTCGATATGCGCCAACACCTCCGCTGGCTTATGAGAAGCACCATGGAAAGCGGTGCAAAGATCATGCTCAACACCGAGGCGACGGCGGAAATCATCATGGGACTGAAGCCCGATGTGGTATTCGTTGCAACCGGTGCTGAACGGCTGACCCTTCCGATCCCGGGCATCGACAGGGAGAATGTCCACCATGTTCTGGATGTTGACACCGGCAGGGCGACGGTCGGAGAGCGAGTAGTTGTCTGCGGCGGCGGCCTGTCAGGTACGGAGTCGGCACTCCAGCTTGCCATGGACGGCAAGAAAGTGACGGTTGTAGACCTGCTCCCCGTTGAGCAGTTTGCCAAGGATCACTCCCCGGCCCCAAGAGGGATGCTCCTGCAGCTGCTGGAAAAGAACGGCGTTACGCTTGTCGGCGGTGTCCGGGTTTGCGGCATCAACGATGACGGTGTCGTGGTAATGGAACAGGATGGCACAGAGTCTGTTATCCGGTGTGACGATGTCGTTGCCGCTTTCGGCATGAGGAAAAATGATGCGCTCCTGAAACAGCTCAGAGCGCTTATGCCCGACGTCGTAGCGGTGGGCGATTGCGATGTTGTTAAAAACATCAAGAATGCAAATCAGATCGCATTTAATATGGCGCTTGAAGTTTGAAAACGGATAATATGCCTGTCAATAAGAAAGGAGAAGACAAAATGGAGAATGCAAAAGTTTCAAACAAAAAACTGATGTCTCTGGCGATCCTGTTTGTGTCCGCTCTTGAAATGGGAGGAATGGGGCTTCAGCCCGCGCTGGCTGATATTGCTGCCGCATTCCCTGACATTCCCACCGTGTGGATGCAGGAAATGTCCAACTGGCCCGGCTTTGCAATGCTTCTTGGCTGCGCGCTGTCAACGCTGCTCGCAACGAATGTGTCCAAAAAGGCTCTGTGCCAGATCGGTGTCGGCTTTGTTGTTGCCTATGCCATCCTCGGCTTTACGCTGCACTCCAGCTTTATTCAGCTCATGATGTGGCAGACCATCCTCGGCCTTGGCTTCGGCTTCCTTATGCCCACATCCAATGGCATCATCGCTGAGAACTATGCCGAAGATGAACGCGGCAAGCTCATGGGTATTCAGGATCTTTTCACCAATGGCGGCGGCATGTACCTGACCCTTATCGGCGGCGTTCTTGCTGCCAAGGCATGGAACTACACCTACCTTGCTTTCCTTTACGCACTGATCCCTCTGGTGCTCGGATGCATCTACTTCCCCGCTGACAAGCCCGCTAAGGCGAGTGGCGAGAAGAGCCATCTCAAGATTGCCCCCATTACGTGGCTGTTTGGCGCGATCATTTTTGTGTTCATTAACTCCTACGGCGTCATGGGTGCGAACATCTCGTTCATCATCACCGAGCGCGGCATGGGCACTGCTGCACTTACCGGAACTGCAATGGCGATTTTCCTTGTTGGCGGTATGTTTGGCGGCCTGATCTTCAACCCCTTTGAGAAGAAGCTCCGTGAGTATGTTCTCTGCTGCGGCTTCATCGCTCTGGTCATTGGTTTCCTGATCATCTACTTTGCCCAGTCTCTCGTCATCCTCTTCATCGGGGCTTTTGTGGTCGGTACCTCTATTGGCTTTGAAATGCCCGGCACTCTTCTCTATGCGACCAATTACAACACGGTTGAAGCCTCCACGGCGGGTTGCGCTGTCATCCACATGGCAGGCCAGCTCGGCACGGTTTGCTCCGCGCTGTTCTATACCCCGGTCGCCGGACTCATCAAACCCAACGACACATCCTTCCGTTTCCTCTTTGCGGCGTGTGTCTGCACCGCTCTGGCACTTCTCGTTGCTCTGGCGGTCTCCATCACGAAGAAGAAAAGAGCGGCATAAATCCGGCATTCATAGGATTTTCTCAAAAGCGTAATCACCATACCGCTGCTTCGGGCGGTATGGTGATTGAGCAGAATTGATAGTTATTTATTTCACTAACGCAAGAAAGCTTGAGGAGTTAAATATGGATAAACCGACAAAGACGAGAACTATCATCGGGATCATCGTTCTGATTTTTGCCAACACCGCCGCCGGCGGTGCGGAGTGGTGCTCCTCCGCGCTGGCTGATATAGCGAGCGTGTTTCCGGACGTACCTTACAGCATTATCACTTTTGTAAACAATATCCCCAATCTCTGCGCAGTTGTCTTTACGATTGTCGCAGGTGTTCTTGTAAACAGAAAGATCACCCTGCGCAACATGCTCCTGATTGGAATTGGCTTCCACTGCGTGGGCGGCGTTCTTCCTGCCTTGTTTGGTGATACCAGTATGGCCATGATGTTCCTCGGCCGCTTTGCCTTTGGTATCGGTTATGGTCTTATGCAGGGCATTGGCATCTCCATGAGTCTCAAGCTTGTGGAGGACAGCAGATTCAGAAGCCATGCCATGGGCTGGGCGGTCGCTGCTCAATATGCAATGAATATGATCGCTCAGGTCGCCGTGGGTCACCTCTGCGCGATCAAATGGAATTACAGTTTCTTCGTCTACCTTTGGAGTGCCGTCCCGTTCCTCGTCGTTCTTTTCCTTTGCCCTAAGTTTGAGCTTGATAGAAATGACACGTCTACCACCGGAGGAAAACTTGAGGAAATGGCGAAATCGGGCGCTCTGGTTCAGGCTATAAAGAAACTGCCACCGATCGTATGGGCCTTTTCCGCCATTGCGATCGGGTATATGCTCTGCTATTACCCCATGTTTCTTGTTATCTCCAAGATCATTGTCGGACGCGGCATCGGCAACTCTGTTACAGTCGGCAATGCGATGGTTTTTTACTCAGTTGCGACGATAGCCGGCGGCATCGTTTTCGGGTTTGCCGAAAAGCTTCTTAAGAATAAGACGATGTTTGTCATGCTTGCTGTTACCGGCGTTACGATGCTTGGCCTGTATTTCTCCCACAGTTTTGCGTCGGTTGCTGCTTGGCTGGTCGTCAGCGGTGTATTCTCCACCGGCATCATCCCTGCCTGCATCAGCGCGTTTAGTGAGAGCGTGGAAGAGGAGAATAAGTTCCTTGCGACTTCCATTGCCGAATCCGGTGTTAACATCGGCGCGTTCCTCGGTACTCCGTATATTGCTCTTATCGAGGCCTTCGGGGGCAGTGCTGACACTGCCATGTTCATTTCGCCGATCATTATGTTGATTCTCGGCTTTGTTACGCTTCGGTTTTATAAAAAAGACGCCAAGATGTAAATTTGCGCTCCGTCTGTCCGGCGCAGCCTTGACTGGCAGAATACGTATACATTATACGGGTGAAATCAGAGCATCAGGGGAACTCTATGTACTATTTTTTTGCGCTTGCTGCAGGTGTTCTTATATCGCTGATGGCGGTGTTCAACGGCAGGCTGACTGCTGAGGCGGGGCTCTGCCTGACAACGGCGATCATCCATGTAGTGGCAATTATCTTTGCGCTCATCATCCTTTGGATCAAGAAGGAATCATTCGTCCCAAAGCAAAAACTCCCGCTGTGGATGTATTGCGGAGGCCTTATAAGCGTGGCGTGCACGCTGTGCAGCAATTACGCGTTTGGGAAAATAAGCCTCATCGCTATTACTGCACTTGGCTTGCTCGCACAGATGCTCACAAGCCTTGTCATTGATTGCCTCGGACTGCTTGGGGCTGAGAAGCGCAGAGTGCTTCCCGTGACATGGGCCTGCATAGCTTTCTCTTTTTGCGGTATCGTCTATATGCTTTGCGGTTCGGAGCTGAGTGTTTTCTCTGCCATTGCCGCATCATTTGCCGCTGGCGTTGGGCTTGTCGTGTCAAGAGCCGCGAGCGCTGCGCTTGCCGAGCATACCGGAGCTGTGGCCAGTTCATTTATTAATCATATGGCAGGCCTTCCGCTTGCGGTGTTGCTGCTGTTGACCATTGGCAGCGGTGAGTTGGCGGCGCTTCCGAAAAAATTGACCGGTGTACCGATGTGGGTATATTTGGGTGGGATTATAGGTGTGCTCATAATTGTCATAACAAACGTTGTCCTCAGAAAGCTTTCCATGTTTCAAGTGTCGTTGCTGCTATTTGTTGGTCAAGTGTTTTCCAGTGCAGCTATTGATATATTTATGGGTACGGATTCGCACGGACGTGTCTTCTATGGCGGAGTGCTGGTTGCGGCAGGGATTCTTCTCAACACGATTTTTGAGAAAAACACCAGAAAGCACTGCAGAACTTGATATACGACGGGTTTCTCCCTGAGGGAAAATGCCGCCGTGCATGCACAGTGGCCAGCCTGCTTGCGTATTTCCTTGTGCCCGATACGAAGACGATAAAAAGCATCGGAAAATGATGAATTGACAACTTTGCTAACGTTCGTAATCAGCAGGTCGTGTGTTCGAGTCACATCACTAGCTCCAAAGCGCCTTGCGGTCATTTGACCGCAGGGCGTTTTTGCGTTCCATACTTGACGCAGTGATCGGGGCACAGTATAATAAGTAAGACATACGCAGTATCCGCAGAGCCGTCCGGGACGGCATTTTTGTGCTCTTCGGATTAGATTACTCTAACTTTTGCATGATATCAGGAGGCACGGTGCAATGGCCACAGCAAAGAAACTCGAATTTCAGGCAGAACGCAAGGCGGCTGCATGGCAAGGCGGGAAACCGCAGCCGACGCCGCTTCCGGCCGATGTGCACGCAGCTGCCTGCCTTGTCGATTCAGACGGGGAAGCGGCACGGACGGCTTACCCGGTTTTCCCGGGAATCGAGATCGCGTATCACGACGTCCATGCGGCAAGCGCCGCCACGCAGCGCGCGCGTGCGGCCGGCTGTCTCGAGATCCATCACTGCCGCGAGGGGCGCATCGCTTACCCATATGGCGATGCCTGCTTTTTTCTCGCGCCGGGCGATCTGGCGATCGTGCAGCGCGCGGAAGAAGCAGTCCCGGTGCGCTTTCCGACCGGGCACTACCACGGCATCACGGTGACGATCGACCCGGCGCGCGCGCCGGACTGCCTGTCGTGCTTTCTGGAGGATGTCGAGGTGCGGCCGAGTGCGCTCATCGAAAAATTCTGTGCGGACGGTGCCTGCTTTGTCACGCGCTCGTCTCCGGGCGTGGCGCACATTTTCTCTGAGCTCTACTCCGTGCCGGAGGGCATCCGCAAGGGCTATTTCAAGGTGAAGATTCTGGAGCTGCTGCTGTTTTTGAGTGCGTTTCCCATTCAGGCGGCGCAGCCGCAGCACGGTTATTCTCTGTCGCAGGTGCAGCTCGCCGAGCAGATCGGCGCGTACCTGCTTCAAAACACGGAGCGGCGGCTGACGGTTGCGGAGCTCTCGCGGTACTTCGGCGCTTCGGCTACACTGATCAACAGCAGCTTTCGCGGCGTGTACGGCATGTCGCCGGCGGCGTTTTTGCGTGCGCAGAAAATGCATGGCGCTGCCAGACTTTTGCGCCGGACTGACCGCACGGTGCTGGATATTGCCGGGCAATTCGGGTATGATAACGGCAGCAAGTTCGCCAAAGCATTCCGGGATGTCATCGGTGTCTCGCCCAACGCCTACCGCAGCGGCATCGACTGCGACAGCTGCGCGCCGGAGGCACCCATGCTCTGACGGTGGGAAGCATATTTTCATTTTGGAGCCATGTTCCGATGAATTGGAGCGGATGCCGGGGATGACGTGCAGTATCCTAACGTCAGACAGAACAAAGCGCGTAACTTTTCACATGTAGGTTAGATCACTTTAACCTATGAGCGCGCAGAATTGCTCACTGCGCGAAAACCGGTAAACGACCACAGACGAGGAGGCAAGCCATGTCGGAGGAAAACGTTGTACGGCTCTGTGCACCGACGCTGGCCGGGATCAAGACCGGCAGCCTGTTCCCGTGCCCGTATGAATGCCGGGAGACTCTGCTCACGGAGATCCGCCGGTACAATCAGGTGCTCGTCCCGAAGGGGCTCTGCCTCCTGCCGCTGCGGTTTACGGAAAAGAGCGCGCTGCTGTATCTGTACCGACCGTGTGATCTGGAGCGGGATCTGCAGGACCGGCTGGCAACGGAGATCCTGCAGCACGCGGGCTATGCCTGCACCGGCAGTGAGCGGTGTCTGATGCAGCTCATTGAGCGGCTGCGTGCATACGATGAATTCCCGCATGAGATCGGCCTGTTTTTGAGCTATCCGCCGGAGGACGTCAAGGGATTCATCGAGCACCACGCGGCGGATTTCAAGTACGCCGGCCTCTGGAAGGTGTACGGCGACGAGCAGCGGGCGCGCGATCTCTTTGCAAAATACCGGCGCTGCACGGAGATTTACTGTGAACGTCTGCACGCGGGCTTGAGCATTGCGCAGCTCGCCGTGAACGTGCAGCGGCCGAATACAGCACAAAAGGAAAGGATGTTACCATCATGAAAAAAGCAGCAGTCATCTATTGGAGCGGCACCGGCAACACCGAGGCCATGGCCAACGCCGTGCTCGATGGCATGAAAAGTGCCGGAGCGGACGCGGTGCTTCTGACCGCCTCTGATGTGGACGCTTCCGCCGTCGGCGGATATGACGCCGTGGCGCTTGGCTGCCCGGCCATGGGCTCCGAGGTTCTGGAGGACATGGAGTTCGAGCCGATGTTCGAAGGCTGCAAGTCCGCCCTGAAGGGCAAACGTGTCGCCCTGTTCGGCTCCTACGGCTGGGGCGGCGGCGAGTGGATGCAAAACTGGGAGCGCGATTGCCGCGGCTCCGGTATCCAGCTCGCGTGCGACAGCGTGATCTGCAACGACGCGCCCGATGATGCGGCCCTTGCGGCCTGTCAGGCGCTGGGCAAGGCGCTCGTCGATTGATTTCTTTCGATCGTACCCGGATCCCCCTCCGGTTACCGATACCAACAACAGGCATCAAGCCATATCACCTCTCTTCTCTTCCCCCATTCCCTGCAGCAGTGTGACACCACGCATATTGCCTGTGCGTGACTGCTGCTCCCCAGCAAAAGAATCGTCCGCCGAATTCCCCTTCCGGCGGACGATTCTTTTATGTCTGAAGAGCCTGGAGCTGTGCGGTCAGCGCGTCGATCTGCTGCCGCAGCGCCTGATTTTCACGCTGCAGACGGCGAACTTCGTTTTCGGCGTCGATCACATCGCAGCGCGCCTCCTCTTCCATCTCATCGATGCTGCTGCGCAGGAACTGATATTGGCTGTAGAGCGTCGCGTATGCGCGCGGCGCGAAGATGCGCCAGAAGACCTCCTTGATGAGCTCCCATTTCTCCGCTGCCGTGCGGTCGAAAAAGTCGTTGTGCAAGCGCAGTACCTCCTGTAACCTTGCTCAAATTTCCGTCAGTATACCACATCTTTGCCCATCCGGCAACCGGCTCAGCTCCAGAGCGGCGGCTGCCCGCGCTGATACAGCGCCTCGTTGAGCGCAAAAAGGTCGTAGTTTCCCTGCTCGATGAAGTATTCCAGAATGGTGTCGAACGGGTCGGTGTTCGTGAGATAGTAGCCCGCCTTGCCGAACAGGGTCAGCGCGTCCTCAAGCGGCAGCTCCAGCGCGAACACCAGCGCCGCGACGTTGGACTTTTTGGGGATCGTGCCGTTTTTAACGATGTTGGAAAACACGCTCTTGGACACGTGCGCCTTTTGATAGCAGGCGGCGTTGGTCATGCCGCGCGCGGCGATCTCCCGCAGGAGCATATCCCGAAACGACTCGTGCCGCTGCCCGAGCACCTCGTCGAGCGAGAGCGTACCGTGTTCGGCGGCAAAGCGCATTTTCTTGTCGTGGATGCGCTCCAGACTGCCCGCAAACATCCGCACGCCGAGGTTGAAGGTGCTCGGACGGTGCGTGACGATGAAGATGTCGATCGAGCAGCGCTCGCCAAATGTGCGTGCCTCCTGCACGGCGATGCGCAGGACATCGTCCGGCGGAAAGCCGAGGTGACCGGCCGAGATGAGCGGCATGGCCAGCGATGCGCACCGCGCCTCACGCGCGCAGGCAAAGACCGCCCGGTAGCAGGCGGCGAGCGTCTGCAGATCGGCGGGGTCACCGTGCCACGCCGGGCCGACGGCGTGGATGATCTTCCGCGACAGGCGGTAGCCGTCCGTGCAGACCGCGCTCCCAACGGGGCAGGGTGCAAGCGCGCGGCAGGCGGCGTCCAGCTCCGGACCTGCCGCCCGGTGGATGTCCTGATCCACGCCGCACGTTCCGGACAGCGCCGTGTCGGTGGCGGTGACGATCGCGTCACAGTGCATATGGGTGATGTCGTCCAGTCGGATCGCGAGTGCCATAGGCGTGCCTCCTTGGTGCTGGTTTGTGCTGCGGACATTATATAATGAATTTTTTCCGTTTTCAATCGCCGGGTCGTTTTCAAAACGACCACGGCTGCCGCGCCGTGCGCTATACTGTGCCTGCAACGAACGAACAGACAAAAAGAAAGGGGTTCAAACATGGGAAGCAGAGCAGGGTATCTCAAGTATGGCGGCAATGACTATGTCCGGATCTGGCAGGAACAGAGCGCACCGGCACCGATCCGCGCCGTGATCGCCAAGTGGAAGCGAGAGGCGGCGCGGCGCGAAAAACAGGACTACGACTGGCCGCTGAAGCATGTCGGCATCGTGTTTGAGTATGACGGAATCTGGTATAATATGACGCCGGAGGCGTTGCATGTGACGAATGACGCGTATTTTGAGGTTTTGTCCGACGAAATCTGTGATGATTTGGCGGCCGCGGGAGCAGAGGATGTGTTTTGCACAGCTATGCTGGATTGAATGGGGAAGGAGTATGTATATGAAACCGCTCTACTACTTTGCGTATGGCTCGAACATGGACATGGAGCAGATGCGCCGGCGCTGTCCGGACGCCAAGCGCATCGACACGGCGGTGCTGCACGGCTGGAAGTTTGCACTGGATGAGGTGGGGTATGCCACGGTCGTTCCGGCTGCCGAGCGGAATGTGCCGGGGCTGCTCTGGATGCTGTCGGATGCAGATGAGGCGGAGCTCGATGTCTACGAGGGTGTGCGCAGCGGGTGTTATGAGAAGGTGACGCTGTCCGTTGTGCCGAAGCGCACCGGTGTGCCGACGCAGGCGTTGGTCTACGTCTCGCTGCGCGGGGCAAACGAGGGCGCGCGGGTGCAGGGCTATCTGGAGCGGATCGTTCATGCAGCGGCGCACGCCGGCTTCGGCGCGTCCTATCTCGGGATGCTCAAGGATCTTTGGGTCGGCTATGCGAATGCCGATGAGCGTGCCGCGTACCCGGTCCTTGAGGACGGGAAGACGCTGGACGAACTGGTGCCGAAGAACGACGCGATTGGGCAGCACCTGCTTCGGACGATGCGGGCAGACGGAGCAACGGATCAGGAGATCTGGCAGTTCATGGTCGAGAACTGACCGAAGCTTACAAAGACAGGAGGAAACGGGATGACAAAACACACGGCGAAAGCATTACCTGAGGAGAGCGGTGCGCCCTCTGAGCGCCCGGAGACGCAGGGCGACCTCTGGAAGGAGATCGCAGAAGAAGGGTACGACCGGACTTACACGCCGGAAGAATTGAGCCGGGCGTTCGGGAAGCCGTTCGAAGAACTGGTGAAGGGCGAGGATCTGCCCGCGATGGAGAAGCAGCAGATGCCAGAGCCAAACGCTACAGCCTCGACAGCGCCGATTATCGAGGACGGGAAGACGCTGGACGAACTGGTGAAGGGCGATCCGTCTCTGGAGCACATGACGAAGTGGTTTCGGTCGCAGGGCGCGACGGATCAGGAGATCTGGCAGTTCTTTCTAGACACCTAACTCCCAAAGTCCGGGCGCAGGCAGCCGCTCTGAACTTTGCGTGCGCCGCCTGCGCGAGATGCGCCGGAATGAAAAATCGTCCGCCGGAAGGAAGCTCCGGCGGACGATTTTTTTCGTGTTTGCAGTGCTTGCAGGGCGTGGTATGGGCAGGCGGTCAGTTGAAATGCCCGTCGTTTGCGGCGAACAGACGCGCACACTGGGCGCGCAGCGCCGCGTGCTCCATGCATAGCTCCTGATACAGATACGCCGCCGTCCAGCGGCGATTGGCGGGCGTCAGCACCGCCTTGAGCGCAATATTGGGCTGTAAGCACAGCCGCAGCGCGGCCAGCAGACGATCGCTCTGCGCGTCGCTCAGCCCGGCCATCACCAGCATTTCGCCCGCAAAATTGCAGGGCGCAGCCAGCGGATTGCGCGCATCCAGGGCGCACAGCGCGCCCAGCGTCTGGCTAAAATCCGACGGCGGCACGGCGATGATCGCAAGCCCTTGCGCGCTCGCCACGGCGCGCAGCGTGCGCAGGCGTTCATCCGAAAGC
>OLOS01000324.1_pt1 | contig 54316 bp, 50 predicted proteins | sample 1672631 | NCBI WGS metagenome assembly OLOS01 (sample SAMEA3136707, study PRJEB25190) | human gut metagenome | biome: human gut; feature: human-associated habitat; material: faeces | place: Austria | collected 2013 | reverse complement strand
TTTGAACTGCTGCGGCGTGGTTATGAGGTGGCTATCGGCAAGGTCGGTGAAAAGGCGATTGACTTCATCGCAACGAAGATGAACGAGAAAAGATATATCCAGGTCACCGACAACATGAACGCCCCCGAAACCCGCGCACGGGAGCTTGCGCCGCTGCAAGCTGTGCAGGACAATTACGAGAAGATCGTGATTGCCATGGACTGCGACCTCATCCACGATGTGGACGGTATCAAAATCGTAAAGGCGCTGGACTTTTTGCTCAACGAAGGGTAATTCCATGCCAAAAAGGGAGGCTGCGCTTGTGAAGCGCAGCCTCCCTATATTCCGTTCTATCCCGCGTCCTCCGGTTCAAAGGGGTGAAGGGCGTGGTAAAGCTTCTGACGTTCCCCGGCGCCGCGATACGCGGCAAAGGGACGAAACGGCGGGCGTTTTCCCGCCTTTCTCTGCCTGCGGTAACGCAGCACCAGCACGGCAGGCGCGGCAGGCAGGAGAAGGGGATGCTCCTTGCAGGCGGGCCAGTGGGTATGGCAGGTCTCAACGCCCGTGCGGAAGAAACTGACCAGTCGGTTTTCCGTCCGTCCATCGGTAAAGAGCCGCTGCCCGTAGCGCTCCTCCTTGCAGCCGAAGTTCCCGGTGCGCAGGATATCCGCAAGCAGCGCGCGGCACAGCGCCTCATCCGCGGTCATGCACCACGGGGCGTCCTCCGGCGGCAGGGCAAGGTTCTCCACGCAGATGCGGGTAATGACCCGTGCGAAGTGAAGCAGTCCGAATCGGGACAGCTTTGGCAGCAAGTCCTCCCACCGCTCCGGCGTCATATCACAATGGACAAACACCGCCCAATCGCAGAGCTGCCGCAGCCCCAGTCCGCTGCTTGTGATATGCTCCAGCTTGTGAAGCAACAGCAAAACAGCCTGACGCTCCGGCGGCAGGACGGGAAGGCCGCCGCGAAAGATCCCTTCTCCCGCAGCATTCTGGAAATACTCGCGCAAAGGCGCACCGCTGGCGCCCAAAGGGATGCCGGGCGGCTCAAAGTGCAGCTCCACGAGAAATTGCTCCCGATGCATGGAGCGATGGAAGGGATGGTTGTCCTCCGGCGGACAATAGCCTCTGGCGCAGAGGATCGCCTCCGCTTTTTTTACATCGGCGGGGAAGAGCAGCAGGTCAATGTCTCCGGCGCAGCGCAGCTCCGGCCGGGGATAACACGCGGCAGAGGAGCTGCCCTTCAAGATCACGCAGGGGAGCCCTGAAAGTGCCTTCAGCACCTCCTGCTGCTCACCAAGGAGCTGCTCGTTATACCACATGGCGGAGAGCACCTCCTGCCGCCAGAGGGCGGCTGTCTCCTTGGGGATGGCAGCTCGCTCCTGTTCCGTCAGGCAGTCATAAACCAGCAGATGAACGCTGTGGCTGACGGCTTCCTCAAAAACACGCTGCCAGTCCGCATCCGGCGGCAGCGGCGTATCCTGTCCAAAAAGCGCGCGGCGCAGGAGGGCCAATAAGCTCTGTTCCGTATCCGTCATCGGGCTGACACCTCCAAGCCGCAAAAAAGTTGGATATAGTATAGCAGAAAACAACAGATACAACAAGCACCTGATTTTCCGTGTCTCCGACCATGGGCGTTCTATAGGATCGCGTGGAGGGGAACACGGTCGAATAATTGAACAAAATCAAATTTTTGTTCAATATAGGGGAGAGCGCATAGCGCGCCAAGCGCCCCTTTTCCTATCCGTTCCACTCCGACAAGCTGTGCACGGTAATGTTCTCCGGCTTTTCCACCGCTTTCATCGCTTCAATGGCGGCAGTGCAGTCTGTGTAAACGTTCAGCTTCTCGCTGCGGTTGAACTGCGGGTCGACCGCAAAGCCTGCGTCCGAGGGCCGCAGCAGCACCAGCGCCGAAGCACCGGGGATCACGCACTCCTTCAGCAGACGGGAAACGTTCGCGCCGAGGATCACCGTATGATACAGCCCGCTGCCAAGCTGCTCGTCCTTCGCCGCACCCGCGTAGGCCCCCTCGCCGGAAACGGTCACCGTTTTCGTGCCCGCGTTGTAGCTCCAATACGTCCCGGGACCAGCGATCTTCGGGTTTCCCAGCTCCTCCGGCACGTCCGTCCCCTGCATATTGTAGGCAGGCGCCGACGCTGCGGCATATTGGTACTCCGTGCCCGCCCTTGCGTTGATGTAGAAATAGTTGAAGCCCACACTGTTTCCCGGCGAGACCGTGTAGACCATGACCGCGCCATTCGGTTTTGTGAAGGTCGCCGTCCCCTCCTCGATCGAGGGAAATCCGATCTTCAGCGTGACGCCGATCTCCGCGAACGCCTTTGTGAGCAAAAGCCCATGCTCTTTTATGTCTTTTTGCGGAATGCTGTTGCAGGTATACCAGCCCTTTTCCGCACAGAGCGCGAGCTCGTCGTCCATCAGGCGGCAGAAGTTCTGATAGGCCTCCTCTGTAACGGTCACGGAATCGTCGAACAGCTCCCAGAAAAAGCTCTGTGTATACGCCCTGTCGTAGGCGTTGCCCATGGAAAAATGCCGCTGGAGCCGCTTCAGCAGCAGATACTTGTACTGATTGGATGTATAGCTCATACCTTGCCCCGCTTTCTTCTGATGCTGCCGTACATCTTGACCGCGTGGTGGAACTCGCCCACGGAAAAGTCCGGGAACAGCGTTTCGGTGAAGTAAAGCTCTGAATAGGCGGACTGCCACAGCAGGAAGTTGGAGAGCCGCTGAAAGCCGCCCGTACGGATGATGAGGTCAGGCTCGGGAAGATCCTGATACAGCGCCGCCGTGATCTCCTCCTCCGTTCGTGCGCCCTTGGCAATGGCGTCCACGATCTCCATCCGCCCGGAGTAGTTGCAGCACAGATTCAGCGTCAGGCCGTCACAGTGGGCGGTCTCGCGCTGGATGCGCTCCATTTTTTCGATGCTCTCAGGCGGCACGCGCTTGTCCGTCCCGGAGATGAGCACGCGGATGTTGTTTGCCGCAAATTCCCGATACCGTTCAAAATACCGGTTCGCCATGGAAAAGAGCGCGTCCACCTCCTCCTTGGGCCGATTCCAGTTCTCCCACGAAAAGCAGTAGACAGACAGGGCCGGAATGCCCATGTCCACGCACCAGTGCATCATGTCCTCCACCTTGTTCAAGCCCTGCTCGTGCCCCAAGGAGCGCTCCAGACCGCGCTGCTCCGCCCAGCGTCCGTTTCCGTCGGCGATGACCGCAACATGGTTCAGCCGGTTCACGATTTCGCCCCCTTCTCGGCGGTCGCCGGATAAACGGCGGTCACAACGCCGCTGTTCGCAGCATTGCTGACGCTCGCCGCGCCCGCTGCCGTGAAGAAGTTCTCCGCCACGCCGTCAAATGTATATCCGACCTTTGCCTTCAGCGTAATGGTCGCCGTGTAGACCGTAGCGTAGTTAAATGCCACAGCGTTCGGCGACCACGCGACCGTGCCGGCGAACTGTCTGCCCTCCCGGACGACCTTCGCGGGATATTTGCGCGCAACCGGCACGGAGATGCCCTCGATGACGGGCTCCGTCACCGTGACACGTTCCGCCTCTTCAAGCCCGAAGATGGCGACGGTCAGTTCCCGGCTCGGCGCGTTCACAGCGGAAATGGTGATGGTGGTGAAGCCCACCGTCCCCTCTTTTTTGTTCGGAGCGGTAACAGCGGTGTTCACGACGGTCAGCGCCGCTGCGATCACCGCCTGCGTGTTGACGGTAGAGGAATCGGACGGCAGACCGAGCTGCACGCCGTTTTCGCCGATCTTGTAGCCCTCGGCGGTCAAGGTGTAGGTCGTCCCCTGCTCGGCGGTGTCCCAGCCGGTGAGCGTGAACAATACCGGCGCGCCGACCACATAAGCGGGGCTGCCGCCCCCGCTCTCTTCGAGCGTGCCGGTCAGCTTCTGCCCCTTGGCGTAGGCGGTCTTGCCCTTGCGCACATCGCCCGCCTCCGCCGTCGCGTCGCCCGTGTCCGTCCCGGTCTGGATATTTGCGATGGTTTCCGGCATCTGCGCAAGCGTCAGCTTGTCCGTGCCGCCGTTTTTCGCGCGGATCGCGTCCGCGATCGCCGTCAGCTTGTCAGTAAGTGCCATTTTCGACCACCCCCAGCCGTCCGTCGATGTATTCCCGCATGGCGCTTACATCGTCCTCGGTCCAGTAGTCCACGCCGCGAATCGGCGTTTTGCCGTCCACGCCGTCCTTGCCGTCTGTCCCATTTCTTCCGTCTGTCCCGTCCTTACCGTTTACGCCGTCCTTGCCGTTTACGCCATCCTTGCCGTTTACGCCATCCAGTCCCTTCGGCAGTGGGAAAGCACTCTCCTTGTAGCTGTGGCTATCCAGTTCCCACAGCATCCAAAAGCCGTTTTCACCGGGGATGGGCGGATGACCATTCATCTCCCGGACGTTGGACTCCAAGCGGATGAACTCGCCGGGCGAGGCGGGCCATTCGCCGTCCGTCAGACTTTCCGCCACAAAAACGCTGATCACATTGCTGTGCTGTACGGTCACGCCGTCGGTGCGGAGCGTTCCCACCAGCTGCAGGCTGTACCAGCCCCACAGCGCCAGATGCTTTTCCGTCAGCACGCAGCCCACGTCCCCCTCCATGGGGCTCAGGGGAATGACCTCGTACCAGTCCCCCTTCCGTACCCGCATCTCCCAGTCATAGCCCTGCGGCGTGCCGCGCACCAGCAGCACACGGGAAAGGTGGTCGTACTGGCGTGCCAGAATACTGCCGTCGTGTGAGATCTCCCAATCTTTGAAATAAATCATATTTGCTCCCCCCTATTCTTCTATTATTCATCAAATTTTGGAAGAACGCTTCCGACCTAACTCTCAGAATCACGACACGCCATCAATATGCAGTAAAATTTTTTTCGTTATGACATCATTTCGACCATTCTCCTCTTGACGGCATGACATTATAATGTCATAATGTTAGCAATGAGCGGTTGCTGCGGGCCAGCCCGCAGCCGGGCAAAACGATTTCATCTGGAATTTTCAAGGAACGACATCAAACGACGCACGAACGGAGGTCTTGTCGATGGAACAGGAAAAGAAGATCAAGTTGCTGGTCTACGCCACGGAGGACGAGCGGGCACGCATCAAGATGGCTGCCGCCAAGCTGCACATGAGCATGAGCCAGTTGATCTTAGACAGCGTGCTGGAGCAGGTCGCCAGCATTGAGGAGCTGGAAAAGAACGGAGGGAGCCAGTTATGAAAACGATCGCTGTCATGAACCAGAAAGGCGGCACCGGCAAGACCACCAGCGCCATCAATCTGGCGGGCGAGCTGGTCCGCCGCGGCAAGAAGGTCCTCATCGTGGACATGGACACTCAGGGCAACGCCACCAGCAACCTCCAGCTAACGGAAGTTTCCCCCTTCACCCTGACCGACGTGATCGTATCCAAAACCGCCGTCCTGGCGGACACCATCTGCCACACCAGCATCGAAAACCTCGATCTCATCCGGGGCGGCGGTCTGCTGGCGCCGGCGCTGGCAGCCATGCAGGAAATGCCCTTCGGCCGGGACACCACCCTGCGCCGCCTCCTGCCGCAGCTTCCCGATACATACGATTTTGTATTCTTCGACTGCTCCCCTTCTCTCGAAAGCCTGTTTAACATCAACGTGCTGGTCGCCGTTGAGTATGTTCTCATCCCCATCAAGGTGGACAAGAACTCCATCGAGGGCTATGACGTGATGCTGGAAACCATCCAGTCCGTCCGCGAGATCGCCAACCCCGACATTCGCGTGCTGGGCATCTTTATGACGGCGGTGGAGGTCTGCTCCAGTCTCGATAAGGAAATGATCTCCCACTTCCCTGCCATGCTGCCCGATCTTGCGTTCCGCACCTTCATCCGCAAGAATATTGACGTCAAAAAAGCGCCTCTGGCGCTCCAGCCCCTCTGCTTCTTCTCTCCCCGCTGCGCCGCGACTGTCGACTATGCCGCTTTGTGCGACGAAATGCTGGAAAGAATGGGGGGCTGATGAATGGCGAGCAAGAAGAATCCCTCCATTTTCTCCACGCTGCAAAAGACCACCGCCAATGCCAGCGCCGTGAACGGTGAATTCACCCACCAGATCCCGCTGGACGCGCTGGAGGATAACCCCCTGAACCGTTTTTCCATGGCGGAGGATGAGGAATTTCTCTCCACCATGCACTCCATGGAGAAGGACGGCTTGCTGGAGGATATCATCGTCACCCCGTCGGACACGGAAGGCCGTTACCGCATCATCAGCGGTCACCGGCGCGTCCACGCCTCCCGAAAGCTGGGCCGCGCCACCGTACCCTGCAAGATCCGCCATTACGACAGTAAGCTTTCCGAGCTGCGGGCGCTGATGGGCGCCAACATCCACCGCCGGAATATCTCCGCCTTCGACATGGCGCGCCAGTTGGAGACCCTGCGCAGCACGCTGGCGGAAGAGGGCGGGCTCCCCGATAATGTGAAGGAGCAGTCGGAGCTGATGGCATCTCAGGTCGATCTGAGCCGCGCCACCGTGGAGCGGTATCTGGATCTTCTGAATCTGGATGAGACCGTTACCGCGTGGGCGGAAAACGGGCAGATGACCATGACCGACGCCTATGAGCTGGCGCGTCAGAAAAACATCCATCTTCAGCCCGTCGTAGAGGAGTATGTTGCCCGGAACGACGCCAAGGGCGACCTGCCCGCGCTGGTGCACCGCGCCATCGCATGGGCAAAGGCAGCCGAACTCCCCCCTCCCCCGGCAAAGCCCGCCCAGAGCGCCAACCCCCTGCGGACGGTCGACTCCTTCGGAAGATCGGTCCGGCGCAGCATCGCCCAACTGAAGGAGCTGGATCTCAGCACGGACGTGGACAAGGACACCGCCAGGAAAAAGCTTGACACCTGCCTTGAAAATCTGGAGGAGCTGCGCCGTACCGTGGAGACGCTCAAAATGGTTTTGGACGACTGACTTACGGAAAACAAAAACCGCCCAAAACGGGTCCTATACAAAAAAATCCGACGCATTTGCGTCGGATTTTTTCTTCTCTGGACAACGCCGATTTTGCAGCACGATACGCCGAATTTCAGAAAATGCCTTGGAATTATGACCTTTGCGCGGAAAAACGTGTGCTGCGCCTGCCCCTGAACAGGCTTGACCGGCAGCACTGTGCAAGTCGTGCTGCCGGTCAAAAGAGACTTCTCTATTGCCTTTTGAGGTGTCTGTACCTTTATCCGTACTGGTAGAAGAGAGAGGCGAAGCCTCCCGAATGGACCAGGCACGCACCGTCGCTTTTTACCTCGCCGCGGCGGAGCAGATCGCACATACCCCAAGCCGTCTTGGCCGTGTAGATGCGCTCAAGGAGCACGCCCTCCAACTGCGCCATCTGCTCGATCATCGCGTCCGACTGTTCGGTGGGAATTCCCCAGCCGTCGCCGCGGTACTGCCCGTGAACGGTCATGACGGACGAGATGGGAACAGGAGGCGTAAGGCCGGTGTAGCGCTCCAATCCGCGGAAAAGATCGTCGAGTATGCTCTCAAGCTCCTCCTTCGTGTTCTCCACAGAGACGACGTGCACATGGAAGGGTGCACCCAGAAGGGCTGTGCCGTACACGATGCCCGCTGCCATTCCGCCGTTCCCGCCGGGGACGAACAGATCGTGGATCTGCGCGCCGGCGGGAGAATTCACCAGCTCGATCGGCAGGTGGAAATAGCCGACGGCAGCATGAACGGAGGTCGCGCCATTTTCCACGACAAAGGGCTTTTTCCCCTCCTGCCGCAAGCGCTCAGTCAGCTCCTCCACATAGACATTGCGTTCCGTTTCCGGGATAGTCCCCACATAGTGCTCCTCCACGCCGGAGAGCTTGTTGAGCAGGATGTTGCCCGCAAGATGCGTGGGCTGATCGTTGTTGTGCACCAGAATACACTTGATCCCCAGCCGGCAGCAGGCGGACGCGGCGATAGAGCACAAGTTGGAGTTCTCCTGCCCGGAGGCGATCACCACATCGCAGCCCTGCGCCTGTGCCTCGCCCAGCAGGTATTCAAGCGGACGGACCTTGTTGCCGCCGGAGCCGACGCCGTTGAGGTCGTCGCGCTTGATGTAGAGCGGGCAGGTATTCAGCTTCCGCTCCAGACGCGGCAGACGGTGCACAGGGGTAGCAAAATCGCACAGCCTGCTGCGCGGAAAGGCTGTCAGGGCAGCTTCCAGTTCGATTCCTGTCATATGCGCACTCCTTAGAGGGGCTTGCCGGTCTGCTTGTCGTACTTCTTGCACTTGAGCGTGAAATGCACCGTCTCATTGCTCTTGAACACGCCGAAGCCGATAAACGCCGTGACGACCGCGAGAATGGGAGAGAGCAGCGCGATCAGGTTGAAGGGCAGATACTGGGCGACAGACACGCCGAACAGACCCGTATACAGGATGGCAGAGGCGTCCCAGGGCACGATGGAGCCGAGCACGGTTCCCGTGCACTCAAGCGTGCGGGACATGACGCAGGGATTGACATCCATATCCTCGAACGCGTTTCTGAACGCGATGGCGGGAAGGCTGAGGGTGCAGGACTGACCCGCGCCGCCAAACATCAGCACAATGCCGGTCACGGTCAGGGAAAGCACCAGACCGCCGACAGACTTGACGACCTTGCACAGGCTGTCCATCAGGCGATGGAGCACGCCGGTGCGCTCGAAAATACCGGAGAACATACCCGCGCCGATGCACAGGAAGATCGTTTCCGCCATACTGAGGGCGCCGCCGCGGGAGAGGAGCTTGTCCACATCCGCATTGCCGGTTGCGCTCACAAAGCCGTTGATGGCGGCGGAGATCACATCGTTCAGGGAAGCACCCTGGAAGACCATCGCCCAGATGCAGCCGATGACCAGACCTCCGGCAAAGACGGGGATGGTGGGCTTGCGCATGGCGGAGAGCACCAGAACGAACAGGAGCGGCACCAGCATCAGCACGCTGACATGGCAGGAGCCGAGCAGGCTGTCGGAGAGGACCTTCACGGCGGAGAGGTCAACATCGCCCGAGGCGTAGCGCATCCCCAGCAGCCCATACACCACGATGGAGATGAGCGAGGCGGGAATGGTCACGTAAAGCAGGGACGTGATGTGGTCGAACAGCTTGACGCCGGAGGTCGCGGAGGCCAGCAGCGTGGTATCGGACAGCGGGGAGAGCTTATCGCCGACCAGCGCGCCGGAGATGATAGCGCCTGCCGCCATCTCAACAGGAACGCCGAGGCCCTGCGCGATACCGATCAGTGCGATGCCCATCGTGCCCGCGGTGCCCCAGGAGGTACCGGTGACGATGGAGGTAATGATGCAGATGATGAAAGCGATCGGCAGGAAAATTTTCGGGTTGATGAGGTTCACGCCGTAGTAGAGCATGGTCTGCACGCTGCCGGCGGAAATCCACACGCCGATGAGCATACCGATGAGGATCATCACGATCACGGTCTGGTTGACGCGGCCGATGCCCTTCATGGCGGACTCTTCCAGCTCATCCCAGGAGTAACCGAGGTAGATGCCGAAGAGCCCCTCCACGCAGATCGCCGCCGTCAGGCCGAGCATGATGCTCACGCCCTGAAAAATGAGGGTCAGCAATACCGCAAGCGGCAGCAGGAAGCCGAGCAACGCCAGCCCCGTGGACAGTTCTTTCTTTGCTTTCACTGTAATTTCCTCCTTCAAATAAAATATGGTTTATCAGGTCATTTTCAGGTGTCGATCTCTGCGATCGCTTCGATCTCGCACAGCACGCCCTTGGGGAGCGCACGCGCCGCCAGGCAGGAGCGCGCGGGCTTCTGGGTGAAGTATTGCTCATAAACGGCGTTGAAGGTGGCGAAGTCTGCCATATCCGCCAGGAAGCAAGTCGTCTTGACGACCTTTTCCATGCTGCTGCCCGCAGCGGTCAGAATGGCTGCCACGTTTTTGCAGGACTGGTGCGCCTGCGCCTCAATGCCCTCAGGTACAGCGCCGGTCTCGGGAACAGCAGGGATCTGACCGGAGGTGAACACTACCCTGCCCATGCAAACCGCCTGAGAGTAGGGGCCGATCGCGGCCGGCGCCTGAGAAGTTTCGACTTTTGTCATAGAATGATCTCCCATCCTGCCGCTGGTGCGGCATAGTATTTCTTGCCCTGGCAGCCCCGCACACACATATGGAATAGGCTGCCGGTCAGGTTAACTTTAGATTAGCAATGAATTATAATTTAGTCAATAGTTTTTTTCTCATCCGCATTAATTTATCTCATTTGCATTAATTTTTTCAATGTTTTTGTTGCACTTTGCTATTTTTTGAGTTATAATCAAAGAAAATTTGTTCAAGAAAGGATAAATCCTGTGGCACCGAAAAAATTTGAGCTGACAGAAGTGGATCGTGAGATCCTTCGGTCCTACCAATACATGCTGGACGGTCTCGCGCTCTACCTTGGCGACAGCTATGAGATCGTGCTCCACAGTCTGGATGAGCTGAGCCACTCCGTAATCAAGATCATCAACGGTCATTACACCAAGCGTGAGGTGGGCGCGCCGATCACCGACCTGGCACTCTCCATGCTGCACGATATTCAGAAAAGCCAGACCCCGCACTCCATGGTCTACTTCAACAGGAGAGAGGGGCACACTCTTAAATCTGTGACGATCCCGGTGATCGGCGAGAGGGAGCGCATCATCGGACTCGTCTGTATGAACTTCCAGTGCGATGTGCCGTTTTCGCAGTTCATCTCCACATTTCTCCCCACCACCTCCGACCTGACCATATCCCGAGAGACCGAGAGCTTTAATGCCGACATTGATGAGGTCATCTCCACCGCGATGGCAAAGGCGAGAGAGAGCGTTTCTGCATCGCCGAATATTCCCTCCACCAACCGCAATAAGGAGATCATCCGCCAGCTCTACCAACAGGGCATCTTCAACATCAAGGACGCAGTCGTGTATGTCTCCGCCAGTTTGGGGATCTCAAAGAACACGGTCTATCTGCATCTTCGCAACCTCAAGCACGAACTTCCGTCGTAACGCGCGCGGGAGCGCATCGCAATACTGAAAAAGCAAAAAAGCAGCCGACCTCCCTCCCCTCCCCCGGTAAAGCCCGCCAAGTCCATAAATACAAAAGGATCCCCGAACCGTTCATTGTCAGACCGGTTCGGGGATCGCTCTTATCCTTGCGCTCTGCCGTTTACTGCGTCATTTCGCAGTCAACGGTCTTGAAGATCTGAATTGTCCTTACCGTAGTCCTCTTCAGAAATTCCCAGATGGAACACCCGACGAACGCGGGTCTCGTCCAAGCTCTGAATCGCCTCGGCAAGCTTCTCCGCTCGGCGGTTATCCTCGTTCAAAAGGAGAATGTTGTGCCGCAGCGCATAGATCGCGGGGGCAGCGGCAACGCCGCCCTGGCGCAGATCTCCGCCGAGCAGGCGGCGCGTCTGGCGAAGCTCATAAATGAATTCTTTGCTCCCGCAGACCAGTGAGCCGATCGGCGCGCCAAAATCCTCGGACACACAGAACATACATCTGTCGGCATACTGCGCGATCTCTTTTGCCTCCACACCGAGCGCGTGCGCAGCATTGAAAATTCGTGCACCATGTCAAGCAGGCGATAGAACGCACCGACCATCGCAACGATCTCAATTTGAGGTAAATGGTCATCTTCTGCGCGAAGGGCTTTACGCCGCACCGGGAAAAAAAGGCCTCCCCCTCCCCTGCCCCGATCAGCGGTGATCGCTCCGGTGAAATCCGACATGATTTCGTGCAGCGCCTTTCCCCTGCTTTCGCCGAATTCCGACTCGGTTTCGTGCGGCATCTCCTCCATCTTCTCGACGAGTTCCGACTTGGTTTCGTGCGCCCGCTTTCCCCTTTCCCCGACGAATTCCGACTCGATTTCGTGCAGCGCTCTCCCCTGCCTTCGACGAATTCCGACTTAGTTTCGTGCACCCACACTTCCCTGTTCCAGCTGATTTCCGACTTGGTTTCGTGCAGACTTCTTTCGATTTCTTGCCGAAATCGGAACGCCTTCCCACAAAAACTCACGTGAGACTTGTCCAAATTCACTACATCTGGTGTTTTAATCACGCGCCGATATCCAATCTCTTGGAACTGATTTTCTTCTCATCTGCACGTTTTCAAGTCGTACTTTCCCAAACATCTGCCTAAAACATCATGCACGAGAGCACGTCGGAATTCCGAAAATTACACACAGCGAACTGCACGTTTCCAAGTCGGTCTTCCGCCCTTTTTCTCATCACTCCGGAAAAGCTCAGAACGGCAACGGCGACACTTGGACAATTTTCTCTTTGTTTTTTACAAGCGATATTCTCTCGCGAAAAGGAATAAATTTTCCGCTCTGTTCGACCGAAGGATACAACGCCTCCCTCGGCGGCGCTGAATGGTAGAAACAGTTCTTTGGACAAAGCCGGACAAGTCACACGTGAGACTTAGGAACTCGTCCTGTTTCACACCTGATTTCAGAGAGGAGAAAAATGTTATGTCTACCACTTGCATCCCCCCTGCCCGCCACATCCGCACGGACGATATCCCGGAGGAGTACCGAGACATCGTGGACGCCATCGGTATGGAGGCGTTCGTCCACCTGACGCTGCTGTGCGGCGGACAAACGCTGTACGTTCCCAAGCGGGAATCGCTGGAGCGCGGCGCTCGCGATCGGGACATTCGCGCCCTGTTTAATGGCTCTAACTACCGAAGTCTTGCGGCCCAATTCCGCCTTAGCGAGCGCCAGATCCGAAAGATCATCAACGGCAGCCGCTGCTGACGGACAAATAACGCGCCGCTCGGACAGGTCTCACGTGAGACCTGTCCGAGCGATGAGAATATTTTCCTCGCGATTTGCGAAAAAAAACTTTTTCTTTCCCTTTTTTTCAACTTATGCTATACTAAGGTTCTAAAAAGCAATCTTTTCCCAAAAGGAGGGTCGCACCATGTCCCAGTTCCCCGAACCGGCAGAGCAATTGAAGGACACCTCCCTGCGTTTTCTGGAATCCGAACAGTTTCAGGAAATGCTGGATACATACAACAAGCTGAAGCCGCTGGAAAAAGAGCACCCCAGAAAGTTCAAAAATCAGATGAACGTCTTTGACTTCGGCGACATTTACCCCCTGATGGACAGTTATCTTCAGACACACGATCTGTCTTCGCCGGAGGCGGTGGCAGAGGCGGTGACCATCGGCGCGTCGGAGACCGTCACGTTCGCCGCCACGCTGCTGGATATTTTTGATAAGACCGTCACCGCGAGGGTGCAGGAATACGATGTGCTGGGCAACAGCCCCGCCACCTATTTCATCTGCGGCGTCTGGGCGAATATGAAGCGCGGCAGGGAATTTCATCCCTCCTCCAACGGCATCACCGTGACCTATTCCGAGCCTGACTCCTACGGCAACCAGAACATCCGCTACCGCAACAAGGATTACGAAATGACCATCATCTTTGAGGCCGTCGCGGAATACACGAAAAATCTCTCCTGGACGGCGCACCGCCTGCTGATCTACACCCTGATGCGCGGCAACGCTGACAACTGGCGAAACAACACCGCGAGCTTTACTATCGAGGAATATATGGACTGGGCGGGGCTCCGCTCCAGAGACGCCGCCTACCGCCAGATCAAGAAGGATATGCAGTCCATCACGGGCATGAAGATCACCGCGGAATCCTTCAAAAAGTATTTTGAATCCTTTTATATCACCCATCTGGCGACCGAGGCATCCATCAAAAAGTACACCGGCGAGGTGCACATTTCCTTCGCCGAGAACGTGCGCCACTTCCTGACCCAGTATTATCAGCTGATCCCCGATTGGATGGGCCATCTGAGTGAAAATGCCTACCGCATGGCGTTTTATCTCTTCTACCGCGCGCGGAAAGCGCCCGTCGATGACGACGGCAGCTTCCGCGTAAAAATTCAGGACATCATCCACTACATCGGCCTGCCGACTAAGGAGGACGTCAAAAACCGCAACTATGACGAGGCGATCATCCGCCCGTTCAATAAGGCGGTGGAGGAGATCGAGGACGTCTCGGGCGGCTCGATCCACATGGATTTCGACTATGACGACATCAATACCTTCCTCGGCGGCAAGATGAACGTCGGCATTGACGCCACCATGCAGAGCTACATCCAGCAGATCGAAAAAAACAAGACGGTCAAGCAGATCGAGGCGAAGAAAAAGCCCGCTAAAAAGCCGCCCCAGAGCACGCAATGACCCCTCAGCAACTGCACGAAACCACGTCTGAATTCTTCGAATTACTTCCAAAATACAGATCGAAGATCAAAGCATCCGTGGAAAAGATATCCACAAAAAACGGAAATTTGACGACAAAAGTCCGATTTTCCCACCAAAACGCCTACTTTTCACGGAAGTTATCCACCGTCTGTGCCCATCCTGTGAAAAAAACGAGGGTCACAGCCTGTCCAATTCCGACTTCGAGCCGTGCTAAGACGACTTCATTTCGTGCAAAGGCGACCTCAAGTCGTGCAGGAGACCCAAAATCACCCAAGCCATTTTTCCATGTTTTTCAAACTTTTATACAGATATTTTCTGTCGAATCATACTTTTATATTTGTTTCATCTAATTTTTTTCGGATTTTCTTTTTTTACCGAAAATCCCCTTATTGATATCTTAAGATATCTTAGAGACCTCGCGGGAATCGCTCCTCCGCGGGGTCTTATGCTATAATAACGACAAGAAAAGGAGGCGATCCTATGCCGGACACCTTTAACGACCTGCGCCCCCGCATCGTTGACTATCTCTACGACCGGGGTATTGACCCGCAAAAGCGCTTTCGCTGCCTGAATCCAAAGCATCTCGACCGCGATCCCTCCATGGGATACGACGCAAAGCGGCAGAAAGTACACTGCTTTGCCTGCGGCGCGGACTATGATCTCTTCGATCTGCTGGCGATCGACGAAAACCTCACCTCGCCACACGACGCTCTGGCGCTTGCGAGCAAGCGCTACGGGCACGGCGACGTGGGAGAGGCGCGCCCCGCTGACCGCCTGAGCAGGGAAACGCTGCCCGCCTCCTACCCCGAAAGCTGCTTTTCTCACCGCCGAAAAACCGATTATTTTGCCAAACGCGGGCTTTCCGACGCCACGGTGACGAGATTCCGCCTTGGCTACGACCCTGAGCATGACTGCGTGGTGCTGCCATGCGAAAACGGGCGCTGCGTGCGCCGCGCCGTCGCGGAAAAGCGCTATCTCAACGAAAAAGGACAGCCTTCGCCCCTCTTCCAGCCGGAGCTTTTGACTGCGGGCGGGGAAGAGCCGGTCTTCCTTTTGGAGGGAGCCTTTGACGCGCTCTCGGCAGAGGAGCTCGGCTATCGGGCCGCCGCGCTGAACGGTGCGGGCAACCGCGAAAAGGCGGCGGCTCTGCTGCGCGGACTGGATCGACCCGCCCCCATCCTGCTGCTGACGGACAACGACGCGGCAGGGGAAACGTGGGCAGCCGCCCTCGCCGAGGAATTTCCGTGGCTGTACCGCTGTCCGGGCGTTCCCACCGGCAAGGATCTGAATGAATTTCTCTGCGCCGACCGCGAGGGCGCGGCGCGATTTCTGGCGCAGGCGGTCGAGGATCGGCAGGCACAGCAGCCGCCCCCCTATGCCGAGACCTCCGCCGCGGGGCAGATGGAGGCATTCCGCGCTTATATCGAGGCGCAGGCAAAGCGCCCCGCGCTCAAAACAGGCTTTGAAGGGCTGGATCAGACGCTGGACGGCGGACTTTACGACGGACTTTATGTGATCGGCGCGGTCAGCTCGCTGGGCAAGACCGCCTTTTGTATGCAGATCGCCGATCAGCTTGCCATGCAGGGGCGCGACGTTCTCATTTTCTCCCTTGAAATGATGACATGGGAGCTGATGGCTCGTTCCGTTTCCCGCGAATCCTTCCTGCTCGACACCTCCGCGCGCCGCCGCCTTGCCAAGACCGCGCGCGGTGTTTTAGACGGCAGGCGCTGGGCGGGCTACAGTGCGCAGGATCTCGCGCATCTGGAGCTGGCGCAGACGCGCTACACCTCCTATGCAAAGCACCTCTATTTCCGCGAGGGCGACCACGAAACGGGGCTGGACTACATCCGCGCGGAGGTCGCGCGCCACATAGCCGAGACCGGACAAAAGCCAGTGGTGCTCATCGACTATCTCCAGATCATCGCCCCGGTGGACGTCCATTTCACGGACAAGCAGAACCTTGACCGCATCGTCTGCGCGCTGAAAAAGCTCTCGCGCCAGCACGGGCTGACCATCCTCGCCATTTCCTCCTTCAACCGCGAGAATTATAATCTGGAAGTCTCCATGAACGCCTTCAAGGAATCCGGCGGCATCGACTACTCCGCCGACGTGCTGATGGGACTTCAGGCGCGCGGGGCGGGGCGGCCCGGCTTCAACATCGACGAGGAAAAGCGCAAGGACCCCCGCGAGCTGGAGCTCAAGATCCTCAAGAATCGCTCCGCCGCGCTCGGACAGCCCATCCCGCTGCGCTACTATCCGGCGTTCTCCTGTTTTGAAGAGGGATAGGGCGGTCTCACGTGAGACTTGTCCGAGCAATTCGCGGCGTTTAATTTTCGAATGTAAGACCCCTGGAAGGATATAGAAAAAAAGCAAGAACTGCTTGCAAAAAGAGAAAATATCTGATAGACTTTATGTAGACTGTATTGCTGTCAGTACGTGCGCCTATCCGCACGCCCGGACAGGGACAGGTTTTGGATGCTGCGAGCAGCGCTTGGGGCGGAAACGCTGACACCCTTTTGCGGTACTCGAAGATCATCAGTAAAAAAAAGGAGTGGTTAAGAAGATGAAAAAGCAGCGTATCTTGAGTGCTCTGCTGGCATTGTGCATCGTCTTTTCTCTGGTGCCCACAGCGCTGGCGGAAAAAGCTGACGATTTCACGGACGTCAGCAGATCCGACTGGTACTACCAGTTCGTAGACTATGTGACGTCGAAGGGTTACTTCAACGGCACCTCAGAGACGACCTTCGCCCCCGCGGAGAACATGACCCGTGCGATGTTTGTCACGGTCCTGTTCCGTTTCGACGGTGCAAAGGGTGATCGCAGCCAGAGCGCATTCACCGATGTGGCTCCCGGCGAGTGGTACACCGATGCCATCAACTGGGCGGCCGCCAACAGGATCGTGGATGGTGTGGGCGATGGCAAGTTTGCCCCTAACGATCCTATCACCCGTGCGCAGATGTGCACCATGATCGAGCGTTACCTCGCCCTCTATAAGAAGGCATGGAAGGTGACTCTGCCCGAGACCGGTTCTGTCTCCGTCATGGTCGATGAGAATGCGATCCCCGCATATGCGCTCGCCGCGGTCAAGCAGTGCCAGCGTCACGGCTTGGTCAACGGCTTTGAGGACGGCACGTTCCGTCCCAACGAACTGTCCACCCGTGCGCAGGTGGCAGCGGTGATCTACCGTATGTCTTACCTCGTGCAGAGCGCGAAGCCGGATAACACCCCGAGCGTTAATCCCGGCGGCACGGTGAACCCCCCGGTGAATCCCCCGGTGACTGCCTACACCTATGCCCTGTATTTTGACGCCAACGGCGGCACGCTGATCGGTGCGTCTCCCGTCTCCACGACGACGACGAGCACCACTTACAGCTTCCCCGTGACCGCTACCGCCACCCGCGACGGCTACAACTTCCTGGGCTGGGCGACGGAAAAGACCGCCACGGCTGCGACGTACCCCGCGAACAGCACCATCACGCTGACCGCTAACTATCCCATTATCACCCTGTACGCGGTCTGGCAGGAGAAGGCGCCCGTGGTCGTTTCCGAGGACATGATCGGCAATGCCGTTCTCAAGTCCGTCAATGATGTCAACGGCAGATTCGACGCCATGAAGAAGGCTGTTGTCGACGCCGTTGATCAGGTCAACAAGGACAACAAGTACCTGACGGACGCGCAGCTCCAGCAGGTCAAGGACGTTGTCAAGTCCATGGTCAAGGTCGAGGATGTGAAGGCAAACTTCACCTCCGGCGACAACAAGACCGAGCGCGAGGTCACCTGGAACGTCGCTCTCGAGGTGAAGGACGGCCAGGTCGTCTCCGCCATCGAGCAGGCGAACAAGATTGCCAACGCGATCATCACCGGCACCACGAGCAAGCCCACTCCTGACGATATCGACAACTTCCTGACCAGCGTTAAGGACGCCGTCAAGAACGAGACCGGCATCGATCTCACCAGCAACTCCCTGCAGGTGATCAAGGCGCAGGTCGTCGACCTTCTCAAGAAAGAGGGCAAGAGCCTGTGGGCGAACTTCCACGACGGCAAGGGCAACTATGTCTGCGGCGATGTGGACGTTGTGTTCAACGGTAAGACCTACGCCACCATCAAGGTCGGCGACGGCAACACCACCCTCGAGGGCAGCAAGTCCCAGATCGTCAAGGAGCTTGGCACTGCCATCTCCAAGGAGATCTACAAGCAGATGAAGGCGCAGGGCACTGCCTACACCGACAAGTTCGAGTTCAATATCGACCTGAAGGTCAACTTTGATCACTCTGCCAACGCGGACATTGAAGCGAAGACCAACGCTTACACCTACAACTATAAGCTCGTCGTGAAGCCGACGCTCAACAGCAACGGTCTGCTCGAGTACAAGTACGAGGGCGATGAGAACTATCTGCGTCTCAACATCAGCAAGGACGTCCAGAAGGCTTATAACGACGGCCTCGACCAGATCGCCGCGCAGTTCACCTATACCGACGGCACCAAGGATAAGGTCGTCGCTGAGGCCAAGAAGGGTCTGAAGGATCAGATCTCCACCCTCTACACTGAGGTCACGGAAGCACTTGCCAAGTACGACATCACGCTGACGAACACCACTGCCGAAAGCATCGAAAATGCTCTGATGCCCGTGGTGGAGAGCTGGGTCGATACCAACTGGACGAAGATCACTAAGTCTACCACCAGCGGCGGCACCCTGACTGGCCTTGACAACACCTTGCTCATCAACGCCGTGTGGCCGCTGATCGAGAAGGACATCGACGCGCTCGATGTGAACGCTCTGATCGAGAACCAGATCAGCGAGAAGCTGACGGAGAAGAAGATCAACGAGGCGTGGATCGTCGATAAGGCGAACAACAGCGCTACGCTGAAAGATGCGAAGAATCTTGTTAAGGGGTTTGATGTCACCTTCGAGCCTGCCGGCGTAACGCTGGATATCCAGTCGGTCGCTGACATCAACTTCCTGCTTGCACAACCCGAGATTAAGGCTCATGTTACCAAGGGCGAATTTGGCGGTACGCTTACGCTCACCGGTAAGGACAAAAAGCCCTTCAGCGACGCCCTCAAGCAGGAGATCGTTGACACTGCAACCAAGGAGCTTGACGCTGCGCTGAAAGACTCCGCCACGCTGAAGGATCTGCTGGCGAAGAACCCCGGTCTGGAGAAGTATCTGATCTACAGCGCGCTCGTGCAGATGGGTCTCACCTTCGATACTGAGAAGGCCGCCAATGCTTCTGCGCTGGATAACCTGAAGCCCACCATCAAGGACGAGGGCAAGGCAAAGCTTGCCGAAAAGCTGAATAATAAGCTTGCCGCGATCGATGTGTCTTCGATCCTGAATGACGGCTCTGCTGAAAAGGCGGAGTATCAGAAGAAGATCGATCTGCTCAACAGCCTGAAGTTCAATGCCGCCAATGGCATCCAGACCAAGACGGCAAGTGAGCTTGCCGCCGCGCTCAAGAGCCCGACCATGAAGGACCTCGTCGGCAGCAAGGGCGACACTTATGTTGCGCAGTACCTCGGCAAGATCGTTGCCAAGGCGCAGAACCTGCTGCCCGACGGCGCGAGCATCACCATCGCGGGTGTGACGCTGACGAAGAGCGATCTCACGGCGCTTGGCAATGCCAAGACCTCTCTCGAGGCTGTGACCGAGCTTGCGAACCTCATCGCCCAGTTCGGCGATCTGAGCATCAACGGCAGCTTCGCTGACCCTGCCGGTCAGAAGGTGACGGTCAACTACAACACCCGCAGCGCCAGCGCGAACCTCATCATCAACGTCAAGTAATTTGACAGCGTAAGACAAATCCATCATTCGGACCACCTCTTCCCGGCGGGGCAATTCCGCCCCGCCGGGGGAGGGGGAGCATAAAAAAAGAGACGTTAGGCGCGTCAGCGGCTCATTCGCGTTTGAGAGCCTGGCGGGTCTGTCGTCTCACACTTTTGAAAAGCACTGATTCAAAAATAATTTCTGCCCCGAAAAACAAGAGAAAGGAGGGCGCGCATGAACGAAAAGCTCCTGCGATACCTGCTGGAACAGCAGCTTTTGACCGCGGAACAGGCGGACGAGCTGCGTCGTGCTCAGGAGGAAACGAACAAGTCCATCCGCGAGCTGATCTTGGAGCGCGCCATCCTGCCCGAGGAACAGGTCATCGAAGCCCTGTCCTCGCTGACCCGCACCCCCGTGGTGCACCTTTACGAAATGACTATCCCCATGGATGTCCGACAGGCGGTTCGCCCGGATATCCTGCGTACATATACAATGATGCCCTTCCAGTTTGATCCGGAGGACAGCGGCACGCTGTATGTCGCCATGAACGAGCCCATGAACATGAAGGGGCGCGACATGGTCGCCATCGCCAGCAAGTGTCGCATTAAGCCATTTTTAGCGACAACATCCGACATTCTCGTGACCATCGACCGCTGCTACGGCAGCGAGGAGATGCAGGAGGCTGCCGAGCTTTACACCCAGACCAACGAGCGGGAGAGCGCCTCTCTGGAAGATCAGGTCTTTCAGGAGGATGTCAACGCCTCCCCCGTGGTGGTGCTGGTGAACTCCCTTGTGGAGCAGGCGGTGCGCCAACGCGCTTCCGATATCCACGTGGAGTCCGGACCGGACAAGGTCCGGGTCCGCTGCCGAGTGGACGGCGTGCTGTACACCACCGCCACTTACGACCTGCAGCTGCTGCCCGCCATCATCGCGCGCATTAAGATCCTCAGCAATCTGGACATTTCCGAAAAGCGCAGACCGCAGGACGGCCGCTTTTCCATCCTGGTGGACCGCCGGGAATACGATGTGCGTGTTTCCACGCTCCCCACGGTCTATGGCGAAAAGTGCGTGATGCGACTGACGCAGAAAAAGGCGCTGCGCCGCAGCAAGCGCGCCCTTGGCCTGACGGGGTCGGAACTGGAAAAATTCGACGAGATCCTGCGCCATCCCAACGGGATCGTGCTGGTCACCGGACCTACCGGTTCCGGTAAATCCACCACGCTTTACACCGCATTGAACGAGCTTAACAGCGACATGGTGAACATCGTCACGGTGGAGGACCCCGTGGAGGCGAACGTGGACGGCGTGAATCAGGTGCAGGTGAATCCCAAGGCGAACCTGACCTTTGGCAACGCCCTGCGTTCCATTTTGCGTCAGGACCCCGACATTATCATGATCGGCGAGATCCGCGACCGGGAAACGGCGTCTATCGCGGTGCAGGCGTCCATCACGGGTCACCTCGTGGTGAGTACGCTGCATACCAACGACACCGCCAGCAGCGTCACGCGCCTGCTGGACATGGGCGTGGAAAGCTACCTCATCGCCGACGCGCTGACCGGCATCATCGCCCAGCGCCTTGTGCGCCGTCTTTGCCCCAACTGCAAGCGGCGGCACGTTCTTTTAGAGCATGAGTTGGAATATCTGGGACTGACGCCGGAGGAGAAGGACAGCGCCGAGGTTTACGAGCCAGTGGGCTGCCAGCGCTGCGCCGGTACCGGATATTTCGACCGGATCGGCATTTACGAGATTATGGAGATCACGCCCCGTATGCGCACGATGATCTCCCACCGCTGCGACACGGGCACGCTGCGGGAGACTGCCATCGCCGAGGGGATGCACACCCTCCGCGAAAGCGCCCGCCGCCTTGTGCTGGAGGGAACGACCTCCATCAGCGAGATGCAGCGCATCAGCGTTGAAAATGTGGCGGAAGAAACTCACCCTTTGGAGGACGGCGCATGATCGACCTGGGAACACTCATTCATGACGCGCTGGAGCGCAACGCCTCCGACATTCACCTCACGGTGGGGGAGCCCCCCGTTTTTCGACTGGACGGCGAGCTGACCAACTTTGGGGAGGTCCCGCTGACCGAGGCGGATACCACCGCCTATGTGCAGGAGCTGATCACACCCGGACTTCTCAAGGAATTTCATGAAATGGGCGAGGCGGACTTCGCCGTGACCTATCACGATTTGGTGCGTATGCGCTGTAACGTGTTCCGTCAGCGGGGCATGACGTCGCTGGCGCTTCGCCTGCTGCCGCTGCGCATTGCCACCGCCGAGGAATTGGGCCTTCCGCCCGTGGTGGTGGCGCAGGCGGATAAACCCCGCGGACTGGTGCTCGTCACCGGCCCCACCGGCTCGGGCAAAAGCTCCACTCTGGCGGCGCTGCTCGACCACATCAACCACACCGAGCGCCGCCACATCATCACGCTGGAGGAACCCATCGAATACCTGCACACGAGCGATCAATGTATCATCAACCAGCGCGAGGTGGGCGCTGATACCAGCAGCTTTGCCGCGGGACTTCGCGCTGCGCTGCGTCAGGACCCCGACGTGATCTTAGTCGGCGAGATGCGCGATCTGGAGACCATCTCCACCGCCATCACAGCCGCCGAAACGGGCCATCTGGTGTTCGGCACGCTGCACACCAAGGGCGCCGCCAACACCATCGACCGTATCATCGACTCGTTCCCCGCCGAGCAGCAGAACCAGATCCGCATCCAGTTGGCGGACGTGCTGGAGTGTGCCGTGGGCCAGACCCTCCTGCCGAAGATCGGCGGCGGCCGCACGGCGGTATTCGAGATCATGATCGTCACCCCCGCCATTCGCAGCATGATCCTGCAAAGCAAGACCTTCCAGATCGTCAGCGCCATCCAGACCGGCAAGCGGTACGGGATGCAGCTTTTGGACGACGCGCTGGAGGATCTGGTCGACCGTCACGTGATTTCGCTGGAGACTGCCCTCGCCGCCGCCAACGAGCCTGATAAATTCAAGACAGGGCGGCAGACCTGAGAAAGGAGGGCGGCTCCATGCCCGGATTCAACTATACGGCGATCAACCGAAACGGAAAGCGCGTCCGCTCCTCTCTGGATGCGTCGTCCATCGAGACCGCGAAAAGCTCCCTTCGCGGCGCCGGTTATACGATTTTAGACATTAAGGAGCAGACCACCCTCAACCGCGATATCGAGATCCCGTTCCTCGGCAACCCCAAGGCGAAGGACATGGCGGTGTTCTGCCGTCAGTTCGTCTCCATCCTGCGCGCGGGCGTTTCCGTTGCCTCCGTGCTCGCCATGCTGGGGCAGCAGACGAGCAATAAAAAGCTCCGCGCCGCCATCCGCGAAATGCAGGCGGACGTGGAAAAGGGCGAAGCGCTTGCTACTTCCATGCGCCGCCATCCCAAGATCTTCCCCGCCATTCTGGTGAATATGGTGTCAGCGGGCGAGGCCTCCGGCAATCTGGAGGAATCCTTCCGCCAGATGGAGCTTTATTTCGAACGCAGCAAGCGCACCAAGGGCAAGGTGACCAGCGCCATGATCTACCCCTGCGTGCTGATCGTGGTCATGATCATCGTGCTGATCGTGATGATGACGAAGATCATCCCCAACTTCCTCAAGACCTTCGAGGATATGGACGCGGAGCTGCCAAAGATCACGCTCGGCGTGATGGCGGTCTGCGAATGGTTCAAGTCCTGGTGGTGGGTGCCGCTGCTGGTGCTGGTGGCGCTGATCGTGGGCGGCGTCCTGTTTCACAGGACCAACAAGGGCAAGCACTTTTTCGGCTGGCTTGCCCGCAAGACGCCCGTGGTGGGCAACCTGACGGTCAAGACCGCCTGCGCGACCTTCTGCCGCACGATGGAGGTGCTGATCGGCTCCGGCCTGACGCTGACGGACAGCATGGACCTCGCCGCCAGCAACATGGGCAACATCTACTATCTGGAGGCCATCCGCGACGCGCGCGCCCTGGTCGCCGAGGGTACCCCCCTGCGGGAGAGCCTCGTGCGGACGGGCATTTTTCCGCCCATGGTGTCGAATCTTGTCGGCGTGGGGGAGGAGACCGGCGACCTGCAAAGCATGATGGGCAAAGTGGCCGACTACTATGATGAAGAAGTAGATGAGGCCACCAAAAAGCTCCTGAACCTGATGGAGCCCGCCATCATCATCGTCATGGCGGTCTTTGTGGTCATCATCGTGCTGGCCATCTACCTGCCGATGATCAACATGACCAAGGCATTCGACAAATACCTGTAAATCCGTATATCCAAGCCATGTCCCCTGGTGTGGGAGATAGGGGCCCGTGCCGCATGGCGATGATATAAAATCCGACGCAAAACAAAGAAAGGAAGAAAACTCCTATGAAAAAGTTTGGTTCCAAGTCCGGTTTTACTCTCGTTGAGCTGATCGTCGTCATCGCGATCCTGGGCATCCTCGCCGGCATCGCCGTCCCCGCCTACTCCGGCTACATCAAGAAGGCCAACGAGGCCGCCGACTATGCCCAGCTCGACGCCATCAAGACCGCCGCTGTCTTCGCTTATACCGATAAGCACGTCAAGGACGCTGAGTTCAAGGATATCGAGTCCATCACCGTCACCGAGAAAGATAATCACTTTGAAGTTGCAGTTACTCCCATGACCGAAGGTCTTGACATTTCCCCTTACTACGATCTGTCTAAAAACACGTTCAAGAGCGACGCCACCGAGGCTAAGTGGACGCCTGCCGACGGCTGGAAGCTGACCTACCCCACCAAGGGCTAATCCACCCCTACATCACCCCAAGCAATTTGAAACAATGCCCTGCCCGTCCGGTATCCCTATCACCCGGACGGGCGGGGGAGACCCTTGAGCGAAAAGGAGAGATTTCCCATGACCTGTCTTTTGCTGCTGCTCTGGACGGCGCTGGGTCTGTGCGTCGGCAGCTTCTGCAACGTGCTGATCTTCCGCCTGCCCCGTGGAGAGGAGTTCGTGAAAACGCCGTCGCACTGCATGGCCTGCGGCCATCGTCTGCACTGGTATGAGCTGATTCCCGTGGCAAGCTGGCTGATGCAGGGAGGGAAGTGCCGCGCCTGCGGGGAGAAGCTCTCCGCCCAGTACCCCGTGGTGGAGGCGCTGAACGGCGGGGCATGGCTGCTGGCGGCGTGGCTGTATCAGGCCGAGCCGCTGCGCGCGGTGCTGTATTCGCTGCTTTTCTCCCTGCTGACGGTCGTGGCGCTCATCGACTGGCGCACCTTCGAGATCCCCAACGGGGTGAACCTTGCGATCTTCCTGCTGGGCGCGGTGCAGCTTGCAGGCGATACCGCGCACTGGAAAACGTATCTCATCGGCATGTTCTCGGTGAGCCTTCTTTTCCTCCTGCTGTGGTTCGTGACGAAGGGCAGCGGCCTTGGCATGGGGGACGTCAAGCTGATGGCAGGGGCGGGACTGCTGCTGGGCTGGCAGCGCATCCTTCTTGCGATGATCCTCGGCAGCGTTTCCGGTGCGATCATCCATTCGGTCCGCATGAAACGCGGCGCGCCCCGCAAACTGGCGTTCGGGCCGTATCTTGCCGCCGGGATCTGGGTCGCGGCGCTATGGGGCGACCGGCTCATCGCGGCGTACCTCGGCCTTTTTGGGCTGTAACACGGGAGAGAAACAGGGCAGGCGCGGACCTGCCCGCGAGAGAAAAACAAGAGCCTGTGGGAGGGGCAGAACCGTTCTTCGGGACGGCTGTGCCATTCCCACAGTCCGGGAGGGAGCACTTATGAGCAAGCAAAGGCTGAGCGGCAGGGCGCTGGTGGTGCAGATCACCGAGCGGGAGATCCGCATCGCCCAGATGACGCTGGGCAGCGACGCCATTTCCGAGCGGGTCATCCTGCCCACGCCGCCGAATGCGGTCGAGGACGGTCAGCTCGTGGGGCTGGACGCCCTGCGGGACGCGATGGAGCCGGTTCTGCGGCAGGGGCTGTTCCGCCGCTGCCGTAAGGTGGTCTTTTCGCTCTGCTCCACGCAGGTCATCAGCGAGAGCGTCACCGTCCCCGCGGTGAAAAAGCAGCAGCGCCTCGGTCAGATGCTGCTGGCGAACATGGACGAGTATTTCCCCATCGACCCGGGCGAGTATCAGCTTTCGTGGGAGAGCGTGGGCGTCGAGCAGCGCGAGGACGCGCGTCTTCTGCGCGTGCAGCTCTGGGCGGTGCCGCGCGCGATGCTGCAGCGCTACTATGCCCTTGCCAACAGCATGGGGCTGAGCGTTGCCGCCGTCGATTTCTGCGGTCACAGCCACGCCACCGCCGTGGACGCGGACTTTGCCATGCCAAAGCACGCGAAGTCCTCCGCGGATACGGACGACGGCGTCTGCCTCTATATCAACGCCGAGAGCGAGCTGTTGCTGCTGACCTTCGTCCACAACGGGCAGGTCAAGCTGCAGCGCCTGCTGCAACGGGGCTATTCCCAGCAGGACGACCTCAATGAGGCGGGCATCGTGCTCGACTACTTCTCCGCCATGCCCGGCCGCGCCCGCCTGACGAGCGCCGTGCTTTCCGGCGGTCAGGGGAAGGAGGCGGGGCTTGCCCCGGCGCTCGCGTCGCTGCTGAATGTCCCCGTCGAAATGGCGGAGACCGACTACGGCGCGCAGTGGCTGCTCTGTCAGGGCGCGGCGCTCACCGCCCTTGACTTCGGCGACCCGGAGCTGAACCACATCACCGGCGCGCGCGCACCCATCAACCGCGCGTGGCAGTACGGTCTTGTGTTCCTTGGCGGCGCGGCGCTGACGGCGTCCGTCCTGCTGCTGCTGACCTCCAAGCTGTCGTGGAGCACGGAGCTGGACGGTCTGCGCGCACAGCAGGATCGCCTGACGGCGCTTGCCCAGCAGAATGCGGGCTGCGCGGAGAACTACCACAACTATTCGAGTATGTACGACGCTTACAGCGCCGACTGGGACACCGTATTCGACTCCGTTCGGACATATAACGACAACCTTGAACTGGTGCTGGACGAGCTGGAGGCAAAGCTCCCCAAGAAGTCAACGGTGACCGCTCTGAGCACGACCGAGTTGTGTCTTGCGGCGCAGGTCGCCTTCCAGAGCAAGGAGGACGCCGCTTATTTCCTCGTGGCGCTGCGCGATGTGCCCTTCATGACCCTCAGCACCGTTTCCAACCTGACCATTGGCCCGCGGGAAGCCTATTCCCCGGACAAAATGATCGCTGCGCTGTACGAGAAAGCGGAGAAGGAGTCCCCCGTGCCGAGCACGGAGGAAAGCGCAACGGATGGTACCACGGAAAGCACAACGGATAGTACCGAGGAAAGCAGTACGGAAGAACCTCCCACCGAGGGCGGCTATTCCCTCGATGAGCTGTTCTCCAACGCTTCCGGTGGCAGCGTTGCCATCGACGGAAAAACGCTTCGGAATATGATCCCGCTGCTGAAAGCGGCGGGTGCCGATGACAGTACCATTGCAAAGATGGAAAATTATGCGGATGTGATGGAGCGTTTCGGCGTGACCATTACCCCGGATAACCTCGGCATCCTCTCTGGGATCCAGGGGCTGCTCCCCGGCGGCGGCACGACCAGCACGCCGGGCAGTTCCGGCAGCACAACGGTCACGCCTACCACGCCCAGCACGCCGGGCAGTTCCGGCAGTACAACGGTCATGCCTGCCACGCCCAGCAGCGGCAGCACGTCCTCTGCTTCTGGCATTGAGTCTGTCGATATTGCAACGCTGCGTCTCAGCCTGCAATACCTGAACTCCAACCAGCTGGACGCTCTGCAAGCCGTCTACGGGCCGGTGCAGGAAAAGACCTTCTCGCTGGATGACCTGCGCAAGCGCTCCAATACCACCCAGGAGAAGAACGCGATCCGGTCCCTGCTGCAAAACGATCCTGCCGCCATGTATCAGTTTTTCCTGCTGATGCGCGAGGATATCGCCCGTGAGGAAAAGGACCAGATCCTGTACGACAAGATCTTTGACGACATTTGGAAAAACGCCGATCAGCACCGCATGTTCTATGAGAGCGACGATGTGATGCTGAACAAATATCTGCCGAACCTGCTGAATATCCTGACTGACAACAAGACGAATGTCAACGCAGCGATCGCGCTCATTCGGCAGAATCAGACGCTGAGTGGCAAGCTTGCGCTCCATCTTGCCAAGGAAATGGGCGAGATCAAAGAGGCCAATACCGCTCTGGATCTCGTGGCGCTCCAAAAGGAGATCAACAGCGGCGCGGCGTTCCAGCGGGATGCCGCCACTGTGGCCGCGGTCAACGCGCTGCTGCGGAAGAATCAGCAGACCTCCGGTACATCCGGCACCTCCGGCAGCACGGGCATGGATGAAAACGATCTGCTGATGTGGATCCTGATGAATCAACTCAAAAATCAAACCGGCGGCTCAGGCATCCCGGATATCTTCAACACCGGCGCTTCTCAGACGCAGAAGCCTGCCGACAACCGCTATTACCTGACGGTCGTGCTGGCCTATGACGAGTCCTTGATCCAAGCGGAGCAGACGCGCAAGGGTCTGGACCGCGACGCCAAGGTTGAGAAAGTGGAGGTGGGCCAGTGAAAGTGATCGGTAGAAACTGGAAGGCTGTCCTGTCAGTCCTGCTCTTGTTGGCCGCCGTTCTGGTGTATGTTCTGGGCTACCGCCCCCGCAGTGAAGCTTACGTCATGGAGCGGGATCAGTTAAATGCTCAGATCACCGCGCTGCAAACCACCATCGTCGAAAACGAGATGTACAAGGACGTGCAGGATCAGCTTGAGCCGGCAGAGGCCGCGATCGAGGAAAGCCGCGCCGCGCTTTATGAGAACTTCCCCGCGGATATGAAGGAAGAAGATCAGATCCTCTACCTGCTGTATCTGGAAAAAACGCTGGGAACCGGCAGTAAGGAGCTGGGCTACACCCAGAAACTGCACGATATTTTCCTTCAGCGCTTCGGGAGCGGCGGCGACATCGAGTTTTCTTTCGGTGAGATCACGCCGATGCAGGCCTTGAGCGATGGCGCACTCCTTGAGGGCTTGAACCTGACGGTGTACTATCACGCCTCCTATCGGGAGTTCAAGAACATGGTGCACGCGCTGGCAACGGATGAGCGCATCACCTCCATCCGGTATGCCACCTTCAACTACGACAGCGAAAAGAAGCTGCTGGACGGCCAGATGACCCTGACGCTGTATCTGATGCCGTCCGCTCAGAACACCTATGAGGAACCGGGCGTAACGCCGCCCGCGACCGGTAAGACAGACATTTTCAACTGACCCATTGGGAGAGACAAGGCATGAAAAAGATCGGGAAAGAGAGAACAGCGGGCTTTTCGCTGCTGGAGGTCGTCGTGGCGATCGCCATCATCGGCCTGATCTCCGCGCCCATCTGTTCCAGCCTGATTCTGGCAGGACGGATCAACGCCCACAGCCAGGCCGTCATGGAAGCCCATCTGAACGTCCGTACCGCCGTGGAGACCCTGATGAAGGACGGCGTCACGCAGCCAAGCGATAACTACCGCGCAGAGGCGTTCCCCAATGTGACGATCAAAACAAAGAAAGAAGACAGCAGCGACCCCTATTATCGTGTCACGGTATCGGATAAGCCCACGGAGCCGCTCGTTACGGTGAATACGTATGTCCGCGCCGTATCGCCGGAAGGCGGTGGCACATGAAGAAGCTCTGGAAAGACAACGGCGGTTACGCGCTGGTATATGTGCTCATCGTCGTTCTGGTGCTGTGCGCCGTCGCCGTGTCCGTCTGCACCGCGGCGCTGAAAAATTATCAGGCGCAGGAGCGCTCCATCCGCCAGACACGGCAGCTCTATCAGGCGGAGGGCGAGATCGAAAAATTTGTGGCGCTGGCGGAGGACGTAAGCTCCTTGCAGGATTCCGCGGAATACGACTCGGAAGATGATGCAAAGGCAGAGGCAAAGGCTGCATATGTTGAGCACTTGAAGACTTTAGCGGGCGGCTGCACCCTGCCACCTGATGGTACCGATACCGACGTCGAATTCTGCACCTTTACCCTTATCCGCGCGAACGACGCCGTTCGCATCGAGACAAAGATCAAAATGAACCTCAAATACGAAGTGAAAAAAATCGAGAAAGAGGAAGAACTGCCCGACGGAACCAAAAAAATAACGTACACCGCCAAGGTCAGCAAGGCCACGCACCACTACAACACCTACACCATCACCCACTTGACAGCGGAAAAGGGGGGGACGAGCGAATGAAACGAAACAACAGCGGCTTTACCATGGTCGAACTGCTGGTGACCGTCGCTGTCAGCTCCATCGTGCTGGCAGCCGCAGCGTCGCTGATGCTGCTCGGACTGCGGGTGCATCAAACGACGCAGAAGGAGGCGGGCGAGCAGCAGACGGTGCGCATCGTGCTCTCCGCGCTGGAGGATCTCTCCGCCAGCGGCAAAATCTCCCGCGTGGAGCCGTTCTCCGACGGTTGGCGGCTGCTGGGAAAGACCTCCGACGGCAAGTCCGGAGCGGTGCTGCTGCGCTACAAGAGCGGAAAGCTCACAAGCGGCACGAGCGGCGATCAGGTGCTGCTGGACAACCTGCGCGGTGCGCAGGTCATTCTGGACGGCAGCCTCGTGACCTTCACCTTCGCGACCGCGGCGCACAGGTACAGCACCTCCGTTTTCTGTCGAACCGGGATCGAGGGTGACAGCGTCGGCAGAGAAGAGGCGGAAGATATCCTAAAAGAAACTCCGACCCTGCCGGACGCTGCCGATCTGACCGATACGGAAAAGGCGGCGCGCTTTGCGTTTCTGCAAAAGCTTGCCGACCAGTACGACAGCAGGGGAGAGATCAAAAGCGGCGACAGCACTTACACTTACTTCTCCGAATGGTACATCGGCAACTACGCCGACCACCCCGGCTGGAACCAATACACCCCCTGGTGCGCCTGCTTCCTCTCGTGGGCAGCCGATCAGAAGAAAGCCTCCATCGACGGCGATCCGCCCAGATTCGCAAACGTGGATACGGGCATGGAGGGATTCCAGAAAAGCGGCAAGTGGCGCAGCCCCAATGACGCCAACAATAAGCCCATCCCCGGCGACTACGTCTTTTTTGACTGGGACAGGGACAGCGACCCCGACCACGTCGGCGCGGTGCTGTGCGTGGATGGAAACCAGCTTTACACCATCGAGGGCAACAGCGGCGGCAGGGTCGCCGTCAACCGCTACCCGCTGTCGAATCCGAGCGTGGATCCGCGCATCATGGGCTACGGCGTGCTGAACTGGAAGACAAAATAGGAAATCACAGAGTAATCATCTGTTCATATAATTCTCAAAAAGAAATCAAATATATTGAGGAGGAAACAACATGAAAAAGCAAGTGGGAAACAAGCTGCGCGGCAGCGCAGGCTTTACGCTGGTAGAGCTTATTGTGGTCATCGCGATCATCGGCATTCTGGCCGGCATCGGCACGGTGGGCTACGGCGGCTACATTAAGCGCACCAACGAGGGTCTGGACGAGACCCTGTATAAGAACATCATCTACGCCGGTGAGATCGGCAAGTATGAGAACCCCGGTGCTCTGGGTCGTGTCACCGTCACCACGAAAGGCGCTACCGTTTCTTCCGACAAAGGTGATACGGCGGTCGTTGAAAAATGGCTGTCCAATGCCTTTGGCTCTGATTGGGCAACCTCGGTGAAGTACCGCACAGGCAAGTATGCGGACTCTTACGGAACGATCATTCTGCCCGTGCAGGAGTGTAAGCTGGATAAGGATCACAAGACGCTTCTTGACAATTTCAGAAAGTCCAATCTGAATGGTCACGAAGTGGAATTGGCAAATACCTGCAACGACATTTCCAAACTGTTTACCAGTTGGCTAACCGAAAACGGAGACAATCTGACCCAATGGATGCCCGAAGCCGACTATAACAATATGATCGCTGAGCTCAAGAAAAAGCTGAATCGCGACCCCGAAAATACGGAGATCGCAAACGCCACCATTCTTTATGTCGCTTCCAAAGCGCAAAAGATGAACAACAATGATTTTTTGGATGAAGTAATAGCTCATCCCGAAAAGGTAATGAAAGATATTCTGACTAAAAATAAAGAAAGCGAACCGCTTGCAAAGGCAGCTCTTCTGTATGGCACCATGACCGCCTATGGCAACTCGGACTATGCAAGTCCGGATTTCAAGAAAACGCTTAAGGAGACCAAACCTACGAACACAGCCGCCATTGCACAGCTCCTTGGCGCCCTGATGGATGATGGAAAGAAAGGCGGTAAGCCGCAAGATTATCTGAAAAACGAGAATAAGGGTGCTAAGGCAGACATGACGGCGTACCTCAGCGCGCTGCAGATCATCAACGAGAGCAATAAATACGGTGTAGAGTTCGATGTTTCCAAGAAAAATCCATTCAACGATGACCAGGCGCTTGCCCTGCTGCAGGGGATTCTGAACTCTAAAACCTAAACATGGCTCTGCTCACTTGGCTCTCTGACCACGCGCTTATTCTGCTGCTTGGCTGCGGGACGCTGTTCAACGTCTATTGGCTTCACCGCTGCCGCGAGCGGCTGCATCTGCGCTGGCTTTCTGTGCTGCTCCTTTCCGTGCTGCACACGGTTCTCGGTGTTCTCAGCGTGAAGGTGTTCGCGCTGTTTGAAACCGGAAATTTCAGCAATATGAGCCTGTTCGGTGGTGTATTCTTTATGCCTCTGTTCTATTGGGGCGTGGCGAAGCTTGCCAAACAGAAAGCGGCGGATGTGTTCGATGTGTTCACCATTTGCCTTGTATTCACGCTGATGTGCGCCCGCCTGAACTGCATTATTTCAGGATGCTGTCTGGGGGCGCACATCCCCATCGAGGGGCTGACGCATCTGCGCTTCCCCACGCGCGAGCTGGAGCTGCTCTTCTATGTCCTCCTGCTCTCGCGCCTGTGGCGCAAGGTGCTCTCCGGCAGCGCGCGGGGCATGATCTATCCCATCTATATGATCTCCTACGGCATTTTCCGTTTCGTGACCGAGACGCTCCGCTTCTCGGACCGAACGGACAGCATTCTGCATGTTTCCCATCTCTGGGCGCTGCTGTCGCTGGGGATCGGCATCAGCATTTACGGCGAATTACAAAAGAAAGAGAAAAAAACTGGAGGACGACGGAATGGTTAAACGAATTGGCAGGCGCTTTGTGTCGCTGCTCCTGACGTTTGTCACAATACTGACGATGCTTCCGGCGATGACGCTGCCGGCGCTGGCGGCGACCAGCGGAAACGTGACCGGTTTAACCGATTCGAATATCGGCTTGAGCTATAGCGGTAGCGCGGACAATGCGTGGAGTGCCAATGGTACGAGCATTACCGGCGCAGTTACCAGTGAAGGCGGAACATGCAGCGATACATCCTATAAATCCACACTGACCATCAAAAACAACAAGGCTACAAAGGCTACACTGTCCTTTGCTTATGCCATCGAGCAGAACAGCGGCACCATTAAGGTCGGTGGAAAATCCGTTACCGCAAACGGCAGCTTCAGCAGGGAGCTTGCCGCGGGTGGTACCATCGAGGTTTATATCAAGTCTGGCAGCACGACAGCTACAAAAATTACCATGACCAATGTAGCGCTGGTCTCTGATGTAACGGCGACTGCTACCTTTGTGCCTGCTGAAAACGGCACTTATACAGTAGACGGAAAACTCATTACCGAGAAATACAGCAACATGCAAAGCTCCACGGACGCCTATCAGGTCGTGGCGACCCCGGCAGATGATTATCAGTTCCTTGGCTGGTACAATCTGACCACCGGCAAGTGCATAGCAACTGCCGTAAGCACAGCGCTGAATATTGAAAGCGACTGCACCATTACAGCAAAATTTGCAAGCAAAGCCGCAGCACTCTTTGAGACCGGCGGCCAGCGGTTTGACGATCTGGGCGATGCGGTCATCTACGCACAGACAAACCGTCAGTCCAAGATTACCTTGGCGACCGATGGTTCTATCAGCGGTACCTATACTATTCCGACTGGAATTACACTGCTGATCCCCTTCGACGCGGCAGGGACACTGTATACGAATGCTCCTGCGGCGATTCGGACGACTACAGCGTCTAAGGCATTCCGGACACTGACGATGAGCGAAGGCACGTCCATTACCGTCAATGGCGCCATCAGCTTGGGCGGCAGGTATTTTGCCGCTGGCGGCGGTCAGCAGGGACGTCCCGTTGGCGATTACGGCTATATCAAAATGGCTGACAACAGCTCCATCACGGTCAAGAACGGTGGTAATCTGTACGCTTGGGGCTTTATCTCCGGCAGCGGCTCTGTTCTGGCGGAATCCGGCGCTACGGTGTACGAATTCTATCAGATTGCAGACTTCCGCGGCGGCGGCGCATCTTCCAATATGCACCACGAGGTGTTCCCATTTTCGCAGTACTTCGTACAAAATATCGAAGTTCCCTTGACGTTGAATGCCGGCGCCAACGAACAGGTTTATAGCGGCGTTTATGCAAGGAGCACCACATATACCACCCCCATCAATTTCATTGGTAACAATGGTATGTTCAAAGTGGAATCCGGTAGCTTTACTAAGGATTACGATGAAAAGACGGATCGTCTTGTATTCACAGTAAACGGCGAAGCGGCATTGAACACGTTGTCGCTAAATCTTGCAGGCATGAGCGTTAACTCTGCAAGCTACGTATTGCCAATCACCAACAACATTACTATCAATATCCAGACCGGAAATGTGACGATCAATCAGGATGCGGCTCTGTTGGCGGGCGTTGAGGTCAATATTGCCGAGGGCGCTGGCTTGACGGTTGCAGACGGGAAGAATATCTATTTCTATGACAGCGATGAGTGGAACTCCGACAACTTCGTCTGGGGCCCCTGCAAGTTTAAGTCGGTGGCATATGCGCCTGGCAAGGCATATAACCGTTCTAACAACGATTTGGTCGATGCCAAGATGGATGTAAACGGCAGTGTAACGGCTAATGGCGCCATCTACACTACCAAAGGCGGCGCTGACATTTGCAGCAGCAACAAAACCGGCAAATATGTCCAGCAGGGCGAACCCGGTGGGGAAACCGCAACCTATCAATATAATGCGAACGGCAATAATGCGGTGACTATCCCCATCACCGCCGCCAAGCTGAAAAACGCCGACGGCAAATACACCGAAACCGCAAACGCCAGCGCCGGCCAAACCATCCCCTACTGCACCTGCCCGACCTGCGACGGCGGCAAATGGCTGAAGGATTTCGCGGCGATCATTGACAGCACCGACAATAAGACGACATATCATCCCACCCTGCAAGAAGCGGTCAAGCAATTCCCGCAAGGCAGCAACGGCAACACTTACATCAAAATGCTGCACAGCACCACCGAGGATATCTCCACCGAGAATATCACCACTGACAAGGATCTCTATCTCGACCTGAACGGCTGCACGGTGACAGGCGATATCTCGGTAACGGGCAATCACAAGCTTTACGGCATGGACAGCTCGAGCAAGGAGTATACCGCCCCGAGCGGCAAGATCGTCGGCACGGTGAAAGGCTGCGCCCCGACCTACCAGACCCCGCCCGTGAAGGTGGGGGATGTCGATACCTACGATCGCTATGTTGCCATTCCGGGGACGGAAAATGGTACATCGACTCTGTCCTTCCACCATTTCAACATCTCCGTCACCGGCTACCGCTTCGAGTTGGCCACCGGCGACACGCCGCAGTGCGCGCTGTTCTTCATCGGCAAGTTCCAAGGCGACGATGCGGCAAAGAATCACCTGACGGAGCTGGGCTTTACGCTGAAGGGTGAAGATGGCAGGCAGCTCGGTAAAGACAGCTCTCCGATTCCTGAGAATCTGGAGGAAATCCCCGATATGCCCGATGATGGAAAGGAGAGCACTAGCGAAGTCGTTCGTACCAAAGACGGCGCCTTTCTCTTCGAGGCGTACCTGATGCGTTCCTTCGACAAGGGGAATCGCAACGGCTATACCGAGAAGATCAAAGCCATCGCGCAGGCGACCTTCAAAAACAACGTCGAAACGCAGGATAGCGAACCGAAACTGTGGAGCTTCGAGGACGCCTGGACGGAACCCGAAGGCCTCAATGGCCTCACTCCCGAGCAGAAGACGATCCTCGACAACTTCCTGAAAGCGCTGAACATCCCCAACCCGAAAACGGAGTGAATCAGCATGACGAAAACGATAAAAAAACCTTATATCGCTCCGGCTGCCGAACTGATCCTGCTTGCGCCGATGGAGGCGTTGGCCGCTACGAGCATATCGACTGAGGACGAGGTTGCCTTGAAGAATTGGGGCTACAAGGGCGTCGTTAAAAACGCCAGCGTCACAGGAGGTAAGCGCACCTACTGGGGCGAGGACGGAAGGATCCGCAATTAAGTGATGCGTTACCGAATCGCTGATCTGATCGTTGAAATGTCCCCCAAGGGACGCACGGCTGCCCAGGCGGAGGTCTATCGGACCTCCGCCCGGGGCGGCGCGGCGGATATCACCATCCGCGTGGGCGGCGCGGAGGCGCTGTCGCTCTGTCCCGAGCTGGAAACGGAGGACCTTGCGGAGTACATCGCCACAGGCGACTGCTTTGCCGTGGGGCTTCTGTCCCACGAGGGGATGATGCTTCACGCCTCGGCGGTGGAATACGGCGGACAGGCCGTGTGTTTTTCCGCGCCGCCGGGCACGGGGAAATCCACCCACACGGAAAAATGGGTGCGCCTGTTCGGTGCGTCCATTCTGAATGATGACAAGCCTGCCCTGCGCCGCGAAAGCGGTGTGTGGCAGGTCTATGGCACGCCATGGTGCGGCAAGGAGGCGCTGCATCAGAACCGCAGCGCGCCCCTGCGCGCAATCTGCTTCCTCTTTCAGGGGGAGGAAAACGCTTTACAGCCGCTCACTCCGGTGGAGGCTTTACCTCTGCTGCTGAGCCAGACCCCCTTCCGTCTGCATCGGGAGGACATGGATCGGCTGCTTGCCGCGGCAGACCGTCTCCTGCGGGAGACGAACGTGTTCCGACTGATTTGCCGGAATGACGACAGCGCCGCCTATTTTGTCCGGGAGAAACTGTTCCCGGATCAAGCCAAAGCCATCGATTGACAGGAGGCAGTACGCAAATGCCGTGCTGCCCGCTGCCAGTGGACGGAAGCGGCACAAAGAGTACCGACTGATATGCGGCTTTTTGTGCCGCCTTTAGACTATTCAGGCGGTCTCTCGCCAAAAGGGGCGGAAAGCCCCGCTCAAGATCTGTCCAAACGCAGACAGAAAGGGAAATACAACCATGAACGAATCCAACATCAACCGATCCAGCGACATTCTGGAGATCGACCTTTGGAAGCTGCTGCTGCTTTACCTCAGGCGGTGGCGGCTGATCCTGCTGTGCGCACTTGCCGCCGCGGTGATCTCCCTGATTTACACCGCCAATTTCATTACGCCGCTGTATCGTGCCAACGTCACCATCTACGTCAACAACGTAAAGGCGAATCAGCAGGTAGATTATATCAGTGCGGCCAACCTCGCGACCTCTCAGCAACTGGTCAACACCTATGTCAATATCATCCGCAGCGATACCGTGCTGGAAAAGGTGGTAAAGAACGCGAAGCTCGATTACTCTGCGGCTGAGATCCGCGGCATGATGACGACGGCGCAGGTGGATGAGACCGAGCTGTTCTCGGTATACATCTCCCATCCGGATCCGGAGATGGCGGCGAAGATCGCCAACGCGGTGGCGACCGTCGCCCCCGGCGAGATCGAGGAATTTGTCGAAGGCAGCTCCACCAAGATCATCGACCATGCCAAGGTGCCCACGAGCCGCTACACCCCAAGCTATCGGAAAAACGCCTTCATGGGCTGTGCGGCAGGTCTCCTTCTGGCGGTCATCTATGTCACGCTGTTGTATCTGATGGACGTTCGCATCAAGAATGAGGAAGACCTGACGCAGCTTTTCGATCTTCCCATGCTGGGGCAGATCCCCTCTTTCGCGGAGAATGAGCGGAAAAAGGCGGGTCTCAGCGCACAAAAAGCCGATGAGCACGGCGGAGAGAGGTAAAGCATTATGAAGAACAACTATTTTTCTCTTCTGCGGAGATCCCGGCGGCACGACGCGCCGGATACTGCCGCGATCATGGAAGTGGAGCGGAAAAACATCCTCTCGGAAAAGAGCGATTTTTTCATCCGCGAGTCCTATAAGACCCTGCGTACCAACGTGACCTTTTCCCTGGCGGACGAGACGGCGTGCAAGGTCCTGATCGTGACCTCCGCCATGCAATCCGAAGGAAAGAGCATCACCGCACTCAACCTTGCCATCTCCTATGCGGAGATGAAGCAGCGCGTCCTTCTGATCGACTGTGACCTGCGCCGCCCCAAGCTGGCGCGGCTGCTGTCCGCGAAGGAAAAGGTAGGACTGAGCAACCTGCTTATCCAGCCGGAGCTGCTTGGAAAGGCCATCCATGATTCCGGCATTGAGGATCTTGATGTCATTTTTGCCGGCGACGTGCCGCCCAACCCGTCGGAACTGCTCGGCTCTGCCCGCATGAAAACGCTGCTTGAGAGCCTGCAGAAAAACTACGATTACATCATTCTCGATACGTCCCCCGTCAATCTGGTGACGGATGCCTGCGTTCTGGTGCCTGAGAGCAGCGGCGTGCTGTTCGTGGTACGCGCGGGTCTTTCCGAGCGAGGGAGCGTCCTGCGCGCGGTGGAGCAGTTAGAGCGCTCCCATGCCAAGATCCTCGGCTTTGTTCTTAATGAAGTGCCGCGGGAGAGCGGATACTACGGATATCGGAAATACGGCTATCGACGCCACCGCTACGGCTACGGACGCGGCTATGGCTACGGCTACGGATACGGACAGGAGAAGCCGGACAGCGGGGAACGGAGCATCCCATGACCGATCTTCACACCCATATTCTGCCCCGCATGGACGATGGCGCGCCGGACACGGCAGCCAGTCTTGCAATGCTCCGCATGGAGGCAGCGCAGGGCGTTACGGGTGTAGCGCTCACCCCCCATTTTCATCGGGACAGGGAGAGCATAGAGCAGTTTCTCGCGCGTCGTCAAGCCGCTTGGGAGCATCTTTCCGCAGCGATGGAGAAAACCGCCGAACCTTTTCCTGACCTTGTGTTGGGTGCAGAGGTGGCATGGATGCCAAATATGAACCATTGGGACGATCTTGAGGCACTGTGTCTCGGTTCGAGCCGTTATTTGCTGCTGGAACTGCCCTTCACCCTCTGGAACAATAGTATGATCGACCAGCTTTACTCGCTGACGGCGCAGAGCGGCGTCACGCCGGTGCTGGCGCATCTGGAGCGGTATCTGGGGCGGCAGAAGAAAGAGCACATACAGGAATTGTATCGCCTGAACGTCCCCATCCAGCTCAGCGCCGGATGCCTGCTGCATCCCATGAAGCGGTGGAAGCTCCTTCGGCTGCTGAGGGAGGGGCAATCCTTTTTCCTTGCGTCTGACTGTCACGGCACGCAGCAGCGCGCGCCCGATCTCGGCCCTGCCGCGGACGCTGCCAAAAAACGCCTGACGGAGGATGCGCTCAAAGCGCTCCTTCACCGCAGCGACGCGATCTTCACCGCAGCGCGCGCAGAACAGGAGAGGGAATATGCGAAGAAATGAGAATTTCATCCTGCGCCGGGTCGCAGATATGTCGGTCATCGTCCCCCTGGGGGCGGCTGCCGAAGCGTTTCCGGGAATGATCTCCGTAAACGAGACCGGCGCATTTTTATGGGACCTTTTGGCGCGGGAACAGACGCTCCAAAGCCTTGGAGACGCCTTATGCGCCGTGTATTCGGTCGAGCGGGAGCAGGCGGAGGCAGACGCAGCCGCCTTTCTTGACAAGCTGAGACCCGTCGGCGCGGTGGACGGTCTGTAAGATGGAGGTCCGGCAGATCCCCATGGCGCAGCTGCGCGGGATTATTGACGAGCAGCTCGCGCACGGCGAAGCGCTCCTTCCGGTAACAGGAAACAGTATGTGGCCGCTTCTTGCCGGCGGGCGGGACATGGTACGTCTCACGCGGCTCGATCGCCGCGTGCAACCAGGCGATATCGCCCTCTATCAGAAGGCGGACGGCAGCTATATCCTGCACCGGGTCATCCGCCTGTGTGCGCCAGAGACCTGCATTTGCTGCGGCGACGCTCAGTGGGAAGGGGAGCAGGTCGATGAGGCGCAGATCATTGCGTACGTCACCGCCTTTCGCCGCAAGGGGCACTGGCGGGAAACCGCCCTGTCCCGACCCTATCGGCTTTATGAACGCTTCTGGGTCCATACCTTTCCCGCCCGTCGCCCCTTGCTGAGGCTGCTGCGATTCCTTCAGCGGGCACGGAGGGGACTGATACGCGGGAGAAGATGAGATGAGTCAGTCGAAGAAAAAGGCGGCGGGCGCGTACAAAGCGCCGCTCACGCTGCTGTATGCAGGCATCGCCGCGCAGGCGTTCGGCATCGCGGCGCTTGCCCTGGTGAGCCGGCGGGTGCTGGACGAGGGCGGCAGTCCGTGGGGCTGGGTGCTGTTGTTTCTGGCGCTGGCTCTCCCGCTGCTCGACGGCGGGCTTGACCTGCTTTCCGGCAGGACGGTCGACCGCGCGGCGGTATCGCTGCGGCGCGACACGCTTGATACGCTTTTGAGCAAGGATGCGGAGGCATACAGCCGCTACCACAGCGGGCAGGTCTTCAGCCGCCTGACGCAGGACGCTTACACCGTCTGCGAATGGCGGGTCGTCGGCCGCCCCCAGGTGGCGGGGCAGCTCATCCGACTGCTTTGCGCCGCATCCGCGCTGTTTTTCGTCAATATCCCCCTTGCCCTTGCGGTCGTAGGCGCGGGCGCGCTGGCGATCGCCGGCGGGCGACTGCTGCGAAAGTATCTGACGCGGCGGCATCTGCGCGTGCGTCAGGCGGAAGAAGGTCTGACGGGCTGCACGCAGGAGATCCTGGAGCATACGGAGCTTCTGCGCAGCATGACGGCGGGGGAGGAGGCTGTCCGCCGCTTTGAAGGACGGCAGAAGGAGTGGCTGCGCGAGCGCAAGCGCCTGCGCGTCTTCTCAACGGGGGTCGGAACCGGGTTTTCCGCCGTATTGCAGCTTGGATACGCCGTTCTTCTTGTCTGGGGCGGCATCGCCATTCGGGAAGGAAGGCTCTCCTTCGGCGACCTTGCGGCGCTCTTACAGCTCCTCGCGATGTTCCAAAGCCCGCTCACGGGCTTGTCGGGCGTACAGTCCCGGCTGGCAGCCGTCCGCGCGGCGGAGGCGCGGCTGGATGAGCTGTATTCCCTGCCCGGGGAGGCGCCGGGACAAGCGGCGGCGGAGGACGACGTCTTTCGCGCCATCGTGTTTGAAAACGTTACCTTTTCCTATGAGGGTGAAGATCAGCCTGTCCTGCGGAATTTTTCCGCGCGGCTGCCGCTCGATCGCTGGACCTGCCTCACGGGAATATCCGGGAGCGGAAAAAGCACGCTATTTCGCCTCATTCTGGGGCTTTATCACCCCCAGCAGGGCCGGGTATACCTTGAAACCGAGCGGGGGGAGCTCCCTTGCTCCGCTGCCGTGCGGGGACTGTTCGGCTATGTCCCACAGACGCCCTGGCTCTTTTCCGGCAGTATTCGCGAAAATCTGTTGCTGGCAAAGCCCGAGGCGGATGACGCCGCCCTTTGGGAGGTGTTGGAGCGAGCGCAATGCGGCTTTGTCCGTGACCTGCCCGACCGCCTTGAAACCGTCCTGAGCGAAGAGGGGGGCGGTCTTTCTGCGGGACAGCGCCAGCGCCTTGCCATCGCCCGCGCGATGCTTTCCGCCCCGCGTTTTTTGCTGCTGGATGAGATCACCTCGGCGCTGGACGAGGATACGGAGGCACGGCTGCTGACAGAGCTGACGGGCGCGTATCCGGCGGCGGTATTCGCCACCCATCACAGCGCCCTGCCGGGAAAACTGCACAGCGAGACGCTGCATCTTGAAGGAATTGCCTGAAATACGGAAACGTAACCATATAAACTAACTGCCATGGAGGATGAAGATGAACATGAAACGGAACATTGCGAGAACGCTGGCACTGATGCTGGTGCTGTGCACGCTGCTGCCGCAGACCGCGCTGGCAGCCACGACCTATTATGTCGATGTGACCATCACCGGTCCCGATGCCGACGGCGTGGAGCGGACGCTCAGCGCCTCCTCCAGCCGCTACGGCACGATGGACACGCCTCTTGCAGCGGAACTGGCGTCCGTTGTCGACAGCGCATACCACGAAATGGAAACCGTCTTTTCCGGGACCGGTCTGCGAAATATCGTGGACACGGGCGCGCAGGCGTTCCGGGAAGGTGAGAGCGCGTGGAACCGCTACGTGGAGAAGTATTATGACAGCGTGGACAGCTCCTTCAAGGATACGCTCAAGAGCCTTTCCTCCACCTTCGCAAACCTCACGGTCGACCACGTCAACCGCGTGACCTACCGGGACAACGGCCGCCTCTATACCGTGACCGTGACGCTCAAGGGCTACACCACCAGCTCCGGCAGCAGCGGTGACAGCGGCAATACGCCCGTCGCTCCCGACGGCCACAAGATCGTTGTGGAGCCTGTGCCGAACAACACGCTGCGCGCGGACAAGAATACCCTGCCCAAGGGTGAGACCGCCGTCATCCGGGACAGCGCCGCGTCGAACGGCTATGTCCTCTCCGATCTGGCGGTCAAGGATGTGAGCGGCAACGACATTCCCGTGCGCAGGCAGTCTGACGGCGTCTACGCCTTCACCATGCCCGAAAGCAGCGTGTCCGTTCGCGCCATGATGGTCGCCGACCCCGATATGACCGGCATCTCCAAGCAGCTGAACACCGATCAGAATATCTCCTATATGCAGGGCATGGCGGACGGCAGGTTCTATCCCGCAAGCTCCGTTACCCGCGGACAGGTGGCGCAGATCTTCTACCGCCTGCTGAAGGAGCAGAAGGTTTCCTCCAAATCCACCTTTACGGACATCCCCGACACGCTCTGGTGCGCCGAGGCGGTGAATGCCCTTGCCTCTCTTGGCATCGTGGAGGGCGTCGGCAACGGCAAGTTTGCCCCGAATCAGTCCATCACCCGCGCCGAGTTTGTCACCATCTGCGCCCGCTTCACCCAGGTCTCCGCGAGCGGAGAGACCTTTACCGACGTGCCCGCCAGCCACTGGGCGTTTGACGCCATTTCTACGGCGGCGTCCTTCGGCTGGGTCAACGGCGTCGGCAACGGGCAGTTTGCCCCCAATCAGCACATCACCCGCGCGCAGGCAGCCGTTCTGCTGAACCGTCTGCTGGGCCGCTGCATGGCAGGTCAGTCTTACGAGAATGCCCGCCAGTACCCAGATGTCCCCCAGACCCATTGGGCGTGGAAGAACATCTGCGAGGCGTCTGACGGCGTCGCCCTCCGCTGAGCGGAGAATTCAAAAGAGTACGGTAAAAGGCAGTGGAGGGACTGCCTTTTACCGCATATCCATGGGGGCATAGTATGAAAACGATTCAAAAAAGCGTACCCGTCCAGACGGTGCTCTTCCTCCTGATGGACGCCATTTTCATCATTGTGGCGGGCGGTCTTGCGCTGCTGGTGCGCTTCGACTTCGACTTTGAGCAGGTGCCTTCCGGATATCTTGAGCCGTGGTTTCGTGCTCTGCCCGTTCAGTTCCTGGTCACGGCGGCGGTCTTCTGGCCGCGCCGGATGTACCGCTATCTCTGGCGCTACGTCAGCGCCCATGATGTCGCCGAGATGGTGATATCCGTCGTCCTCGCCTATTGCGCGTTCCATGTGCCAGCGGCGCTTTTCGGCTATCACCAGCCGAGGAGCGTGCTCTTCATGGAGCTTTTGTTCCAGCTGTTCCTGCTGGTGGGCGGGCGCTGCACCTTCCGCTTTCTGCGAATGTTCGCAAGCTCCGCCCGTCAGGCAAGGCAGGAGGAGGGCGAGCGCGTCATGCTCATCGGCGCGGGCGAGGCGGGGCGGATGCTCCTGCGGGAGATCTCCGTCACGCCGCAGCTAAAAAGCCATGTCTGCTGCATCATCGACGACGACAAGAGCAAGCAGGGCAAGTACATCGGGAACGTGCCCATCGTCGGCGGGCGGGAGAAGATCCCCGAGATGGTCAAAAAGGAGCGGATCACGCAGATCGTCCTTGCCATTCCCGCAGCGTCTGCCAAGGATAAGAAAGAGATCCTGAACATCTGCCAGAAAACGAACTGCCGTATACGGAGCCTGCCGGGAATTTACCAGCTGGTAAACGGCGAGGTGAGCATGGCGGCGGTGAAGGATGTGCAGGTGGAAGATCTGCTCGGCAGAGAGCCGGTCAAGCTGGATACGGCGGTCCTGCTGAATTTCCTGCAAGGGCAGACCGTGCTGGTGACCGGCGGCGGCGGTTCCATCGGCAGCGAGCTTTGCCGCCAGATCGCCAAATATCAGCCCAAGCAGCTCATCATTCTGGATATTTACGAGAACAACGCTTATGATATCCAGCAGGAGCTGCGGCGTGTATGGGGCGATCGGCTGAACCTGCGGGTGGAGATCGCCTCCGTGCGAGATAAGGAAAAAGTTTACAGCCTGTTTCGGATGTATCGCCCCGACATCGTGCTCCATGCGGCGGCCCACAAGCATGTCCCGCTGATGGAGGAATGCCCAGAGGAGGCCATCAAGAATAACATTTTCGGCACATATCATGTGGTGCGGGCGGCGGAGAAGTTCGGCGTCAAGAAATTTGTCATGATCTCCACGGATAAGGCTGTGAATCCCACCAACTTTATGGGCGCGACCAAGCGATTCTGCGAGATGATCCTGCAAAGCAGGACGGACAGCCCCACAGAATTCTGCGCAGTGCGGTTTGGCAATGTGCTTGGTTCCAATGGCTCTGTTGTGCCCCTTTTCAAAAAGCAGATCCAGGAGGGCGGCCCCGTCACCATTACGGATAGGCGCATCATCCGCTATTTTATGACCATTCCTGAGGCTGCCCAGCTGGTGCTCGAGGCGGGCGCTATGGCAAAGCGGAGCGAGATCTTCGTTCTGGATATGGGCGAGCCGGTGAAGATCCTGGAACTGGCGGAAAACCTCATCCGCCTGTCCGGACTGGAGCTGGATAAGGATATCACCATTCAGGAGATCGGCCTGCGCCCCGGCGAAAAGCTCTATGAGGAGCTGCTGATGCGCAGCGAAACGCTCTCCAAAACAAGCAATGAGAAGATCTTCATCGAGCAGCAGCAAGAGATTTCAAAGGACGCCATCATGGACGATCTGCTGCGGCTGGATGAAGCCGTCACCCGCGACATACCGCCTCAGGATCTGATCACCATGCTACGGGAGATGGTCCCGACATATACTTCCCCGGAGGAGATCAACGGTCGAGCAACGGCAGAAGTCTCATAACAGGCGTTGGAACTGGTGGATGAGGAAAATGGACCTCAAAAAGTGGAGGAAACGGCTTGAAACGGCGTAAAACCATTCTATGCACCATTCTTGTACTGCTGGCGGTATCGCTGGCGGGGCTTTTCTGGTGGCAGCGCGATAACTTAAAAGCGATCCATGCCGCGACGCAGCATACATCGGCCGAGCTGGAGGAAAAGCTGGAGGAAAACCAGCAGATGATCCAAGAGGCAGTGAAAGCGGCAGGCGAGGTCACGGTAGGGGAGATCTCGGAAGAAGATCGTCAGGCTTTCCGGGACGGCTCCATGACCCAAGAGGAGCTTGTGGAGCGCCTGACGAACGGCGGGGAAGGGGAGCCGCGCGAGGAACCCGCCAGCACGAGCCGTCCGGAAAGCGGCGGCAAGACGGACGCGCCGGTCGCGAAGACCGACACGCCGGCTGTGAGTGAGAAGAGCGAACAAAGCGCGGAAAGCGCCTATCAAAAAGAGCTCTCGGCGCTCATCGCCAAGGTCTATGTCCTGCGTGAGGAGTACACGCTGGCGCTGGACACGATGTATGCCGACGCAAAGGCGGAGTATCTGACTCTGCCGGCGGAAAAGCGGACGAAGACACAACTCCTGAAAATGGCGAGGGGCTATCTTTCCAGAGCATCCGCTCTCGAAAAAGAGTGCGACGGGAAGATGGATGAGATCGTCCGCGCCATGGAGAAACTGCTCAGGGAAAACGACGGTGATCTTGGGCTTGTAGACACCGTTGTCTATACCTATGCCAACGAAAAGAGTCTGAAAAAGTCCTGGTATATGTCAAAGTTAGAGCAGAAGGGATTGCTTTGAGCAAAAAACGCGAAATCGGCAAGAAACAAACGGAAAAGAGAGGAACATGAGCCATGACGATATTGGTGACGGGCGGTACGGGTTTTATTGGGAGCCACACGGTGGTGGAGCTTCTGAATGCCGGCTATGACGTTGTCATTGCCGACAATCTGTGCAATTCTAAGGTCGAGCTGCTCCTGCATGATTTCGCGCGGTAGCGCGACAACTTCCGCTTTGCCTCTCTGCGCTACTTCAACCCCGTCGGCGCACATCCCTCCGGGCTCATCGGCGAGGACTGCGGTCAGAAGGCCCCAAACAACCTTGCCCCCTACATCACCCGCACCCTGCTCGGGCAGTTCCCGTATCTGAGCGTTTACGGCGATCAATACGATACCGCGGACGGAACGGGGGTCCGCGACTACATCCACGTTGTCAATCTGGCAAGGTGCCTTACCGCATCGTCGGCCCGCGCGCGGGCGACGTGCCCCTGAGCTTTGCCGCCGTCGAAAAGGCAAAGAACATCCTTGGCTGGACGGCGGAATATGACTATAAGGACTGTGCCAGAGACTCCTGGAACTGGCAGGTACAAAATCCAAACGGCTATTCGGAAGAGGGATAAAACCCCCCGAGTGTCTTTCTTCTCCAAGCGACAGAAAACCCCCGCGAGCGATCTTGAACCTCACCCCATTTGGTAGACAAGTATGGTAAAATTCTTGTCTAACAAATGGGGTGTTTTTCTATAGAACACTTCAAGCAGGAGCTCGTTGAATATCTGGATTCCTGCAATGACCGCATTGAACCTCGGTTCCGCCCTCAATGCCGCAGGCACGAAAGTCCTTCTGATCGACAACGATCCGCAGGGACCCTTGCCTCGGACTTGTGCTGCACGCTCGGTGAACAGAAGAACACACCGGCAAAGCGATTGCCTCTTCAAATCGACTCGCCCTCCTTTGCGAACGGCAAATCTCTTTGCTTCTAACCGTCGTCTCATAGCATGACCAGACATCACCGTTCTGTACCACATTGTTCCAGGTAGTCTAGTACACGCGGCGCAGCGATTAAAAACCATGGGGCAAACTGCTGCGGTTGATCGACCAATTCCTTTCGGAGTTGAGAGAACGAGACAAATCGCATCTCAGATATCTCGGATGGGGCAAAATCAGGAATCTGGTCACATTCGCCAAGGAATACATGGTCCAGTTCATATTCGCTCAGACCGTTTGAAAATTCAGCCATATACAGGAATGAAAACAATTCATTTACCGGCGGACAAATATTCAATTCCTCCCAAAGTCTGCGCGTAACCGCTTCCCCCAATGTTTCGCCCCATCGGGGATGGGAACAGCAAGCGTTTGCCCACAGACCGCCGGAATGGTATTTGCCGGCAGCTCGACGCTGTAGGAGCATATTACCGTCGCAACAAAGAAATACGGAAAAAGCTCTATGCAGGCGCGCGGACTGATGTGCCTGCATTTTTTTGCACGGCCCCAGTGGGCGGTCCTGCGTATCAACCATGATCAACATATCTTCTATCATAAAAGAGCCCCCGTTTTTTTAATATATCATGTGGTAACCCAGCTACTTATAACTTTAACCGCAAAGTTCTCTTTTTTCAAGCCCTCTCCGATACCATTATGGTATGGAGCCGTGCAGAAATGGGCATTTGCCTTTTGTGAAATCATTTTGTAATATAATACAAGAAAGCGGCGGATTTCCGACTGTTTATAATCATGTTGTGCTGAAATCCGTTCGCGTTTATAGATTGTGGAGTCCGGAATCCATGGTCGCAAATGAAAATCCCTCAGAATAGTCATGTTCCGCAGTTGGAACGGAAAGCGAGAGAAACCAATGGAAAATCAATCTTTAGGATATTATCTCAAACAGCTCGAAGAAAAGCGCCCAAACGACTTTTTGGACATTCCCCATCCCATTGACCTCAAGTTCGAGTTCCAAGCGATCGCCTTAGAGCTCGATAAGCAACCGTACCCCCCCATCATCCGCACCCACGTAAAGGGGTACGAGGACACTACAGTCGTCGGGAATGTATTTGCCAGCCGCCGCCGCATCGCAGAGCTGCTTGGCGACGGCGGAGAAAGCGAGGTCGCCAAGAACTGGATCCGCGTTGAGAAAAATACCATTCCGCCTGTAATTGTTGAGAACGGTCCTGTGCAGGAGGTTTTTGAGACCGAAAATATCGATCTGAACAAGCTTCCGCTGATGCAGTACTATTCCACCGATGCCGGGCGCTATATCTCTTCGTCAATCGTTGTTGTGAAGGACCCCGAGACCGGCGTACATAATCTGAGCTACCACCGTATGCAGTTTAAAGGCGGCAACAAATTTGGTATCAGTATGCATACACGGCAGCATCTTTTCTACTACTATGAAAAGGCTCGCGAGGCTGGGAAAAATCTTGAGGTTGCTATCATCGTCGGTTGTCACCCCGCTGTTTCTATGGGCGCTGTTGCACGTCCCGGCCTAAACGAAGATGAGTACGATGTTTCTGGTGCTATCCTTGGTGAACCGTTGCGTCTTGTTAAAGGCCGCACCGTAGACATTGAGTATCCGGCTGAGGCGGAAGTGGTGCTGGAGGGTTATATCCCGACAAACGAGCATGAACCGGAAGGACCGTTTGGCGAGTTCACGGGCTTTTCTACTTCGCGCTCTACGCAGAACCTCTTCTACTGCACAGGTTTCGCCCACAGAAAAAATCCCATTTATGAAACAACCGTTCCCGGTCGTTCCAAAGATCACCTGTACCTCGCGCATATGGTTTGCGAAACCTCGGCTCTTACCCGCATTCAGGAGAAAGTGCCCTGGGTCACGGATCTTACATACCCCATCTCCGGCGGCGATATGCAGGCTTACATTCAAATGAAACAGGCGCCGGCTGGTATGGCAAAGGTTGCGATGACGATGCTGATGGGACTTGACTATACGGTCAAGCTTGCTGTCGTAGTCGATACAGACATTGATATCAGACGTGATGATGAAGTCATGTGGGCCATTGCAACGCGTGTACGCTATGGGCGCGACACTTTCCTGATTCCCGAGTCTTTTACTATTTCTCTCGACCCCGTCTCAGAGAATAATACAGTCAACAAGTTTGGCATCGATGCGACAATGTGGCAGGAGATGCGCGACGAGGTCGTCGTCTGCCGTCCGAGGCCGGAAGATACGGAAAAGGCGAAAAAAACGCTTGAATCCATAGTGCACTGAGGTATACTCTTCTTAATTCACAATGTTAAAAGACGAGAAGAGGAGTGAATTATCATGAATTTTCAGCAGCTTGAGTATTTCCTTACGGTGGCCGAGGTCGGGTATATCACAGAGGCTGCACAAAAGCTCTATATTGCCCAGCCGGCGTTGAGCCGCAGTTTACAGAGACTTGAGCGTGAGCTTGGCGTAGTTCTTTTCGTGCGCTCAACGCGCGGATTGCAGTTGACAGATGCCGGCAAAGTGCTGCATCAGAAGGGAAATCTGTTGCTGAAAAATTATGCAGATATGCTTTCTCTCGTGCGCGAAGCAGAAACCGGCGCCCAGGGCACGGTTCGCATTGGAACGGGGTATACAACAGTTCCGCTGCTTTCCAGCAAGATCAACAGCATAAAAAATAAATACTCTTCCGTCGAATTCCGTATTGTACAGGAAGATCCGGACGAACTGATCGAGCTTTTGCGAAAAGGCAAAGTTGATATCATTCTTTTGCCGCATTTGTACGACGATCCGGCGTTTTCCGTCATTCCGCTGGAGCCGGATCCACTGGTGCTGGTAGTAAACCCAACTTTGGATCCGGTTCCGCAAAGGGATTCAATTCCGGTGAAAATGCTGGAGAATATTCCGTTTTGTATGATGCGCAGCGGCGATTTTTATGGGTACAACGAGATACTCGTCGCAGAGTGCCAGCGGAATGGTTTCAATCCTCGCATTTTCTGTCAATGCAACAGCGCTGCGACCGTCATGATTCTTGCAGCACAAGGGCTTGGGCTGAGTTACCAGCCCAAAATGGTTATCGATGCCATGCGGAGCACCCAGCTGTATAGTAAGCGAATAGAGGGCTTTGAACGCTATACCTATCCCGTGATCCTGCAAAATCGCGATGCTATCATCAGCGGCGCAACGCAAACATTTCTCTCACAGTTCAAAGAAGATACTCACATTTGTGAATCCGGCTATCAGGAGGTCATCAGCATTGGACAGCAGGAGGACATATCAAAGCGGGAACGGGCGTTTCCTTGTGACACTGAGCGTTCATGAAACCAATGGGCGCGGATTGTGCTGTTTTATCAGCGGTGGAGAATCCCCGCATGTCGGAGGAACAGTTCTCGCTGTACCGCGCGAAAAATCCAGCCGAGACGGGATGACATGCGATATATGGAGCATTACAGTTCCCGGACACAAAGATACCATTCTCGCTGAACAGGCAGCAAAGAAGATTTGTATGTCAATGCTTCAGCCGGTCAATGTTACAGTCGGTGTTCATATCGATCACGCGACAGAGGATGAGATACGCCGTTTGTGTGAAAATGCCTGCGAAGCAGTTGAATGTTTCCTGCGCGAACAGGATTCGGAGGCAGAGAAAAAAGGAGACGCGCAATGAACGCTTATTCAATCAATCAAGCACACCCGTCTCGGCTCATTGTCGGTATTTCTGGAGCGAGCGGTGTCCTGCTGGGCTACGAGCTGCTCAAAACGCTGCACGAACAGGTAGATACCGAGTTGCATCTTGTTGTCAGTGATGGCGCAAAGCGCAATTTCGAGTTGGAAACCTCTTTGAAGCTGGAAGATGTATATGCTCTTGCTGATTATGTCCACGATGATCACAATCTTGCTGCGGTAATCTCCAGCGGTTCATTTGTGACCGGCGGAATGATCGTTGCGCCGTGCAGCATGAAAACGCTTTCGGGCATCGCAAACGGATACAGTGACAACCTGCTGGTTCGTGCTGCAGATGTATGTCTCAAGGAAGGTCGGCGTGTGGTACTTGTACCGAGAGAAATGCCGCTTTCTCGTGTCCACCTCCGTAATTTGCAGTCAGCTTCTGATGCCGGGTGTGCCATCGTTCCGCCGATGCTGACATTCTACAACGGAGCGGAAACACTGCAAAGTCAGATGGCACATGTGATCGGCAAAGTCCTGATGCAATTCGGAATAGAAAGCAAACAGTTTAAACCATGGGAGAATTTCGCCCCCCGACTATAAATATAAAAGGAGAGAATCCGATGGAACCCAACTTAAAAGAAACCAGACAACCGTCTCTCGCAGTTTCTATTCTTGGCCTGTTTGCCATTATTGCAGTCATTGTTATCGGTCTCAAACTTTCTATCGGCACGCAGATGGCTGTTTTCTGCGGTGCAGCAGTCGCAGTCATCATCGCAATGCTTTTAGGTGTTCACTGGAAAGACATTGAAGCGCAGATGATCGAAACGATCAACGGTGTAACAGTGGCCAACATCATTATTATTGAGGTTGGCGTTCTTGTTGGTATTTGGTTAATTGGCGGCGCATTGCCAACGCTTATCTATTACGGACTCGGTGTGATCTCGCCCTCGGCGATTGTTCCGTTGGCGTTTGTCCTCTGTGCATTTACATCGGTGTGTACCGGAACCTCTTATGGCAGCGGTGCAACAATGGGTCTTGCGCTGTTTGGCATCGGCATCAACATGGGTATCAACACCGGGCTTCTTGCCGGTGCAATTATCTCCGGTGCCTATTTTGGCGATAAGATGTCACCTATGTCCGATACGACAAATGTTGCACCCGCAGTGTCCGGCACGAATCTCTATTCGCATATCTATTCCATGCTCTACACAACCGTTCCCGCAACGATCGTTGTACTAATTATGTACATTGTTCTCGGCCTGCGTGCGGCAAGTTCGGTCAATGTTGATCTCTCTGAGATCACGATGCTGCGGGAAATGCTTGCTGCCAACTTTAACATCAGCTTTGTTGCGGTCATCCCAATGATTCTTGTTCTGGTGCTTTCAATCCTGAAAGTACCCGCTATCATCGCTATGGGCGGCATGGTCATCGTCAGTGTAATCTTTGCTGTTGCAACGCAGGGTGCATCCCTGAGCGCGGTTTTCGGTGCGGCATTCAGCGGCTACTCTTCTAACACCGGTATTAGCCTTATTGATACTATCCTTAACCGCGGTGGTGCAAAGTCTATGGTTGGCACTGTCTATCTCGTAATGTTCGCAAGCGTGATGTCGGCTGCAATGAAACGCTACGGCATTCTTGATGTCGTGATGAAGCAGATTGTAGAAAAGGTCATTCACTCTGCATCCGGACTCGTTATCGGCACGATGCTTGAATCCTATCTGGTGTTGCTTCTGACGGGTAATCAGACAATGTCTATTTTGATTCCCGGCCAAACCTTTGCAGACACCTATGATGACTTTGATGTTGACCGCAAGGTCTGCTCCCGTTGCCTGGAGGATGCCGGCACGTTAGCATGCACTTTAGTGCCTTGGAGTTCTGCTGCGCAGTACTTTTCCGGCGTTCTCGGCATTGCCCCAACGGTCTATATTCCCTATATGTTCTTAGGCTTTGTTGTGCCGGTATTCTCCTTGATTTGTGCCTTTACAGGCTTTGGTATGTGGGATTCCAAGGGCAACCCGAAGTGGAAAAAAAGCAAAACTGCAGTCTAATCTGCCTCTTACCACTATATTAGACTCACCTCTCTCTGATAGGACCGTGCAAGCTATGCACGGTCCTATCATACGTCAAACGCAAGCGTCAAACCTCCCCGCGTATAAAAAGGCCGCCATCTCAAGGAGCTTTTGCTCACCGGGATGGCGATCTTCTATTGTTGCGGCGTATAGGCATATGCAGTTAGATCTTGCGCTTGCTTTTTAAGCGTGTATCCGTGGGGGGTGGGGGCTTGTGGGGGGACGGTTTATTTCTATTGGGCGAACAGCTTGTCTAAGATCGGGGAAATGTTTCCGCCGTCCGCGCCGTCTTCGAGGATGCCGGCGGCGACCAGACCGTCCTGATTCTGACTGAGCGCCTGCATCGCGTTGATATAGCCGTTCAGATCCTTGTTGATCTGCGCGCTTTCATCCAGCTGTTCCGTGCCGGTGATATACTCCATGAATTGCGGCGTCATGTCGCCCTCGTCCTGAGCAAACGCCCCAAGCTGCCCAAGCGCGGCAAGGATATCACTTAGTTTTTCTCCGCCATCTTTTCCGCTATTGGCGGCAGCGGCGATCTGCTGATTGACATAGTCGTAGTACTGTTTTGCATCGTATGTAAACTCTTTGCCGTCCGCGTCCGTCAGGGTCGTTGTCCAGTCCTCCGCTTGCTCGGAATGGGCAAAGGCGGTCATCACGCCATAGATTGCCCCAACATTTCTCAATGTTCCGGGAACGTCATTTAAATCCACAAGACCGTTTGCATCATTTAGGGCAAGCGCATTAAGTATGTCCTCTTTAACAAGATATTCGTTAGATTCTTCATCCTTGTCCCCTGTCATCTGCGCGACCAGCAGCAGCGCTGCATTTGCCAGTCTCTGCTTATCAAGCTCGCTGTAGTTTCCCTTTTCATCCGGTTTTATCCCCAGGGTTTCGGGAGCCATACCGGCATTTATAAGAACACTCGCAAGGAAAGTGCCCCCACCAAGGGCAGAATTCAGCGCATTGATCATTCCGCCCACATTGCCGGTGAGTTTGTTCATGGTCATGCTCTTGCCGCCGAAGGTCGAGGCGCGAAATGCTTCGAGCTGCTCCCGCGTAGCCGTAAATTCATAGTCCTGCCCGTTGATGCTATAGTGCAGGACCGTATTGCCGTTCTTGTCGGTCGCCGCGGTGAGCACCGCGCCGTGGAAGGTGCCCGTCGCCCTGTCGTACGCGAGGTTCGTATACAGCTTGAACCGGCTGTCCTGATTTCCGGAAAAATACCTTTGGAAGAAATCGCCATTGCGGTCGACCGAGGAGATGACCTTATCCACCCTGCCGTCCTCGGTCAGAGACGCCGCGCCGCCGGATGGTCTCCCGTCATACTGCCCCGCATCGTAGGACGCGGATGCAAACGCCGTATTCACCGCGCCGAGAAGCTGTAAGTCCGCCGCCTCGTTCGCCTTTTTCACATAGCCCGAGTACGCCGCCGAGCCGACGCCGGCCAAAATGCCCATGATCGCGATGACCACGACAAGCTCGACCAGCGTAAAGCCGCTCTGCCTGTTTTTGTCCATGACTGTTCCTCCTATTCCTGTTTTTTTCTCCCCTTCCCCACCGCGGGGAGCGTTCGTTGCCTGTTCCAACGGTTCGCGCCCATCATCCCCTTGATCGTCCGCGC
>OLOS01000321.1_pt1 | contig 54604 bp, 43 predicted proteins | sample 1672631 | NCBI WGS metagenome assembly OLOS01 (sample SAMEA3136707, study PRJEB25190) | human gut metagenome | biome: human gut; feature: human-associated habitat; material: faeces | place: Austria | collected 2013 | reverse complement strand
GCCCGCCATGGAACGCAGTGTTCCGAGGGAAGAACCCAAGATAAAAGCGGAAGAGCATGATAAGCCGACAGCAAAGGCAGTTGAATATGCAATGCCCGAAACCAAGGCAGCGCAGCCGTCTTCCGTGAATGAAATTGATTACGGTTTTCATTCAGATGATGATTACGACTATTGGAAGGTTAAGGTTGCGGGAGTAACATTTAAAAACGGCAGAAAATCACGTCAAACAATTCTGAAAAAGATTTTTTTTCGAGATGAACCCTTCAATAAGGATGAATGCCATTCATGCACACTGAGACGCGGAGAATATGAGGGCGAACCTTCATTCGCCGTTTGCGTACATGATGATATTATTGGATTCATACCCAGGGAAAAGGTGCAGTACTTTTACGATAACTTTTATCGTTGCGATGGTATTACCGCTATACGGGTATTCAGCGAACACGATATTATTGGAGCAAGAGTGGTTGTGCGCTTCCGCAGGAATGCGGATGAAACGTCCAAAGATGCACCGCAGGAAGTAACAACTGAGGCTGTACTTGAAACTTCAAACACCAAGGCACAGTTTTGGAGCGATGATGAGGATGAATGTGATGAGGTTGAAAGTGAAGATAATGCGGCAGCCGATGAAACGGCAGCGCAGCCCGCTAAGACTGAAGCGGCTGATAAACCTGCATCCGTTTTCTTTGGGCAGGTGGTTGTTACTGAAGGGGAATTCCGGTCATTTACGCGCCGAAAATTGAATGAGATCCTTCGGGAAAAGGGTGCAATCATAGAATCAACCATTACAGGCAATACAGATTTTTACATTGTTGGTGATATACCTTTAGAAAAACTCGACAGCAATTGCTTGAGCAGTAACGGACGAAAGCTTGAACGCCTGCTTGATAAGGGTGAGTGCTATGCAACGGAGCTGGATGAAGATAAACTGTTAGCCCTGCTTGCGGAAGAATAACCGAGGTATCGCATGAAATTCAAGTATCCCGCCATGGGAACAACAAAAAACGCGGTTATCTATGCCCGATACAGCTCACATAGTCAGCGTGAAGAAAGTATCGAAGGTCAGCTGCGCATATGTCATGAGTATGCAAAAGCTGAAGGCTTGGCAATAGTCGGCGAATACATAGATCGCGCGATCAGCGGCACTACCGATGCCCGCCCCGACTTTCAGCGCATGATTGATGATGCAAAGAAAAAACAGTTTTCGTATGTAATCGTTTACAGGCTGGATCGGTTCGCGCGTAATCGATATGATAGCGTGCTGTACAAGCATGAGCTGAAGCAATGCGGCGTCAAAGTCGTGTCTGCAACCGAGGGCATCGGCACCGGTGATGAGTCGATCTTGCTTGAAGCGTTGATTGAAGCCAGTGCCGAGTACTACTCTATGGAACTGTCGCGCAAAATCAAACGTGGCCGGCAGGACAGCGCAATGAAGGGCAACTTCCTTGGCGGTGCCGTGCCTCTTGGGTACAAGGTGGTGGATTCTAAGTTTATTATTGATGATGAAACCGCGCCGATAGTCAGGTATATTTTCGAACGCTATGCGGCGGGGATAGGGAAAAAACAAATTATTGATGAACTGACGGCAAAAGGATACATGCGGCGCACTGGTAAGCCGTTTACATACAGGGCTTTCGATTCAGTTTTGCGGAACCGTAAGTACACCGGCGAATTCACTCAAACGGGGATCACGGTTGAAGGCGGATGCCCGGCGATTGTAGACACGGAGATGTTCGAAAAGGTTCAGGCTCGACTTGAGATTAACCGCCGAGCACCGGCAAAAGCAAAGGCAAAAACGGAGTACCTGCTGTCCGGAAAGATGTTCTGCGGCTATTGCGGCGAACCTATGATCGGCATATCCGGCACTGGTAGACATGAAAAAACGTTCTATTACTACTCTTGCGTTGGACGGCGTGGAAAGAGCGGCTGCAAAAAACAACATGAAAAAAAAGACTTCATCGAGTGGTATGTTTGTGAGCAGACCGTGCAGTATATGCAGGATCCGGAGCGGTTGTCGCATGTTGCAAAGCGAATCATCGAGATTAACGATGCTGAGTTTGACGGCGGAAAGGTGAAAGAGCTGGAACGCGCCGTTGAAAACTGTGATAATGATATTCGAAAGCTGGTTGATGCGCTTACAACGATTCCCGATGCGGGACGTGCCGCACTGTATGATAAGATTGAACGTATAGGTGCAGCCAAGGCCGATATGGAGATTGATCTTGCAAAGGTTCGCGTGCTTTCCGAGGTGAGATATAAGCAGGAAGACGTTGAAGCATGGATAAGATCCATGTGTCGCGGGGATCTGATGGACTTTGAGTTCAGACGGCAGCTGATTGATGTTTTCATCAACTCCGTGTATCTGTTTGACGATCGGGTTGTTATCGTTTATAATATTAAGAACGGCAAGCAGGTGTCTGCCATAGATGTGCTTAACGCCGTTGAAGAACTGGACGGTGTGGAGCTGTCTTCGGACAGCACGGAAGACGGCAATGCAGGTGGGAGCGGTTCGTTTTTAGTCGCGGATGCTCCACCATACATGAAAAATCCGAACTTATTCCCAATCGGGAACGGGTTCGGATTTCTTATTTTCATCAAAGATATTATCGATTGAGCGTGGGTTCACGGTTTTGCCTTGCGCAAAACCGGGGGCTTTGTACATTCGACGAAGCATTCCTCCTTCTGTACAATAGCAGTATCAACCAAAAGGGGGATTGCATATGGAAGTTCGGTACATTAGCGGGGCGGCGCCCAGGATGTCTGTTTCTGCGAATTTGACGGCCCCGCTTCCGGAAATATCCTTGTCATTGTTGAAGGACAATAACCGATTATGACAATGACCTCCGCAATGCAGGTCTTGTTGTGATAACCCTGACGGGAAGGGCAGGAAAATACCGAGCGGTCTGCTTCAGAACCCCGCCGATTTCTGCTGCGCAGAACTGGCTTCCGCCTACCTTGAGGACGGCGGTCAGTACGTCTATTTCCGGGAAGCCGGCCCGCCCGTGTTACTAAATGTGGGAGAAGCAGAACCGGAAGGCAGTCTGATTCCGGCTTGACAGCGATGCGAGTCCCAATGTATAATTTCCCTGAGGGCTGTACGGTCCGCAAAAGCAGAAAGGAGATAGGATTTATGGAACAAAAGCAGCGTGTCCGCCATCGTGATGAGGCTGTTGAACCGATTGAGTGCCATCTCCGGACAAACGATATTCCGCCCCACGGGAAGCTTCCCGCAGAACGGGAAATGTGTGAAATGTGGGGGCTGAACCGCACAACGCTCCGCGCTGCCATCCGCCGTCTGACGGAAACGGGCAGCCTGTAACAGCCTGAAGGGATCGGGAACATATGCCGCGCCGCCCAAGCGGTAGCGTAATCTTCAGGATGCAAAGTCCACCACGGAATCCGTCAGCGGGGAGGAAAACATCGGAATTACCTATGCCGCCGGATCGGAAGCAAGGCAGCTTCGCATAGAGGAAGATGGCAGCCTGTTCTTCCTGACCGGCATTGCCCGGGATTACAATAACGTTCCGGCGGAATTCTTCAAGTCGGCGGCGCGGCCGGATATGGTTCGCTTTTCAAGCATTCTGCGCAAGCATCGGACGGAGCCTGAAAGGAGACAACCTCTATGAAACTGGCAGCAGTCGGAAGTAACTGCGTTGACTTCTACAACAATATTGAAAACGGAAAGGCCTATCCCGGCGGCAGCCCCGTCAACGTGGCGGTCTATACCGTTCGCCTGGGGGGCGAGGCCTCCTATACCGGCCCGGTGGGCGATGACGTCTACGGAAAAATCATGCAGGAGGCCATTGCGGCCAAGGGCGTGGATACCTCCCATCTGCACGTCAAACACGGCAAGACCGCCGTCTCTCAGGTGGAGCTGCTGGAGGGTGAACGGGTATTCGGCGATTATGAAGAGGGCGTTCTGGAGGACTATACCCTCTCCGAGGAGGATATGGACTTCATCCAGACCCATGACATGGTGGTCTGTGACCTGTGGGGCAAGGTTGAGGGGCAGTTCCGGGCGCTGAAGGCCCGTGGCATCCCCACTGCCTTTGACTGCGCCACCCGTCCCGAGGACGAGGCCAGCCGGATCGCCATGCCCTATACAGACTACCTCTTCTTCTCCAGTGATGACGGCGACACACCTGCCCTCCGGGATCAGATGAAGGGCTACCACTCCCGGGGTCCCAAGCTGGTCATTGCCCTGCTGGGCAAGCATGGCAGTCTGTGCTACGACGGAAGCGAGTTCCATAAATTCGGCATCGTTCCCTGTGAACACCTTGTGGACAGCATGGGCGCGGGCGACAGCTATATCGCCGGCTTCCTGTACGGCATTGTGGAGGGGCTGCCCATCGATGAGGCCATGCGGAAGGGAGCGGCCAACGCCACCGAGACGCTGAAGTATTTCGGCGCCTGGTAAGAAAAAAATGTACGGCGCTGCCCTCCAAAAATGAGCCGGCGGATGAGTATGCTGCGACCCGGCAGACGGTTCGCAACGCCATTGACATGCTGGCGAACGAAGGTCTGCTGCGGCGTGCGGCGGGAAAAGGCGTCTTTGTCCCGGGAAGCCACGTCGAACGGGATCCGGAAGTACTGAAAGGGTTTACCCAGACCATGCCGGATCGAAATGCGATGCCCTCTATCAAGGTTATCAAGAAAATGATACGCCCTGCCGGAGCAAAGTACGCCATTATGTTTGGGATTCATCCGAAAGATGAGATATTCTATATCAAGCGGATGTGCTATGGCCATATGTATCCGGAAGCACCGGGGGATCATGAATGGCCCTACCGGGACAAAGCGATTCGGTACGCTTTCCGATTCTTCCGCAATATGGATATGAAAACCACACCAATTTATTAGCAAGTCGCGTCTTTTGACAGGAAAGGATCGAATATAGTATGAATTACGAATCGAAAGCTTGGGCCGAGGTCAAGGGTGCCTGCCTGAGAAACTTCAACGAGCAGGGCGATATCGACAGTGTCAACGGTGCGCTGGCTCTGCGTCCCCGGATTGAGAAGATCGTGGATCAGATCTGGGAGGAAGGCTTTGACAACATCTATTTCATCGGTATCGGCGGCACCTACGCTTCCGCGATGCAGGTTGAGGTCTATATGCGGGGCAAGTCTTCTCTGCCTGTATATGTGGAGAATGCTGCGGAGTACCTCACAACCGGCAACAAGCGGCTGACTGACCGCTCTGTGGTCATTTACTCCACCGTCTCCGGCAACACCAAGGAAATGGTGCAGCTCATTGACACTGTGAAGGCTCGGGGCGTGCGGGTGTTCGCCTTCATCGATACCCCCGGCTCCACCCTGACCCGGGAGGGCAAGTGGGATCATCTGGTGCTCTACCCCAAGAACGAGCAGCTGAAATTCTTCATGGTCGCCAACTACCTGATGTACAAGAACGGCGAATTCCCCGACTACGACCGCTACAATCAGGAGATGGAAGCCCACCTGGCGCTGGATCTGGTGAATATTGAAAAAATTTCCGATGCATGGGCCTACGACTACGCGGAAAAGAAGGTTGCCTTCCTGAAGGAGCATCCCGATCTTCCGCACTACTTTGTGGGCGCCGGCAACCAGTGGGGCGCTACCTACTCCTATGCCATGTGCTACTGGGAAGAGCAGATGTGGATTCGCACCAAGTCCATTACCTGCCCCGAGTTCTTCCACGGTATGCAGGAAATCCTGGTGGCAGATACCCCTGTGACCCTGTTCATGGGTGAAGACGAGCAGCGTCCTCTGGCAGAGCGGGTAGCCCGGTTCCTGCCTAAGGTCTGCGGCAACTATACCATTATCGACACAAAGGAGCTGCCCATGGAGGGCATCAGTCCCGAATTCCGGGGCTCACTGTCCCATCTGATGATGCACGCCGTGAACAACCGCGTGGATGCTTACATGGAACTGTTCCTGCGCCATCCGCTGTCCATCCGTCGTTACTACCGGCAGTTTGATTATTGATAGCCTTCCTCTCCTTACTGCCTGCTGCGGTGGCTTCGGCATCCAAAGCGGGCTGAGCGAGGGGATTGTCAGCTCCCGGCTGTGCCCGGGAGTTTTTTTGCATTTTTGCAAAGGAGAATGTGTATGCTTTGGCCCGAGCAGCTGTTTCATATCAAAAAGCCCATCATTGCCATGCTGCATCCGGATGCACTGAAAATGCTCTGTTTTATCAATACGGAGTCAGACAGGAATCCGGACACACGCCCTCTGCATCAGTGCCGACGCCGCCGGTCAGGATGTGGATGATGCGCTGATCGCCAGCGTAAAGCAGGCAGCGCCGGAAGTGGCGGTGCTCTGCAATACCGGCTGCCGGCCGGATACCATCGCCCGGAAGCTGCCCTAAGTTCGGATTTAACCAGTATGTGTTCACAATGTAATTAAAAACACCGAGTTTTCGGTGTTTTTAATTTATCATTTCGCTAATTATAATTTTGCTGACTTTTTTGCAGCCTGCGCCGCAATAATTTTATTTTAACATTCCGAATTGAATTTTACATGAAGTTTAAAAGCACTTCATTTTGAAAATCCAGTCCGCGCTGTGTAAGCCGCATTGAATCATCCGTAACTTCCATATTCCCCGCAAGGACAGCATCGCTCACGGCGGAGGCATAGTGCTCAACGGGGTCAATGCCGAAACGTTGTGTGAACTCCGCGCGGTTAATACCCTTTATCTTTCTTAGACCGACCATGATGCACTCGAACATCTCATCCCCGCGGGAAATCTCTTCGGTCATTTCAACGGGCAGCTTTCCGTCGTTAAGTGCGGCATTGTAACCGCTGAGCTCCGCTTTGTTTGCAAAACGAACCCATTTGCCGTTGACATGAAGTGCGGAGTGCGCATTCAGCCCAAGGCCGAGATAGTCGCCGTTTGCCCAATAGTTCAAATTATGGCGGCATTCGCGGCCCGGAAGGGCAAAGTTGGATATTTCATAGCGTTCGTAACCAAAGCTGCGGAGCAGGTCGAAGCCGGCATCTTCCATATCAGCAACGGCATCTTCGTCGGGAAGCTCGATTGAACCGTTCCGCACTGCTTCAAACAGGGGTGTTCCCTCGGCAAGAATGAGAGCATAGGATGAAATATGTTCCGCACCGAGTTCCGCCGTGCGCCGTATCGTGTCAAGGTAAGATTCGAAACTCTGTCCGGGCAGACCGTGCATGATATCAACATTGATGTTGTCGAATCCTGCCTGCCGTGCAAGCTTAAATGCACGGAAAAAATCTGCGGCGGTGTGAATGCGTCCGATTGCCTTAAGCACAGCGTCATCGGCACTCTGAAGTCCGAACGAAATACGGTTGATTCCGCAGGCGCGATATTGAACGAGTTTTTCGAGTGAAACGGATTCCGGATTACATTCGATTGAAATTTCCGCATCGGCGGGGAAAGCAAAGCTTTCGCAGAGCTTCGCCGCAAGGCGCGGAATCATTCCGGCGGGCAAAAGACTCGGCGTTCCGCCGCCGATGAATACGGTTTCAAACTCCTTTTTCGGGAGCATCGGCGAAATAAGGTCGATTTCCCTGAAAAGAGCTTTGAAATATTGCTCAAATGCGTCCTGTTCGCATCCGGCGAAACTTACAAAGTCGCAGTATTCGCATTTTTTCCTGCAAAACGGAATGTGAATATAAAGTCCGCTCATGGTTTTCTCCGTCAATTAATGCGCAGAACGCTCATGAATGCTTCACTGGGCAGTTCCACGGAACCTATCTGTCTCATGCGCTTTTTACCTTCTTTTTGCTTTTCAAGCAGCTTCTTTTTGCGCGTGATGTCGCCGCCGTAGCATTTTGCAAGAACATCTTTGCGAAGAGCACGCACGGTCTCTCTGGCAATGATTTTGCCGCCGATCGCAGCCTGAATCGGAATTTCAAACTGCTGCCGGGGAATGACTTCCTGAAGCTTTTCGGCGACGGCACGCCCTTTTGCGTACGCCTTGTCACGGTGAACAATGGTCGAAAGCGCATCGCACATATCGCCGTTAAGCAGAAAATCGAGCTTAACGAGATCGGAGGGGACGTATTCGCTGATTTCGTAATCAAACGATGCATAGCCCCTGCTGCGGCTTTTCAGACTGTCGAAAAAGTCAAAGATGATTTCGTTCAGCGGGATGGAGTAGGAAAGTTTTACGCGGGTCGGGTCAAGATAGACCATATCGATGAAGATACCGCGCTTTTCGATGCAAAGCTCCATAATCGTGCCGACATACTCCGGCGGGGTCATGATGTGTGCGGAACACATGGGTTCTTCCATGCGTTCGATTTCCGTAGGTGCGGGCAGGTTCGCGGGGTTGTCGATCCAAACTTCGCTGCCGTCCGTCATGATAACGCGGTAAATTACGCTGGGCGCAGTGGTAACAAGATCAAGATCAAATTCGCGTTCGAGTCGCTCCTGTGCAATTTCCATATGCAAAAGCCCGAGGAAACCGCAGCGGAAGCCGTAGCCGAGTGCCTGACTGGTTTCGGGTTCAAAACTGATGGAAGCGTCGTTCAGAATGAGTTTCTCAAGCGCATCGCGCAGGTTTTCGTAATCCGCACCGTCGGCGGGATAAATTCCGCAAAATACCATGGGGTTTGCGTGCTTATAGCCGTGCAGCGGCTCCTTGGCAGGGTTTGCCGCAAGGGTTATTGTGTCGCCGACTTTGGTTTCGGCAACGGATTTAATTGATGCGGAAATATATCCGACTTCGCCGGCGGAAAGCTCGTCCGTGGGTTTAAGGCTCGGTGAGAACACGCCGACTTCCGTAACGTCGAATTCATTGCCTGTGTGCATGAAGCGGATTCTGTCGCCTGCACGCACAACGCCGTCCATGATGCGCACATAGCTCAGCGCACCCTTGTAATTATCGTAAAAACTGTCAAAAATCAATGCACGCAGCGGCTTTTCGGTATCGCCCTTCGGCGCAGGAAAATCCGTCACGATGCGCGCAAGCACCTGTTCAACGTTCAGACCCGTTTTCGCGGAAACTCGCGGAGCATCCTCGGCAGGAATGCCGATAATATCTTCGATTTCCTGAATTGCATTGTCCGCATCGGCGGACGGAAGGTCAATTTTGTTGATTACAGGCAGGATTTCCAGTCCGTTATCGACCGCAAGATAGACGTTTGCAAGAGTTTGCGCTTCAATTCCCTGCGTTGCGTCAACGATAAGCACCGCTCCCTCGCAGGCAGCAAGTGCGCGGCTGACTTCGTAAGTAAAGTCAACATGCCCCGGAGTGTCTATAAGGTTGAACATGTAACGTTTTCCGTCGGTATGGGTATAAAACATGCGTACGGCGGTGGATTTTATTGTGATGCCGCGCTCGCGCTCGATGTCCATGGAGTCCAAAAGCTGCTCTTCCATGTCGCGGCTCGAAACGGTGTCCGTAAGCTCCATCAGCCTGTCCGCAAGGGTGGATTTGCCGTGATCAATATGCGCAATGATGCAAAAATTCCTGATTAGTTCCTTTGGGTATGCCATTTATCCTCCGAAAAAGCGTGTTCCGCGTATCACACACGGAGAACTCCGCCGTCAGTCAATATTTTATCAGTATGAATTATACACCAATTGCGGCAGTTTTGCAATACGGAACAATTTAAACGGCATAAAAACACCGCACACGGCGATGTTTTGCAGCTGTGCGGCGGGGAATGCGTTTCTTGGGTTGATTAGGGACTGTGCCCGTGAGCCGTTTTTATGTATCCGTTTTTTGAAGCGCAGGCGTCAATCCTTTTCAACATGAGTTCCGAACAAAAGGCATATTGCACGGCAAAGCTTATCACATGCACCGTTGCTGAAATCAAAAAGTGTGATATGAGAGGGAGCCATGCCGGTGAGCATACTCAGCACGCCTTCGTTGCTGTTCGGTGCGCAGTCGATTCGGAGTTTATCTCCGTCAGTTACGGTGCAGCTGCCGTCCGGTTGAAGTATCACGAGAACATCCGTTCCGTCCGTCGGGCGAACATCGGAAAACAAGCCGAGGATTTGGAGCAGCTCGTTGTATTCCTCAATCAGCAGGAATTCCTCGGCGGCAATATCAACGGAAACCTGCCAGCTTTCGATAACATCCTGAAGCCTGAACCGCAAAAATCCGTTAAGGTTAAGAAGCGAATTATCGCAAAGGTAATCAAAGACCCTTTCGGAGATTATGTTCGGATCCGACTCGGGTGCGGAACCGAGGGCGCAGGGAAGTATCTTCTTCTTTTCATCAACGGAAAACGGAAGCATATCAACCATTCTTGCAAATTCAAAATAACGGAGGTCAACAAGCATAAGCTCGCTCAGTGCTCTTGCAAAAAGGCGCAGCTCGTCATCGTCCGCAATGTTCAGCATCAGACGTGATTCCGAACGGCAGCTGATTTCAACATGTCCAAGCCCGCAAAGCCGCATCCGCCGCGCAAGCAGTGCGCGTATACTCAGCGGCTCGGATTCCTTAACAGCTTTGTTTCCGTCCTCATTTTCTGCTTCTGTCGGCATCTTATCGGCTGAATTGAAAACTGAGGGGGTAATAAATGCATCCGTTTTTGCGGCGGTGAAGGCATATTCGTCGGTAAGCACGGAATAGGTTTGCATATTGGCTCCTTTTTCGGTTGCCTGCGCGCGCACGGCGGGAAAAGCGGACGCCGGCAATAAAATCCACATTGTATTATGTGCAAACCGTGCAAAATGGTGCTTGACAATTTCTTGAAACTGCGTTAAAATTTCTGCTGTAATTGATGAACGAAGGTTTTTTGTGTGCGATGAACGGCATTCATGTTTCTCGAAAAACCGATCCGTTTCGAATCTTTATCGGCAGGTTGTCGGGAAGAGTAGGCTTGCACAATGCAGATTAAGAGAGGATTGACCCCGGGCTGAAAGTCAATCCCTGCCGCAGACCGAAAACCGCCCCGATGTTCGCTTGCGGCAGCAGTGCCTTACAACTGTTTTGAGCGGCGGAGTGCAGGCGCATTTCCGCAATCAAGGTGGAACCGCGGTATTCTGTTTGCCGTCCTTGAACTTTTGTTCAGGGCGGTTTTTTTGTTTTCGGCAGCAGAGCTTAAAAACGGCCTGCACGGCAGCAGTGAACATAACGCCGCTGATTTTGCTTATAATATCAACGTATAAAGGAGATTTAAAATGATCAACATCACTTTCCCTGACGGTTCCGTCCGCCGGTTTGAAGACGGCGTGAACGCATATGCCGTTGCAGAGAGCATAAGCCCGCGCCTTCGCAAGGCAACGCTTGCGGCAGAGCTTAACGGCGAGCTTTATGATGCGGCACTGCCCATTCACGGCGACTGCACACTGAAGCTGCTCACCTTTGCCGACGACGGCGGCAAATGGACCTATCGCCACACCGGGGCACACATCCTTGCACAGGCCGTGAAACGCCTTTGGCCGGAAGTCAAGCTTGCAATCGGACCTGCGATCGATAACGGCTTCTACTACGACTTTGACACGGATATTCCTTTCAGCCCCGAAGATTTTCCGAAGATTGAAAAGGAGATTGCAAAGATAGTTTCCGAAAACCTGCCGCTTGAGCGTTTCGAACTCCCCCGCGAAGAGGCTATTCGCTTCATGCAGGAAAAGGATGAGCCCTACAAGGTGGAACTCATTCGCGACCTGCCAGAAGACGCCGTGATCAGCTTCTATCGTCAGGGCGATTTTGTGGATCTCTGCGCAGGCCCGCACCTTGAATCCACCGGCAAGTGCAAAAATATCAAGCTCATGAGCGTTGCGGGCGCATACTGGCGCGGCAGCGAAAAAAACAAGATGCTCAAGCGCATCTATGCAACTGCTTTTGAAAAAAAGGCGGATCTGGATGAATATATCCACATGCTGGAGGAAGCCAAAAAGCGCGACCACCGCAAGCTCGGCAAGGAACTCGGCTTGTTTGCAATGATGGACGAAGGCCCCGGCTTCCCGTTCTTCCTGCCCAAGGGCATGGTGCTCAAAAACAAGCTCATTGACTATTGGCGCGAAGTACATAAGCGTTACGGCTATGTTGAAATTTCAACGCCCATAATGCTTAACCGCAGCCTTTGGGAGCGTTCCGGTCACTGGGATCATTACAAAAACAACATGTACACCACCGTTATTGATGATGTGGACTTTGCGGTAAAACCCATGAACTGCCCCGGCGGTATGCTCGTTTATCAAACGGAAATGCGTTCGTATCGCGATCTGCCCCTGCGCATGGGTGAACTCGGTCTTGTTCACCGCCATGAGCTTTCAGGTGCGCTGCACGGCCTCTTCCGCGTTCGCTGCTTCACTCAGGATGATGCCCATATCTTCATGACTTGGGATCAAATGAAGGACGAAATCAAAAACGTCGTCCGCCTGTTCGACGAGGTTTATTCCACTTTCGGCCTTAAATATTCCATCGAGCTTTCCACAATGCCCGAAGACCATATCGGCGACGTAAAGGATTGGGATTTCGCAACCGAAACCCTCAAGGCGGCAATCACCGAACTCGGCAAGGAATACGTCATTAACGAGGGCGACGGCGCGTTCTACGGCCCGAAACTCGACTTCCACCTTGCGGACTGTCTCGGCAGAACATGGCAGTGCGGCACGATTCAGCTCGACATGCAGCTTCCCGAAAGGTTTGAACTTGAATACACCGGCGCGGACGGCGCAAAGCATCGCCCCGTCATGATTCATCGCGTTGTTTTCGGCTCTATCGAAAGGTTCATCGGCGTTATCACCGAGCATTTCGCCGGCGCATTCCCCACATGGCTTGCACCCGTTCAGGTCAAAGTCATGGCAATGACCGACCGCACCCGCGATGCCGTGTGCGATATCGCCGCAAAGCTCGAAGCGCAGGGTCTCCGCGTTGAAACCGATCTGCGCAACGAAAAAATCGGCTTCAAAATCCGTGAAGCTCAAATGCAGAAAATCCCCTACATGCTCATCGTCGGCGACAAAGAGGTCGAAAACGGCGTTGTTGCCGTTCGCGCAAGAAAGGGCGGCGATCTCGGCACAATGACCCTCGACGCTTTCGAACAGAAAATCAATGAAGAGGTCGCTTCAAAAACTCTCGATTGATATTATTAACATCGATATCTGATATTAACATCAATATCGATGTATACCGATGTTCGTAACTCGTTCGGCAAAACTCTGAACTCAACATCCCGCATTCACGCAGTCTTAACGGCACACCCTAAAACGCTCAGCTCGGAAGGGTGTGCCGTTTTGTGTCCAAGGTTTAGTTTTTTATGTAGATATTTGGCGTAATATGTGGTATAATGCTGTTGCGGATGAAAATATCTGCTGAGAATGCTTTGAATTAGCTACCTGAATGCGCACGGGGCTTTGATTGGAGTATGTTCTGATGAACGGAAAAGTATTGACTATGTATTTAATGGACGGAGATCCTATCGGAAGAATAAAATGCAAAATTGCGAATTGGACGGGAATTGTTTATAAAATTCCGAGGATTTCCATTGATAATTGTGATGATATACAAGAATTGACTCAAAGCGGTGTTTATCTTTTGTTCGGCACCGATAAAGATGAGAATACCGTTGTGTATATCGGGCAGGCAGGGAACAGAAAAAATGGCAGAGGATTGCTTCAACGCATTTGTGAACCGCATAATTCCATTGATTATTGGAGCGAAGTGATAATATTGACCACCGGAGATGGTTCATTTGGTCCGACGGAAATCAGTTATCTTGAAAATCGTTTGTTCAATATGGCTCGTAAAGCGGGACGCTGCGATGTAAAAAATAGTAACGACCCGAATCCGGGAAACGTTACCGAAGAGAAAGAATGTGAGCTTGAAGAATTCATCAATTATGCAAGGATCGCTGTCGGTGCAATAGGACACAGAGTTTTTGAACCGATTGCACTGCCGGCGGAAGGCGGAAACAGTGAACCGATTCTTCACATGAAACATAAGGGAGCAATTGCAAAAGGTCAGTGCACAAGCGAGGGGTTTGTGATTTTTAAGGGCAGTTCGGTTAATCCTGAGATAACGGAAAAAAGCCCGTCCCGCATTAAATCGGCAAGAAAAAAATATGAAGACATGATAAACGAAGAAAATAAACTCACTGCGGATCTATTTTTTACAAGTCCATCCGCTGCTGCCGGGTTTGTCGGCGGAACATCATTGAACGGACAGGAAAAATGGATTGATGATTCCGGAAGAACACTAAAGGAGATTATGTAAGCACAAAGCAAACGACCTGTCCGCCGGCAAGCGGGCAGGTCGTTTTTTGTTTGTTTAAGTCGGAATCAATGCAAATTCACACGATTCGCATGTCGGTTATCAGCGGGCAATGAAGAACATTGCGGCGAACAGTATGCCGATGATCCAGGTGCTGAGGCTGATATCTTTGATCTTGCCGGTGAAGAGCTTGATGAAGATGTAGGAGATAAGGCCGAACGCAATACCATAGGAGATATTGTAGGTGAACGGCATGATCGCCATGGTCATGAACGCGGGAACTGCCGCAGAAGCATCGCTCCAGTCGATTTCCTTGACGCCGCCGATCATAAGAATGCCCACGAAGATGAGCGAAGCGGCGGTTGCACAGCTCGGAATGAGCGCGGCAATGGGCGCAAGGAACATTGCGATGAAGAACATTGCAGCCGTGAAGACGGAGGAAAGGCCGGTCTTGCCGCCTTCTGCAATGCCGGCGGAGGATTCAACAAAGGTGGTAACTGTTGAAGTGCCGCAGACTGCACCGAAACATGTTGCTGCCGCATCGGCGAACATGGCTTTGTTCATGTTGGGAACATTGCCGTCCTTATCGAGCAGATTGCCGGCGGAACATGCACCGTATAGAGTTCCGAGAGTGTCGAACATGTCAACCATGCAGAATGCGAGCATGGAAGCGATGAACGTTGCCGCAAAGCTGCCGACGCCGTTGGCAGCGATGTATTCGGAGAAGTTGAAGCCTTCGGTGAAAACTTTGCCGAAAGAAATGTTGAAGAAATCACGGAAGGGCTGGATGATGTTGAGAGAGAGCTTGCTCTGAACATTGCTTGCATAGAATCCGTCGATCGTCAGAAGGCCGAGTGCATAATAAAGCACTGCGCCGCCGATGATACCCCAGAAGACTGCGCCCTTGATCTTTTTCTTTGACATTGCGCCGATTGCGATGAGAGCCGCAATGGTGATGAGCAGGGGCATTATCTCTGCCCATGTAGTGTGGCCGAAGATAATGTTGAACGAGTGCAGGTCAACGAGTGTGGAATCGCTGTTAACAACGATTCCGGAATTCTGAAGCCCGAGGAATGCAATGAAAAGACCGATGCCCGGTGCAATTGCAGCCTTGACAGCTTTCGGTATTGCGTCAAAGATAAGCCTGCGGAGGCCTGTGACCGTGAGCAGAAGAAACACGATGCCGTCCACAAGAACCATAACGAGCGCATTTGCATAGGTAAAGCCCATGCCGATGCAAACCGAGTAAACAAAGAATGCATTCAGACCCATGCCGGATGCCTGTGCAAGCGGCAGGTTGGAAAGCAGGCCGATGAGCAGCGTTCCGAACACTGCGGAGAGTGCGGTTGCGATATAAACGGCGTTATAATAACTTGCGCCGAGTGCGTCGCCTCCGAGCGTGGAGAACATTCCTGCGTTGACCATCAGAATGTACGCCATCGCCATAAAGGTCGTGATGCCCGCAACCAATTCGGTGCGAACTGTGGTGTTGTTTTGTTTGAGCTTAAACATGTTTCCTCCTCGAACTCAAAACTTTGCAGCCTTTTCAACGCTGAAAGCCTGCCGCATACGATTGCGGACATTCAGCCATTGAATCGCCGCATTTTATTATATCAAAAGCTTTTGGGTTAATCAATATCGGTTTTGAAAAAGAAGGGAAAGTGATTTTGCGGTTGTTCATGCCGAACACTTGTGGTATACTGTTGACAGAAGCTTTCAAAAGCCGGCGAATGCGGCGAAAGCAGCACAAAACCAAACATTCCGGAAGGATTGAATATTATGAAAAAAACAAAACGAATTACAGCGGCGGTTCTTGCGGCAATGCTGCTTGCATTAAGCCTTTTTTCCGCATATGCGGAACCGCAGACAAAAACGGAGATCTATTCCGAAAATTCGGCGGGTGAAACGGTTGTGCGGATACAGATCCGCCTGCGCGAGCTGGGCTACCTTTGGTTTAAGCCGACCGGGGTTTACAGGGCAATGACAGTAAAAGCCGTTGAGGAATTCCAAACCCGCTGTGTTGCCTACGGTGAAAGGCTTGGCGTTGACGGAAGAATGGGGGAGCAGTCCATGCTTGAACTGTTTGCGCCGAGTGCGCCGAAATTTCGCATTCCGGATTCGGTTCATCTGCCGCGCGGGCCGATTGCGGATACATTAAAAGTTAAAGGCGAGGTTCAAAGCTGGAACGCCGTAAAACAGAAATTGAATGTCAACGAGGAGTATACGGTTATTGACTGCAACACGGGCAAGGAATTCAAGCTCGTGTTCACAGGCGGGGAAAACCATGCCGAGGCGGAGACGGCTTCCGAGTCGGAACTTGAAGCTTTCAACTATATCTGCGGAAGCGAGTATAACTTTCTTAAACGTCCCGTTGTTGTGATGTTCGGAGAAACGGCAGTCGCTGCCTCAATTCAATGCTATCCGCACGGCAGCGATTCCGTGGCGGATAACGGCATGGAAGGGCATGTCTGCCTGTTCTTTGAAGGCAGTCTGTCCCATGTGGGCAGCTTGCCCGATGTTGAACATAATGCAAATGTTTTTGCGGCGGCGGGCAGAGGATAAGAGCAAACGCTCATTGTTGTCGTTTTTTAAAACGGTATTTAACTCGGCATTCGGGCATTTCGGACGGGATGCTTTATGTGCCGAGTTTTTGATTTCGTGCATAGAAAAAGATGTATTGCTGAACGATTCCGGAAAGCTTGCCGATGCTGCGTGCGGCGGCCTGAATTTCTGATTTTGCAGGCGCAGGGCGGGCGACCGGGGTGCCGGAGGTCGAAGAATCGGAAAAATACAGTTCGGTCATTGCACGCTCAATCCATACATCAACGGGGAAAGCATCCGAATGTCCGAGGGAAAACAAAAGGATGCAGTCCGCAACCTTCGGGCCGACACCCGGAAACGTCAAAAGTTCCTTTCGTGCTTCGGCTGTCGGAAGCGACCGCAGCTTTTCAAGATCATAACCGTCGGCAATGCGTTTGGCGGATTTGATTATATACGGAGCGCGGTAACCTGCACCGATTTGCTTCAATTCATCTTCGGAAAGTGCGGCAATGCGTTCCGGAGTCGGAAAAGCAAAAACTTCGCTGCTTAAATTAAAACCGCAGTCGTCGTTCGCGCAGTCGGAAAAGTACCGCACCGGCAGCTTTTCTCCCGCAAGGGAACAGAGCCTGTCAATAATACCCGATATACGCTTGATATTGTTGTTTGCAGATATTATGAACGAGATCAGCGCTTCAAACGGTTCCTGGTTAAAAACGCGAATGCCCGACGAACCGGGAAGGCATACCCGAAGCCTTTCGTCGGCTGCAAGCGCGGCTTCAACGGCGGAATAATCGCGTTTAAGGTCAAAATAATCGATAAAAAGCTGTGCTTCGCCCTTTGCGCACGGAGTGACAATAAGCGAATCGTCGGATTGCATAACAAGCACGGCGCGCCCGCGAATAACGCCGGTGAACGCAAGGGAAGCTTCGGCATCGGGCAGACCGCATTCGTCAAACAAACCCGCCTGCATGTGAACGGGGTTTTTGACCCAACGGAACGCCTGCCCGCAGGTGCAGCATTTTTCAAGATCAAACGGTTTCACGCCGCTGACAACAAGCATGTTTTTGAAATATTTGAACTCCATATGCCGATTATACGGCAGAACGCGCGGAAAGGGAAGTGTTTTGACGAAAATATACAGCTGTGGCGGCAAAAAATGCTTGACAATGCACGCTGAATATGGTAACATTACTCATTGAGCCGCTCCGAAACGGTTCAAAGTGATGCGAAGGCATTCACCGGAAGGGCGAGACTGGTAAGAGGAGGAACTATTATAATGTACGCAATCATCGTAACCGGCGGTAAGCAGTACAAGGTTGAGGTTGGCAGCGAGATCATGGTCGAAAAGCTCGATGAGCAGATCGGTGCAAACGTCAATTTCGACGTACTGATGATGGCTGACGGCGAAAACGTTCAGATCGGCACCCCCGTTGTTAAGGGCGTTTCTGCAAAGGCAGAGGTTCTCGAACACGGCAAGGGCAAAAAGGTCGTTGTTTTCAAGTATAAGCCCAAAAAGGATTATCGCAAGAAACAGGGTCATCGTCAGCCCTACACCAAGGTCAAGATCCTTTCCATCGGCTGAGAGGTAATTGCATGACCGAGATAACCGTTTTTTTGAAGGACGGCAAACCGATAGGCTTTGATGCACACGGACATACGGGTTATGCCGAATGCGGAGAAGATATTGTTTGTGCAGCGGTTTCGGCAATCACGCAGACCGCCGCAATGGGCGTTTCGGAACTTGTCCGCTGCCCGGCCGCACTGGAGATTAAAGACGGAGGGCTCTATCTGATGCTTGAAAAAACCGTTAAAGGTTTAAAATTGCAGCAGGCGGAGCTTATACTTGGAACGATGCTCTTAGGGCTTCGTTCCGTTGAACAAGATTATAGTGATTATCTTAAACTGACAGAGAGGGAGGTTTAACTATGTTCAGGATCAATTTGCAGCTTTTCGCACATAAGAAGGGCGTCGGCAGCTCCCGTAACGGTCGTGAAAGTGAATCCAAGCGTTTGGGACCCAAGCGTGCGGACGGTCAGTTCGTTCTTGCGGGCAACATCCTCGTAAGGCAGCGCGGCACACATTTCCATCCCGGCAATAATGTCGGCATCGGTAAGGACGATACGCTGTTTGCAAAGGTTGACGGCATTCTTCGCTTTGAAACCAAGCACGGCGGCCGCAAGTGCGTCAGCGTTTATCCCGAGGAAATCGCAGGCTGAGCTTTTCACCGAGCGAATTCTTGACAGCTCCGCAGATTCGGGCGGAGTGTAAACAAAATAACATAAAACAAAAAGCCGCGGTTTAACGACTGCGGCTTTTGTGCATGAATATGCATGAAGAAATGCACCGCTTCAAAAGTGCTGATTTGTAACAGCTTGTGCGGGCGGGATCAATGCTTGCTCATCATGCTGCGCCAGATATGCTTCGTGTCGCGCTTTGCACGCTTTGGAATGTCGGGATAAACCGCTGAAACGGCAGCAACCGCCGCTGCCATGCCGAGCGCAATTCCGGAGACAAAACCGATAGCTTTCATTTTGCGTACCTCCTGCTTTTTTTGAACAGCCGAAAAGCCGAAGCTGTTGCCTTATTAGTTTGTTCACGGGATGCGAAGCTCATGCGCAGAAGAGGCTGCGGCAAATTTTTCAATTTATTCACTGCGAAAGGTTGCTATTTTTTTTTAATTGAATTATACTTGAAGTGCGGCAGTGCGCCGTGAGCGGTAAAACGATACTGAAATGACTACATTAAATCGGAGGCAGAAAATGAACGATAATTCAAAGGCACATGTAAACGATGTTATCAAAACGATGCTTGAACGCAGCAGCATTCGCGCCTACACGGACGAAAAACTCACCCAAGAGCAGATTTCTCTGCTTCGGGATGCCGCGCTCAGTGCACCGACGGCAATGAACGCACAGGATCAGCGGTTTGTGTTCGTTACGAATGCGGAAATCATTGCAGAGCTTGAAGCGGGCGTTGTGGAGGCGGTGTGCGCCGGCGGCGATGCTGCTTTTGCCGAAAGAATCAAACAGCGCGGCGGCAAAATTATGTACGATGCACCTCTTTTTGTAGGTATTTTTGCTCATCCGGCAAAATTTTCGGGTGTTGATGCGGGTATAGCGGTGCAGAATATTGCGCTTGCCGCAAAAAGCATCGGCTTGGATTCCGTCATACTCGGGCTGCCGAGGCTCGCTTTTGAAGGCCCGAATGCTGCAAAATATAAAAAACTGCTCGGTATAGAAACGGAACGCGAATTCATGATCGGAATTTCCGTCGGTCATGCTGCAACGAGCAAAACCCCGCATGAGTGGGATTGCAGTCATATTATTGAAATCAGGTAAGCGCGTGCAGGCGGAACGGGAAAGTTTCAATTTTCATCCTGTTTTGTCCTGCTTTATCCCTGCCGTGCGCACAATGCCGAAAGCGGCAAACGGGGCAAGAAAAAAAGTTTGGAGGCAGCTGTGAACGGCTTATTCCGAAACGAAAGGAATAAGCAGGCACGAAGCGGTTTGAATATGAGTAGAATACAGGTAAATGTCGGCGGGATCCGCATGGGCGGCGGTGCACCGATTTCGATTCAGTCCATGACAAACACGGATACGCGCAATGCTGAAGCAACGGTGAAACAGATTCTGGAGCTTGAGGATGCGGGGTGCGAAATCGTCCGTTCCTCGGTCTATGATGAACGCTGCGTTGAAGTGTTGCCGCAAATAATATCAAAAATACATATTCCGCTTGTTGCGGATATCCATTTTGATTACAGACTTGCCATAGGTGCAATCAAGGCGGGTGTTTCCAAAGTCCGCATCAATCCGGGAAACATCGGCTCGGAAGCGGGCGTGCGGAAGCTTGCGGAATGCGCCTCGGCATACGGAGTTCCGATACGTATCGGAGTGAACGGCGGTTCACTTGAAAAAGAACTTTTGCAAAAATACGGAGTATGCGCGGAAGCAATGGTTGAAAGCGCACAGCGTCACGCGGAACTGCTTGAAAACTGCGGCTTCAGAGATATTGTTGTTTCGCTTAAAGCGTCGGATCCGGTAACGACTGTACGCGCCTATCGCCTGGCATCGCAAATTATGCCGTATCCGCTCCATATCGGTGTTACGGAGGCGGGCATGGGCGAGACCGCATTGCTGAAATCCGCAATCGGAATAGGCAGCCTGCTTATTGACGGAATTGGTGATACGGTGCGCGTTTCGATGACCGGAGGAGTTTTGCAGGAGGTTGAGGCAGCAAAGAAGATACTTCGCGCTGTCGGCCTGCGTAAGGACGGGGCGGATGTTGTGAGCTGCCCGACTTGCGGGCGCACCCGCGTTAACCTTGAAGAAATAGTCAAAAAGGTTCGCGCTGCGCTGCCCGAAGATACGGGCAATGCAATGAAAATCGCCGTTATGGGCTGCGCTGTCAACGGCCCGGGCGAAGCGCGTGAAGCTGATATAGGCATTGCTTTCGGTTCGGTGAACGCAGTTGTGTTTAAAAAGGGCGAAATAATCTATTCGGATAAGCTGCCGCAAGTGGTGGACAGGTTCATCGCAGATGCATCGGAAATGATGAAACGGAAATGAAATGATATTATTCTTGCTTCATGCATTGAATCTTTGCGCAGATTAACAACCCGCATCAAAGCAAAACGACCCGATTGGGGCTTTCGCGGCTTTGCAATTGATAATGATTTTGCTTAATTAAGCCAACCCGAAAAGCGGAAGGAAGCTTTCACTGTTGAGAAAACCATGTTGAAAATGAACAAAAGCAGTATGGAAGAATTGAATATGTACGAAAACATAAATGAGTACGGCGGAACACCCGGCTCGGCTTCGCCGGCTGATGTTCCGTTGGATGATCTTCCGCCGGCTGACAATTTCTCCGAAATGACGGCTGATGTTCCGTGGAGGGATGATCCGCCGGACGGGGGGTATTATTCGTACTCGGAGTACGGGGAATCCGGCATCGATGAGTGCAGGCAGCCCGATTCCGTGCGTGCAAAAAATCAAAAAGAAAATTCAGCAGAGAAGCAAAAAAACGGCGGACACTCAAAAAAGAACCTTGCCGTTGAGTATCTTGCAAACGGGACGGTTTCAATAAAGTCTGCCGTGCGCAGCAAAAAAACGGGCGAAATCAGTGTTGATGTCGAGTGTGCGCGTCTGCTGCTGCCTGCCGAAACGGAGGAGCTGGAAAAAAACATACAGGCGGAGCTTCAATATCAAACGGTCAAATGCAGCTTTGACTATTCCGAGGTTGTTGCGCGGCTTGTCGGCGGAGACGGTGAACCCGAACTGCTGCTTCTGGATCTTTGGTGTGAAACTGCACCGCAGCTTGAACCGATACTGCGCCGTTCCCGCGTTGAACGGCACGGAGGCGAATATGTATTCTTTGTTCCGGAACGGTACACGCGTGCAGTGTCTCAGGCGGCGGCAGGTGAGTTCCGCGCATTTGTTGCGCACAGTTACGGTTGGAATACGCCGCTGCGCATTGTTGCCGATGCAAATGCGGATGACGGAATCGATCTTGCCGAACCGGTCGTAAAGCGCGATTGGGGAAGTGCGGCAGCTTTGAAAAAAACCGTCAAAACGCAGCGCAAGAACATTAAAAAGCTTTCTCCCGGCGATATTGTTTACGGAAAAGAAATTCTCAAACCCGAAGTTCAGCGCATGGCGGATTTGGACGATAAATCCGGGCGCGTCACTGTAAAAGGAACAATACTGAGCATTGAAACATTTGTTTCACCAAAGCGCGGAACGGTTATAATCACGGTTTTTATAACCGACCTCACAAACTCCGTTGCGGTAAAGCTATTTCCCGATGAAGCAGCAAAGGTGCGAACTTCACAGCTGCTTGAAAAAGCAAAGGAGGAGGGCGCGGCACTGATGGTGCGCGGCTGGTTCAGGTACGATAATTATGCCCGTGATTACTGTATTTTTGCGGACGATATAAACCGTTATCCCGTTGAGCGCAGAGCCGATACATCAGCCGAAAAGCGCGTTGAGCTGCACCTTCACACAAGAATGTCCGCAATGGATGCAACGGCGGATCTGGACAAAGTTGTTGAGCTTGCCGCAAAATGGGGGCATACGGCAATTGCAATAACCGATCACGGCGTTGTGCACTCTTTCCCGGAGGCCAAAAAAGCCGCCAAAAAGAACAATATAAAGGTTATATTCGGCTGCGAAGGCTATCTGCTTCCCGATTGCGAACTTGTTCCGCTTGAAAGGGAGTATTGTGCCGTTGCGGTGACATATTTCGGAAGCGGCATTCACGGGCGCGTGTTTGATATCGGCGCAGTGAAGTTCGATTCGTTCGGGCGCGTTATTTCAAAATTCAGAACTCCGGTGAACCCCGGCGTCCCTCAGCTTCCGCGCATTGCAAAGCTGACGGGTTACACGGATGATGATATTGACGGTGCACCTCTGCTTTCCGAAGCGGTGAATATGCTTTCGGATTTTGCGGGAGGGGCGGCACTTGTTCTGCATTGCCCGGAACAGCTTGATCTGCTGCATGAACTGACTGCCGCGGCAGGGCACGGAAAGGAACTCGGGCTCAGCAAGAACTGCGTTTCGGGCTCAATGCTGATGCAGTATCTGCGCCGTGACTTAAAGGCGGAGGAAAGACAGCTTCCGGAGCTGAATGCGGGTGCGGCAGCGGAATGGACAGCAAAAAACACGGCCGATTTGATGAGCAAATGCCGTGAGCTGAATGTTTCGACGGTTCCGCTGATTGACTGCACGATAAAAAATCTTCACAAGCAGAAAACGAACCACATAGTGCTGCTTGCGGCAACGCAGCCCGGACTTAAGAATCTGTATAAATTGGTTTCGTATTCAAACCTTGACCATTTTTATAAGACACCGCGTATTCCGCGCAGTCTTCTCAACCTGCACCGCGAGGGTATTATAATCGGCACGGCATGTGAGGCCGGTGAGCTTTTCCGTGCAATGGTGGACGGAAAAAGCGAGGAGGAATTGCTGAAGATAGCTTCATGGTACGATTACCTTGAAATTCAGCCGATCGGAAACAACGCCTTCCTTGTGCGCGAGGGGCTTGCAAAGGATGATGAAGAGCTTCGCGATTTCAACCGCCGTATTGTTGCACTCGGCGAAAAACTGAACAAACCCGTTGTTGCAACGGGAGACGTTCATTTTATCGAACCGGAGGATTCGATTTTCCGCGCAATACTGATGTGCTCTCAGAATTTCAAAGACGCAGCGGTTCAGCCGCCTCTTTATTTCAGAACAACGGAAGATATGCTTGCGGAGTTTCAATATCTCGGCAGTGACAAGGCGTTTGAAGTTGTTGTTAAGAATACGAATTTGATTGCGGATATGTGTTCTCAGCTCCGCCCGTTTTTGGACGAAAAACAAACTTACTCGCCGGAACTTCCGGGCGCGGCGGATGAACTTAAGGGCCTTGCCCTGAACACCGCACACGAGCTTTACGGGGATCCGCTGCCGGAAATCGTCCAAAAAAGACTCGATAAGGAATTGAACTCAATCATCGGCAACGGTTACTCATCGCTCTATATGGTTGCGCAGAAACTCGTTTCAAAATCCCTCAGCGACGGCTATCTTGTCGGTTCAAGGGGTTCGGTCGGTTCGTCCTTTGTTGCACACCTTGCGGGGATAACCGAGGTAAACGCGCTCCCCGCGCATTATCGCTGCCCGAATTGCAAATACAGCGAATTTCCCGATGTAGGCGATGACTCACGCTGCGGGATCGACCTTCCGCCGAAAGATTGCCCGAACTGCGGAACTCCGCTGCGACGGGAAGGATATGAAATTCCGTTTGAAACTTTCCTTGGTTTCAAGGGTGATAAAACTCCGGATATCGATCTTAACTTTTCGGGCGAATATCAGCCCGTTGCGCACAAGTTTACGGAGGTCATGTTCGGTGAAGGCCATGCCTTCCGCGCGGGCACGATTTCGGGCGTTAAGGATAAAACCGCATACGGTTATGTGCTGCACTATTGCGAGGAATACGGGCTGAACCTTTCCGAAGCGGAAAAAAACCGTCTTGCAATGGGCTGCGTCGGCACGCGCCGAACAACGGGGCAGCATCCGGGCGGCATTGTAATCGTCCCGGAAGATTTGGAGATTTTTGACTTTTGTCCCGTGCAGCATCCGGCGGAAAAAATCGATGCGGAAAGCATAACAACACACTTTGACTTCCATGCATTGGACGACAAACTTGTCAAACTTGACATTCTCGGCCATGATGACCCGACAACGCTGCGAATGCTTCAGGATATAACGGGCATAAATCCGAAGAGTATTCCGCTGCACGATGAAGAAACAATGTCAATCTTTAAGTCGGATGAGACACTCGGAATATCCCTTAAGGAGCTGAAATGCGATGTCGGCAGCCTCGGCATTCCCGAATTCGGAACGAACTTTGTTCGCGGAATGCTGATGGATACGCGTCCGACAACAATGGAGGAGCTTGTTCGTATCGCCGGACTTTCCCACGGCACGGATGTGTGGCTTAATAATGCGCAGGATCTTGTGCGGGACGGCACCGCAACGCTGATGGAGGTTATATGCACACGCGACGATATTATGAACTATCTCATTGCACACGGCGGAGAACCCTCGCTGTCGTTCAAAACAATGGAGAGCGTCCGAAAAGGCAAGGGACTTAAGCCCGAGATGGAGGATGCAATGCACGAGAACAATATTCCGCAGTGGTATATCGACAGCTGCAAAAAAATCAAGTATATGTTCCCGCGCGCTCATGCAGCGGCGTATGTTATGATGTCTTTCCGCGTAGCATATTATAAGGTGCATTACCCGCTTGCGTTCTATGCGGTTTATTTCACGGTTCGTGCGGATAAATTTGATATTGAACAGTGCCTCGGCGGCGCGGAACGCGTACTCGGCAATCTTGAGGAGCTTAAGGCAAAGGATAAACTTGAAACAAAGGACGAGGAACAGATAGTTATCCTTGAAATGGTCTACGAGATGAATCTGCGCGGAATCGAGCTGCTCCCGATAGATATTTACAAATCGAAAGCAACGCGTTTCACTGTTGAGGACGGCAAGCTTCGCCCGCCGTTCAATGCTATTGCCGGCTTGGGCGATAACGCTGCTCTGCTGATCGAAAAAGGCGCGGAGGGAGGACAATTTATTTCCCGCGAGGAGTTTGTGAAGCGTACCCGCGCAAATTCCGCCGTGATGGAAAAGTTGGATGCCCTCGGATGCCTTAACGATTTACCGGACAGTGATCAGGTCTCAATGTTCTGACGGAACGCCGCACGGACAGCAGGAACATCCGAACCGAGCGATATTCGGAAAATTCCGCAATATATGCAATGTTTTTTCGGAAAGCTATTGCTTTTTGAGGCAAAGTATGGTATGCTTACCCCAGTAATGAGTTTTTTGATGCGTTTAAGCCTTGAAATTGTGTTCAAATGCATCATTTCGGATGAGCGGCATGAGTTATTCGTGCATTTAAGAGTGGGCAAAACCCGCTCTTTAATTTTGAAAAAACCTTGCGCATGCATTGCGTTTCGGAGGAATTGCGGTTGAAGCTGACAGACAGGATTTTTGAACTCACGGAATCAAAAGTTCGTGAATTGGGCTATGAGCTCTATGATGTTGAATATCAAAAGGAATACGACAACTGGGTTCTCACCCTCTATATCGACAGTAAAGACGGAATTTCACTTGACGATTGCGAAATTGTGAGCAATGCTGTTGATCCGATTCTTGATGAAGCGGATCCGATTGAACAGGCATACTATCTTTCGGTCAGCTCCGTCGGCATAGATCGCCCGCTGAAAAAAGACAAAGATTTTCAGCGCAGCATCGGCAAAACGATCGACGTGAAGCTTTATGCGCCGCTGAAAGGCAAAAAGGAGTTCTGCGGAGAGCTTGTTTCGTTTGATGCGGAATCATTTACGGTTTGCACATTGCCGCGAAAGCCCGGCGAAGCTTCGGAAACGGTCACCGTTGGGCGCAGGCAGGCGGCACTCGTGCGTCCGCACATAGATTTTTAAACATTCCCGGGTCTGCGGGTTCAAAAAATTAAAATTTTAAACCGAAAAATATTTGTGATTTCTAAGGAGTATAAATATAATGAAGAACAATGCCGAGCTTATCAGCGCGCTTAACGTAATCAGCAAACAGCGCGGGATTTCCGTTGATATCCTTGCGGATGCTATCGAATCCGCACTTGTAAGTGCCTATAAAAAGAACTACAATGTGAACTGCAACGTCCGTGCGAATCTGGATCGTGAAACAGGTGCAATCGAAATCTGGGCTTCCAAAACCGTTGTTGAACAGGTTGAAAACCCCTTTACGGAAATTTCAATTGAAAAAGCAAAGCAGATAAATCCGCTTTATGAAATCGGCGATGTTCTCGAGGAAGAAGCGGACACAAAGAATTTCGGCAGAATCGCGGCGCAGACTGCAAAGCAGGTCGTTATGCAGCGCATTCGCGAAGCGGAACAGGGCGCAATCTTTGAGGAATATTCCGACAAAGAATACGAAGTTCTGACGGCAATCGTTCAGCGCGTCGAAAAGAACGGTGTTTATGTTGAACTCGGCAAAACCGACGGCATAATTCCGTTCAATGAGGTTATCGTCGGCGAAAACTATGCGCCGAATGACCACATCAAGGTTTATGTTCTGAAAATACAGCGCGACACGAAAGGCCCGCAGATTATCGTTTCAAGGACGCATCCCGGCCTTGTAAAGCGGCTGTTTGAGCTTGAAGTACCCGAAATTCAGAGCGGAGTCGTGCAGATAAAGTCTGTTGCGCGTGAGGCCGGACAGCGCACCAAGATCGCGGTTGCAAGCTTTGACCCCCAGGTTGATGCCGTCGGTGCATGCGTCGGACAACGCGGCACAAGGGTCGAAAACATCGTCAACGAGCTCCATAACGAAAAAATGGACATCATCGAGTGGGATCCCGACATTGCGGTTTATATCGCAAAGGCACTCGGTCCCGCAAAGGTTTTGATGGTTTACATTAACGAAGCGGAAAAGGCTGCAAAGGTCATTGTTCCCGATAATCAGCTTTCACTTGCAATCGGCAAGGAAGGACAGAACGCAAGGCTTGCCGCAAAGCTCACAGGCTGGAAGATAGATATCAAGAGTCATTCCCAGGCTGAAGCGGATATGGAACTTGAGATGGGTTCCGTTGACGGCGTTCCCGGCAGCGAAAGCGGAAACGATATGTTCAATGATGACGAGGCATTCGGAGAGCAGGGGTTCAACGGTGCTCCGATGAATTTTGATGATTTCGGCGGGCAGAACATCTGATTTTCACCGAAACAAAATTTCAAACATGATTTAAATTTTAACCGAGGTTCTTGGTGAATCGGAACGGACTTCGGTACGGAGGTTGCGAATTGCAAAAGAAAATCCCTCTGCGCATGTGCGTCGGCTGCCGTGAGATGCGGCCCAAAAGAGAACTCGTGCGCGTTGTGTGCAGCAAAGACGGGCAGATTTCCGTTGACTTAACAGGAAAAGCTGCGGGACGCGGTGCGTATGTATGCCCAACGGAAGAATGCCTTAAAAAAGCCGTTAAAACACGTGCGCTTGAAAGGGCATTCTCTCAAAAAATCGAACCCGAAGTCTTTGACAGGCTTGCGGCGCAGGTTGAGCACTCAAAAACCGAACCGCAAAATTCGGCGGAAGAAAAGCGCGAAGCGGTGCCCGATTTGCCGAACTCATCCGCGAACAACAAAGAGGGGTGAGCTGCTTTGACAACAACCAACGCAAAACTCAACAATTCAATCGGTTTGGCGATGAAAGCGGGCAAAATTGCTTCCGGAGATTTTTCGGTTGAGAAAGCCGTCAGATCCGGAACGGCAAAGCTTGTTATGCTCGATGAGAGCGCGTCCGAAAACACAAAAAAACAATGGCGGGATGCATGCAGCTTCAGAAACATTCCGCTGATAAGAATCCGTGCAATGGGCAGCGCGATCGGAAAACCTGCCAGAATGGTTGCCGCCGTGACGGACGAAGGTTTTTCGGCAATGATAATTAAAAATTCCAACAAAAACAATGAAGCAATGACTGAACTTACGGAGGCAATGACCGATGACAAAGGCTGAATTATTAAACAACGCAAAAAGGATCCAAGCCGCAGCACAGGAATTGCTGGATAAAACGAGCGTCCTCAAAACAGACATCGGCAATTCTCTCCAAGCGGCAAAACGCCATGAAAGCAAACTTATCAGCAAGGAGCGCGCCGCAGAGGCGGAACGCAGAGAAAAAGAAAAGGCTGAACGTTTGATTGAATACCTCAATTCGGACGAGCAGCGCGGCGTTTACGTCAGCGATCGCGATTCCGCAGCGGGAAATGCCGCGGCGGGAATTCCCGCTGATGCAGGCACCGAAAAAGCAACAAAGGCGGAGGCGGAAAAGGTACAGGGTGAACCGAGACCCGAAAATGCGGACAGGAAGCCCGAGAAAGGCGCGCAAAATCCCGAACCGCCCGAGCAAAAGCCGGTGCAGCCCGCGCCGAAGCCAGAAGAAAACAAACCCGAAAAGGCGGCGGAACGGGAACAAAACGTGGATAAGCCCGCCGAACATAAGCCCGAAAAGGCAGAACCGGTTCGGAATAACGTTGCTGACAAGGTCGCAGACAGTGTCAATGACGCGCAAGAAACAAAGGATAAAAACAACAAAGAAATGCCCGGAGCAAACAAAGAAACAAAACAAAACAGCGAACAGGCTGCAAAAGCTAAGAATACAGCGGAAAAAACCGAAATTTCCGCAAAGTCCGACTCTTCCGAACGTGTTGCGGAACGAACCGAAAATGCAGAGCAGCCCAAGAAGAACGAGTCTCCCGAAAACGGAAGGAATTCCGACAGAAGCCGCAGTCCGCAAAGAACGAACGACGGCCGCCGCGGCGACAGGCCTTCTTACGACAGAAATTCCCGCAGCGACAGACCGCAGGGCGACAGGCCTTCCTACGACAGAAATTCACGCGGCGACAGACCGCAGGGCGACAGGCCTCCTTACGACAGAAACGCACGCGGTGACAGACCGCAGGGCGACAGGCCTTCCTACGACAGGAACGCACGCGGTGACAGACCGCAGGGCGACAGGCCTCCTTACGACAGGAACGCACGCGGCGACAGACCGCAGGGCGAGCGCAGAGGAGATAACCGCAGTTTCGGCTGTCCGGATGACAAAGATGCACAGCAGAACAGGCAGCAGCGTCCGCAGCAGCGCCCCGTCGGCAGAAAGCCCGGAGAAGCACCTGCAATTATTCAAAAGGAAAATCGTGCGCCTGAAAACAAGAGCAGCTATGTTCGCACCTTCGACACCGAAAAGAAGGCAAAGAACAAAAAGACGATCATGAAGGAAACCGCTCCCTCCGCGAAAAACTGGGAGGATGACGGCGGATCCTACGGCGGCAGAAAGAAGAAAGCCGCAAAACAAACTCAATATCGCAAACCCGAACCCGTTGTTATCGAAAAAGCGGTTATAACGACAGAAACGATAACGGTACGTGATTTCTCCGAAAAAATCGGAAAACCCGCAGCGGAAATTCTCAAAAAGCTGTTCATGATGGGCATTGTTGCAAACATCAATCAGGATATCGATTTTGAGACCTGTGAGCTTGTTGCAATGGAATACGATATCGAGCTTGAGCACCAGGTTGCAAAGACTTATGAGGAGACGATGCAGGAGAATGCCGAAGAAGTGGATGCAGAGGAAGATCTTGTTCCCCGTCCTCCCGTTGTCACGATCATGGGCCATGTTGACCACGGCAAAACTTCCCTGCTTGATGCGATCCGCAAAACTCATGTTACCGAGGGTGAAGCGGGCGGCATAACTCAGCATATCGGTGCTTACACGGTTGAATGCAACGGCAGGATGATAACTTTCATCGACACTCCCGGCCACGAGGCATTTACTTCAATGCGCGCAAGAGGTGCACAGGTCACGGACGTTGTAATCCTTGTTGTTGCTGCGGATGACGGCATTATGCCGCAGACCGTTGAGGCTATCAATCACTCAAAGGCAGCGGGTGTTCCCATCATCGTTGCGGTGAACAAGATCGACAAGCCCGAGAGCAACCCGGAAAGAGTCAAACAGCAGTTGACGGAACACGGTCTCGTGTGCGAGGATTGGGGCGGCGATACGATATGCGTCCCCGTTTCCGCAAAGAAACAGCAGAATCTTGATGAGCTGCTTGAAATGGTTCTTTTGCAGGCGGATGTTCTTGACCTTAAGGCAAACCCGAACAAAGCGGCAAAGGGAACCATCATTGAAGCTCAGCTCGACAAGGGCAGAGGTCCTGTTGCAACCGTTCTTGTGCAGAACGGCACTTTGAAAATCGGCGATCCCATTGTTGCGGGCATTGCATACGGCAGGGTTCGTGCAATGATGAACGACAAGGGCGAAAACGTCAAAACCGCAGGCCCGAGCTGCCCGGTCGAAGTTCTCGGCTTCAACGAAGTGCCTTCCGCAGGCGATATCATGAACGTTGCGGAGGTTTCCAAAAAGGTTGCGGAGGAACGCCGCAACAGAATCAAAGCGGAGCAGCTTAAAAACCTGTCCAAGGTCAGCTTGGAGGATCTGTTCAGCCATATTGCCGAGGGCGAAGTCAAAACGCTCAACATCGTTGTCAAAGCGGATGTTCACGGTTCGGTTGAGGCTGTTAAACAGGCTCTTGAAAAGCTTTCCAACGAGGAAGTCCGCGTGAAGTGCATTCACGGCGGCGTAGGCGCAATTACGGAGTCGGATGTTATGTTCGCTTCCGCTTCAAACGCGATCGTAATCGGTTTCAATGTCCGCCCCGACAGCGGAGCACGCAATCTTGCGGAGCAGGAAAAGGTAGATGTCCGCACCTACCGCATCATTTATCAGGCGATTGAAGATGTTGAAAACGCTATGAAGGGTATGTTCAAGCCCGTATTCAAAGAAGTGCATTTGGGTACAATAAGCGTCAGAAACACGTTCAAGGTCAGCTCCGTCGGCACAATTGCGGGTGCATACGTTCAGGACGGCAAGGTTCAGCGCAATGCGCAGGTTCGCGTTGTTCGCGACGGCGTGGTTGTTCATGAAGGCCAAATTGCATCGCTGCGCAGGTTCAAGGACGATGTCCGCGAGGTTGCTGCCGGTTATGAATGCGGCATAGGCATTGAGAACTTCAACGATATTCACGAAGGCGATGTTATAGAAGCCTACACGATGGAAGAGGTTAAACGCTGACAACAGAATAATCCGTCCCCGGCTGTGCCGGAAACGCTTTTTGCGCCGCGGTACAGACCGGGGATTAAATCAACGCTGATCAGATAAATTTCCGCCGGAGCGTTTACGCATTAACAGAGAACCGGCATGTGTCCGAAGAACAGTCATTCGGAACGCGGAGAAGGCCTTTTGCAAAGGTGGGCTTGAACGACGGAAATTAAAATGCAGCATTTCGGCGGCAGGGATTCAAAATCCGAAAGGGAGCTTATGGCATCAGTCAGATACGACAGAATAAACGAAGAAATCAAAAAAGCACTGAGCGAAATCGTCCGCGAGATGAAAGATCCGAGAATATCTCCGATGACGACAATAATGCTCGTTGAAGCAACAAACGACCTGAAGCTTGCAAAGGTTCGGGTCAGTGTGTACGATAAGGATGATTCGGTTCGAAAAGAAACCGTTGCTCAGCTCAACCGTGCGGAAGGATTTATTGCAAGAGAGCTTGGGCGCAGAATCGATATCCGCCGAATACCGACTCTGAAGTTCACCCTTGATGACTCAATCGAGTATTCCGTGCATATTTCCGAAATAATCAACAAGCTGCAAACCGAGCGCGCTCAGCTTGACGCGAATCGGAACAATGCGGAAGAAGATAAGGAAAACACCCAAAATGAAGACTAAACATGGGGCGGAGTTCGCCGATGTCCGAAAGTTTATATCCGATGGGCAGAGTTTCACGCTGCTCACGCACATTTCCCCGGACGGAGACACCCTGGGTTCGGCACTCGCGCTGAAACTGCTGCTGAACGCTCTCGGAAAAACTGCAGAGGTCGTTTGCTCGAACCCCGTTCCGAAGATTTACGGATTCCTGCCGGAATCGGAAACCGTCAAAATGCCCGAGGATGCCGAGGGCTATTGCCGCGTCATTGCCGTTGATTGTGCGGACAAGCCGCGTTTCGGCCGTGCTGTGCGTTTGTTCGATGCCGCGCAGGCAGAGGCATGTGTTGACCATCATGTTACGAACCCGCATTATGCCGAAGTGAACCTTGTTGTTTCGGATGCGGCGGCAACGGCGGAGATTGTTTATGAGCTTTACGGCATGTTCGGTGTTGCAATCGATAAGCGATCCGCAATTTGCCTTTATACCGGAATAGTCACCGACACGGGCAACCTTTCATACAGCAACACAACACCGAATGCTTTGCGGATAATTGCCGATTTCATTGAAAAGAAACTGGTTGATGTTTCGGAGGTCAACCGACTGATTTACCGAACGGTGCCGTACACGAAAACAAGGGTTCAGGGCTTTGTGACATCAAGGATCCGTCTTGAGGATGAAGGCAGAATCGGCATAGGCGTGCTTACAAGAGCTCAGATGCTGAGCTTTGATGCAACAAACGAGGATTGCGAAGGCATTGTTGACTGTGTTCGTGATATCGACAGCGTTAAAATCGCAATTTTTATCCGTGAAGGCGCGGACGGAAGTTTTAAAGTCAGCCTTCGCAGCAAGGATGTCGGGGACGTTTGCCGAATTGCAAACAAATTCGGCGGCGGCGGGCATGAAAGAGCGGCCGGATACACGGCATGGCTGCCCCTTTCAACCGTTGTTGCGAGCGCGACAGAGGCGGCAATTGCAGAGCTGAAAAGGGATGAGAAACACGATTCTTCTCCCGATACGCATTAACGCCCGAATGAAAAGCAATGATGCGTTTCAACAGAACAACAAAGGAATTATTGATTAACAATGCAATTTGAAGGAGTAGTCAGCGTGCTGAAACCGCCGGGAATGACATCGAGCGATGTCGTGGTGGATATACGCAGAATCTTCGGCGAACGGCGCGTCGGACATACGGGAACGCTTGACCCTGCTGCGGCGGGCGTTTTACCCATCTGCATAGGCAGGGCAACCCGCCTGTTTGACTATCTTGTTGATAAAGAAAAAGAATACATTGCGGAGATTCGGTTCGGAGCGGAAACCGACACGGAGGATGCCTGCGGCACGGTGATCGCCGAAAGCAGCCGCATGGTTTCAAAAGCGGAGCTTGAAAAAATTTTGCCTGATTTCATAGGTGAAATTGAGCAGGTGCCGCCGATTTATTCGTCTTTGAGCGTGAACGGCGTTAAAATGTACAAGCTGGCACGCAGCGGGAGCGTTACAGCTCCGGCTGAGGAACGCAGGCGGAGAATCAGAGTTTTTTTGCTTGAAACCATTTATGAACTCGAACAAAACAGCTTCCTCATCCGCATTCGATGCTCAAAAGGCACATATGTCCGTTCGCTTTGCAGGGACATCGGACGGGCCCTCGGCTGCTGTGCATACATGCCGTTTCTGCTGCGAACCGCTTCCGGAACCTTCGACATCAGCGAAGCGCATACGATCGCGGAACTGAAGGAACTGAAGGAAGCGGGGGAACTTCAATCGGTTGTTGTTCCCGTTGACGAGGCTGCGCGGCATCTGCCGGAACTTCGTCTTTTTAACCTTTCCGAAAAGCAAAGGACGCTTATTTCAAACGGAGCTTCGGTTGAATGCGGGCAGGCTGAGCCGGGAACGGTCTACAGACTGTATCTTGAAAATGAATTCATGGGTCTTGCGCTGCGGGATGATTCCGGATTGCATATCACCGTATGGTTCGGGAAGGAGAAATGAGCGTTTGATGCAGAATAAGGATAAAACAAACATGCCAAGAACGGAGCATACGAACGAAATCAAACCGGGTACGGCGGTTGCTCTCGGCATGTTTGACGGAATGCATGTCGGTCACAAGAAGATAATTGACGCAACCGTTCTGATAGCGCGGCAATCCGGACTTGTTCCCGCTGTGTTTACGTTTAAGAATCATCCGCAGGAGCTTTTCGGCAAAAAAATTCTTCGGCTTTGCAGCAATGAAACCCGCGCCGCTCTTATGCGCAGGCAGGGCATTGAGCTGGTTGATGAGGTTGAGTTTACAAGTGCGATTCGCGACCTTTCCGCAGAGAGTTTTATCCGAATGCTTGCCGAAAGATTGAACCCAAAGATTATTGTTGCAGGGTTTAATTACACTTTCGGAAAGAAAAAGCAGGGGAACAGCGAGACACTTCAAAGGCTTTGCCAAAAATACGGAATCAAAACGGCGATTATTCAACCCGTGCTTTTGGGGCGCGAGCCTGTTTCAAGCACGAGAGTTCGAAACATGATAACATGCGGGAACGTTCAGGATGCACAGCTCCTTTTGGGAAGAGCTTATGCTCTTGACGGCATAATCGTTCAAAACAAGCGTATAGGAAGGACAATCGGCTATCCGACGGCGAATATTGAACCCGATTCCGCCCGCGTGATTCCCGCAGACGGAGTGTATGTGAGCATGGCGCGCGTCAACGGCGACATAATGCCTGCCTGCACGAACATCGGAACGAACCCGACTGTCGGCGGAACAAAACGCACGATAGAAACGCATATTTTTGACTATGACGAAGATATTTACGGACTTCCGATGTCGGTATGTTTCGTTAAAAAAATCCGCGATGTCAAAAAGTTTGAATCGCTGGACGCTCTTAAGGAGCAGATTCGGATTGATGCGGGAATTGCAAGGACATATTTCGGCTGCTGATGCACGGTATGCGGTTCTTAAAAATGCATTCCTGCGGTCGATTTAAGTTCTGAGCCTGATTAAAATGCGGTAACTGAAAGGGAAAACTATGATAACTGTGCTTCTGTCCGTTTTTTGCCTCATTGCGGGTTATCTTCTCGGCAGCATAATGAGTGCGGTGAAGATTGCACGAAGCAAAAGCACGGATATCCATGCCTGCGGAAGCGGCAATGCAGGTTCAACAAATGTATTGAGAACCTTCGGCTGGAAATGGGGGCTTATCTGTTTGGCGAGCGACAGTGCGAAGGGTGCGGCAAGCGTCGGCGTGGGTTACGCCGCTGCGGCAATTGCTCCGGCACTGTTTTCGAATTATGTCATGCCCGAAAATCTGAGCGGAATACTCGGCTGCATAGGGCTGTTGGGTGCGATACTCGGGCATTTGCTGCCTGTTTTTTATGAGTTCCGCGGAGGGAAATGCGTTGCGGTCGCGCTTGGCGGTCTGCTTGTGCTGTCCCCGGTTCAGCTGCTCATTGCTGTCGGTTGTGCGGTTATTCTTATTGCAATAACAAAAATGGTTTCCGTAGGCTCTGTTGTCGGCACGATAATCGCGACTGCCCTTGTGATTTACCGCAACCGGGGCAATATTCCGCTGATGCTCATTGCTGTTGTGATTGCCGCTGTTGTCATCACTGCTCACCTTCCGAATATCAGGCGAATTATGGAGGGCCGCGAGAGACGGCTCGAAAAAATCGAGTGGGAGAAACAGCGGACTGAAAAAGAAGAAACATGCGGCAGCCGTCAAAATGACCAAAACTCCGCAAACGAGTCCTGATAAGCTGCGCTTAATTGTGAACCCGAACGCCGCACTGATTAAACTTTGTATGTTAAACCGATATTGAAACGCCGTTCCGAAAACGTAAGTCGGGCGGCTTTTTATTTTGAATACGATGCGAATGCATGGCGACGACGGCCTGCAAAACCATATTGAACTTGCAAAAAAACGAACTTTTTTATTCCAAGGCGCGGCGGCACGGTCGAACTGTGTGCACACCGCAAATAATGTATCAGGGGGCCGATTCATGGAAATTATTGCACTCACGGGAAAAACATATTGAATATATTGCACGAACGTGATATAATTGTCATTCCGAAAAGGGCGATGAATCGGTACGGAGGAGAATCATTATGATAGATTACCATGTACACACGAATTATTCGGCAGATGCATCCGCAACAGTGACGGAGCAGCTTGAAGCCGCCGCCGAGCGCGGATTGAGTGAGATTTGCTTCACGGATCATGTTGATTTCGATAACGGCGATAAGTCAATGCAGCCATCGGATCTCGGTGCATTGCGGGAACAGCTTTTGTCTTACAACGGACTATATAAAGGAGTGCGCATACGCCGCGGAGCGGAAGTTGCTCTGAACGACGGGAACTGCGCCGAAAAAGCACGGCAGTACATCGCGCCGCATGACCTCGATTTTGTTATCGGTTCAATACATGTTGTGGACGGATTTGATGTTTACTATCCGGAATACTACATCGGAAAAACAAAACAGGATGCATACCTTTCCTACCTTCAGACGATTCTCAAAGGTATTAAAACCTGCGATTACATGAACATACTCGGTCATTATGACTTCATTGCAAAGTATTCGCCGTATGAGGACAGGCGAATGACGCTTGATATTTCAAAAGAGCTTTTTGCGGAGATTTTTTCATATCTTGCAAAAAACGGAAAGGGAATTGAAATCAACACTTCGGCATGGTGGGATGATCCCTGCTGGGGTGAGGATGTATTAAAGCTTTACCGCGATCTCGGCGGTCAATATATAACAACAGGTTCCGATGCACACAGAAGCGACAGGGTCGCAAAGCGCATAAAGGAGGCGGAGAAACTTGCAGCGGCGGCAGGCATTCCGCTGATTGCGACGTTCCAAAGAATGAAACCGATATTCCACCCGCTCGGAAGCATTTGATGCGAATGCACTTAATCGCGCGGATGCCGGTTTGGGCAGCTTTCGTAAACAGCAGGGACTGATCCTTTGCTGCAGCGCATGACTCGGCTGAAATTTTGAACTCAGCTGAAAACGGAAAACATATTGTTAAACCTGAAAGGATGCAAGTTGACAGAAAACGGTTCGCAACTGAATGAAAACCCGCCTGAAACACTGACGGTGCATTCCGCTCTTGAACGCTGCGTGGATTATATCGGCAGGGTTGATATTGATTTTATCTGCGCGCTGGCGCGGGTCGATAAAGCGGAAGCGTTTCAATCTCTCAAGGGTGCGATTTACTATGATCCCGAAAAGAGCTGTTTTGTTACGGCGGAGGAATACCTTTCCGGAAATATTATAAAAAAGCTTGCTGCCGCAAAATCGGCACTTGAGCAGCAGGCTGAAACCGCAAAAACGGCAGGGGATGAATCTAATACCCGAAAACAAATGCCGGATGATTGGGATTTTTCGGAAAATATCTCTGCGCTTGAGGTTGTGATGCCGCCCGTTGTGCAGTCGGGGCAGATAAAGGCGTCAATGGGCAGTCCGTGGATTCCCGCTTGGGTCTACCGTGATTTTATAATTGCTTTAATCGGTATCCGTTCCGCTTCCGGAAAGCCGAAAATCAGCGTTGAATACATTCGCGCCGCAAATCATTATATAATTCACGGAAAAAAGCATTTCACGGACTTTACGCGTGCAAAACTTACTTATGGCACGGAACGCATGAACGCTTTTGAGATTATAGAGCGAATGCTCAATTCGCGCGAAATTGCCGTTTACGATACATATATTCCTTACGGCAAGGAACAGCAGGTTCGCCGTGTCAACAAAGCCGAAACTCTGCTTGCGCAGGAGAGAGCGCGGCAGATTGCGGAAAGATTCTCATTCTGGCTCTTCAGGGATGAGCCGAGAAGAAGTCAATTGCTTAACTACTACAACGAAAACTTCTGTGCGATCCGTCCGCGGCATTTTGACGGCAGCAGAATGCTCCTTCCGGGCAAAGATCCGAACATTAAGCTGCAAAAGCATCAGCTGGATGCCGTGAAAAGAATCGTGCATTCAAAAAATATCCTGCTGGCGCATCAGGTCGGCGCGGGGAAAACCTATGTCATGGCGGCAGCGGCAATGGAAATGCGCCGGCTTGGCATTTCAAAACGCAATCTGTTTGTTGTTCCGAATAATATTCTCGAACAATGGCATTATGAGTTCACCCGGCTTTATCCTGCGGCGGAGGTCATTGTAATTGAACCGAAAAGTTTCACTCCCGCAAACAGGAACCGCGTTTTGAAACAGATCATTGAAAGCGACTGTGACGCGATAATCATGGGTTACGGCAGTTTTTCGCTTATCCCGCTTTCGCGCGGGGAGCGTGAACGCGAATTGAACGCACACCTTGCGCAAATTGCGGAGTCCATGCGCAGTGCAGTGTACAGCGATGCATATATCGTGCTGAACAGATTTGCGTCGCGTATTGAACACAGGCTGCAAAAGCTCTGGGAGGAGGAACAAACTCTTCCGAAGGGTGCTGTTTTTTTCGATGACCTCGGGATCGACACGATATTTGTTGACGAAGCGCATAATTTTAAAAACATCAGTATTGAAACCAAACACGGCAGTCTGCCGGGGCTGAACCCGAAGGGCTCGAAAAAGTGCGATGATTTGATGGCAAAACTCCGCTATATACAGCGCACGCATGACGGACGGGGTGCTGTTTTTGCAACAGGAACCCCGATCACAAACTCCGTTTCGGACATGTACACGATGCAGCGGTACCTCGGCTATGAACATATGGACGATCTGAATCTGCTTGAGTTTGACAATTGGGTCAAAATGTTTTCCGAGGTTACGGAAGAATTCGAAGTTGAGGCGAACGGTATAGGCTATCGGCTGCGCCGCAGGCTCAGCAGGTACTATAACCTGCCCGAACTGTCGCTGCTGTTTTCGGATATTGCGGATTTGTACTTTACTCCGGAAGATGATAAAAGGATTCCGCATAAGGTGAATTATATCAATTGTACCGTTCCGGCAAGCGAGTCCCTCAGAAAGTATATTGAGGAGCTTGCGGTGCGCGCAGAGGCGGTAAAGAGCGGCAGCGTTGCCCGAACGGAGGACAACATGCTGAAAATCACGACGGACGGCAGAAAAGCCGCTCTCGACATGCGTCTTGTTAACCCCGAGGAGCCTGATAATCCGAATTCAAAACTTAATACATGCGTTGAAAATGCGTTCAGAATCTGGAGTGAACGCGATAAACTGACCCAGCTTGTGTTCCTTGACCAAAGCACGCCGAAGGACGGGTTCAATCTTTACGACGATATAAAACAAAAGCTTATCCTGCGCGGCGTGCCTGCGGATGAAATTGCGTTCGTTCATGATGCTGTAAACGACGCAATGCGAACAACGCTTTTTAACAAAGTTCGCAAGGGACGCATACGTGTGCTTATCGGTTCAACTTTCAAACTCGGCATCGGTGCGAACGTTCAAAACAATCTGCTTGCGGTGCATCACCTTGATATTCCGTGGCGTCCGTCGGATGTTACCCAGCGTGAAGGCCGAATGCTGCGCCAGGGCAATCGAAATGACGAGGTAATGATATATCGCTACATCACAAACGGGAGCTTTGATGCTTATTCGTGGCAGCTTCTTGAAAACAAACAGCGATTTATATCTCAAATTGTAAACGGTGATTGCCCGAGCAGAAGCGGTGACGAGGTTGATGAAGTTGTGCTCACATACAGCGAAGTCAAGTCACTCGCCGTCGGAAACCCGCTCATAAAGCGAAAGATTGAGCTTGAAACGGAGCTTCAGCGCAAACTTGTTTTGAAATCAAAGCATGAGCGCGCAAAGACAGAAGCGGCGGAGCAGCTTTTGCAGTTGCCGGCAAAGAACAGCGAATTGCTGAAACTGCGCGACATTCTTCAAAAAGATATGCTTCTTGCGGAACAAAACACCGGCGAGGGGTTTTCAATGATGCTTGCGGGCGAGAATTATACACGGCGGCGCGATGCGGGCGAAAGGCTGATAGAGCTGCTTGCGGAACATGCATTTATACGTGAGGAAAAGCGAATCGGCACATATCGGGGGTTCAAACTCTTTCTTGCGAACGATATTTCGGGGGCAAGGCGAATTTTTCTGCTCAAGGGCAGTGGGACCTATCGTTCCGATTTAAGCGAAAGCGCGATGGGCATCATTGCAAGGCTTGATAACGTTGTTAACGGCCTTAAAACACGGCTTGAAGCTGCACTCGGCAGCATAGAACGTATGGAGCAGGACGAGGCGGAGCTGCGTTCGGAGTCCGAAAAACCGTTCCCGTTTGAAACGGAACTTACGGAACTGCGCCGTGAGCTGAAAAGGGTCAACGGCGAACTCGGAATGCTGTAAATTTGGATGATATATAAAATAACAGTCGGCTGATTGTTGATTACGGAGGAAAAAATGCAAAATCAGCACAATTATTCCGTTGATGATATAAAGGTAATGGAAGGCCTGGAGGCGGTTCGTGTCCGTCCGGGCATGTATATCGGCAGCACCGGAAGCAGGGGTCTGCACCATATGCTTTGGGAAATCGTTGATAATGCCGTTGATGAAGCGGCAAACGGGTTTGCAACGACCGTCAGCGTTACAATTAACAGGGATAATTCCGTGGTTGTTGAGGATAACGGCAGGGGAATCCCCGTAGGCATTCATGAAAAGCTGCATGTGTCCGGCGTTGAAGTTGTTTATACTCAACTCCATGCGGGCGGAAAATTCAACAACGATTCATACGGTTTCTCGGGCGGATTGCACGGTGTCGGTGCATCGGTTGTTAACGCGCTTTCCGAATATGTTGAAGTTGAGGTTGCAACGGGCGGCAAACTGTATTCAATCAAATTCCACAGCTATGAAGATTCGGACGGCAACATGCATTCCGGAATTCCTGTCGCGCCGCTTGCCGAGGTCGGAAGAACGCGGCGGCAGGGCACAAGGGTAACATTTTTGCCGGACAAACGCGTTTTTGAAACGATTGAAATGAATTCCGAAGTCGTTGCAAAACGCCTGCGCGAGCTTGCGTACCTGAACAAAGGGGTAACGTTCAAATTCACCGACAACAGGCTGAAGGACGAAAATAAGAGCCGCGAGTACAAATACGACGGCGGCATTGTGGATTTTGTGTGCTATCTTAACAGTGAAAAAACCCCGCTGTATAAAGAACCGATATACTTCCGCGGAATGCGCGGCACGGGCAAAGATGCAATCATCGTTGAAATTGCAATGCAGCATAACGATGGCTATACCGAAAGCATCTTTTCATATGTCAACAATATTCCGACGACCGAGGGAGGTACGCATGAAACCGGATTTAAGTCCGCTCTGACCAAGGTCATGAACGATTATTGCCGTCGAACCGGAATCCTGAAGGAGAAGGACGCGCCGCTGCCGGGTGAGGATTTCCGCGAGGGACTCACGGCAGTCGTGTCGCTTAAAATGAGTTCGATTCAGTTTGAAGGGCAGACGAAAACAAAACTCGGCAATACCGAAGCGCGTACGGCGGTTGAAGCTGTTGTTATGGACGAGTTGACACCGATACTTGAAAACCTTAAGAATTCGGATCTTGCCGCCGCAATTGCGGACAAAGCGGTGAAGGCGGCAAAAGCGCGTGAAGCTGCAAGAAAAGCAAAAACCATGGCGCGTGAAAAGTCCAAGCTTGAAAACGCACCTCTCGTCGGCAAGCTTTCAAGCTGCACGGGCAGAACACCGGAGCAAAACGAACTCTTCATCGTTGAAGGCGATTCGGCAGGCGGCAGCGCGAAGCAGGGCCGTGACAGACGGTTCCAGGCAATACTGCCGCTGCGCGGCAAACCGTTGAATGTTGAAAAAAGGCGCATTGAGCAGGTGCTTGAAAATGACGAATGCCGCTCCATCATAACCGCCCTCGGAACCGGCATAGGCGAGGATTTTGAGCTTAAAAACCTTAAGTATCATAAAATCATCATTCTCTCCGATGCCGATCAGGACGGTGCGCATATACGCGCTCTGCTTCTTACGTTCTTCTATCGCTACACAAAGGAACTGATAACGGGAGGGCATGTTTACATGGGCATGCCGCCTCTTTACAAGGTTCAAAAGGGAAACAATGTTACGTATGCCTATGACGATGAAGAACTTGCCCGAATTACGAAAGGCATGAAGGGGTACACCTTGCAGCGGTATAAAGGCTTGGGTGAAATGAATCCGGAGCAGCTTTGGGAAACAACGCTTAACCCGGAGAACCGTTCACTTGTTCAGGTGACGATTGAAGACGCGGCGTATGTAGAACACCTTGTAACGCTTTTGATGGGAGACAAGGTTGCTCCCCGCAAGGAGTACATCACCGAACATGCGAATTTCAACCGCGTGGATTCTTTTGAGGACAAAATCGGTTGATGTTGAAGTTTAACACCGCTTCGGAGTACAACGCGATACACAATCAGATTGATTAGTGCAGCCTGCGGTCAATCAAAACCGAACAAAAAACAAAAGCATCCGAAAGCAGCGGAACTGCACGGATGCTTTTGGATATTAATCCGAAACAAAAAACTAAACGATTTGAAAAATATAAAACTTCAGATAATCCGTCTCGGGTACATTCCAAAGAATCGGGTGATCAGGAGCCTGCTGACGCGCTTCGATTTGACGCAGCTGAACCCATGCATCCTCTGCGGCATTGTGAAGCATCTTACGGAAAAGCTCATCGGTCATGAAATGCGAACATGAGCAGGTTGCAAGATAGCCGCCGCGCGGAAGGAGTTTCATTGCTTTTGCATTGATGGCTTTATAGCCCTTTACCGCACTGCCAATCGTATCCCGACTTTTGGTGAAGGCGGGCGGGTCGAGTATTATGTAATCATAACCGTGTTTGCGATTGGATTCCATATCGGTCAGAAGATCAAAGACATCGGCGCAAACGAAATCCATTCTGCCCGAAAGCCCGTTCAGCTCCGCATTTCTGCGCGTTTTTTGGATTGCATCCGCAGAAATATCAACGGCAGTGACATGCTTTGCACCGGCAGCGGCGGCGTTCAGTGCGAATGCGCCCGTATGCGTGAAACAATCGAGAACCGTTTTGCCGGCAGCAATCTTTGCAGCGGCACGACGGTTATATTTCTGGTCAAGGAAAAAGCCCGTTTTTTGTCCGTTGATAACGTCGATTTCGTATTTGATGCCGTTTTCTTCAATCATTACCAATCCGCTGTCCGGTGCGGGAGGCAGGAGATCACAGCTGATAAAGCCCTTGTGCTGAGTCAGACCTTCCTTTTCGCGTATGGCGACATCGTTTCTTTCGCAAACGGCCCGAATATTAATGCCGAACTCTTTGAATACTTCAATAAACAGCGGAAACAGGCGGGACTTAAGCATTTCGGTGCCGAGGGAGAGAATTTGAAAAACAAGAACATCCCCGAATCGATCCACCGTCAGCCCGGGAAAACTGTCGGCCTCACCGAAAATAATTCGACAGCAGTCAAAATCGCTGCCCATGACCGTTTGGCGGTACTCAAGCGCATAACGAATTCGCCTGCGGAAAAAATCATCGTCAAACCTGTCGTTTGCATTGCGTGAAAAGATGCGAATGCGAATTTTGGAATTGTCATTTATGAACCCGGTTCCGATGAACCGATCCTTTTTTGTATAAACATCAACAAGCCCGCCGTTCGTATAATCACCGTCAACGGAAAGCACCTCCTCCGCATAAACCCACGGGTGCCCGCCTTTGAGTGCGCGTTCCGCCTTTTCGGATACTTTTGCTTTCGGATACATTCGCATTATTAACAAACCAACCTCTCTGCCGCATTCGGCAAAACTGTTTGTTGAATATAACACAATCGGGCGTGGATTTCAAGTGCGGTTTCAACTTGCCGTGCCTGCACAGCGAAAAAACAGTCGAAAGTGTTTGTTCTGCCTTGATTTGCGGCAGATGCGCCATATCAGTCAGACAGTGTCGGTTCGAAAGGTTCAACGGCGGAGCAGCTTATCTCATATGCAGTGCGCATTTCCTCCGTTCCGTCTTCAAAAACTTTTTTATATTCGCGGCTTTGCAGCCTTCCGATAACGTGCATTCCGATGCCGACCTTCATATCCTGCAAATACCTTGCGTTTCGTCCCCATGCGATACAGGGCAGATAGTCGGATTTGCCGTACCGTCTGTTGACTGCAAGCAGAACGTCCGCAATTTCACGTAAAAAAGGAGTCGTTCTGTATATTACGGACTTACAGATGTATCCGAACAGTTCAACTTCGTTTTTGTATGCAAAAGCATCGGTTTCATCCGCCGAAGCAGGAATGAATTCACGTGCAAACACGGTGATGATAAGTCTGCTGCCTTTTTCAGTCTGTTGATTATAGGAACGTATCTGTCCTTGGACATGAAAATACATACCGTGTTCAACAGGGATGCCGCCGAGCAGTCGTTCGCTGACGGTGACAGGTATTTTATCCTCGGTTCCGCTCAATCTTTGAACGGTGAGCACAAGCTTGAAAAAAGCCTCTCCGTAAATTGTATGACTGTATTCCGGGCCGTCCGTAACCCTGCCTGAAAGACTGATGCTGTTGTTTGTATCCGGCATATTGCCCTCCGTAAGTTCGAGTATCACTGAATAAGCGCGTTTTTTAAAAAACAAGGTAAAGTTCCTTTGCTTTTTCCGAAAACGATGCCGTACAGTGGCCTGTTTAAATTCTATTCAACGATATTCAAAATAGACTTGTTGATTTGGCCTTATGCATATGATAGAATAGCGCGAGAAAAGAACAGGACGGGAGAAATATGAAAAATACGAAACGGGATGAAACCTTTTTGCGGGAAACGAGGCATGTTATCGAGCGGCATATTGAGCTGTATCCGAAATGTGAGCCGGACGACATAGTAAAGCTGCTTTATCAAAGCGAATTCGGCTGCGGGCATTTTGTGCGCAGCAAAGAGATTGCGGAGGAGTATCTGAAGAGGGAGTATGAAGCGTGTATGCTGACAACGAAAGCCGCCGCTGCCGGGGAACAACCTTTGACGGATGAAACAGGCGGGATGTTCGTTCGGGTACACCTTGAACCTTTGGCACGGTACGGTATTCCGTTCTCAAGGCTTGCGGAGCTTTTTGTGCGTTCATCGGAGGTTCGAACGGGTTCAACGGACGGAATGCTGAAAAAGCTCGGCTTGCTGAAAGAAATCTGCCGGCAGGGGAAAACTCCGTTTGATGAAGAAACGCTGTCGGCTTTTCTTAAGAAATACGTTGCGGCGGGCTGCCCGGCAATACATCACAGCGAGACTTACCGTCGGCTTTATCATCCCGCGTATCGCGTGATTTGCAGAGAATTCCTTCCCGAACTAATCGGCGGAGAATGCGCAGGTTCGGAACCTGAAACTCATATTTAAGACTCAAACAAAAACTGAATTTAAGGAGAAGTTTAAACAAAAGGCACAGCCGAAACGCAATTGCGGGCGACTGTACCTTTGTTTTTTTACAGAGAATGATACGGCAAAAGAAAGACTGATGAAAAACGATCAGATTTCAACATTGCCGTTGCCGGGGCGTGCACAGGTGATTTCAAGATTGCCGTTGCGCTCACGAAGCTTGTCGATAAACTCTTTTTCTTTCCGCGCATCACGCAAAGTGATCTGGTAGGTGAGCTTGAACAGGCTGCCCATGTTGGTGGTCTTAACACGGATGAGCTCATGGCGGGAAGTGTATGTGCTGAAAATATCATTGAAAACTTCATCATAGCTGAGACTTTCGGGAATGACAATCTTGAGGTCGCGCTCTGCGGAACCCGCTTTGCCGAAATTGATGCTCGCAAGCGCAATGTCAACCAAAATAACGAATACGGCAAGGATGACCGCAATTGCAATATAACCCATGCCTGTTGCAAGGCCGACAGCCATTGCGAGGAAGATGCTTGTTATTTCACGCGCTGAAGCGGGGGCGGAACGGAAACGGACAAGGCTGAAAGCACCGGCAACAGCAATACCTGCGCCGAGTTGTCCGTTAACAAGGGCGATAATCGTTTGAACTATCATCGGCAGAAGCACAAGGGAGACCGAAAGGCTCTTGGAGGGACGATTTCTGTATCGACTGCAAATGGCGATGAGAACGCCCAATGCAAGAGAAACAAGCAGGCAAACAATAAACCCGCCTGCGGTCAAGGTGCTTGTGGTGGAGAAAATACTGTCGATAACGTTGTTAAGCATAGTGAAAAATCCTTTCGTTTATGGATGAAAACATTGGGCACGGAACGATACCGGATCGTTCAGCCGCAATGTGCAGCACCGCGTTTTTGAGAAAGAATGCGGTTAAGTTCGATGTTATACGCGGTTGCGTATTTTGAGAAGCTTGTCGGAAAGATCCTGTGTTCATCAAGGAGTGCGGCAAGCCAAAGCGGCAGAGTGTGCGGAGTTTTAAGCTCCATTATGCATTTGCCTGCGGGCAGAATGGGGTCGCCGTACGTGCCGCTTAACAGGTCGAGGTTGCGCGTTCTGTAGCGCAGATTTTCGTCGATTGTCAGTCTCAAATCCCCGACGTCGTTTTCCGCATAGGCAGTGCGTTCGCAAAATATTCCGAAAGACGGCCGAAGCTCCGGATAAAAGCGGAGCGCATAATCAATTTCACGCGCAATTTGCTTGTCGGGGCAGGGCGCATCACCGCAGAGAAACTCCATTGCATCGGCATAGGGCATTTCGATTCGGCGCTTATACACAACACCTTTGTATTTCTTCTTAAGCTCAATAAAAGCGTTCGATTCTGCCGACGGAGTGCCGTAGCACCGCAAACGGAGCTTTTCCTTATAAATCGGATGCTCTATGGAGGCACGAATCAACCGCATGTCGGCAGTGTCAAAATAAATGCTGCTGACAGTGCTTTTTCCGTAAGAATCAACATGCATATGCTGCAAAAGCACGGGCAGCATTGCGGCGAACTGCTTGTCCGAAATAATATACTTTTTCTCAATACGGGTAAAAATGTTATCAATTTTAACCGTTTGCAATGTCACAACCTCCGTTTCTGCCGAAATGCACCGGATGCGGAGCATTTCAGAATAATCCCGCTCGGCACAACGGCGGAGCGGGCGGTGAGACCATTCTCGCATTACCAATATTATACCACTGAAACAGGGCGACCGAAAGACAAAAAGGGCTCTTTTAACGGCAAATATTGTATATAGTACTTTGAAAACGGTCAAACAATGCTTAATCGGGAAGATTGTCAACAAAAATTCATAATATATCGAGCCAGATTCCCATAGGCAATTTTGTGAATGTCCGCATCGCTCAAGCCCATGCGGCTCAGCTTGTTCGCAATCAACGGCAGTCCGCTGCTGTTTTCAAGCCCGTCGATATAGCGGTTCATGCCGTCAAAATCCGACCCGAGCGCAACGCAGTCGATTCCGCCGATTTCGATGAAATGCGCGATATGCCGTATCACATCGTCGAGTTCGGCAGTGCGTTCATCGGTCAATTGTCTGTAATAAAAATTGACGCCGATTACACCGCCTTGTTTTGAAATCGCGCGAATATGCTCATCTTTCATGCAGCGCGGGTGACTGCATAGGGCGCGCGCATTTGTGTGCGACGCAAACACGGGGCGTGCTGCAATGCCCAACACATCGTCAATGCCTGCATCCCCGAGGTGTGCAAGGTCAACAGCCATTCCGATTCGGCACATCTCTTCAACAACACGCTTTCCGAGGGCGGTTAAGCCCTTTTTGCTTCCGCGTTTTCCGGCCGGATAGGCAAGACTGTTAACGTCATTCCAAGTCAGCGTCATTGCGCGCACTCCGAGACGATACAGCATTCGAAGGTTTTCAACGCTGCCTTCGACAGCCTCACCGCCTTCAACGGTCAACACTGTTGCAATTTTGTCCTGAGTTACGTCAAAATCACGGGAGAACGGCACAAAACACGGATTTGATTCAAGCATTCGATAATAGGAATCTATCATGTTAAGGCATTGACTCAGCGGGTTCTGCTTCAGCAGCATGTCGATCCATGCGGCAAAGAACTGAAGCTTCACTCCGCCCGCTGCCATGTTCCGAAGGCTCATGCTCTGATGCCCGGAGACGGTTTGAATATCATAATCATAGTATGTCATCCCGTATAAAAAATCACAATGCGCATCCGCAAACGGCAGCTTGTTTGAAGCACTGTTCTCTTGCGGCAGAATTTGTTCGACCATGTTAATCCCTCCAATCTGCAGCTCCGCATGCCGCGGAGGCCGACCGTATCACAATATTATAACACAAAACGAATAAAAATGCATTCGATAAAAAAGCACAACGGACTGTTGAGAGCAGATAATTGTTCCAGCGGAAGACAATCACCGGACGGAGATGCGGAGTATGATATAAAATACCGAAAAAAGTCACAATTTATTTTCAAATAGAGTCGAAAACCTATTGTAAAGAGCAAACCGCAATTGGTATAATAAGGTGCGGAGTTCGGAGGAGCTCTGCAAGGTGCTTTTGTATATTAACCGGAGGTGACGCAAATGAAATGCAGAAATTGTGGCCACGATAATCCCGAGTATTCCGAAGTATGCGAGAATTGCGCAGTTTCACTGCGCTCGGAGCCGCAGCGCGATGATGATACCCCGTCTTGGGGTTTCGTTGACGAGAACAAGGATATCAGGTTTTCTTTCGGGGGGCGAAATGCCGCACAAAACAATAATCCCGCGGACATGAACCAAAACACTGACAGCGACCTTGATGAGCTTGAAAGACAGTTCACATGCGACGTCGGTGATTGGAACGAAGTTCAGAGACGTCCGAACGCAGGCCGACAGAACAATAACCGCCAAAACGCTGCCGCTGCGCAGAGAAATGACAGAACAAGCAGCCCGAACGGAGCGGAACGGGCGAACCGCAGCAGCGCGCAGAATACACAGGGCGCATTCGCCGGTGACAGACTTCCGTGGGATAACGATTCTGCAAACGCACGCAGGCAGCAGCCCCGCGCGGAAAGACAGTCAAACCCGGATGACGAATATGATTCCGATGATTTCGATGATGCGGATGCATACGATGGCCGCGAACGCGGGAACAAGCGCGCGAAGAAGCAGCGCGGAAAGGGCAGAGATTCGACTGATATGCAAGATGATTTCGACACTGCCCGCACGAGTGCCGATTACGGAGCAAAGCGGGGCAGACGCGATGATTCATATGATGAATTTGAAGACGTGAACCGCAGAAGCGATCGCAGACGCGGAAAAGGCGGTGCGTCCGGTCTGCGTATTGCAATAATTGTGCTTGCTGTTGTGGCCGTAATTGCGGCCGGCGTGCTTGCATACACCCTTTTGAACGGCAGCAGCATCGGCGGCGAAAAAACAAACAGCGTTATCGTCAACCCCAACAATCCGGACAGTTACTATATCACTGTTTATGCAAAAGCCGGTTCTGTCCTTGTTTATGAGGACAGCACAGGTGCACAGACCGAACAGCAGGTTCCCGAAAAAGGATATGTAACTTTCAATGTTGCATCCAACCGCCTGCGCCCGATAACACCCATTGAGGGCGAAAGCTGCGACATTTACCCCTCGGTAAGTCTCAAAAATGAGGACGGAACGCTGACAAAGCTGGAGATTCCGCGCATAACGCTCAGAGTTCCGACGCTTAATGCATCCTTCGAAACGGCTGAAGACATAACGAGCGACAACGGCGTTATAGAAATCAAAGGGCATGTTGACTTGACTCAGACAGATCTTCAGAACAATCCGCCTGTTGTCACAATCAACAACGAAACCGTGCAGCCCGCGCCCGACGGCAGCTTTGCTTACACAACAAAGCTCGACAAGGGCGAATACGAGATCGTCGGTGAAATCAAGCTCGGCGGATACATGATCATGCGCCGAACCTTCAAGGCTACCGTCAACAAGCAGCTGACCGCAGCCGACATAATTTCAATACCCGAGGAAGTTGATACCCGAGTTCTGAATGTTGAAACTTCAATTGAACTCACCGGTACCGTTCCCGCAGGAGCTGTGCTTCAGGTTGTTCCCAAGGATGCGGAATGCACCGTTAAGGATCAGCCCACAGTTGACGAAAACGGGAACTTCAGGTTTTCCGTAAACCTTCCCACCGCCGCAAAGTGCTATGAGCTCCAGCTCACCGCAACCCTTGCGGACGGAACGGTTTACACGCGTCCGTTCTTTGTGGAACGTCCGCCGGTGTTTAACGAATATGTTCCCACCGTTTGGAGAGGTGATTACAGCGAGATGTCAAAACCCGTCCATATCACCGACCTTCGCGGGTTTGTAATTGAGGGAACTGTTGCAGAGATTACCTATGATGACGATTATCTCGTTGCAACGTTTACCCTTAACGATGGACATACGATCAGCATTGAGTATCACGATCACTATTCTGCCGCACGCCAGCATCCCATTGAAGCGGGCAAGCAGTACAAACTCTACGGATTCTCAAAGGGCGTGGACGAAAGCGGTATGCTCCGGATGTATATTTGGTTCGTGAGTGACTGATCAGATGTTCGGATAAGTTTGGAAACAAAATAACCTGCGCGGCGGCTGCTTAACGGCAGCCGCTGCGTCGATACTGCAACACATTGCCAAACGGTGCAGCTTTCAAGAAAACACATGGAGAAATAAGATGAAAATCTGGGCAAGAGTTCGAAAAAACAACAAAACAACGGAACAGGATGTCGTTGAAATTCCGCAGAAGGACGCTTCCGAAGTGGAGGACTGGCACGAAGCTCTTTGCGAGTTGTGCTCGAAATTAAACCTTTCACGCCCTGTGATTCTTGATAAGCATGTCAATGAGCTGCTCCGCTTTTCACACACCGTGTTCCGCCCGGATGATTTTATGGAACAGGTAACGTTTGACAGGCTGGAGGTTGAATTGTTTTAGCGGCGGTTCATTGCACCCCGAAACGTTGAGAACAGGAAGTGTTTTTCAATCGAAAAAACCAAAATAAACGAATGCTCGGTGATTACTCCGAAAAGGGCAAACGACCCATGATGTGCGCAAAGCATGCATCGCGGGTTGTTTTGTTTTCGGCAGCAGTGTTCAAAACCTGTAACTGTTTATCGGTAATATTCATATTTTATAGCAAGCCGTGTACAAGCCCGACATTGGAGCCGGCGGCGAAGCAAAACAATAAGAAAGGAGCATCTCGGCAGTGCGGGAGCGAACGGTACTGCGCTGCAATGATGTGGTGAATGATATGAGAAATGATAACGGAAGCAGGGGAAACGGCTTTCAGCCTTTTAATCCGCCGAACAGAGGGAGACAGCAGGGAGGCATGAGGCAAAGCAATTTCGGCAGCGAACAAAACATGGGTTATGATAACAGCATGCAGTTTGCAGGTAATGCGTGCGGTTTCCCGCCTTGCAGCGGCTGCCGCTGTGAATGTACATATTACGGTGCAACGGGTCCGACGGGCGCAACAGGTCCGACGGGCGCAATCGGAACAACGGGCGCGACCGGTGCAGTGGGTGCAACGGGAGCGACAGGCGCTACGGGAGCAACAGGAGCGACAGGCGCAACAGGTCCGCAGGGAATCAGAGGCATTGACGGTGCAACGGGCCCGACAGGTCCGCAGGGTATCAGAGGCGTGGACGGAGCAACGGGAGCAACAGGCACAACGGGAGCAACGGGAGCAACAGGCCCGACCGGAGCAACCGGAGCAACGGGAGCAACAGGCCCGACAGGCGCAGCGGGAGCAACAGGGGCAACAGGCCCGACAGGAGCAGCAGGAGCAGCGGGAGCAACGGGTCCGACAGGCGCAGCGGGAGCAACAGGAGCAACGGGAGCAACAGGAGCAACGGGAGCAACAGGTGCAACGGGTCCGACAGGCGCAACGGGAGAAACAGGCGCAGCAGGAGCAGCGGGAGAAACAGGGGCAACAGGCCCGACCGGAGCAACAGGAGCAACAGGCCCGACAGGCCCGACCGGTGCAGCAGGAGCAACAGGAACAACGGGTCCGACAGGCGCAACAGGAGCAACGGGAGCAACAGGCCCGACAGGCGCAACAGGCGCAACGGGTGCAACCGGAGCAACAGGCCCGACAGGCACAGCAGGAGCAACGGGAGAAACAGGGGCAACAGGCCCGACAGGCGCAGCAGGAGCAGCGGGAGCAACCGGAGCAACAGGCCCGACAGGCGCAGCAGGAGCAACAGGCCCGACAGGCCCGACAGGCGCAGCAGGAGCAGCGGGAGAAACAGGTGCAACGGGAGCAACAGGTCCGACAGGCCCGACAGGCCCGACAGGCCCTGCTGCCGAACCTGCCCGGTCGGCAGCATTGATGTCTGCAGTTCAACCGACAGGAGAAGGAACGACTGTACCGAATGGGGGAGTGCTGCCTTTGACAAACCTTCGCAGCAGCGGTGAAGAACTCAGTGCGGATGCGGCAAATAATGCGGTGCGTTCCAATGATGAAAAACTGTATCATATTGTATGGAACGTAAATGCGGCGGAAGAGCAGGGCTCCGGAACTTCGGGTGATATTGTGATTGCACTTGAATCGCTTACCGGGGATGTGTATGGTTATTCTTCGGCAAACACGACCGCAGCCGCCGGAAATCCTGTGTCCGTTTCAGGCTCGGCCTATGGGCGGATTCCCGCAGAAACGGAGCTTGTGCTTCGAAACAGAAGCGGAAGAACCATAGTGCTGCATGCGGCTGCAACTCCCAACGGCGACTATGCAGGCGGGATCACGGTGGTTAAAGCATAGATAATGCGGCAGTGAACGAGCCGGAAATGTGCCTTCGAAAAAGAGACGGTGCAGGTAAACTCCGCCTGCCGCGTGCGGGCGGAGCAGGCTTTCCGCAAAACAAAATCCGGGAAACGGGGGAGCGATATGGAAGGTTATAAAGTGTGTGTTTATGCAATTGCAAAGGATGAAGCGAAATTTGCCGCGCGCTGGGCTGAGTCGATGAGTGAGGCGGATGCTGTATATGTTCTTGACACAGGGTCAAGCGATGATACTGTAAAAATACTTCAGGCGCACGGGGTAAACGTTCGGAGTGAAATAATAACCCCATGGCGGTTCGATGCGGCGCGGAACAGGTCGCTTGAACTTGTGCCGGAGGATGCCGACATCTGTGTTTGTACGGATATTGATGAGGTTCTGCATCCCGGATGGCGTGCAGCGGCGGAAAAAGCGTGGTCAAACGGCGCGGATATGCTGCGCTATCGTTATACGTGGAATTTCAACGAGGACGGAAGCGAAGGTACGGTGTTCTATATAGATAAGATACATGCGCGGCATGGTTTCAAATGGGTAAACCCTGTACATGAGGTTCTTGAATATGAGGGAGAAGGCAGTTTCAGACATATCATTGCAGAAGGCATTCAGCTTGATCATCTTGCCGATGCATCAAAATCACGCGCACAATACCTGCCTCTGCTGGAAATGAGTGTGCGGGAAAATCCGGAAAACGACAGAAATATGCATTATCTCGGCAGAGAATACATGTTTTACGGCAGATGGAACGATTGTATTGCGACCTTAAAGAGGCACCTTGAAATGAAATCCGCTGTCTGGCGGGATGAGCGGAGCACATCGATGCGCTTTATTGCACGTGCCTGCACGGCACTGAATGATATTGCGGAAGCGGAAAGCTGGCTCTATCGCGCAGCGGCGGAAGCACCGTACCTACGCGAACCGTGGATCGAACTCGCGGGCAATGCATATGCACGGCAGGATTTTGAAGGTACGCTGTATTTTGCACTTAAAGCACTTGCAATTGAAACCCGCCCGAAAACATACATAACGGAACCCGCAGCATGGGGTGCCGCTCCGTATGATTATGCTTCTCTGGGGTATTTTTATACGGGCAGAAAAAAAGAAGCACTGATAATGGCCGAAAAAGCCGTTGAAAAAGAACCGGAGAACGAAAGATTAAGAGCAAACAGAGATATTATTGCACAGCTTTCGGAAACGCTTTGATTCGTTATTTTTGTCGGAGAGGCTCGATTCGAACCTTTCCGACAAAAAATGAATCGGCAAGCATTTTGATAACAACTTATCATACAGCAGGAGCAGGATTATAACAGCTGACAATATATAATGCAGCTAACCGATCAATTCAGGTTGCATGTTCGGCGGATTTGCGCTATAATAATACTGTTATGCGAAATGATTCGCCTAAATACGGAGACGTATCGAAGTGGTCATAACGGGACTGACTCGAAATTTCGGCAGAAGCTGGGAATTTCGTCCCCATGATTCTCCTTGATATTCCTCAACACAGAAAATCTCAAAATCGAATATTTTTTGC